>Ga0316190_10004156_pt1 | contig 10517 bp, 10 predicted proteins | sample Eddworburrow2_MG_FD_204929 | JGI IMG/M metagenome (GOLD analysis project Ga0316190, IMG submission 204929) | Coastal sediment microbial communities from Maine, United States - Eddy worm burrow 2 | ecosystem: Environmental > Aquatic > Marine > Coastal > Sediment | place: USA: Maine | collected... | reverse complement strand
CTCCTCACTCATTACTCATTACCAACAACCCGACCTCAGTCCCGGTGATACGGATGGTTGGCGCCGATACTCCAGGCCCGATACAACTGCTCAGCCACCAGTACCCGCACCAGCGCATGCGGCAAAGTCAGTGGCGACAACGACCAGATATGTCGCGCCTGCTGGCGACAGACCTCTGCCAGGCCATCAGGCCCCCCCACCAGCAGGGCCACATCACAGCCTTCATGGCGCCACGATGACAGTTGATCCGCAAGTTGCCGCGTGCTCCATTGCCGACCACGTTCGTCCAGGGCAATGATCATCGCGCCTTTAGGTACCGCCGCCAGTAAAGACTCGGCTTCCTGTATGGCAATACGATTGAGATCTGCATTTTTACCGCGCCGCTGCGCCGCAATCTCGGTCAGGTGTAATGGACAGTCAGCCGGAAGACGGCGGGAAAATTCAGTAAAACCCTGATTGATCCAGCCCGGCATTTTCTGGCCTACAGCAATCAAATGTATCTGCATAACCTACCTGCAGCAGGGTAAAACTCAAGCGCCAAACAATATCCAGGCAGAACGCTAGGCCTCACCATCGGCAGCCGAAGAAACATCCACCGACCACAATTTTTCGATCTGGTAAAACTCCCGAATGGCCGGCATCATGATATGGACGATCGCATCACCAAGATCCACCAGCGCCCACTCACCACCGGTTTCACCTTCAACACCCAGAGGTCGTTGCCCGGCCTGTTTGGCCTTGTCTACCACGCTATCCGCCAGGGCCTTCAAGTGGCGGCTCGAATTGGCACTGGCAACGATCATATAATCGGTGATACTGGTCATCTCATGTACATCCAGTACAGTAATATCAACGGCCTTCAAATCCTCCAGCGCCTCAATGGCCAATTGTTTCATCTGTTCTGCCTGCATCTCTCAACCTGTCTCAAAAATTCAAAAAGTCTCGCTTACCATTCTACTCTATATAGAGGTGCTGTTGTTGCATATACATCCAGACATCATCGGGCAACAAATAACGACCACTCCCTCCCTCGCGCAAGTGTTCCCGAATCGCCGTCGAGGAAATATCCAGCTGTGTCACCGGGCAGAGCAGGATATGCCCGGCTGGCGCCTCCCGCAGGGATGCGGCATTGTCAACCTGGCGCTGCTGATATAGCTCCAGCAGCTCACCTTCAAGGATGAACGGAGTACCTGGACGATGAGCTATCACCAGATGGGCCAGATCGATTAGCTGCCGCCAGCGATGCCAGCCTGCCAATCCGACAAAGGCATCCCCGCCCAACACCAGGCACAACGGTGTGTCCTGCTCCTCGGTACGAATGGAGGCCAGGGTATCAACCATGAACGATGGGCCTTCTCGGCGCAGTTCGCGCTCATCGATAACAAATTCTGACTGCCCCGCCACCGCCAGTTGCAACATGGCCAGACGCTGCTCTGCACTGGCATACGGCATGGGACGATGCGGTGGCTGCCGACAGGGGACAAAACGCAACTCGTCCAGCCCCAGTTGCTGACGCAACTCCAGGGCGATACGCAGGTGACCATTATGCACAGGGTCAAAGGTACCACCAAAAACACCGATCATGGCCTGCACGTCACAGCCGCGACCAGAATATCACCCGCTGACTTATTCGCGAATATGGCCGTCACCAAGGACAATAAATTTCTGCGATGTCAGACCTTCCAGACCCACCGGGCCGCGCACATGTAGCCGATCTGTACTGATACCAATTTCAGCGCCCAGGCCGTACTCAAAGCCATCGGCAAAACGCGTCGAGGCATTCACCATCACCGAACTCGAATCAACCTCACGCAGGAATCGCTGAGCCCGACTTAAGTCTTCGGTAAGAATCGATTCAGTATGGCTGGAACTATGCCGGTGTATATGTTCCAGCGCCTCATCCAGCCCACTGACAATCTTGATCGATAATATCGGGGCCAGATATTCGGTGTCCCAATCTTCGGCTGTAGCGGCATTGATATCACTGACAATATCACGGGTACGCTCACAACCGCGCAACTCCACACCTTTCTGCCGGTACATCTGAGCCAGGGGCGGCAGAACTGTAGCCGCAATATCCTGGGCCACCAGCAGGGTTTCCATGGTATTACAGGTACCATAACGCTGCGTCTTGGCATTAAAGGCCACGCGTACGGCCTTGCCGGCATCAGCCTTGTCGTCAATATACACATGGCAAACACCATGCAAATGTTTAATCACCGGAATTTGCGAATCCGCCATTACTCGCTCTATCAAACCCTTGCCGCCGCGTGGAACAATCACATCCACACTATCTTTCATACGTAATAAGGCACCCACTGCCGCACGATCAGCCGTTTCCAGAACCTGCACGGCATCCGCCTCCAGCCCGGCCTGGCTCAGGCCCGCCCGAATACAGGCCGCAATGGCCTGATTGGAATGCAGGGCCTCGGAGCCGCCACGCAGGATCGCGGCATTACCGGACTTTAAACACAAACCCGCTGCATCCGCCGTCACGTTGGGTCGCGACTCATAGATAATTCCAATAACACCTAATGGCACACGCATATGACCCACCTGAATCCCGGAAGGCCGATAGTTCATGTGATCGATCTCACCTACCGGATCCGGCAACTGGGCAATCTGACGCAGGCCATCAGCCATCGCCGTAATACGTTCCGCATTCAGGGCCAGACGATCCAGCAACGCCTCATCCAGACCACTGGCACGACCGGCTTTAAGGTCACGGGCATTTTCTTCCACCAGTGTAGCGCTGGCCTTCTCAATGGCATCAGCCATAGCCAGTAAGGCAGAATTTTTGGCCGCCGTGGTGGCCCGGGCCATATGCCGGGCAGCGCGTCGGGCTCGAACCCCGACATCATTCATATACTCTTGAATACCCATCATGACACCATTCTCAGTGGCCGCACACCGGCCAGCATCAAGGTCAATTGTAACAATTCATCCCAGACATTGCCCGTGGCTCGTCCTTTAATGACACGGTCCAGTCGTGCCGCCCGGGCCAGCATGGCCCGCAGGACCGGTTGCTGCAAGCGCTGTATGGCAGCAGAAACCAGGGGCTTACGTTTATCCCAGACCCGCAAACGGCTCAGTTGTGATGCCAATGGCGCGCCTGTTGCCACCCCTGTGGCGATATCAAGCAACAGACGCAACTCCCGGGCCAGCGCCCATAAAATCACTGCCGGCTCAATGCCTTCAGCACGCAGCCCCGTCAGGACACGGGTAACTCTCACGCTATCACCCAGTAATGCGCTATCAACCAGGCCAAACACATCATAGCGGGCACTATCCACCACAGCACTCATAACCGCAGCAGCATCAATACGAACCTGGCCACTGGCCGCACCACCAAGCAGCAATTGCAACTTGTCAATTTCCTGGGCACAGGCTAACAAATTACCCTCACTCCGTTCAGCCAGTAATTTCACTGCCTCACGATCAGCCTGCAGACCTCGCATCTGCATGCGGCGATCAATCCAGGCCAGCAACTGGCCACCCTCCAGAGGCCAGAACTGGACAATAACGCCAATCTTATCCAGCGCCTTGAACCACTTGCTCTGCTGCGACTGCTTTTCGATTTTACCCGCCATGATCAATAACACATCACCCGCTGCGCAGTTGGCAAGCTGCTGCTCAATATAGGCCTGTAGAACCTTGCTGCCGGCATCGCCGGGTTTGGCGCTGGGCCAGCGCAACTCAATCAAGCGTTGCTCCGCAAACAGGGATAAGCCACTGGCTTCCTGCAACAGGCCTTGCCAGTCAAAACCGCGCTCAACCTCCAGCACAATACGCTCGGAACAACCTGTTGCCCGCGCCAGGCGCCGCACCTTGTCAGCCGCCTCCTGAACCAGCAACGGTATGTCACCGCTGATGACATAAAGTGGCTTCAGGCCCTTGTGTCGAGCCTGTTCCATATGCTCATCGAACTGCTCAACGCGCAATCTCATGGGACAGCTGCAGCCTCGGCTTTTTCTTTATTGAGCGTTCGCCCCTGTGACAATAAACGCCGCAGAATCATCTGCACCGCCTGTTGCTGCATACCCTGATATAACAGCTCTTCCTCATCGGCCTTGGATAAAACATCGGTGCCGGAAAATGAAAAGTCACGCAACAAGGTCAACAGCTGCCTGTCGATCAGGATATTGCCATCCTGTGTGTGGAGCGAATAATACACGCCGTACTGCAGTTCGTACTCCTGCACTTTGCCACTGCTCCTTACCGATAACACCCGCCGCTCACGCTGCTCATCACTAAGCATTAACACCCAGCCTGCCTGATCGCGCTGTTCCACCAGTACAACACCAGCCTGCTCAAACACCGTATACAGCTCGGCATACAAACGGCTGCCACGCTCACTGTGAACATACATGGGCGGCAGATGGTGGGCATCAACCAGCGAACCGCGCAGCTTGAAACCACAACCAGTAACAATGGCTAAACAAATAGCCAACAGCAACAGGCCCGCGCCATAACGCCAGGAGCAACATGACCTGAGCCCCGTGGGTGCCCGCAAGCTGTTCTCTACTGTTTTCATCGACACATCAAAATAGGCACCATCAGTCCTAACATCACGAGATCACAATATTAACCAGCTTCCCCGGCACCACAATAACTTTACGCACAGTTTTATCCGCAATAAAACGCTGCACATTTTCATCTGCCATCGCCAGCTGCTCCACGGCATCACGGGAGGCCTCGGCCGCCACCGTCACTCGCCCGCGTAACTTACCATTAACCTGCACCACCAGCTCAACGTGATCCTGATGCAATGCCTCTTCATTGTGCCGTGGCCATTCGGCGCTCAGGATGTCGTCACCATATCCCATGCGCCGCCATAACTCATGACTGATATGGGGCACAATCGGTGCCAGCATGCGCAGCAGGATACCCAGCCCTTCATGAATAATGGCAGTTTGTACATCCCGTGGTGGCAACGGACTCTGTGCCGACGGCGCCAGATCCGGCAACTTCTCCAGAACATTCAGGATCTTCATGCCGGCAGAAATCACTGTATTAAACTGGAGCCTCTCAAAATCCTGATTGGCCTGTTTTAAGGCTACATGAATGTCATAACGTGACTGGCGATGAGCATCGGCAATTTTCGACCAGTCAATGGGGATGGTTCGAAACATGCCGGTACCTTTGCTGATACGCTCGGCGGCAGCCATTGAAAACGACCATAATCGACGCAGGAATCGATGCCCACCCTCAACACCACTATCAGACCATTCCAGTGACTGCTCCGGTGGTGCCGCAAACATGGTAAACAAACGCACCGTATCGGCACCATACTGTTCAATCAATTGCTGCGGATCAACCGTATTACCCTTGGATTTGGACATCTTGGCGCCATCCTTAAGCACCATACCCTGGGTCAACAAATGGGCAAATGGTTCATCATGTTGCACAAGCCCGACATCACGCATCAGCTTGTGAAAAAAACGGGCGTAGAGCAGATGCAGGATGGCATGTTCGATACCACCAATATATTGATCTACAGGCAACCAGTAATTGGCACGCTGATCCAGCATCTGCCCGCGCTGGTCAGGGCAGGCAAAACGGGCGTAATACCACGAGGACTCCATAAAGGTATCAAAGGTATCTGTTTCGCGCTCGGCATCACGACCACATTGCGGACATTTGGTATATAAAAATTCGGGGCTATCCCGCAACGGCGACCCGCCACCATCCAGACTGATATCGGTAGGCAAACGTACCGGTAAATCGGTATCAGGTACCGGCACCGTACCGCATTCGGCACAATTGATCATGGGTATCGGCGCCCCCCAGTATCGCTGACGCGAGACACCCCAATCGCGCAGGCGAAAATTCACCGTCCGTTTACCCTTACCCTGCGTAGCAAGATATTTGGCTATGGCATCCCGGGCCTTGACGGAATCCAGGCCATCAAACTGTCCTGAATTTTTCAATACCCCGACCTCGGTATAAGCCTCAGCCTGAATATCTAAAACACGGCCATCAGCCGGAAATATTACCTGGCGAATCGGCAACTGATACTTACAGGCAAACTCATGATCACGCTGATCATGGGCCGGCACTGCCATCACAGCACCCGTGCCATAACCCATCAACACAAAATTGGCGATCCAGACCGGAACCGTATCGCCACTCACTGGATGCAGCGCCTGCAGCCCGGTATCCAGTCCTTTCTTTTCCATGGTTTCAATAGCGGCTTCAGCCAGCTGCATACGCCGACAATCATCGACAAAGGCAGCGATTTTTTTGTTATCGCGCGCCAACTCAACGGCGAGTGGATGCTCCGGGGATATGGCCACATAACTAACACCCATTAATGTATCCGGGCGAGTGGTATATACAACCAGGGGCTGTTGCCGCTGTTCCAGCCCGAACTGTAGTTCCACACCTTCGGAACGGCCAATCCAGTTACGCTGCATGGTTCGCACCTGCTCTGGCCAACCCTCCAGGCTATCGAGCTCATCCAATAATTCATCGGCATATTGTGTAATACGCAGGAACCACTGCGATATTTCCTGGCGCTCAACCGGCGTATCACAACGCCAGCAACAACCATCGATTACCTGCTCATTGGCCAGGACTGTCTGGTCGTTCGGACACCAGTTAACGGGGGCTGTTTTACGATAGGCCAGACCCTTTTCATAAAGCCGGGCAAACAGCCATTGCTCCCAGCGATAATAATCGGGATCACAGGTCTTTAGCTCACGCGACCAGTCATAGGCAAAACCAAGCCGCCGGAGCTGGTCACGCATGTAATCAATATTGTCACTGGTCCAGCTTGCCGGTGGTACCTGGTGCTTGATGGCGGCATTTTCTGCCGGCAGACCAAAGGCATCCCAACCCATCGGCTGCAGGACATTTTTGCCCTGCATGCGCTGGTAACGCGCAATAACGTCTCCAATGGTGTAATTACGCACATGCCCCATGTGCAAACGCCCGCTAGGGTACGGGAACATGGCTAGACAATAGAATTTTTCACCCGCAGCGGCCTCGTCGGCATGAAAGCTGCGCTGAGCATCCCAATACTGCTGGGCCTGCTGCTCTATCTGTTGCGGTTGATACGGCTTATTTTCCATGGCTCAAACTATTCGTACTCTGACAAAAAGTGCTAGGATACCTCATGAGTCGCCATCTATATAGTATCAAGGAGCCCCCTGTTTGGAGCCGGAGACAACAACATGAACCAAGATGACAAAAATCAGCCGTTAAGCACTTATAATCGGATGCTAAAACAGGTTCGCCAGCTATTGCACGAAGCCGGGGACGAGGCTCGCCCCAAACTGGACTGGTTAATCGACCAGGCCCGGGAAAAACTCGGTATTGTCGAGGAACTGGGCCGTGAAGAAGCGGAAAAGATAGGTGATTACCTGAAACGAGACCTGCAGGATGCCGCCGAATATCTGGCCGGCCCTGAGGCTCGTGAACTGGGTGACTGGTTAAAACTGGACATCGACCTGATCGAACAGGAGGCACTGGAGCTATTTACCTCGGTAGCCGACCAGACCAAACTAGAACTGCTGGCATTAGAGGAACGCGCCCGCCATGCGGATGAATACCATACGGGCGAAATCACCGGTATTGGCACACTGCATTGCAGTGACTGCGGCAAGGCCCTGCATTTCCACAAAACCGGCCATATCCCGCCCTGCCCTGAGTGCCACCATACAACCTTCAAGCGTGAGGAATGACCACGTACCGGCTTATGGCAAAAAAACCTAAAACATATTGTATCGATAACTGTCAGGCCTGTTAGACTACTCGATATTAAATGTCAGATTACGATCCGCGTCTATATATAAAAATTGACGCAACTATCATCAATAGCGCCAGCACCAGCGCCGCCCGGTTTCCAGACCAGACATAGGGTGTTGAACCGCTACGCGGTTGAACATCCAGCGTCAGCACCTCCGTCGTAAATTGTGGCGCCACCTGACGTAACTTGCCATGCGCTGAGATAAAGGCCGAAATCCCGGTATTCGTGGCACGCATCAGTTCACGCCCGGTTTCCAACGCCCGCATTCGCGCCATTTGTAAATGCTGGGCTGGCGCTATCGAGCCGGCAAACCAGGCATCATTACTGACATTCACGAGCAATGATGCCTGCGGCAGGCTGCGGATGACCTCCTCACCAAAAGCATCCTCATAACAGATCGAAATCCCAATGGCCTGACCCGCCAGTTGTAAAGGCTGTTGTTGTACTTCGCCCGCAGAAAAATCAGACATTGGCACATCCAGCACATCGATGATTCCGGCCAACGCCGACTTGAACGGCAGGTATTCGGTGAACGGTACGAGATGGTGCTTGTCATAACGGCCCCCATCGACCCCCAGGCCCAGCATGCTATTGTAGTAGGCGCCGGATTCCTGATCCTGATACACCAGACCCACCAGCATATCGGTATCATTAAGCGCAGCCTCGGCCTTCATGGCCTCCAGGAATGTCTGTGCCTGGTAACTGAATAAAGGTATCGCTGTTTCCGGCCAGATTACCAGATCACTTTCCCAATGTTCGCGCGTCAGGTCTGCGTATAGATTCAGTGTCGGCTGACGCATGTCCGCCAGCCATTTCATTTCCTGGGCAATATTGCCCTGCACCAGACTCACGCGCACCGGCTGCCCCATTGGCCGCGTCCATTCAACTTGAGACAGCAACGCACCCACCAGCCACAGAGCCACCAACACCAGCAAATAACCACCGCGGATACCACCACGACGATGCATCAGGGCCAATAATAACAATGAGCTGCTCACGGCTGCCAGTAATGAAACACCATACACACCCAACAATGGCGCATAACCCGCCAATGGTGAATCAGTATGACTATAGCCAATATGCAACCACGGAAAGCCGGTCAAAAACCAGCCCCTTACCCACTCGAACAACAACCAGATAGCGGGCAATACCAGCAGCACAAGCCAGGCCTCTGTACGCGGGGCAACATGCTCCAGCCACATACGACAGCGCACGACCACATAAGCACTGCAGGCAGGAAACAGTGCCAGCACCACAATAAACAACAGGGTTAACGCAACAGATAAACCTAAAGGAACATAACCATAATCATGGATGCTGATATACACCCAGCTGACACCACCGCCAAACATGGCCAGGCCAAACAGCAGCCCCAAACCAAAGGCCTGCCGCGGCCCAACCTGTAGCCATAAATAAAACAACATGGCCAATGCCAGCAGGCCAAGCGGGTACAAATCAAACGGCGCATAGGCCAACGGCATCAGCGCCCCCGCCACCAGGGCCAGAAACATTCGCTGCCAGACCGTCATCGCTGCGTAAAACCGCGGTTAATCACTATGTGTTTTGGCGGCGCTATGCTGCAGGGTGAGCTGCAGCAAATGCAAGCGACGGCTGTCTGCATGCAACACCTTAAAACTCAAACCTAAACCTTCGGGAAGACCGTCCATATCGTTAATCAGTGCCGCCTCACCGCGCTTGGGCAAATGACCAAACTCGCGCGTCACCAGACCGCCGATCGTGTCGAACTCTTCATCACTGAACTGGGTATGAAAATATTCGTTGAATTCCTCAATCGGGGTTAAGGCCTTGACAGTAAAACGGCGTTCACTGTGTTTAAGAATATAACCACTTTCGTCAACATCATGCTCATCAGCGATGTCACCAACGATTTGCTCCAGCACATCCTCGATCGTTACCAGTCCATCCACACCACCATATTCATTGACAACAACGGCCATATGATTGCGGCTGGAACGAAACTCCTTCAACAACACGTTCAGACGTTTACTCTCGGGGATAAACACTACCGGCCGCAGTATGTCACGCACATTAAATGTCGGCGCCCTGTCATTGACAAAATAACTCAGCAGGTCCTTGGCCAGCAATATCCCAACCACCTCGTCCTGACTATCACCCGTCACCGGGAAGCGGGAGTGCGCCGACTCTGTCAGTATAGGCATAATGTCTTCCAGAGTTGCGTCCTGGTCAACCACCACCATTTGTGAACGTGGAATCATAATATCGCGAACCTGCATCTCAGCAACCTGCAATACACCCTCGATCATGGTCAGGGCATCGGTATCGATCAGGTGGGCTTGCTGGGCATCGCGAACCAACTGGATAAGTTGTGGCCGATCCTGAGGCACTGCAGTCAACACCTGTCGTAGTCGCTGCAACCAGGAATGGCTGAGTGCAACCCTGTCCTGTTTATTCGTCATTATTATTCCAGCCAAAATGGTTGTTCATGCGCTCTCGCAATCCTGTTCATTATAAGGGTCAGGATAACCGAGCTGAGCCAATACTAACACCTCCAGCCCCTCCATTTCCTGCGCCTGATGATCATCCAGATGATCGTAACCCAATAGGTGCAATACTCCATGCACCACCAAATGTGCCCAATGGGCCAACAACGGTTTACCCTGCTGCTGGGCCTCTTCGACAACACACGGCGCACAAACAACGATATCACCCAACAACGGCGGCTGCAGCTGAAATGGTTCAGCAAATGGAAAAGAGAGCACATTGGTAGCGCCCTGGCGCTGACGAT
>Ga0316190_10004155_pt1 | contig 10518 bp, 7 predicted proteins | sample Eddworburrow2_MG_FD_204929 | JGI IMG/M metagenome (GOLD analysis project Ga0316190, IMG submission 204929) | Coastal sediment microbial communities from Maine, United States - Eddy worm burrow 2 | ecosystem: Environmental > Aquatic > Marine > Coastal > Sediment | place: USA: Maine | collected... | reverse complement strand
GGAAAGGGACCCGGACACCCTCGTCAGTTGTAATAAATGCTCTGGACATATTTTCACCCCAGCAGATTGTATGTTGAAAGCGGTTAGTTAAAATACAAGTTTAGGATCATGAATATATTTTGCTTGCCCCTGATTTAATATGTGTTTGGAAAAAAAGGGGCTCTGTGGTAGGCAGGTTCAGTCTTCTTAACCCATTGCCTTTGTTAGGATGGTTTGAGTAGGGAACGCAAAATCAAGATTTGCATCCGCAAATTGTTGGAGAATCGCCATGTTGATTTCAGTTTGAACATTCATGATATCCTCATCTTTTTTAATATAATAAATAAAATTGATGTTCATGGCAAAGTCACCAAATGCCGTAAAGGCGATAATAACCTTTTCTTCAAGTGCACCATTGGCGGCCGCTATTTCTTTCAGAATTTCGATTGAATGTTTCATTTGCTCAGGTGTCGTATCATAGGTTAATCCCAGGTTGGAAACAACTTTTCTCGATGGCTCTGCACTTACATTTTCAACTGCTGAACCTGCGAAGAATGAGTTGGGGATTGTGACCAGAGTGCCTGCAAGAGTTCGGATTCGAGTACTTCGAATTCCAATTTCTGAAACAGTACCATCAAATCCTGCAATTTTTATTCGATCGTTCAAAGAAAACGGGTGATCGGTGAGAATGGTGAAGCCCCCAAAGACATTTGCCACTGTATCTTTTGCTGCCATTGCCAAGGCTATACCGCCAATGCCAAGTCCAGCTATGAGAGCACCTACATTATAACCAGCATTGTTCAAGGCGAGGATGATACCCAAGCTCCAGATGGCCGTTTTTGCGCTTTTTCGTGCGATCGGAAGGAGAAGATCATCTAAGTTGGTTTCCGATTTTTCGACCAGCGGTGCCAGGTAAAAAGAGAAAAACGCCTCTACCAGACGTGCAATCAGCCATGCTACAGCAAGGATAATCAGAAAATGGATGCCATTGTTAACCCAGTGATCCAACTGTTCAGAGAGGGTTAATGTCTGAATACCATACCAGATACCACTGACCGTTACGCAAAAAATGATGGGTTCTTCGATGAGGTCTAGGATCAAATCATCTAACTTGCTTTCGGTTTTCTTTGCCATGCGGCTGAACAGGCCTTTAAATAGCCAGTACACGATTTTCGCTCCCAGAAGCACTCCGATAATAATGGCGAAAGCAGTCATCCATTGACCCAGGCTGTTTCCGTAATAGGTGGTCGACAATAAATCGCTAGTCATTTTCTACTCCTTCACATTAAGTGAGATTAATATTTTTCATATGACATGAGGATTTACCCCATGCAGTGGCCATTGATTGAGACACCAATCCTTGGTGAAAAATCAACAGGCTAATACGGTAATTGGACTGCGCTGGATGGCACAATTTAATCCTCGAATTTTATCTCAAACTGGAACTTCAGCGCTTTCCCCTTAAGTGAAGCAGGTAGCGTAACCTGTATTGGTACCGCTAGAGCTTCTGTTGAATCACTTTTCATTGATACTGATTCAAGGGGAAGTGTTGGAGCAGACAGGTCTGCTATCTCTTCCAGTTCTTCAAGGCCCATCGGCTCCAAGTCGTCTAGCTCGATAACTTCAGAATCATCCAGTGAAGGCAAGGGTTTTAGAACTTCCTTGTTACTGAAGGAGTCGTCAAAAGAATCATTCAAATCTTCTTCTAAGGGTAATTCATCAAACTCAGCGGTTGGAGGCACCGTCACACGTTTTACCGGAGGTTCATTGAATTCAGGCTCCGGGTCATTATTTATTTCGACATTTGGTACCTGGATGGGCCGGGATTCATCTTCTATTTCTTCGTCAAATATGATTTCATCATCTGTGTCCATTTCAATTTCAGGGATCGGGTCAAGCTTGATGGACTCTGGCGCTGCTGTAACAGGTTCGTCCTGAAAAGAGTTCCCACTTTCGTCAATATCTGGAATCTCAATTTCTGAAAGAGGTTCAAAAATCAGGGGTTGAGAATCTTCATTTTCAATGACGGGTGGAGGTGTTGGCTCCGGCTTGGATGGCATTTGGTTAATTTTTTCTTTTTCTGGCTCTAAACCGTATTTTTGAGTTAGATGTTTGAGTACCTGTTTGCTGATCCCTTTGAGCGTTTCGAATACTCCTGTACCATTGATGGCGACTGCCTCAAACATGGGTGCATTGAACCGATTCACCTTTTCATGCATCGCTTCAGGAGATAAGATATTTTTCATATCTCTTTTATTCATCTGGATGACATGGGGTAAATTCTCAAGTTCCTGATTCTGCTCACGAAGGTTCGTAATCAGGTTATCAAAACTGTCAATGTTAGCATCAAGCATGGGAGCCTGGGAGTCAGCCACAAAAACAACTCCATCAGCACCTTTTAGAACCAGTTTTCTAGTTGTATCGTAAAACACCTGGCCAGGCACTGTGTAAAGCTGAATCTTGGTTTTCATGCCTCTAATATTTCCAAGGTCAATGGGAAGGAAGTCAAAAAATAATGTTCGGTCTGTTTTTGTGGCCAATGACAACATCTTCCCCTTGGTAGCTTCGGGCAATGTGTCGTAGATATATTGGAGATTGGTTGTTTTGCCACACAGTCCGGGGCCGTAGTACACGACTTTTGCTGTTAGTTCCTTTGTGGCATAATTAAATAAAACCATTTCTTCCCCCGTGGATCATTAGCCGTAACAGGCACTCTGGGCATACAGTTGGATGAACTCTAACATAGAATTCGTATGGTTCCAATATGAAACTATTGCTGAGAGCACTTTGCGTCGAAGTTTCAATCTCTCTAATTGATATTTGAAAGGGTAGCTACTAAGAGTAAAAGCCAAACATTATTCCCTGTTTCATTCAAAAGCATCCCACAACTACTGAGATTACCTTATCAACTTATGGGTGTTACAATGTTTTAGCCTGGTGCTGACACCATTCAAGGGCAACAGTGCAACTCGAATCCATACGAGAACCTGATTCCATCAGTAACACGGATTTTTTGATAGTCTCATCCTGCACCTGAAAGTAGAAGGTTGTTTTCGGTGAGTTATTTCAATGGCGACCGAAATGAAGAAAAGCCATTATACATTTCGATCTGTTCTTCGAAAAAGGACTCACCAATATTTTTGTTTGAGCTATTTTTAACACCTATCGATAGACTCTAATCGATGAAATTCTAACAGCGCTCAAGGGGTGGTCCCGGCGATCCCTCTCTACCATGACTATTTTATCAACAACATCGAGTCCGTTTACGACTTTACCAAAAACCGTATATTTGTTATTGAGATGGGGACTGTGTTTGTGCATGATGAAAAACTGGCTTCCAGCACCCATTCTCGGGTTGGATACCCGGGCCATTGATAGAACTCCCCTGATATGGTCTTTGCTGTTGAATTCATGAGGGATACTGACTATTGGAGTTCCTCTGCCATCATCAGAAAAATCGTCATCCCTACTATTAGGATCACCACCTTGAATCATGAATCCTGGCAGGACTCTATGAAACTGGGTGCCATTAAAATACCCACTTTCTGCTCTAGTGATGAAATTGAAACAGTGAATGGGAGCAATCTCAGGGTAAAATTCGACTTCAATTTGACCCATAGTGGTTTCAATCATCGCCTTCACACCTACTAGTTGCTTTATTATGAAATCGACCTTCTCTGTAGTTTGCTTTGAAATCTTGAGTTCTCTTTTCATTTTTTGAAGTGATGCAGTACATTCTTTTTCAGCCGATTCGCTTGTCTCAACTAGAGCAGTCAATTCCTCATTTTTTGTACTGAGTGCATCATTGACACTGGTTAACGCTGCGATCTCTTTTTTCCCACAACTTGTGATAAGTAAAAGTGCGATAAATAAGACTAAGTAATTTTTCATTGGGATTCCATCCTGAGCTCGTTGATTGTGAACCACATTATAACGTCTTACTTTCAAAATGTAATGTATCGACATGCAAGATGCAAAAAATAAGTCTAGAGAGTTAGGTCATACAAACTATTAAACTAGGCAATCGTATATTTGGAGGGACTATTGAAAGGAGGAGAGCATGAAAGTGGGGTTGTTTTTTTCAGGAATTCTTTTTATTTCTGGATTTGCATTTGCAGAAAGATTAGGGGTTATTGATGAAGTGTTGAGGCCGCAGATGATGAAAGTATTTGATGGTGAGTTGTTCGTTGTGGAGGACCATCAGATTTATATTTATGATCTAAAAACGATTAAGCTGAAGAAGGTCTTGGGCAAGGCAGGTACAGGACCAGGCGAATTTAACCTTGATCCTTCACGTAGTATTGTCATGTCAGTCAACTCACGACAGATCGTAGCCGAGAGCAGAAATAAAATCATCTTCTTCAATAGGGAGGGGGAGTATCTTCGAGAACTCAAAAAAAGACCGACGATTCTCCAGACATACCCGATTGGAGAACACTATGCTGTCTTAAAAATTATTTACGGAAAAGAGGGAAAAGCCTATTTTGCTGTTTCTATCCTTGATGAGCAGATGAACGAAATCAAAGAATTGTATCGCCAGAAGTTTTTTACTTTTGGGAATAAGGTGTATGTGATGCCTGACAGCCTGAATTGTGGAGTTCTTGACGACCGACTTTTTATTGAACAGAGCCCTGAAGGATTTCTGATTAAAATATACAATTTTGAGGGTGAGGAAATAGGGTCAATTAAAAGAACATGGGAAGCCAGGGAAGTGCTTGATCTACAAAAGAAAAAGGCTTTTGAAGAACTGTGCAATATCCCCTCCATGAAAAGAGTGAAGGAAGAGCAGGGCATGTCTGCCTTTAATGAACTGATTAAACAAAGCAACTTTATTTATCCAGAAACATTTCCAGCTATAGAACACTTGACCGTTGATGACGAGCATGTCTACGTTAAGACTTCAAAAGCTTTGAAAGGAAAAAATGAATTTATCGTTTTTGACAAAGAGGGTAACGAGCGCCAAGTTGTACGTCTTCCAACAACTCCACAAGTCCCGTTTCTAGTTCGGCTTCAGGGGGATAAAAAGTTCTTCTCGATGGTTGATGGACAGTATGTTTATCTCAAATTAGTTGACGTGAGTGAAGAGGAGGAGTACTGGGAAGTGCATCGCTTGCCGCTATAGGCGGGCTTTTTCTCATTCATCGGTTCTTTTGACCATCGAATAACCTTTTGGGATCTCAAAAAGTTGATAGTCTGTATTTTCTCGAAGTTCAATATAAGAAAAAGCTGATACCATTTCAACTTTATCCTCTCCCATCTCCATTGTTGTATGAATGGCGAGCGGTGTTCCCCAAAGCTCACGCAGAATATTGCCTAGAACATATTTTGCGTCACCAGGAATATCAGACCCAAGCAAGGAGTACAGGAGTCTTCTGTACTCAGGTGAAGACAGCACAGGGTGGGGGAATGTCCAAAGTACGGTCTGAATACCCATGTGCTCAGGGTAATTTAGCTGATAAGCCTGGCAAGGAAAGCCTTGAACTATTTTTCTTTTGTTTAGTTTAGTGATATATGAAGAGGTATGCTCCAAAAGACCATTTACAATAGGAGCCAAGCCGATTAGAGGCCTCCTAAGATGGTTTTTTCTGGTGGAAGAATTGGATATTTGATATTGTTTTTTCTCGTGGTCAATATAAATATAGAGTTGAAGACGAAAATCAAAAATAATTGAATAATCGTCTTTGTTTACTCTAACTCGACTTTTCCCAATGGCAATCTCATTTTTCCAAGTGACCGTCGTTTCGCCATTCACTAAGATGCTGTTGTCCTGAATCGAAAAGACAGCTGTCTTGTCAGGAGGTCTCATCAGAAGTGTGGTGATTAAAAATAGTATCATTCTTTGAATAGTCTCGTCGCGATCAGTTCAGATGAAATGGGCTATTTCAACCCGTTGCTGCATTTCAATTGACACCATTTTACACCAAACGGCTTCATTGAGCTTCATTTCTGTTTCTTTGTTTATTGATTAAAGTTAATTCATTAAATTGTCAATTTTGTAAACATACTATGAGTCAATGAATTAGAATCTGTTTTTACAGATAGGAGACTGTTTAATTATCACCACAAAAATAGCGAACCCTTACATCATTCCCTTAGTAAATAGTCTTTGAGAAAGAATCCACCTGGTGAGCGTTTCCATGTCTGCGATTTTGACCAGTGCTTCCAGGTCCAGCTCAGTTCATCTACAAGGGTGCCCTTTCTCCTGCTATTCTCTGAATAATGAGGTCATATTTTAAATCAAATATAATAAAGTCCTGCTGGTTGTAGAGGTATTTTTGTCTGTCATATCACATCGATATATTGAATTATGATTATTATTCGGTCTCCTTGTATTCGAATTCCACAAACTGTTGTAGAATGGATGTATTAACCTTTTTACTTCATAGGGTTATGGCAAGGTAGTGAACATAACCTCCCTGAGGTTGTCCCTACACGGTTATCGATAAAAGCTATTGAATTTCGAGGTATTGCATCAATTATGAAAAGAAAGAGGGAAGTCCCCAAAAAAATATGGGATACAACACAAGCGACTGATTTTTATAAGATTAACCGATGGGGAATGGGTTATTTTGTAGTGAATGACGAAGGGAACCTATGTGTTTGTGACCCGGATAACAAAGAAATTCAAGTTGATCTTAAGTTAATTGTAGATGAGTTAAACAAAAGAGAAATTGAGCCTCCTCTATTAATTCGAGTGATGAATATCCTTGAAAATCGAATCAAGAAGTTGGCGACTTGTTTTGAACATGCAATTGATACATGTGACTACAAAGGGACCTACCTTCCCCTTTATCCCGTTAAAGTGAACCAGCAGAGGCCAGTTGTAGAAGCCATAAGGAAATATGGCGAACCGTATGGTATGGGGTTAGAGGTTGGCTCAAAAGCAGAACTTGTGGCGGCCTTGGCGACAACCACACATAGTGAGGCTTTGCTAATATGTAACGGATATAAAGATAACGATTATGCAGAGATTGTGGGTATGGCCCATAAGATGGGAAAAAAGGTGATACCTGTTATTGAGAAGTATTCTGAGATTGAAACGTTTATTTCCTACTACAAAAAATCGGGTATTATGCCCAATATGGGCGTACGCCTCAAGTCCTCAAATCGTGGAATCGGTCAGTGGGCTAACTCTGGTGGTGACCGGTCCAAGTTTGGATTACGCATCTCGGAAATAATGCGGCTGGTTGGTAGATTAAAAGAAGAGGGATTGCTGCCTAAATTCAAACTCCTTCATTTTCATATTGGCAGCCAAGTGACCCAGATTAAAGTCGTTAAGCAAGCCCTGACTGAGGCTGGACGTGTATACACAGGTCTGGTCAATCAAGGTGTTCAACTCAAATATCTCGATGTAGGCGGCGGCCTTGGAGTTGATTATGATGGATCAACCCAACATACGTTTACAACCATTAACTACACGCTCCAGGAGTACGCAAACGATGTGATTTATCGTATCCAGCAAATATGTGATCAGGAGAAGGTATCTCACCCCATAATCCTTTCAGAATCAGGCCGTTTCCTGTCCGCTCACTATTCGTTTCTCATTACCAATGTTGCAGCCTTCAGTCATCTTCATGCCGATGAACCGATCCATTCCCCCGGAGTAAAAGATCCAGGAGTTATGCAAGAGGTTTTTGAGATTTACAATAATATTAAAGAAGGGTGTTCAAACTTTCTGGAAAACTATCATGACGCGGTCCAAGCTCATAGTGAAGTTGTTAATTTATTTAATCTGGGCTATTTATCGATTATTCAACGGGCTGAATTTGAAAGGATATTTCGTTCGATTATGTTACTTGTACAAGAGAAGCTTGATAAAATGGAACATGTGCCCGTTGAGCTGGAAGACCTGGAGTTGAGCCTTACGGATACTTATTTTGCTAACTTTTCTCTTTTTCAGTCATTGCCGGACTCGTGGGCAATTGACCAGATTTTCCCCCTCATTCCTATCCACAGGTTGAATGAACGCCCGAGTAGGAGAGGCGTTGTGGTTGATCTGACCTGTGACTCTGATGGGTGTATTAAACAATACGTTGGACCATATCAGAATCGACCATTTGCCTGGCTTCACCCTGAAAAAGAGGGTGAACCATACTACCTAGGCATTTTCTTGACAGGTGCATACCAGGAAACTCTCGGTGAATTGCACAATCTGTTTGGTGAAACCAACGCCGTTCAGCTCGAATTAGTTGGCAAAAATCAATATCAAGTTGCCAATATTCAGAAGGGTGAAAGCGTTAGGGATATACTCGAACATGTCGGCTATACTTATGAAGCACTCATTGAGCGGATGAATAAACAGATTGAGGAAGCTGTTCAGGACGGGAACTTAACACAGGAAGAATCCGCTCATCTAATGGATCAGTTTCAAAGTGCTCTTAAGGGATATACCTATTTCAAACTGAACTGAGTACTTAAACTGAGATGATTGATGTTCCTTGTATATCATGGCAATTATCTCTGTCTTATTGGAAAATCCTTGGGATTTGTGACTCCGAACGGTTCCAGTTTCTCTTCAAAAGTTACTCAATCAGGACACACATCCTGTTGACAGATATTCAAGGTTTCTATTGATTGGAACTCTGGAGAGGATTAGGTTCTTTTTAAGCTTTATTATGCTCAAGGTTTTATTTTGTTCAAACCACCCTTTCACTTGACCGAAGAGTCAAGATTTGTTAATTTGCACATATGGGCGGGCGTAGCTCAGTTGGTAGAGCATCAGCTTCCCAAGCTGAGGGTCGCGAGTCCGAGTCTCGTCGCCCGCTCCATATTTGACGGTTGCTGATGAATTCCTGATCACAAGTTGACATCGCTCTGTCCGGTGAATATGTTTATGTTCTAAAAGTATGAATTTCATGTGTTTATAGGTTCTGGCCGGTAAGATGAACAACATGAGAGGTTGAGGAGTAAAAATGGCCCTTTTTGGTAGCAAGAACTCCGAAAAAAAAGATCAAAGCAGCAGTGAAAGACGAGTCATCGAGACTCGGAAATTGGACAAAATCCAAGAGGAATCCCACTTGGCTTTTGGCATGAGTTTGGAAGGTGCTTTGACTGGAAATATTCCCGTTTTTATTGAGGGGAACCTGAATGGGAAAATTGACTGTCAAGGTAAAATCACTGTTGGAAGGAAAGGCAGGGTAGAAGCTGATATTCACTGCCGATCTATTGTAATTGAAGGAGAAGTTATCGGCAATATTGATGCTTCTGAATCGATTTGTATTGAGTCCTCTGGATCACTAAAGGGTGATATTAAGACCAAATCGTTTATCAATCAACCGGGTGGTTTTTTTGAGGGATATTCCCATATGATCAATGAGGAGAAAACCATAAAGACAGCCACTGCCAAAAAAAATAATGTAAAAGACCAATGATTCTTGTCATGTTGACCGATGTGAGGGTGGAACACAATAATTTGGAAGAGGTAAGATCAGGGATGTCCTGATAGATATCCAGCATGTTATTAATTCCTTTGCTCAATCGTTTAAAACGGCAACTCGGGGTTTCTTACAATTAACTGTTATGAAATAGTATTCGGATGGAACGAGGAGATAGATCATGATTATTGGAACACCAAAGGAAATTAAAAATAAAGAATTCCGAGTTGGGTTAATCCCTGCCGGGGTTCATGCGTTGGTAGCTGCCGGTCACGAAGTGCTGATCGAAAAAAATGCAGGAATGGGAAGTGGATTCCCAAACCAGGAATACATTGATGCTGGTGCCCGTATTCTTGAGACAGCAGCTGAGATATTTGCTCAATCGGACATGATTATTAAGGTAAAAGAACCACAAAAGGTTGAGTGCGAGATGATTCGCGAAGATCAGATTATATATACCTACCTGCACCTGGCCCCAGATGTTCCTCAAACAGATGGGTTGCTCAAGAGCAAGTGTATTGGAATTGCTTACGAAACTATAACCGATCATACAGGCGGTTTACCTCTCCTGGTCCCTATGAGCGAGGTTGCTGGTAGAATGTCAACTCAGGTTGGTGCACATTTTCTCCAAAAGACTATGGGCGGCCTTGGTATGCTGTTGGGTGGCGTTCCTGGTGTTTCTCCGGCCGAAGTTCTCGTGATTGGCGGTGGAATTGTAGGAATAAACGCCGCGAAAATGGCTGTTGGATTGGGGGCACGCGTAACGATACTCGATACATCTCCCGCTCGAATGAGGTATCTGGACGATATTTTCGGGGCACGCCTAACTTGCTTGATGTCAAATTCCTATAATATCGAACAACAACTGAAAGTTTCAGATTTGGTCATTGGAGCTGTTCTGATTCCAGGAGCAAGTGCACCCAAGCTTGTTTCAAAAGCACAGATACTGGAGCACATGAAACCCGGAGCTGTTATTGTTGATGTAGCAGTTGATCAGGGTGGCTGCATTGAAACTACAAGAGCTACAACACATGATGACCCTGTATTTATGGTGGGCGATGTAACACAGTACTGCGTTGCTAATATGCCAGGTGCTGTTCCAAGAACCTCCACCATTGCGCTTACAAATGTGACTCTTCAGTATGCACTCAAAATTGCCAATATG
>Ga0316190_10004153_pt1 | contig 10520 bp, 9 predicted proteins | sample Eddworburrow2_MG_FD_204929 | JGI IMG/M metagenome (GOLD analysis project Ga0316190, IMG submission 204929) | Coastal sediment microbial communities from Maine, United States - Eddy worm burrow 2 | ecosystem: Environmental > Aquatic > Marine > Coastal > Sediment | place: USA: Maine | collected... | reverse complement strand
TGTTCGAAGATAATTCGATTTCGGAGCACCGTCAGGCAGTTCCGGGCCAAAATATAGAGTAACTGACTTGTCATCGTTGTATTTGAGAGCATCCAATGAGCCGATTGACGGAAACGGCTGGCCGTTCTGCAAGCCTGATGCGTTCTCAGCATCGTACAGGGTGACGGACCAGAAATTGGCTGCCGGAACGTTGGCTGGAAGACGCAGCTTGTACGATGAACCGCCGGAAAGATGGTTGCCGTCACTGTCCTTGTAGGCGAATGGATATTTCGAACCCTTTTCCACCATGTTCAGAACCATGGCCGCGCTGATGGAATATCCGATTTTGAACATGCCCATCCGCGCGTCGAGATCCAGATAGCTATCCTGTTTGAACTCGACATCGAGAACATTGAGCACATTGTGCCATTGTCGATCGTCGTAGTAGCGTGTGCCGGGCAATTTATCTCCAAATCGCGCAGCCTGCGCCATGTTATGTCCAACCTTGGCACCGGCACTGAGGATTTTTTTCATCCGCTCATCCGGTTCAAACGGCTTGCCTTTGACGATGCCCAAAGACGCCATCATGCCACGCACAGACCAGTCTTCAGCATCGACAGCTTCGTTCTGGACAAATTCGGCGAGCGCCTCGAAATAGGAGTAATCGGTCGTGACCAGCATGTCCGCAGGTTGGCCTGATCCATTCGGAAACACCATTTCTGGCGGATTGTCTTTCATACTCAACGGATAGATGCGCGTTTTCTCCATCAGAGAAACTGCTTCTGTATTGTCTTTTTCTCCTCTGAAGGCGCGCCAGAAGACAAACACATTGTAGGTCCGCGATTTGAATGTGAAATAGCCCTCTGGCACTTCGCCCTTATAGTCAGGCGGCAGGATGAGGTATTTCCCCCCTTTACCTTTGTCAGGCCCCACATAGCCGACATCGGTGAGTGGCCGATGCCAGAAATCGTCGAGTATGCCTTGCAGCTTTGCCGGTGCCTCAATCACTGTGGGGCCATCTTTTTTCAGATCCAGATAGCCCATCCCGTAAATCAGATCGGAGTTTGGCGTGCTGACCAGGGTTTCTGCGCTCAGGCGATCTTTCCAAATTGGGAAAACGTTGGAGCCTTCGCCAAACTGTGCTTCCGATCCCTTCTTCATGGCCCAGAGTACCATTGCCGGCAGAGACCAGTTCACCAGTTGTGCAGCACGCTGGAACAGCATCTCATCGTACAAGATATCGGCTGTTTCCTGCGTCGGATAGTTTTCCGGGAAAGGAAGATTGGCGAGTTCTTCCCAATGGGCACTTTCGGCCCGAGCAAGGTTCAATGATGCGCCGCACATCGCAGCTGCCATTGCAACCGCCAGCGCGCTCCGCAGGATATGCTTTGAAGGCCTCATGTTATTTCTCCAACTTCTCAACCAACCTCAGCGGAGCCCTAGACCGCACAAAATTTTATGCCATCCACGAGCGCCGCGGTGGAACTACCGGGCTTTCTGAATGTCTGGCAGGACCCATGTCTGGTCGAGGAAAGCCTTCTTGGGTGAATAGAGACGGAAATATGGAAACCATGCTCTTCCGGCTTCAGTCGGAATCCAGTTCTTCGCCTTGTCGCCTTCAGGCTTGTCGGGACCGATATAGATATCGACTGAGCCGTCCGCATTATAGGCAAGCTCCATACGCGACGAGCGATCGGCGATCTCATATTTGTTTTGCACGAGGGTACGGGTACTCACTTCATAGGCAGTAATCGACCAAAACGTTTCGGCTGGCGCGTTAGCCGGGACGTTGAGGACATAATTGCTGCCGCCGTCCAGCCAATCCCCATCGGCATCCTTGTAGGTTGCCATGTAAACCTGACCCTTGCCCGTCTTGTGACCACTCATGGCGCGATTATTGGTGACGGCCTCGTAGAACCAGGCCGCGCGCTCGTCCAACTGGTCGTAGAACTCGGCGCGTTGGTCGGGGTTTGCGGTTACGGCGTATTCCCAGGTAGAACCGTCGCGGTAATGGCTGGATTCAACGCGCTTGGAATAATCGTTCGCCTTGGCCATCGCCTCGCCAACGATTGCCGCCTCCATCAGGATGCGTTGCTGCCGCCAATCAGGATTGAAGGGTTTGCCTTTCTCAATGCCCAGCGGTTTCAACATCGCCATGAAAAAACGATCCCGTTCCTGCACCGGTTCGCGATTGATTGTATCCGCCAGCAGCTCCCAGTACTTCATGCCGACCGGAGCCGCCGCCATCCAATCTCGGCCATCCGGCGTGATGACTTTTGTGGGTTTGGGATCACTGGCTTCAGAAAACGGATAGACCTTGACCTGATTGAGGACCTTTGCCTTTTCTTCACGTTTCTCCGGCATCAGCCGAATACCAAGCAAGATACCATTGGTTGGCGACTGAAAAACATTGTAACCATCGGCCTTCGGCAGATCCTGACCTGGGCCAACAAAAAGATACTTGCCCGGTTTCGTAATGGCCGTAATGCCGATTTGCCACATATCGTGCGCCGCGCCACGCACTGAACCCTCCGGTCCGGGCATTTCCAAAACCCAGGGCCCATCCTTCAGATCGATGAACGGCAATACGTAAGGAGTTGTGGCATTGTAGGTAAGCCCGCCAACACGGTCCTTATAGCTTTCAATGACAACAATCTCGCCGTTCTTGGCACCAAGCTCGTTTTCATGGGACCAGCGCCATTGCGCCATACTGACCATAGGAATTGCCCAGATGTAGGCCTGAACGGCGCGTTGAAAATCTAGCTCTTCATACAGTTTCCGGACGGTCTCGTCCGTGGGGTATCCGGTTTGAAACCCTTGGGTAAAACTCAGCGGCCCAATACGGGTCTGGACGGTTTCCGCAGCAATTGCAGGCCCGGCCAACAGGCATGCAGCAGCCAGAATGGAATAGGATTTTTTCATAAGTCACCTACCTATCAATCAATTTTTATTCCGCCGTAATGACGAGTTCATCGAAATTCATTCTGCCACGACGGGGCCGCTCGCCGACAGGAGCGCGAGTGCCGCGGCAACTGCTATCGGTGACAAGTATCGCATTCTTCCTCCACTAAGAGAGACGCCAACAGCAACGTACCCACAAGCAGCAAGCGCTCCAACAATGCCCCGCTTCATTGGAAACCCCCGATACTGCCTGCTCCGGACCTTCCTGCTTCGGCTGAACATCAAAGTCGAAGCAGCTCGATGACACTCAATCTTTCTGCCTACTTGACGGGATGCAATGCTACATGACTATCCGGAATGCGAAGGCAGGAGGGCCGAGGCATGACCGTTGCAGCAAAGTTCCAACGATTTGACGACTTTGATCACTTCCGTGAGGCGCTCTGGGGCTGGGACACCGAACCGACACAGCTCACGCGGGGCCCGCTGCGGCTATTTTGGGACCAGCTGCGCTTCGACGAAGTCGTTATATCCCGCCTCCAGTCAAACCAGAAGATTAGTGACCGTTCGTCCATTCAGGACGGATACGTTGGATTTGTCGTCTGTTTTGGATCCAAGATTTTTTGCGGCCAGCGGGTCGAGCCCGGGTCATTGGTGCTCGTTGGCCCCGGTCGCGAATACCGCAACGTCCTCGACGAGAACTGGAAGTCCTTTGAGATTTCAATGAGCTTCACTGGCTTGGGACAGCTCGGTTTTCATGATGGCGTGCTCCGACACCTGGCTGCCGGTCCAGAAAGCTGCATTTTTGCTCTGCCGACTCACCTAGCAGAAGCCTTTCGGCGCTGCAGCGAAAGCTTGATACTGACATCCGAGTTGGACGCCCGCCATTCGAAGGAGCCCGTCTGGAGTAGCGCTCTCCATGAGCGGACGCTTCAGTTACTTTCGGAAGCCTTACGGAAAACTGGATTTGGGCCACGAGAGACAAACGTCGCACCACCGACCAATCGTGCAAACGGATGGCTCACCGTATCACGTGCACTCAAGCACATCGACCTCCTAGGGGACGAAGACCTCCATGTCGATGCTATCAGTAGATCCCTCGGCTGCACCAGTCGCGCGCTGCAGATTGCCTTTCGCAACGTCCTTGGGGTTACTCCACTCCAATACATTTTGGCGTTGCGTCTGCAACGCGTGCGCCGCGCGTTGCTGCGTCCAAACGGCGAGGAAATTGGCGTAACCAAAAGCGCCGCGGAACACGGTTTTCTCCACTTCGGCCGCTTCGCGGCGCAGTACCGCCGCATGTTTGGGGAGCGCCCATCCGATACGCTGATGCGCAGCCGGGTGCGCATCAATTTGTCTGTGTAGTTCATGGGCAATCATCCGCCTAGCCCTCGAACCATCAGCTCTGCGACTTGCAATCCTGTTCAGGATGTTCGCAATTCGGATTGTCGGCTAAGGACCACTTAGCAAAACTCTTAGCTGCGTCGCAATGCGTCCGCTTCAGCATTCCGTTGGGGTGTCGGACGCTAGTTCTTACGGAGGAATAGGCATGTGGGTCGAAAGAGGCGCCCTCAAATTTGTTGCTGGTCTACTTGGCCTGGTTCAACGTAGATGACGTTATCGCGAAGATGTCGCAGGCGGCCAACAACTAGATCTGCGCGGTCGCTCAGAATTGAAAAGCAAGGGAGGTTCTTCTCGTGAAGAGCTGGCTAATTCTCACGGCAGCACTGCTGCTACCTAGTGTGGCCAATGCAGCAGACTACTGGATCGAGACTGCGGATGGAAAGTGCGAGATCTGGAACGATGAACCGCCTGAATCTAGTGACGTTATTACTTGGACCGGTAAGTGTGACGGCGGCAAAGCGTCTGGTGAAGGGCTTTTGATCTGGATGCGAGACGGGAAGCTGTTTGGTCGCTTCGAGGGCGCCATGGATGAAGGGAAGCTAAATGGAAAAGGCGTACTTGTGGTCAAGGCCGAGGATGGTGACGGCTATGATCGAATGAGAGCCACCTTTGTGAACGGTGAAGCCGAGGGCAAGGCCACCTTCGTGGGAGGCAACGGCGACTACTTCGAGGGTGAAGCCAAGGGCGGAAAGGCATCCGGCTTTGGCATTGCCAGTGACGCCAACGGCGACGCCTATGAAGGCAACTTTGTCAATGATGAGCCTGAAGGTCGCGGCTATGCAATCTTAGCGGATGGCACCGAGTACTATGGCGAATTTAAAGATGGCAAGCGCCATGGCAACGGGTTTCTAATTGAGGGCGACGGGACTATTTACGTTGGGCAATTCGAAAAAGGCCTGGCTCACGGCTATGGCCGACTGGAAGACGAGAATGGTCTTTATTCAGGCAGCTTCAAACATGGAAGGCCGAGCGGTCCTGGGACCTTTATCGATGGCGAAGGGCAAATCTATCAGGGGACTTTCAGGGACGGGACTCCGGAGGGCAAGGTGCTGGTGACACGAGCCGACGGCGCACAGTCCATTGAGACTTGGAAGAACGGAGAGGAAGTCGAATGAGCGTTCTGGTTGCGGCGGATTCACGGCCGAACAAGTCTCATACAGTTAAGCTCGTGGCGGTCACGCTACTGACTATTTCGATCGTGACAATTACACCAACGCAGAGTGAAGCCAATGCCTTGCGAGGCGGGTTGATCGGTGCAGGAGGTGGCGCCTTGTTCGGCGCCCTTGTTGGCGGGGGACGGGGCGCGGCCGTAGGTGCCATCGTGGGTGGTATAGTTGGAGTTGGGGTCGGGGCACGGCGAGCGGATGAGCGCCGCGCTCGTCAACGGATGTATCACTCCAGGCGACGCTAGAACCATTGATGAAGGCGTCTAGATTTAGGCCTCATCTAATCAGCTTTAGACTTCTTGGTACGCCCGCTTTGGTTGCCGATTCAACCGATCGTGTCGCGATGCCGATCTCTAGCATTCTCGCGGGTGCAGTAAACGGCGGGCACTTTTTGACTCGGATCAACGTTTGTCCGCGAAGGCGGCATAATTGTCGATGGACCGAAGCCCTCAGGGCGACAAGCAGTTTGCAGGAGAAATTGCGATGTTCAGAAAGCTGCTGTTTGCCGCAATTGCGGTTGGCCTAGTTTCCGTCTTTTCACTTGAACCTGCCCCCGCCGAAGCCGCTGGGATGCAGGGTATGACGTGTAGGGATGCCGCGGAAGCGAAATATCCAAACAATCTCAGGAAGCGCCTCACCTGGCTGAGGCTATGTAGAGCGAACTGGCGGCTTCATCAGGGTTGAGTCTTGCCTTCTGTCTAGAAGAAACAGAGAGGGAGCCCGCCTGGCTCCCTCAATTCTGCAAGGACGAAATGAGCGATGAAGCAAAGGAGTGGCTAGGGTTTGCGGTGCTCCTAGCTGGCGCAGCTACTATTGTGGCTAGCATCTCCGTGCTCTTTGGCAGGGACGGCTTCTCCACATTTTTGTTATACGCTGCCGTCGGTCTCACCGCAGTGTCTGCTTCCGCCGTAGGCGGGGCGTTGCTCCACCCGAAATGGAAGAGAGCACCTGTTGTTTGGTATGTTGTCTATTTCTTCATCATACTGCCCGCCTGCGTCGCAGTCGGCTTCGGCGTGCTTGATAGCATCGTTCAGCGGTGAGCATCGGCTTCTGGCACTTAGTAGACCTCAATCTTGAGGTCGGGGATGTCAGGTTAAAGGCGTAAACCGGGCATGGCGCAGTCCCGTTCCGATATCGGCTAATGACCAAAGCGGACATGGGGACAACACCACCCCTTTGCGGCTATGCGCTATTTCTCGCCGGCGGGGCCTGGTCGCCTCAGATCAATGTTTGAATGTGGTGGGCGTGATCGATCGACTTTCCCTTAAGCTGAGCATAGCAGCCCAGACGCACGATCCAAAAGATGTAGGGCTGCTTGTCCGGTGGATGCTCGTAGGGCGAGGGTAAAGCTTTCAGATCAGCATTAGTGCTGTCGACATTCCGAGCACATAAGCGGGCCAGTAGCCCCACATCGCAATCCGATCGAGCCGCGCAGCATCTGCGTCGCGATTCTGGAGTTCGTACACGCGCAACTGGATGTTCACAATGATTACCGCGGCGGTAATTATGAAAGTGGCAGCAATAAAAACGTCGATGAAGGTGAGATAGCCAAGTCGGGGAATATCGCTACCGAGCGTAAAACTAAATGCAATTAACAAGAGCAGCACTGTAATCCCGAGGTCAACGCGTTTCACATAGTCCCTCCCTCGGAAGGTAAGCCAAGAGACCATCAGAATGATCAACATCGGCATGAATATCCGAACGACGTAATAGAGGACATGTCGATGAGCTTCGAAGATCAGGGAAAATCGCGAATGCCTGTGTTCGGCTAAACCGATGGTCGTGTCTATCTCACTCGAGTGATTGACGAGAACCCATTCGTGTTCGCCGAGGTGGTCAGCGACACCAGTGGCCTCCGGGAGTGGCTCGAACAAGAAGATGGACTTCGGCGCTAACGAAACGACCTGGATGTAGAAAGTCTGGCTATCAAACGGAAAGGCGCGAAAGTCGAAATTTGGAGCTTGAAAGGTCGCGGTCGCCCGCTCGTACACGTGAACTTCGCCATCCGGGTAAACTTGAACACTCTCCAGATTAACCTGACGAAAACCCTGATTGTTCGCTAGTACAATATCCGGCCAGATAGCGCCGGCCTCCTGCAATTTGGCTAAAAAGCCGGGAAGGGTCATCATCTTAAAAGCTGGCTCGCCGGGCACAGCCTCGAAAGCCAGCTTAGGTTCCCTGTAATGTAGTTGAAGAGTATAAACGGCTTGGAAGTTCTCAGCCTTTTGGTTGATATCAACGATCTGTTCGAGTTTGACCCCGATCTTGACCACCGTAGGTTCTTCTCTGGCCGAAGCTGCCAGTGGTGGCATTAACAAAAATACCACGACACATAGAAAGAGGTGCGCCTGCATCGCCGAGGAAGAGAACTCAGCAAGAACTCGTCGGCTAGTTAGAATCGCCAAATCACCCGCCCTTCGCTTCAAGCGTTGTCTATTTGGCTCTCCAGAGCCGCCATGCCTAGGTGGCTTCCTCTCAGAAACTTGTTTGCAGCCGAACAGCCGCTCCCCAGTCGCAATCTCGGTAGCTTAGCAATATTCACAGCAATGCGCCGCGCCTCATCGAAGGTGAGAACCTGCGCTAGGTCGGCGTCTGCGTTTCGCTCTCTCGCATCTATGTAGGCAAGCGACTGGCCGGCGGCGTCGAGCACCTCGTAGCCGCCTGGTATCTTCTCGACTCTCCAGGGAGCCGGAAACCGGCGTGATGTCATGGGAGCCTCGCTCATTGCTCCCGCCCGACGCGATTTGGCGTCGGACGTCCCCCTGTGTATACCGAAAACCTCACCCACTCTGCTCGCCTCCCTGCTATGAACTAGGTTCTCCCTGCTCACTGGGTTAGGGAGAAGGAGGTCCAACGCATTGAGATGCGGCGCCTTTCTGCAGGGATGGGTCGCTGCTTTCCCTGCTATTTGGCGAAATCTCCCTGCATTTCCCACTTTAGCAGGGAGAGACGGGTTGGCCTCAGACTGCCAGCACAGCCACGCTAATTCATTGATATAGAGGAAAATGCCGTGCTTCACGGAATCTCCCCTTTTCGGGCGGTTTCCGGCGCATTTGCCTGCCCTTGCCACGCCAGAGACGCTCTTTCGCGGACTGAGGGCTGCCGCTGACGCGGAAGTCTCTCGGGCGGCATTTTGGGGTCAACATTTTCAATGACGGTAGCGAGGAGGCATCGCGCAGGACGCTAGCAAAGCTCGCCCTATTGCCGCTGAAACCCGAGCAGCTTGCGTTGCTCGGTCCAGTCGGTGGGGAGCTTAAGGGCCGAACGCATTAGTCGCTTCGCGCTGAGCTGAGGCGGGTGCTTGCCGTTGATGATGGCGGTGACGATATCGGGTGCCAACGAAGGAAGCCTAAGCAGGCGTGACAGGTAGCCAATGGTCAGGTGCTCTTGGTTGGCTATGGCCGGTACGGTCAGATCAGAGTCTTGAGTTAGACGCTCTTGAAAGTCATGGGCGCGAGCAATGACCCGAAGTAGCCCCGGATCGGCCGCTGTGCGATCGTCGGCGTTGTGCACGATCAACTTCATCTCACGACCGACACGCTGGAGTCGTGCTTTCACCTCTAGCTTCAGAGTATCGCCGGTGTGGTTCCGAGGGGCCCGCGCCGCCAAAAATGGTTCTGTCGACTGTGTCCGGAGTAAGTCGTGAAGCTGTTGCCGATAGAGCCTGATCTCGATGTGCTCCGCTCTGATATTTATCCGGTTGACGAGCGTCATCAGGATCGATCGGACCGTGTTTGGGGAAAGCGTTGGAAGCTCTTCTGAGATCCGACGCCCACGTCCAATCAGTCTCTTCTGCTCGGCTCCGCCCTGCTCGGCACCGCTGATTGCACTCAGAATCGCCCCATCATCAGCGAGGAACTCGCGGAGTCTGCCAATGACCAGGGCCTCTAAGTTGCCGGCGGGAAGTCGCCATCCCTGCGAGTGGTCCTTGGCAGTGCCCGTGATCAGTGATTTCGAGACGTAGTACCGATAGCGCGTATCTTTCTTGACGGCATGTGTGGGGGTTAGTCGTTCGCCGCCTTCGTCGAAGGTCAACCCGGCCAAGAGGCTTGGGTGCTTCGCGTCCGCGCCTGTGGTCCGGTCGACCCGGTTCACGGCGAGGACAACCTGAACCTTGTCCCAAAGTCTCTGGTCTACGATGGGTTCATGCTCGCCGGGATAGGCGTCGCCTTTGTGCGTAATGTCGCCGCGATAGATACGGTTCTGAAGCATGAGGTAGAGAGCACCTCGGGAGAGTTCGTGACCGCCGTAGACCGTGCCGTCCACGAAGTTGCGGTGCTTGCTGCGGATTCCGTCAGCATCAAGTTCTGCTTTGAGTCTACGCACCGATCGGAGCTCGACGTAACGCTGATAGATGTGGACGACGGTCTTTGCCTCGTCCTTGTTGACGACGAGCTTCCGGCTCTGAACCTCATATCCGAGCGGGGGCAGGCCACCCATCCACATGCCCTTCTTCTTCGATGCGGCGATCTTGTCACGGATCCGCTCACCAGCCACTTCCCGCTCAAACTGTGCAAAGGAGAGAAGGACATTGAGGGTAAGCCGTCCCATGCTCGTGGTGGTGTTGAACTGCTGCGTAATTGAAACAAACGAGACGTCGCGCGCGTCGAAGGCCTCCACGATCTTGGCGAAGTCGAACAGCGAGCGCGTCAGACGGTCGATCTTATAAACGACAACCACGTCCACTTTATCGTCGGCGATATCGACGAGAAGCCGCTGCAAGGCAGGGCGGTCCAGTGTACCGCCGGAGTAACCGCCGTCGTCATACAAGCTGGGCAAGACCGACCACCCTTCGTGCTTCTGGGAAAGAACGAAGGCGGCGCAGGCTTCGCGCTGCGCGTCGAGGGAATTGAAGGCCTGGTCCAGACCCTCGTCCGAGGATTTGCGAGTGTAGATAGCGCAACGCAGGCGCCTCGAGGAGCTACGTGTTGGTTCTCGCGACTTAGGCATCGCCGGACTCCTTTTCAGAGCTTGTACCGGCTCGCACGAGTCCGAAGAAGCGAGGGCCAGACCAATGGACCCCTGTGATCTTCTTGGCGATTTTCGTGAGGGACGAGTAGCTTGTCCCGGCAT
>Ga0316190_10004151_pt1 | contig 10523 bp, 12 predicted proteins | sample Eddworburrow2_MG_FD_204929 | JGI IMG/M metagenome (GOLD analysis project Ga0316190, IMG submission 204929) | Coastal sediment microbial communities from Maine, United States - Eddy worm burrow 2 | ecosystem: Environmental > Aquatic > Marine > Coastal > Sediment | place: USA: Maine | collected... | reverse complement strand
ATGCCCCGCCAGCAGCGGAATGCCTGGGTGAACAAGCCAGCAATGAGTGAAAAAATGGCGAGCGGGTCCGTAAAATATTCAAGGGCTTGGCTCAGGATGGCTCCGGAATTCCGCACCCATGGTTTACGCAATCTGATCATCCGCTACATGATAGCGAGGGTCTTCCATGACATTCACTTCCACCAGATCCCCGGCCTTCCTTAGCAACTGGCGACACTCTTCACTCAAGTGCCGCAGATGTAATGTTTTGCCTGCCCTGATATATCTTTCCGCCAGGGTATCAATAGCCTCGATCGCCGAGTGGTCCGCGACCCTTGAGTTTTGAAATTCGATAACCACATCATCCGGATCTTCTTCGGGACTAAACAGTTCCAGGAAGTTTTTCACCGAGCCAAAAAACAGGGGACCATTGAGTTCATGCACCCTAGCCCCCTGGTTATCATCATAGGTTGTGATATTGATATGCTTGGCATGCTCCCAGGCGAAGACCAGCGCCGAGACGATCACGCCCACCACTACCGCAATTGCCAGGTCCGTAATGACAGTCACCGCTGAAACCAGCACCAGGATAAATGCATCTGACACCGGTATCTTGCCCATAATTCGCATGCTCGACCATTCAAAGGTAGCAACCACAACAACAAACATCACACCCACCAGTGCCGCCATCGGTATACGCTCGATCAGGGGGGAGGCGAACAGGACAAACATCAGCAGGAACAGTGCCGCAGAGACACCGGACAAGCGCTGGCGCCCCCCGGAGTTCACGTTAATCATGCTCTGACCGATCATGGCACAGCCGCCCATACCGCCGAACAAACCGGTCACCGTATTGGCAATACCCTGCCCCATACACTCACGGTTACCACGTCCACGGGTATTGGTCACTTCGTCAATGAGACTCAGTGTCAGCAGGGATTCAATCAGGCCGACAGCCGCGAGGATGAACGAGTACGGCAGGATGATCATCAGGGTTTCGAAATTAAACGGAACCGCAGGAATATGAAAAGTCGGCAGCCCCCCCTTGATACTTGCCAGATCACCCACGGTAACCGTATCCAGATCCAGGCCAAGCGCCAGCAGGCTTACCGTGATAATCGCCACCAGCGCCGCCGGGACAGCACCTGTCAATTTAGGCAAAAAATGAATAATGAACATGGTGAGCATAATCAACCCTGCAAAAATCATCAGGGGCTCACCCGTCATCCATTCCTGTACGCCATTTGCCGATGTGACCTGGAAATGTTGCAGCTGTGCGAGAAAGATCACAATCGCCAGTCCATTGACAAAACCCAGCATCACCGGGTGCGGCACAATGCGGATAAACTTCCCCAGACGTAACAAGCCGGCACCCATCTGGAACAGCCCCGTCAGCACCACGGCTGCAAACAGGTACTCCACACCATGCTCTGCGACCAGCGCCACCATCACCACCGCCATGGCACCTGTCGCGCCGGAAATCATGCCGGGACGACCGCCAAAAATGGCCGCCAGCAGGCCCACCATGAATGCCGCATAGAGTCCGATCAGGGGATCGACACCGGCCACAAAAGCAAAGGCCACTGCCTCTGGCACCAGTGCCAGCGCCACAGTCAGACCAGACAGAATCTCGTTTTTAAAGCATACGCGGCTGGCGCAACCAAGCTGGAACATTGATGACCTGCGGGAGTTGAACTACGAAAAGAACTCGCAGTATATCAGGGTTTTCTAATATATTAAATGTTGAATGCGGCCAGGAAGAGGTATCCAGGCCCGGGATCAGGTCTGATCCAGTTAATCAGACCTGTCAGCAGCGAATTCGTTGACTTTTAATGCCTCGCTTCACCGGGATGCTCGCCATTATGCAGCAGCTTTTTCAGCCGCGTCAGCAGACTTTGCGTTGCGGATTCCACGGTCCGTCGCAGCACGGTTATGCCTGCCGGCCACGGTTGCAGTTGCGGGGTTTGTTGCGGCGGCTGGTCGACAAGCGCCGCCTCGAGTTCAGGCATGGATATGGCGAGATAACCCTCGGCAACCGGTTCGTCCTTGTCTGTGCGCATGCAGGCCTGCGCATGACCGATATTCTCAAGACGTCGCACCAGTAAAGGCCAGGGATCATCCCATTGCTGTTCCGCTGCCATGGCCTGTTCGATCCAGTGGACGACATTGCCAGCCTGCAGCCCGGCATTCAGTACCGTCGCCATACGCGCAGGGGCATTTGTGAGAACCGTTGCGTCCTGCTCATGCAGCTTCCTGACTACCGGCCAGTACCTTTCCCGGAGGAATAGTCGATAGACTGCATCGGCAGTGATTGCATCCAGAACATCCTCGTCGCTGAACAGTTCCATGGCGTAACTGTCAGCCTGCAATTCGTCCAGACGCGCCGCTGCCGTGCTGAGTACCGTGTAGAGAGGCGTATACACGGAGAACACCGCGCGCACCGGCAGGTAAGCGGGATCGATTCCGGGAGCCGGTTCCCGGTACCTGGACCAGGTTGACCGCAATGTGTACAACCAGTTGAGCAGCCGGTTGGTGTGTCTGGAGTGCTGCCCCAGGCGGCGTGCGAGCGCGCATTGAAACCGTGTCGTGGACAGACACTGTAACAGCGGCAGCCCAACAAGCAGGGAACGCATGGACCCTGGCAGCAATGCCGAGACAGAGGTTTTGACAATATCGAGCTGATACTCGTCTGTAATCACGATGTGGTCTATTCCCGGGCAGGTGTAGTGAGCAACCGTCTCTTCCACCAGCTGGAACAGGACCGGTGCCTGCGACCTGTCGAGTACGACACCCATAGGAAGGGAGGGCCTGAACCGGAAAAGCCGATAACTCACAAGCCCACAGGAACCGGCCACGAGCAGCCACATGAACAGGGGTAGCCAGGCCACCCCCGGGGCAGCGGCAAGCGCCCGGTGCACGCCAGCCAGTCCGGCCAGCGCCAGTAACGGAAACAGCAACAGGCAGGCGTAGCCGAGCAGCGCGAAAACAGCCATAAACAACAGGTATAGCCGCGGGTAGAGTTCCGCCTGAACTTCTATGCGCGCACCAATGCCCTGCAGGATTGAATGTTGCCATCCGTGATCTGACATAGAGAACCTCGCTTACCTGCCTGTTTTGTGAAATGGAGCTTCTGTTTCATTCATCATTGCGACGACTACATGGAGAAGGTGAAACCGGGAACCGGCCGAGAGACTGGCCTGGGCCATGCAGGAGCAGGAGGCAGGGTAATGCATGGAGCAGTTACCGAAGACCGCAGTGACGAAGCAATCTGTAAACAACCGATTCGCTGGTTACGAGATTGCTAGGCTGCGCTCGCAATGACATGATAAATGCATAAATCAGAAGTTTCCTTGTGTTAAGACCAGTTACAATCCTAGCAAGTCGCCGGAAGTGTGCTGCGACCGGAATCACAAGCTGAATACCGCAGTTTGCAGTCCCACGCATGCCACGCACCCCTGCCCGGCTGCAGCCGGAATGGCAACAGATACATTCCCGGGAATTTTGCTAACATGAGGTTAAATACGGATGCCGCAGGCAGCGGCGGCGTCCACCAACACGGGTACGGGAGATAACGCCATGAAAAAGCGACTTACCGGTAGTGTGATATCCATCTTGCTGGCGTTCCCGTCCTACGCGGCAGACCGGATTACCGCGGAACAGATACAGCAGGTTATCGATAAAACCGACGCCGCATCGATGAACCGCGACACTGTGGGCATCGGAGCCTACCTGGGCGCCTCGTTCGAAAAGATCCTCGAGTTCCCTCATGACAAATGGATGGCAAAGGTAAGAATCAACAAGGATGAGTACCTCGCACTGATCGATGCGGGCTGGACAACCATCGAGAAATACGACTATGAGCGCTCCGACACCGAGATTCATGTCATGCCGGATGGCCTGAGCGGGCTGTCATACTCGACCGTAACGGAGAACCTGGTCCAGGACGGCAAGCAGATGACCAGCAAGTTCCGCGAATACGCCACTTACGAACTGGAGGGCGGCAGTCCAGTCATAACGCAGGTCAGCGGCCATACCCTGGTCGGTGACACGACCCCGCACTGACAGCGTTACAGGAACACAATCGCGCCATTGCAGCACGTAGCGCAACAAGGGCTTGCAACGGCCCGCCCCAGCCCCAATATAATAAAGGTTATCTACTCACCAGGCACACCTCCACAGATACTGATGCAGCCCCTGAACCGACACATCACCGTGGTGACCGGCATTACGCTGGCAGTCCTGCTGCTGGTCTCATTACCGGCGCGGAGCGAACCATCCGGCCAGGTCGAGCAAATCATCCAGCACCTGATTACGTATGTTTCCGGGTCAGACCTGCGGTTTGTGCGCAACGCCAGCGAGTACACTCCGCAGGAAGCTGCCGCGCACATGGAAAAGAAATACCGGCACTTCCGCGACGACATCGAAACTACCGAGGACTTTATCGAACTGTGCGCCACAAAAAGCCTGCTGAGCGGGAAACCCTACCTGGTGGTCGACAGGCAGGGCAACGAAACCCGGACCAGCGACTGGCTCAGGGCTGAACTGGCAGCCTGGCAGGCGCACAGCCAGTGAAACGCCTGCAGAACAGTCTCCGCCTGGTAGCCCTGTTCCTGCTGCTGCCAGGAGTGGGCCTGCAGGGCTGCGCAACGGCCAATCTTAACGCCGCACCCACCGTGCGCTCCTACCCCGCCGATGATGAACGGAATCCGGCTGCGAGAGAGTCGCATGATGGCCGACTCAGGATCATGACGTTCAACATTGCGCATGGCCGCGGCGAAAGTTTTCATCAGCTGCTGCAACGCTCTGCCACAACGATGGCCAACCTCGACAGTATCGCAACCCTGCTCCGTCACAGCGGCGCACACGTCGTCGCCTTGCAGGAAGCCGACGCCCCCTCCTTCTGGAGCGGTAATTTCAACCACATCGATCATATCGCGGACAACGCCGCCTACAGTCAGTCCGTGCACGGCCTGCACGTGGACGGAATGGGACTGGCCTACGGCACTGCCCTGATGGCCAGGCTCGACCTCAAAGACCCGCAAGCCATCACCTTCGATCCCGAACTGTCACCGGTACCCAAGGGATTTGTTGTCTCGACCATCAGCTGGCCGGGCAATGCCGATGTTGACGTCGACGTGGTATCCGTCCACCTGGACTACGCCAGCGAGACAACCCGCAAGCAGCAGGCGGCGGAACTGATTGCAACCCTGCAGGCTAGGCAGCATCCAGTGATCCTCATGGGCGACTTCAACAGTGACTGGCAGGAAAACTCCACCGTACGACACATCAGCCAGGCGCTCGGTCTCAGCGCGTACCGCCCGGAAGAGACAGGTCTCGAAACCTTCCCGACATTTGGCGAACGCCTCGACTGGATACTGGTCTCGACAGGGATTGCATTCCGTTCCTATACCGTGCTGCCTGATCCCCTGTCCGATCATCGCGGCGTAATTGCCGAACTGGAGCTGGAACGCAATATGACAACCCGGCTTGCCCGAACCGACTGAATTCCGTCCCTCTTCGGCACAATCGGTCAGGAACAGCATCGCGGTCAGTTAGGTGACCGCGTCTACAAACAGTACTGGCACCTGCAGGAGCACCTTGAAGGGCATAAACGCCGTCCTCCGAGGCGATTTCCAGGCATGACATCTCTGTCTGGATCATGTTCTGCCAGAATACAATTCTACCGTGCAGAAAAATGCTCAAGGGCATAAACTCTTCACACCACCTTGCAACCTGCCGGGTATGGGCTAGTTTTAATTTTTTAACCGGAGATGACCCATGAAGCTCAACTACGAAGAAATCGAAGACAATTACGACGACACCACCAAGATCCGCACCATGACCGAACAGGCCGTGGTCAAGGGCCAGGGCCTGCTGCTGCGCACAACCATCTACAGTTCCCACGACCTGAGTGTCAACGTGATCTTTATCCCTAAGGGCAAGCGCTTCACCGGTGTGGTCAGCTGAACGGCACACCTGACAGATAACCCTTTCGGCTCCTGAAAACCGGCACAGGGGGCAGTGCAAACTGCCCCCCGCTTCACATCAACAGCTCTGCAGAGTCACCCTCACTATCCGTGGGATATCGTGTCCTGCCCCATTTACTTCGGAACCCATGGCGGCAACCTGCTATGATGCGCGGGCTTTGCTTCAAGCCGCCATAAGTCGATCTCTACGTGACCACAACCGCTTTCTCATCCCTGCCACTAACACCTGAAGTTCTGGCCAATATCCAGTCACTGGATTACCACGTCATGACCCCGATCCAGGCCCAGGGCCTGCCTGCCATTCTGCAAGGCAGGGATTTGCTGGCCCAGGCAAAGACAGGCAGCGGCAAAACGGCAGCGTTTGCCATTGGCTTGCTGCACAAGATCCAGGCGCGGACCTACCTGACGCAGGCACTGGTGCTTTGCCCGACGCGCGAACTGGCCGACCAGGTCAGCCGGGAAATCCGACTGCTGGCACGCGCCATACCCAATATCAACATACTTACGCTGTGTGGCGGCAAGCCAATGGCTGCACAACTGGTTTCGCTGGAGCGCAACCCACATGTGGTGGTCGGGACGCCCGGGCGGATATTGAAGCACCTGGAAAAAGGAACATTAGCGCTGGATGGCCTGCAAATGCTGGTACTGGACGAGGCCGACCGCATGCTGGACATGGGTTTTCATGAAGACATCATGCGTATTATTGACATGGTGCCGCGGCAAAGACAGACTCTGCTGTTCTCGGCAACCTATCCGGATGCAATCAAGGCCGTCAGTGATGCCATCCAGAACGACCCGGTTGATGTACGCGTGGAGAGCCTGCATGACAGCAAGCAGATAAAGCAGGTCTTCTATGAAATACAAAAGGGCGAAAGGACCAAAACTCTGGTAGCCCTGCTGCAACATTACCGCCCAGAGTCGAGTCTGGTGTTCTGTAATACCAAACACCAGTGCCAGGAACTGGCGGATGAACTCTGGCAGCAGGGCTTTCATGCACTGGCCCTGCATGGTGACCTTGAACAAAAAGACCGCGACCAGGTCCTGGTACAGTTTTCCAACAAAAGCAGCTCAATCCTCATCGCAACCGATGTCGCTGCGCGCGGACTGGACATAAAGGACCTGCAAGCCGTCATCAACTTCGAACTGTCACCGGACCCGGAAATCCATATTCACCGTATTGGGCGCACGGGCCGGGCGGGCAATGCCGGCCTCGCCATCAGTCTGTTCATGGCATATGAACAATTCAGGATCGAGGTGATAGAAAAGTTCCAGAACAGCACGGTCAGAGTCGACAGCACAGCCTCACTGAAAACCCGGGAGAATTTCCGCCTCAGCCCGCCAATGGTGACGTTGGGCATCAACGGCGGCCGCAAGGACAAGGTTCGTGCGGGCGACATACTTGGCGCCTTGACGGCGAACACCGATCTGCCGGGCAAGCAAATCGGCAAAATCGATATCGCCGACAAGCTTGCCTATGTTGCCGTGGAACGCCCCATCGCCAGGCAGGCACTGAAGATCCTGTCGGAAGGCAAGATCAAGGGCCGCAAGTTCAGGGTGCGGAAACTACGTTGAGCAGCGTGCCCCTGTAATTACCTGCAGACCCGATCGTGAACAGGATTGCTGTTTTTGCCGATGTGCAGAACATCTACTACACCACCCGCCAGGCCTATGGCCGCCAGTTCAACTACCGCAAACTCTGGCAACAACTGGGCGCTACAGGCGAGATCGTTGCCGCAACTGCCTATGCAACGCATCGCGGCGACGACAAGCAGCTGAAATTCCAGGATGCCCTCAAGCACATCGGCTTCAGCGTAAAGCTGAAACCCTATATCCAGCGCAGCGACGGCTCTGCCAAGGGAGACTGGGACGTTGGTATCACGCTGGATGTCATGGAAGCGGCAAAAACCGTGGATACCATCGTATTGCTGTCCGGCGACGGGGACTTCGATCTGCTGCTGCAAAAGATTAGGAAGAACCATGCCGTCAACGCCGTTGTCTATGGCGTGCCGGCACTCACGGCCAGGTCCCTGATTGATTCCGCCAGCAGCTGGCATCCCATCGAGGAAGATTTATTGCTATAACAATGTCATTATGAAAGCAGCCGCTTTATGCCAGTGCTTTGGGTACTGCCGGCTCAACACCTGCCCAGCATGGCTGCAGACTTATTCAGGCACACCCTGCCACAGCATCTGATAGCCAAGCTCATAGGTCTCATCACAGAATTCCACCAGCGCCTGGAATTTCTCGTTGAAGATCTTGTCGGCATGTGACTTCTCGTGCTGCTCGAACGACTGCCAGAATGTCACGATTGCCAGCTCGCCCTGTTTGATCTTCGCTGCAGTCTCATTGCCTTCCGGAGCAGCGCCCACCGAACCCTCTGCGGAAACAAAGCCGGAATACTTGTACACCTGTCCGGCGATGAAGCCGCCCTTGTCGTCACCGTAGGTGTTTTTCACTACATTGCACATCTCGCCCAGCACCAGCTCGACATCTTCAACAGTGACGCCCTCTTTAAGGTCAACCACGTTAAACATCATCACACAGCCAAAGGGTATTTTAATTGGTTCGAACATACTGTTTCTCCATTAATGCCGGTAACAGGCAGCGCCCGTGCATCCGGACCGGTTGGAATTCTCGCGCAGCTGCAGCAGAACAGGGGTACCGCCCCAGCCGCCCTTCTACCACATCAAATCATCGGGAACCTTGTAATCCACGTAGGGGTCGTCTTGCCCGCTCTCCAGCTGAGTCGTAGCATTGCTGACGATGCAGGACTCATCGCGCAGCATAATTTTCTCCGCCACCACCGATGGAATCACCTCGTAGCCATCATCAAGTCTGGCGATGGCGAGCAGGCCGCGCGCAAGTCTGTCGTGCACATCAGCCGTGACGAAGATTTTCCTGACAGCCTTCCCGTCCTGGAAGTTATATCCCACCTCGCCATCATTCCGAGACACACGGTTCAATTCGATCAGCTGGCGTACCTGCGCCAGGACCGCCCTGTGCTCAGCATCTTCCTTTTGCCGGCGATTGAGTTCGCGATCGCGCGCAACTTTTTCCGCTGCCGCCTGCCGGGCGGCGGCCGCGGCCTCGTCGACCACCTCAATCTTCTGCTTTTGCTTCAGTTTCTCCTGCTTGTTCTTTGACTTCTGCGCCTTGCTGAGCTGGGTCTTGTTCACCAGGCCTGCCTTGAGAAACTGGTCACCAAATGAATTTGCCATCAGATTTACCTTTCCATTCCAGAATAATTGAAACAAATCCCTTGTTGAGCATTACATAAATAATAGCCAAACATGTAGCCCGGATGGAGCGCGGCAGAATCCGGGAGTAATGCAGGTAGCCCTGCGGTCTCGCATCCGGGCAATTCTTCCCACCTGCCGCAGACTCTAAGCCACGCGTCTGGCGAACCAGATCACATAGCGCTCGCCCTTTGCTCCATGCGCACGTACGCGCACCTCCTCCACCTCGAATCCGACCTTGCGCAGCCGTTGCATAAAAGCCGGGTCAGGACCGGCCGACCACACGGCCAGCACCCCCCCGGGGCGCAGCGCAATGCAGGCCTCGTTCAACCCGTCCTCACCATAGAGCCAGTCGTTCTCCTTGCGGGTCAGGCCTTCCGGCCCGTTGTCCACGTCCAGCAAAATCGCATCGTAGGCCTGCGCCTCGGTCATTATGACCCGGGCAACATCCTTCTCGCACACGCTCACCCGTGGATCCTGCAGTGGCTGACCGGCCGGTTCCCCAAGCACGCCCCTGTTCCACGTCACCACGCCCGGCACCAGTTCGGCGACCACTATGTGCGCCTGGTCGCCGAGGTACCGCAGCGCCGCTGCCAGGGTAAACCCCATACCGAGGCCACCAATGAGCAACCTGGGATTTGTGCTGTTCACCAGCCGGGCACAGGCCAGCTCGGCCAGCGCATCCTCGGAGCCATGGGAACGGCTGTTCATCAGTTCGCCACGACCGGTGATCTTGATGGAGAATTCAGCACCACGCCGGTAGAGGCACAGCTCGCCGCCATCGCCGGGCACCCGGGTGCTGTCGAGTAAAACCCAGGGAGTCATAATATTCCACCGGTAATGCGATTGATTGAAGGTTTCACCGCTCAATCCGTTTTGCGCAGACGCTGCAAATACAAGGCTTCGACCTTCTCCCTTGCCCAGGGCGCTTGGCGCAGGAATTTCAAACTCGACTTGATGCCGGGCTCATTCCTGAAGCATTTGATGTTGATGATTCGCCCCAGCTCGTCCCAGCCAAAGTGCTCGACCAGTCGAGTCAATATTGTCTCGAGGGTCAAGCCATGCAGGGGATTGTTCGGCTGGGAATTGCTCATGCGCATCATTTCATGGCAACCGCTCACGAAGGCGAGGCCTCCGAACTCTTCATAGGGCCACCCGCGTCGATCTTCTCCGCCTTTTTCACACGAATCTTGCTGCCGCCGACATCCTGATAGTTTAGGCTTTTGATGGCTGCCCTGGCCTCACCCGCTCGAGGCATTTCAACAAAACCGAAGCCCTTGGTTTTTCCAGTGACTTTATCCATCACCAGCCTGCAGTACTG
>Ga0316190_10004145_pt1 | contig 10531 bp, 9 predicted proteins | sample Eddworburrow2_MG_FD_204929 | JGI IMG/M metagenome (GOLD analysis project Ga0316190, IMG submission 204929) | Coastal sediment microbial communities from Maine, United States - Eddy worm burrow 2 | ecosystem: Environmental > Aquatic > Marine > Coastal > Sediment | place: USA: Maine | collected... | reverse complement strand
GATGATCTGGTATTTCGACTGGCCGGGGAATGTTGTGATGCGCCCGGTGGCAATGACTTCCAGCCCCTGTTCAGGCTGGATCTTCATGCGCGAAGCCGTGCCCTTCCAGATGACGCCTGAGATCACGGCGCGATCATCTTTCAGGTCCAGATAGACATGGCCGGACGCAGGGCGCGACACACGCCCCAGTTCACCGCGCACCCGCACATGGCCGAACGTGTCCTCCAGCGTGCGTTTCAGCGCGTTGGAGATCTCCGATACGGTAAATTCAGCTACATTGGAGACCGCTTCGGGCTCATCCATAAGCTCGCCTGTGTCGGGATCAAACCCGGACGGAGGCCAATCGGTGGACATGGCTGCAAGAATCCTTTCAATGGCACCCATTGGATGTCAAAAACAGTGGCAATGGCAAGGAGAGCTTGACACCTCATGAACATTCTTCTGATCGGATCGGGCGGCCGCGAGCACGCGCTGGCCTGGGCAATCTCAAATTCCCCGCTGACGGACACATTGTTCTGTTCACCCGGAAACGCCGGTATAGCACAAGAAGCCGAGATTGTAGTGCTGGACCTGGATGATCCGGCTGCCGTGATCAGTTTTTGCAAGGTGAACGCAGTTGGCCTTGTCGTGGTGGGCCCGGAAGCGCCATTGGTGGCAGGCCTCGCCGATCAATTGCGGAGTGCCGGCATTACGACTTTTGGTCCCGATGCAGCGGCCGCCCGGCTGGAAGGCTCAAAGGGCTTCACCAAGGACATCTGCGCCAAGTACAATATCCCGACCGGTGCCTACGGCCGGTTTGACAGTGAAGCCGACGCGCTTGGCTATCTGGCCGATCACAGCGCACCCATTGTGGTCAAGGCAGACGGGCTTGCTGCCGGCAAGGGCGTCACGGTTGCCATGACAACCGCCGAGGCTGAAGCAGCAGTACGCGAAATATTTGCCGGGCGTTTTGGCGATGCCGGAGCTGAAGTGGTGATCGAGGAATATCTCGTCGGCGAAGAAGCCTCGTTCTTTGCCATCTGCGACGGCAGCACTGCGGTAGCCTTCGGCTCGGCCCAGGATCACAAATGCGTCGGTGAAGCTGACACCGGACCGAACACCGGCGGTATGGGCGCCTATTCGCCTGCCCCGGTCATGGACGAGGCCATGAGCCGGCGCACCATGGACGAAATCATCAACCCCACACTGGCGGCGATGGCGGCAGAAGGCGCTGCCTTTCAGGGCGTGCTGTTCGCCGGCCTGATGATCACCGACACCGGGCCGCAGTTGATCGAATACAATGTGCGTTTTGGTGATCCGGAATGCCAGGTGCTGATGATGCGGCTCAAGGACGATATCGTCACCATCATGCTGGCGGCCTGTTCAGGTACGCTGGACAAGGTATCCGTGCGCTGGCACGACACGACGGCACTCACCGTGGTGATGGCGGCGGAAGGCTACCCCGGTGACGTTCAGAAGGGATCGGTCATCGGAAACCTGGATGCCGCATCGGCGATGGACGGAGTGCAGGTCTTTCATGCCGGGACAAAACGGGACGGCGACAACATCCTGGCCAATGGCGGACGCGTGTTGAATATAACCGCACAGGCTGACAACGTCAGCAATGCGCAGAAACTGGCCTATGCAGCAGTGGATGCAATACATTGGCCACAGGGCTTCTGCCGCCGCGATATTGGCTGGCGGGCCGCCGAACGTGAAAAAGGCAATGCATGAGCGATCTCTACCCAGGCTTTGACGACCACATGATCGACGGCGACGGCGCACGGCTTTTTGTGCGCACCGGCGGCAGCGGCCCGGCATTGCTGTTGCTGCACGGATTTCCGCAAACCGGCGCCATCTGGCACAAGATCGCCGGTGAACTGAGCCAGCATTTCTCCCTGGTGATCCCGGATTTGCGCGGCTATGGCCGCTCCGACAAACCGGCGAACGATGCAGAAAACCTCGCTTATTCCAAGCGCGCCATGGCGAATGACCTGCTGCAAGTGATGCGCTCCCTCGGTCATGAGGACTTCCACCTGTGCGGCCATGATCGCGGCGGACGGGTGGCCTACCGTCTGGCACAGGACCATCCACACGCGGTGACCAGCCTGATCACGCTCGACATTGTGCCCACGCTGGAGCAATGGAAAGCCATGGCTAGCATTGCCGGAGCCATGAACACCTATCACTGGCCGTTTCTGGCGCAGCCCTATCCGCTGCCGGAAAAGATGATCGGCGCCGATGCGGATTTCTATCTCGACGAGAAACTCGGCGCCTGGAACAATGGCACCGGTCTTGATGTCTTCGACCCTGCCGCCCTTGCCGAGTACCGTGCTCACTTTCGCGATTCAGAGGTCATCCACGCCTTGTGCAACGACTATCGCGCCGGGGCCACATGCGATGTGGAGCACGACCAGGCGGCACTGGATCAGGGTATCAAGATCACCTGCCCCATGCTGGCACTTTGGGGTGATGCCGGCATCCCCGGAAAATCAGGCGGCGGTCCGCTGGACATCTGGCGCAAATGGGCGACAAATGTAACCGGCGGCGGCATTGCCTGCGGGCACTTCCTGGCCGAAGAGGCCCCAGTGGAAACGCTGGCCGCCATGATGCCGTTCCTGATGGAGAATGCCGCTTGAGCCAGCCGATGGACAGACAGGCCGAATTTTCCGGCACCCGTGACGTGCGCGATGCACATCGGTTTGATCAAGCAGCCCTGACGGATTACCTGCAGACGCACATAGCCGGTTTCAAGCCACCGTTGACGGTGGAGCAATTCAAGGGTGGCCAGTCGAACCCGACCTACAAACTTGTTACCCCAACTGCCTCTTATGTTCTGCGCCGCAAACCACCGGGAAAACTGTTGCCGTCCGCGCATGCGGTTGACCGGGAATATCGTGTCATAAAGGCACTGCATGCCCAGGGACTGCCGGTTGCGAAACCGCATTTGTTGTGTGAGGACGCAAGCGTCATCGGCACCGAGTTCTACGTCATGGACTTTGTCGGCGGACGGGTGTTCTGGGAACCGTTCATGCCCGGTATCTCAGGCGGCGAGCGGGCCGCAATCTTTGATGAACTCAACTCGTTCATGGCAAACCTGCATTCGGTGGATGCAGATGGCGCCGGCCTTGCCGACTTTGGCCGTGCTGAAGGCTATGTGGCGCGCCAGATCAAGCGCTGGTCCGGGCAGTACCGTGCATCGGAAACCGCAAAAATACCGGCCATGGACCGGTTGATGGACTGGCTGCCTGATGCCTCACCGTCCTCAGGCCAGGTGTCACTGGTGCATGGCGACTTCCGCCTCGACAATTGCATCATCGATCAGACAAGTCCGAAAATCCGCGCCGTGCTGGACTGGGAACTGTCCACCCTGGGCGATCCCATAGCGGACTTTACCTACCACCTGATGCAGTGGCGCATGCCGCCGTCTGAAACCGGTGCCGGCGTCGGTTCGCTGATAGGGCATGAAGCCCTTGAGGGTGTGCCTGCGCTTGAAGACTATGTTGCAGCCTATTGCCAGCGCCGGGGTTTGAGTTCCATTCCTGATCTGGACACCTATCTGGCTTATAATTTTTTCAGGATGGCAGCCATCTTCCAGGGCATTGTTGGCAGGGTGCGGGACGGCACGGCAGCCAATCCGCATGCTGCGGAAATGGCAAACCTTGTGTCTCCCATGGCTGACGTTGCATGGGATTACGCCCGAAAGGCCGGCGCATGAGTGATCCCCGTATCGGACTGGCGCTGGGTGGTGGGGCGGCGCGCGGACTTGCCCACATCCAGATTCTGCATGCTTTTGACGAACTGGGCATAAAGCCGCATCGAATGTCCGGCACCAGCATCGGCGCACTTATTGGGGCAGGTTATGCAGGCGGGCTGAGCGCTGCCGAGATCGAAGACCATTCCCGCCTGGTCTTGTCCAACCGGCTGGATGCCGCGCGACGGGCATTTTCGTCAGGACGCGGCGGGCTGATGGATCTGATCAATTTCAATCCGCTGGCTTCACCGATCATAGACGGGACCCAGTTGGTGAAGCTGGTGTTGCCGGCCCCGCTTCCGGAGGACCTGGCAAAGTTCGCCATCCCTTTCACCATCGTTACAACCGACTTTTACAATATGAGTGAAGTCGCGTTTTCCTCCGGTGATCCCGTGGCTGCCATCGCCGCCAGCATTGCCATCCCCGGCGTCATCTCGGCGCCCAAACGCAACACCACCCTGATCGATGGCGGTTGCGTCAATCCGGTTCCCATATCCCATGTACAGGAGGACTGTGACATCGTGGTCGCAGTCAATGTCATCGGCAAGCCGCAACCGTCCAACGGGTCAGCCGCGCGAACCACCGACCTGCTGTCGGGCGCAATGCAGATCCAGCAGCAGAAAATCGCCCAGTTGCAGCGCGACAGCCTGCGCTGTGACATCTGGATTGAACCGGCCATCAGCCAATTTCGGATTCATGACTTCTTCCGCTTCGAAGACATCATGAGCGCGGCAAGACCGGCACGCGACGAGATCAAGCGGTCACTTGAACTTGCTCTGAACAGCTGAGTCAATTCAGGGGCTTAGCGCCTGGTTCTGAAGAATTGAGTCAACAGATCGCGCGCTTTTTTCTCACCCAGGCCGGAATAAACATCCGGTGCATGATGACAGGTTGCCTGGGTAAAGAACCGCGGCCCGTTCTCGACGGCCCCCATCTTTTCGTCATCCGCTCCAAAATACAGACGCCCGATGCGGGCGAACGAGATGGCGGCAGCACACATGGCACACGGTTCCAGGGTTACATGCAGGTCGCACCCGGTCAGACGCTCGCTGTCCAGCAGCCTGCCCGCTTCGCGGATGACCAGAACTTCGGCGTGGGCCGTCGGGTCATTCAGCTCGCGGGTCCGGTTTCCGGCACTTGTCACAATGGTGCCGCCGGGGCCAGTAACGCACGCACCTACCGGCACCTCGCCGCGTTCGCCGGCGGCTTCGGCTTCCTCAAACGCCCGCGCCATGGCAGGGTGCAACTCAACCTTCATCGTCTTTTCACACTTGTTTCTTGAGCTTGCGCAATTGGACCTGTGCAGCAGCCCTGCCCTTCTGATACAAGCAACTCCATGAACGCCAAACAATCAAGCCCGTCTCTGCCACCACCCGGTGATGAACCAACCAAGCCCGAACGCGTCGCCAAGGTGATGGCCAGGGCAGGTCTGTGCTCGCGCCGAGATGCCGAACGCTGGATCGAAATGGGCCGGGTCAATGTCAATGGCAAACCGCTTATCACACCGGCCATGACGGTGCTACCCACTGATACGGTGGAGGTTGACGGCAAGCCATTGCCGGAACGTGAAGCGGCGCGGCTGTGGCGGTACCACAAACCATCGGGTCTTGTCGTGTCGCATCGTGATGAAAAGGACCGTGCGTCGGTTTTCGATAAGATGCCGGAGGACATGCCGCGCGTCATCTCGATTGGCCGACTGGACATCAATACCGAAGGCCTGCTGCTGTTGACCAATGACGGCGGACTTGCCCGCCTGCTGGAACTGCCGGCAACCGGCTGGGTGCGCCGTTACCGGGTACGGGCCAACGGCAAGGTCACACCCGAGGCGCTTGAAGCGCTCAAGGACGGCCTGCAGGTGGACGGGGTGCAGTATGGCCCGATCGAGGCCAAGCTGGACAAGGAACAAGGGGCGAATGTCTGGCTGACCATCGCCCTGCGCGAAGGCAAGAACCGCGAAGTCAAAAAGATATGCGAACACCTTGGCCTGAAAGTCGGACGATTGATCCGAACCTCATTCGGCCCGTTCCAGCTCGGCGAACTGGCCCGCGGCGCAGTAGATGAGATTGCACAGAAAGTGCTCAACGAACAGGTTCGCGGCGGCACCAAGCGCAAGGATGGCGCGAAGTCGAAACGGGCTAGCGATCCGAAACTGGGGCCTGACGGCAAACCGTTCCGCAAACCGAAACGGGCGCCCGTGAAAGGCAAACCGGGCAACAAATCCGCATCAGGCAAAACAGCTGCTGGAAAGCCTTTCGCAGGCAAACCTGCCGGAAAGCCCGCCGGTGCCAAGGGAGCTGCCCGTGCGGATCGTCGGCGGTAAGTTCAAGGGCCGCAGCCTATCGGCACCTGAAGGCCGCGATACCCGCCCGACGACGGACCGGGTGCGCGAGGCGATCTTCAACCGGCTTGAGCATGGTGTTCCGGGTTTCAGCATTGACGGCACACGCATACTGGACCTGTTCGCAGGCACCGGCGCACTTGGCCTCGAAGCGCTGTCGCGTGGCGCAAAGCACGCCCATTTTATCGACAATAGCGACACCGCACGTGGCCTCATCAGGCGCAATGCCGACACGCTCGGTGTCATCGGGCAATGCAAGCTGTGGCGCCGCGATGCCGCCAACCTGGGCTCCTGCACGCCCATGAGCCCCTATTCCCTGGTGTTCCTTGACCCGCCTTACGGCAAAGGCCTCGCAGAACTCGCACTCACGTCACTGACCGCGGGTAGCTGGCTTGCAGAAAACGCAATTGTCGTGGTGGAGGAAGCTGCCAAGGTGGATGTCGCGTTACCCGATGAACTGACCTTGCTGGGCGAGCATCGGTATGGCGACACCAAGGTACTGACACTGCAGTTCAGATCATGAAGTCATAAATAGGAGCCGGTGAATGAGACCGTCGATGATTTCCGCGGCACTTGTCGCTGCACTGGTCGGCTATGGTTCAACAATAGCACTCATTCTGGCTGCGGCCCAGGCTGTCGGCGCCAATTCGGCGCAAACCGCCAGTTGGGTCGCCGCCATCTGTTTCGCCAAGGCAATCGGATCCATGCTGCTGAGCACCTGGAAAAAGGTGCCGATCGTGCTGGCCTGGTCAACTCCGGGCGCGGCCCTGATCGCGGCATCGACCGGCATCAACATCAACGAAGCCGTCGGCGCGTTCGTGCTGGCAGGCGCCCTGATCGCGCTGACCGGGGCGGTGCCTGCGATCAATCGTGCCGTTTCATCCATTCCCACCGGCATCGCCTCCGGCATGCTGGCTGGCGTGCTGTTGCCGTTCTGCATTGCCGTTGCCACCTATGCGGTCAGCGACTGGCGCATGGTGCTACCGCTGATTGCGGTGTTTCTGATCGTACGGCTGATCAGTCCGCTGTATGCGGTTCTGGCTGCCCTGGCCACGGGCCTTGTCATAGCCTTCACCTATGCAGGCGTGCCGGTCCCGGCATTCCGGTTCGAGGCATTGTCTCTGGTGTTCATCATGCCGGAGTTCAACCCGGCTGTCCTGATCGGCCTCGGCTTGCCGCTGTACCTTGTCACCATGGCGTCACAGAACCTGCCAGGCTTTGCGGTGCTGCGCGCGCATGGCTATACGCCGCCTGTTGCCGCCAGCCTTGGTGTGACCGGCATAGGCTCGATGATCGCCGGTGTGTTCGGTTCGCACACCTTCAACATGGCGGCCATTACGGCAGCCATCTGTCTCGGTGATGATGTTCACCCGGACAAGTCCAAACGCTGGCAGGTCGGTATTTCCTACGGCATCATCTGGATGCTGCTGGGGTTTTTCGGGCCGGTGATTATCGTCACCATCATCGCGATGCCGAAAGCCATTATTGCGGTCGTTGCAGGACTGGCGCTCATCACACCATTGATCGGTGCGCTGGCTTCTGCCTTCGATGCCTCGGCAACCAGGTTCGCTGCTGCCGCGACTTTCATCGTAACCGTATCTGGTATCGCCGCCTTTGGCGTCGGCGCTGCCTTCTGGGGCCTGCTGGCCGGGCTGCTGGTGCACTTGATAGATGGTCTGAAGCGACGTTGAAGATGCTGCGGGGAGTCCGGCTACACGATCAATTTCGGCCGAACAGTCGCTCGATGTCCGACAGCTTCAGCTCGACATAGGTGGGTCTGCCGTGGTTGCACTGGCCGGAGTGTGGTGTGGCTTCCATCTCCCTGAGCAGGGCATTCATTTCTTCCGGCTTGAGCCGCCTGCCGGAGCGCACCGATCCGTGACAGGCCATGGTCGACAGGACATGATCTACCCGTTCGCGCACCCCGGTTGAGGCTTCAAATGTTTCCAGGTCATCGGCCACGTCCCTGATCAGTTTTGCGATATTGCCGCCGGCAATCAGGGATGGTACTTCGCGAACCGCGATTGAGGCAGGGCCAAATCCATCGATCACAAGCCCGGAAGCAGCCAGATCAGCGGCAGCATCCAGCAAGCGTTCAACGGATGCTGCATCCAGGTCGACGATTTCCGGCACCAGCAGGGGCTGCCTGGCAATCCCTGAGGCGGCAAACTGGGCCTTCATTTTTTCATATACCAGCCGCTCGTGCGCAGCATGCTGATCCACGATCACCACGCCATCGCGGGTCTGGGAAATGATATAGTTTTCATGAAGCTGGGTGCGCGGCGCGCCCAGCGGCGTATCCAGGTCATCGTCAAGCGGCGCCTCGTTGACACCGGCACCCGATGGTGGTGCAAAAGCCTCAAATGCAGCCTGGGTTTCCTGAAATCCCGGTCGTGGCGGTGACGTCCAGCTTTGCGGCTGGCGCTGGTGGACCCCGGTCTCGGGGCGAAATGAATTGATGGTGCCTGCGCCCACGGTATTCGAGGCCCTGTGGCCGGCGTCAGCAAGCGCCTGGCGGATGGACCCGACAATCAGGCCACGCACCAGGGCCTGATCGCGAAACCGCACTTCGGTCTTGGCCGGGTGAACATTAACATCCACCTCATCCGGTGGCACGGTGAGAAAAAGGGCAACAGCCGGGTGGCGGCCACGCATTATGAAATCGGCATAGGCGCCACGCAACGCACCGGCGATGACCTTGTCACGCACCGGCCTGCCATTGACATGCACATATTGCTGGTTGGCCTGAGCACGATGGTACGTCGGCAGGCTGACCAGCCCGGTCAGTTTGACAGTCTCACGAACCGCATCAATGGCAACCGTATTGCCCTGAAATTCTCGTCCCATAACCGCGTGAATACGATCTTCAAGTTTACCTTCACGAAGATCAACCAGTGACCGGCCATCAGACGTCATGGTGAACCGGACACCCGGATGGGCCATGGCAAGGCGGCGCACCACATCTGCTGCTTCAGCGGTTTCTGCACGTTCTGACTTCAAGAATTTCAGCCGCGCCGGCACGGCAAAGAACAGGTCGGTGACCTCGATGACGGTACCATCTGAATGGGCAGCCGGGCGCACAGCCTGCTTGCGCCCGCCCTCGACACGTATTTCATGCGCGTCGCCTCCTGAGCGCGGGCGTGACAATATCTTCAAACGCGATACTGCAGCGATGGAAGGCAGTGCCTCGCCGCGAAAGCCCAGGGTGCGGATGTTGACCAGATCATCCTCGGCCAGCTTTGATGTGGCGTGACGTTCAACGGCAAGCTCAAGCTCCTGTGCCGTCATGCCAAAGCCATTGTCGGCAACGCGTATCATCGACCTGCCACCGGCGGACAGCGCCACCTCGATGGCCGTACTGCCGGCATCAAGCGCGTTCTCAACCAGTTCCTTGACCACACTGGCGGGCCGCTCGATGACCTCACCGGCGGCAATACGATTGATGGTGTTTTCTGAAAGCTTGCGGATCATGGTTTGCCGCTTTTGGCCTTTCCCTCAATCAGGTACGCAGAGTGTTCAAACCTGTGAAACCGTCCTGCTGTTTTGTAAACAATCCCAGGTTCGCCGCCACCCGGTTTACGACTTCATGGCGGCAAGATAATCCCGGGTCAGTATTTTGCCCTGCTCAACGGCGGGCTGATCGAACGGATCGATGTTCATCATGAAGCCTGCAAGGATGGTTTCAAGCATGAAATGCATCATCAGGGCACCAAGTGTGCGTTCATCCACCCTGTCCACGGCAAATACCCTGACCGGCCTGCCATTGCGTATGAGAACCTCAACTGCGGCACTTTGCTGGCAGGCGGTTACGTCACCCACGGTGCGCCCGGCCAGATAGCCAAGCATCGGATCTGAAGCCAGGCTGTCCGGCAGACGCTGCCCCTGCTTTTTTGTTGCCGGGAAAATGAGGTTGATCAGTCGACCTTCGGGACCGTCGATAAAAAGTTGCATCTGGCTATGCTGGTCGACCGGTCCGGCCGCTGCCACCGGTTGAGACCCCAGGCCGTTCTTGCCCAGGCTTTCGGCCCACAACTGAACATACCAGTTGGAAAACAACCGCAGCCGGTCCGCGTAAGGCATCATCACCGACACATTCATGCCGCGGGTTTCCTGAAGCGCCACGCATACGGCCGCTCCAATGACCGGAGACGCGTTATCGCCGGCAAGCACAGCCTGCATGATATCACCGGCACCTTTGCGAATGGCCAGTCCGTCAAGTCCCGCAACAAGCGCCGGCAGCAGTCCTACATTGGACAGGGCTGAATATCGCCCGCCAACGTGCGGATCATGATCCAGCAGCATCAGGCGGTGTATCCGGGCAAGCCGCAACAAGGGGTTGCGGTGCGGATCACCAGGCTCGCTCAATGCTACAATGTGGTTGGCTGGAGCAAGTCCGGCATGTTCAAGGGCACCGAGCAGACACAGTATCTGCACCATTGTTTCCGGCGTACCGCCCGACT
>Ga0316190_10004142_pt1 | contig 10535 bp, 5 predicted proteins | sample Eddworburrow2_MG_FD_204929 | JGI IMG/M metagenome (GOLD analysis project Ga0316190, IMG submission 204929) | Coastal sediment microbial communities from Maine, United States - Eddy worm burrow 2 | ecosystem: Environmental > Aquatic > Marine > Coastal > Sediment | place: USA: Maine | collected... | reverse complement strand
ATACTGATTCGTTCCCAAAAGAACTAAGGTACACGCTACTTCAAAATAAATACCATGTGATTGTAAAAGTTCATAAAACTCTTGATTTTCGGTACCGGGATTAAAAATTACTCGTTTTGGATGTAAAGAAAGGATGTAATCGTAGTATTGAGGTTGCCGCTTTGGACTGAGGTATAATGTTACTGTATCAATCGAATCAAATACTTCCGCTTCCGAAGTAATATTTATTCCATGAACTACTCCCTTTTTTGATCCAACCGCAACAACAGGATGTTTCTTGTCCACCAATCTCTGAATCGCTAGATTCGAATATCTTGCAGGATTGAGACTCGCACCTAACACTAGAGTTTTCTTCATAAAGACACTATTTTTTGACGGTTAGAAGATAACAAATGTAATTCACAAATCTTAGTTAAAAAATAGTATCGATGTAACATATTTGAAATGATCTCGTCTATTGTATAGAAATATTTCTGCTTTGCTGTGAAAATTTTTACGTTGATGGTTAGTGTTAATAATAGCAGCAAAGTTACGAGCCCGAGATTCTAGATCTTGGGCTCGTTTTTTTTTATAAAATGTTAAAATCGACCAAGACTGTAACAAGATTTTACTTGAGACGTCTTATTAGTAATTACCTAAAACAATAAAAGCCCGTAAATACGAAATAGGCTATGCAAGGTATTAGGTTATATACATCAATCAATCAAAAAACGAATCAATTATGAAAAATGCACTTTTCTTATGTATGCTCCTTGTGAGCTTATACTCTTTTGCCTTAACCGATCCTGTTGTAGAAAAACCAGGTAAAATTTCTGGAACTGTTATCGATAAAACTCTCAATGAGCCCATTCCATATGTAACCGTTGTGGTGAAGACTACTGCTGGTGAAATAATTACCGGCGGAGTAACCGATGATGATGGTAAATTTAAGATTCAAAATATCCCCGAAGGAACGAGTGAAGTTTCTATACAGTATATCGGGTACAAGACCTATACCGCTATTATTGAAATTAGTTCAAGGGGAAAGACGGTCGACCTTGGAGAAATATTTATCGAAGAAGATGCAATGGCCTTAGATGAAGTTACTGTCGTTGCCGAACGCACCACGATACAACAAAAATTGGATAGAAAAGTGATCACCGTAGGAAAAGATCTGTCAACAGCAGGGCCAACCGCTTCCGATATTATGAACAACCTACCTTCAATAAGTGTAGATCAGCAAACAGGTGATATCTCAATGCGCGGAAATCAGAATGTACGTGTCATGGTAGATGGTAAACTATCTAATGTTCCTGTAGCACAATTACTCAAACAAATTCCATCCACTTCAATAAAACAAATTGAATTGATCACGAATCCATCTGCAAAATACAACCCAGAAGGAATGAGTGGAATCATCAATATAATTCTCCATAAAAATACCATGGTTGGTTTTAACGGGGATACTAGTGTTGGGCTTACCTATGAAAAAGAGGCAAAATTCAATGCTGGATTGAATATGAATTATCGCAATGGAAAGTTCAATGCGTATGGAAACTTCAGTAATAATGTATCGAAAAATCAGAACTACGGAAACGTATTTCGCCCACAAGATAATTCAGACCAACTTTTCAAATTCTTGGATGATAGCAAATCAAATCTATTTAAAGCAGGACTCGATTTCTATTTAAATGAAAAAAACACCATATCGGTATTTGCGAGTAGAAATATCTACGATGGAAGCACATCAGGAAGTGCAGATATCATTTTCTATGATGATCCTACACAGGATCAACGACAAGATTTTATTAGCGATCAAGAAAACGGCTCTACAAAATACAATTTTAACTACAAACTTGATCTTGCAAAAGAGGGGCATACTATAGAGCTTGAAGCAGATTACAACACCTATGAAAATGAGGAAAACGGAGATTTTAGATTTGTGGGAGCTTCACAAATTCCAAATTATATGGATTTTGTAGACACAGAAAGAGATCGATTAACGGTTAATTTAGATTATGTCAACCCTATTTCAGAATCTACCAAACTAGAAGTTGGTGTTGAAGCACGATTGTTCAATTCAAAAATTGGTAGAACTTCAAATCAAATGGTGGTGAATCCATTTGAAATTGAAGGTTCACTGATCAATTCGCCAAGTACTGATTTTGATTATACACGTGATATTTATTCAGCTTATGTGACCTATGGGAAGAGTTTTGGAGAAAAGTTTAGTGTACAACTTGGAGCGCGAGTTGAAAGTGTTGAAGTGAATGCAGATACGAAGGAATTATATGGACCTGGAATAGTAACAGATGATTTAACAAACGTTAATACAGACCCAGAGGTAACTGTTGTAAGGGACTCAGACGCTATTCTTAAGAACTTTAGCAACGACTATTTTCAAGTATATCCTTCGGCTTTCCTGACCTATACAGCTTCAGAAAAAAATCAGTATCAGGCGAGTTATAGCAGACGTGTAGACCGACCAGGATTGGGACAAGTTAATCCTATACGGGAATGGAGTACTCCATTTATTTCTTCCTTTGGAAAAACAAGTCTTACCCCTCAATTTACAAACTCAATCGAAGTTAACTATACCCGCAGTTTAGAAAAAGGTAGTATTACCGGTGGTGTTTTCTTTAGGGCTATTGAAAATGAAATAAATCGTGCTTTGTATGTGGATAGAACCGATATCGAGAATAAAGTAATTCTTACACACGATAACTTTGATAGCACATCGGCATATGGAATTGAACTTTCTAGTAACTACCGCCCAACAAAATGGTGGAGTTTTAATGCAAGCTTCGACTTATACAACCAAACTCAAAAAGGAATCGCAGAAAGACTCGACAATGTGGAAAATCCTACGGTGGATGATATTATTACTGACACCTTTGAAGTAGATAACGTTGCTTGGAGCTTTAGGATGTTCAACAACTTTAAGGTCACTAAAGATTTAAATCTTTCTGCCTTCGGTTTTTACAGAGGAAAAGCACGTACGTTGCAATTTAATGTGGACCCAATGTATTTTGTAAATCTAGGAGCACGTTATAGTTTATGGGAAGGAAAAGGAACATTCAGTGTTAACTACAGTGATATTTTTAATACCATGAAATTTGGATTTACAGGGGAACTACCATATGCTCAGGAAGGTGAATTTAACTGGGAAAGCAATACCGTATACGTTGGCTTATCGTATCGATTTGGTGGCGGAAAATATCGTGCTAAGTCTCGTAAAAAAAGAGATAACAATGAAAAATCTGGCGGCGGAGGAATTTTCTAAATGTTATTGTTTCGTTAAACCTGAGAATAGGATGAAACAATTGCGCGTTTTAAATGTCTAGTATATATAACCTAAACATTGGTTTATGAATTGTTTGAATTAGCCTTTAAAAATTTAAACCATTAGGTAAAAAAGCCTTCCGTTATTCACTTCGGAAGGCTTTTTATATTAATACTATCTCGATCTATACTACATCTAATGGTCCTACCATCTAATAATGGCACTACCCCAGGTAAAACCACTACCGAAAGCCGCTAAGACCACCAAATCTCCTTCTTTTATTTTTCCTTCCTCCCAAGCTTCCGTCAAGGCAATAGGAATAGAGGCTGCCGTAGTATTTCCATATTTTTGAATGTTGTTATAAACCTTATCATCTGGCAATCTCATTTTGCGCTGAATAAACTGTGATATTCTTAAATTCGCCTGATGCGGAATCAACATATCAATATCCTCTATACCTAGACCATTTGCTTCTAAACCTTCTTTTATTACTTCAGAAAAACGAACAATGGCATGTTTAAAGACAAAAGTTCCGTTCATATAAGGATAATACGGAATGTTCTCTTGTGGATTATTTTCAATCATCTCTGGCACCCAATACGATGTACTGGGGCCTTGCAATGCTAGTTCATCTTTATGCTTACCTTCACTATGCAAATGCGTTGATAGTATACCCCCTCTGCCTGTTGTATTTCGAGAAACAACAGCGGCCCCTGCTCCATCACCAAAAATAACCGAAACATTTCTTCCTCGTGTTGTATAATCTAATCCTCCACTATGATGCTCACTTCCTATCACCAAAATTTCTTTGTACATACCTGTCTTAATGAACTGATCCGCTACAGAAAGAGCATAAACAAACCCACTACATTGGTTGCGAACATCAAGAGCGGGAATAGTGCGCATTCCCATAAGATTTTGCACCTCTACTCCACCACCTGGAAAATACATGTCCGGACTTAAGGTAGCAAAGACAATCATATCTATATCTTCAGGGCCCAAACCAGCACGTTCTAGTGCTATCGTTGAGGCTTTTACGGCCATAACCGATGTGGTGTTCCCATCTCCTTCTTTAACATGGCGCCTTTCTTTGATACCAGTACGCTCCTGTATCCAGGCGTCATTAGTATCCATTAACTTCGAAAGATCGTCATTAGTAACCACATTTTCAGGCACATAATATCCTAAACCCGTAATTTTTGAAGTATACATAAATAGAATTTTCTTTATTGCAGGGAAAGGTAAACATTCATATTATATACGGGAAATTTTTAGCACAAATCTGTTATGCGCGCATAGCTATTAGGTTGTCCATCTTTTCAAAATTGAGTACCTTTTTAAAAAATTTAAGGCTATGAAAAAAAATGTTCTTTTAGTATTCGTTTTACTACTTTCTCTCACACTTTTTGGACAAGAAAAACTCACATATCAAGAACCTCCTGAAGCGATTCTCGAATTGGTGAATGCTCCCTTGGCACCTTCCGTTCTTATAGACAGCAAGGGCGAAAATGTGGTCTTACTTTTTAGAGATGCCTATAAGTCGATCGTTGAACTTTCAGAAGCAGAAATGCGTCTAGCTGGATTGCGAATTAATCCGAAAACGAATATTGGAAGTAGAACAAATTATTACAACAACATAAAAGTAAAACAGGCGCTGGCAAAAAAGGCTACACAGGTAAAAGGCCTACCTCAAAATCCAAGGCTTTCAAATTTTAGCCGCTCACCTAACGAGAAAATGGTCGCCTGTTTGAACACGACGAATGAGGGAGTTGAAGTCTGGTTATTGGATATTGAAAAAGCGGTAGCAAAAAGACTAACAGAACCTGTCGTAAATGCAAATATGAGGAATGCAATTAAATGGTTTGGCGATAATAATGCATTGCTTGTAAAGATGCTTCCGAAAAACAGAAAAGCATTGATTAATGTGCAAGAAGCAGTACCTCAAGGACCTACAATTTCTGTGAGCGATGGTGCCAAAGCACAAAACCGAACCTATCAAGACTTACTTAAAAATCCTAACGACGAGCAAAATTTTGAGCAACTGGCCTATTCAGAAATAAAAAAAATAACAATTGGTGGATTACAAAGTGACTTTCTTCCAGCAGCCATGTACGACAATATTAGTTTTTCACCCGATGGTACATATGTTATGGTGAGTCATATTAAGAAGCCCTTTTCATATTTGGTGACCTATAGAAGATTCCCCTTCGAAAAGAATATTTATACAAAAGCCGGTGCGCATGTTAAACTTGTGAATGATGTGCCACTAAATGAAGTGCAACCTAAAGGATTTATGGCAACGCGCAAGGGAAAGCGAGAAATGAGTTGGCGAGATGATAAGCCCGCTACAATTGTTTGGGTTGAAGCACTAGATGGAGGTGACCCCGAAAACAAGGTTGAATATCGCGATGCACTCTATGAACTAGACATGCCATTTACGGGTGAACAAAACCTATTATTAAAAACTAAAAACAGATTTAATGACATTGATTGGGGAAATGATAACATAGCTATAGCCTATGATTATTGGTGGAATGACAGAAATACTAAGACATACCTTTTCGACCCTTCAAGTGCATCCAATGCTCCAAAAATTATTACAGATCGAAACTATCAGGATCAATATAACGATCCAGGTGATTTCATTACGCATAAAAATGAATACGGTCGCTCTGTACTTGAATTAGAAAACGACAATGTGTTTCTAATGGGTGACGGCTACTCTGATAATGGACAATTTCCGTTCATCGATGCCTTTAATCTTAAGACCTTAGAAACCAATCGCATTTACCAGTCAAAATACACCGATAAGTTGGAAAATCTTCGAACTGCTATCGACATGAAAGAGGGAAAGGTTTTAGTGCGAATTGAATCACAAAATGAATATCCCAATTATTACTTCAGAAATATTTATAAAGAAAATGCACTTACAGCAGTTACCTCTTTTGAAAATCCATACAAAAGTTTAGCAAATGTGCATAAGGAAGTAATCAACTATAAACGAGATGATGGTTTAGAATTGGAAGGTACCCTTTATCTGCCTGTAGGATATGACAGAGCAAAAAAAGAAAAGAAACCCATGATTTTATGGGCCTACCCTAGAGAATACAAAGACAAGAACAGTGCTTCTCAAAGCACAACTAATCCAAATGAATTTATTTATCCGTACTATGGATCCCCCATATATTGGGTCACTCAGGGTTATGTGGTATTAGATGATGCTGCATTTCCTATCGTTGGGGAAGGAGACGAACAACCTAACGATTCGTTTAGAACTCAACTAGTGGGTAACGCAAAAGCCGCTATTGACGCTGTCGATAGTTTAGGATACATTGATCGTAGTCGAGTAGGTGTTGGAGGACATTCATATGGTGCATTTATGGTGGCCAATTTACTCAGTCATAGTAATCTGTTTGCTGCAGGAATTGCACGTTCAGGCGCATATAATCGGACGCTTACTCCTTTTGGATTTCAAAGTGAGGAGCGTAGTTATTGGGATTCACCTGAAACCTATTATACCATGTCTCCATTTATGCATGCCGATAAAATGAAAACGCCACTCCTTTTGGTACATGGTGAAGCCGACAACAATTCCGGAACCTATCCACTACAGAGTGAACGATATTTTAATGCCCTTAAAGGATTAGGAGCTCCCGCTCGTTTAGTAATGCTGCCAAAAGAAAGTCATGGGTACCGAGCTAAAGAGAGTATTCTACATCTTTTATGGGAACAGGATACCTGGTTAGATACATACGTAAAGAACAGAGATCAGACCACTATTGTACCAAATTCTGAACTTAAAAAATAGCGGTAATGGGTTCAGTTAAAATAACAAAAGGGTGCGTAAAACGCACCCTTTCTTAACAACCAATCAATCAATCGGAACAATAGATTAATCTTACTTTTTCATAGCGAATTCTATTATCCCACGACATCTACTACAAATATACAACATATTGTTTAATTATTAGCTATTTTTATTAAACATAATGTTAAAGTTTAATTAAATAAATTTTCGATAATTATTAATTTTTACTGTAGCTCCTAGGTCATTTAATAAATTATACAAACCAAAGAAAGTTCGATTAATGTACAAGAAGTGTTTTGAGCCCCTATTTCCATTCATTTTACGAAGCTCTGTGTCTTTTGAATATTTATCACTAAGCGTCGCAATTTCATTAAAGAATTTCGGATCTGAAAAGTCAAATATTTCTTGGTGAAATGGTTGTGTAAGTAAGCCTAACATTTCATGAAATAATTTAGAAAAGAATATTACCTCTTCGGGTGAATCCGTCGTTTTTAAAATTTCCAAAGCATACATTTTTTCTTCAAACACCTGAGGATTATCAATGTTTTCAGGCTTCGCTAATTCGAAATATGGAACATAGAACTCGAGCGGAACTTCTTTAACACAACCAAAATCTATAGCAATTAAATTAGTATTAGAATCTACCAGAAAATTACCTGGATGTGGATCCGCATGAACACGTCTTAAAACATGCATCTGAAACATATAAAAATCCCATAGTGCTTGCCCTAATCTATCTGCTTTGATTTGATCTGTATTATTTTTTGTGAATTCGGACAAATGTATCCCCGTCATCCAATCCATCGTTATTATTCTTTCTCCAGATAATTCTTCATAATACTCAGGGAAAACAAGATTTGAAATTTTACTACAAGCCCTTGTAATCTCTTTGCTTTGAGCTACTTCTAAAAGATAATCTGTCTCTTCTAACAACTTCCCTTCTATTTCTCTAAAATACTTGTCGGAATCTTTTCCTTTGAGATTGAACATCCTCATGGCTACCGGTTTTACCAACGCCAAATCACTACTTATGCTATCTGATACTCCAGGATATTGAATTTTTACGGCAAGTTGTTTTCCGTTTTTTGAAGCCTTGTGAACTTGCCCGATACTAGCTGCAGCAATTGAATTTGAATCGAAAGTATCGAACAACGATTCAGGTGCATCTCCAAAATATCTTTTAAATGTCTTCAGTACCAAAGGTGGAGACAATGGAGGGACTTGAAATTGTGCCAAAGAGAATTTTTCTACATAGGCTTTCGGCATTATATTTTTCTCCATACTCAGCATTTGTGCTACTTTTAAGGCACTACCTTTCAAGCTCTTTAATCCGTCGTAAATATCCTCGGCATTACTTTCATTAAGTCTATCCTTTGACAGTTCTGGATTAATTATTTTTTCTCCGTAATACTTTAAATAATTTCCACCCACTTTTACACCGGTGGTTACTAATTTGGAGGCACGATGAATTTTATGCGTCGGGATTTTGTCGATTGTTTTCATAGTCTACACCATTTTTTCTTTCCATAAAAACTTTCCAAAATCAACCACACTTGCTAAGGGGGCTGTTTCAAAAACATCAAATATGACCCGTACAGATTTTTCAATCACCAAGTCAGTTTTTTCGAATGAAGGCGAGCTATCTTCCATCCAATATTTCAATATGAATAACGTCTGAATCCAGGCTCCTTCTGAAAATATTTTCGCAGGATGCTTTAAAATTTTTAGCTGTTGTATGTCATTTTGCTCTTCAATTAAAGAGGCAGCATGTTTTTTAATATGACCACGTAACTCCTTTAATTGAGACATATTTTTCACGATATCCTTAGGCTCCTCCAAAGCAAATAAAACATAACTTCGATTCGCAGTCAGCATTTCAAAAAAAGTATACAAAAAGATGAGCATTTTATCTTTATTCCCAAATTTCTCATAGTCTTCTGCTTGCTGCGACAGATTTATGGAGTGTTTAAAAAAGTTTGTCCAAATTCCTCTTTCCAAAGCTTCGAACGATCCAAAAAAATTGTAAAAATCCGTCTCCTTAATATTGTTTTCTAAACAAAATTTATAGATACTCTTCGGTTTAGTCTCAGTTGTTAAAACTGTTTTCATATAAGCCGAAATAATTTTCTCTTTACTTTTTTTTGTCCCGGCTGTGGTTGTTTTTTTCGCTGTCATAAATACTTTATTAATTAACAAGTAGCGTGATCGTTCTACGTTTCATTTAAGCAAATATATATAATGTTTAACTATAATCTATTTTTATTAAACATTAAATTTTGTTAAATTTTTTAAAATGACAAGGTGTCAGATATGCATATCTGGTATTCTATTTGACTATACATGTTTGTAAAATGAATGTATTATTAACACGGATCCTGTTTTGACGGGAACCAAAAAAAAAATAAAATGAGCAAAGGGACTATTAACGTAGCAGTGGAGAATATCTTCCCGTTAATTAAAAAGTTTTTATACAGTGACCATGAGATCTTCTTACGTGAATTGATATCGAATGCAACAGATGCAACCCTCAAATTAAAGCATCTCGCAAACATTGGAGAGACCAAAGAGAAATATGGTAGTCCGATGATCGAGGTTAAGATCGATAAAGACAAAAAGAAATTACATATCATCGATCAGGGTATAGGAATGACCAAGGATGAAGTAGAAAAGTATATCAATGAGATAGCTTTTTCTGGTGCTGAAGAATTTTTAGAAAAATACAAAGAAAAAAACGGCGAAGATGCTGGGATTATTGGGCATTTTGGATTAGGATTCTACTCTTCCTTCATGGTGGCCGAAAAGGTTGAAATAATTACTAAAAGTTACAAAGAAGAAGATGCAGTTCACTGGGAATGCGACGGATCTCCAGAGTATAAGATCAAAAAAGCAAAAAAAGCAAAACGAGGTACCGAAATTATCCTGCATATCGCTGAGGATTCAACCGAGTTTCTTGAGGAATCAAGAATTAAAGAGCTGTTAGTTAAGTATAATAAATTTATGCCTATTCCGATTAAATTTGGAATGCGAACAGAAACCTTACCAAAACCTGAAGGAGCCAAAAAAGAAGATCCTGCTCCTACCAAGGAAGTTGATAATATCATCAATAATCCGAACCCGGCCTGGACAAAACAACCCACTGAAATAAAGGACGAAGAATATTCTAGTTTTTATCGTGAGTTGTATCCTATGCAGTTCGAGGAGCCATTATTTCATATTCATTTGAACGTAGATTATCCGTTCAATCTTACAGGAATTTTGTATTTCCCAAAGATGACGAACGATATGAATATGCAAAAGGACAAGATACAACTGTATCAAAATCAGGTTTTTGTAACGGATAATGTAGAAGGCATAGTTCCGGAATTTTTGACCATGCTTCGTGGAGTAATTGACTCACCAGATATTCCATTAAATGTTAGTAGAAGTTATTTACAAGCTGATGGCGCTGTAAAAAAGATTTCGAGT
>Ga0316190_10004141_pt1 | contig 10535 bp, 6 predicted proteins | sample Eddworburrow2_MG_FD_204929 | JGI IMG/M metagenome (GOLD analysis project Ga0316190, IMG submission 204929) | Coastal sediment microbial communities from Maine, United States - Eddy worm burrow 2 | ecosystem: Environmental > Aquatic > Marine > Coastal > Sediment | place: USA: Maine | collected... | reverse complement strand
CGAAATATACGAGAATAAAGGATACTTTCCCCCGAAGCAGGAGTGCAGTATTTACCGACAAATCGTCAGCATTTGTAACCTCGGATTGATACCGCTGTCCTGTTCTCTATTACTCGTACTTCGAGCTAATCCTAAGGTGAGCAGATGAACGTGTCTGTAGGACTAATGCCTATAGAGAACTAATACAAATGAGGAAAACGAGTAGAAAAAAGAGCTGTGTAATCAGGGAGAGACCAAATGGTACTTTCTCAAGGAAGCTACTTCGGAAGGACACAGAGATATTTCAGGCACGGCAAATTATTCTTCCATGTTTTTTCCAGCTGTTTCCGTGGCTGATTGTACGTTAATACTGATAAGTCATTGTAAGTGGCACCACACGGGGCAGACCATTTTTTCCTGTGCGCACTACTTCCTGAGCCGCGCCTGCTTGCCGATATGGATGGCGCGGCCATCAACCGACAGGGCCGCTTCGTGCAGCGCCTCGGACAGGGTCGGGTGTGCGAACACGGTGCGTGCAATATCTTCGCTGCTGGCATCGAATTCCATCGCAAGTACCGCCTGGCCAATCAACTCCGAGGCATGCATCCCGATGATATGCACGCCCAGCACGCGATCGGTCTCGGCATCGCTGAGCAACTTCACCATGCCATCAGTTTCCCGCATGGCACGGGCGCGGCCACTTGCTGCAAACGGGAAAGTACCGGCCTTGAAGTTCACGCCATTCTGACGCAGGGCCTCCTCGGTCTTGCCTACCCAGGCGATTTCCGGCTGCGTATAAATCACCGCAGCGATGGTGTCGTAGTTCAGGGATGACTGCTGTCCGGCAATGCGTTCGGCGACCATCACACCTTCTTCGGAACCCTTGTGAGCCAGCATGGGGCCGCGCACCACGTCACCAACAGCATATACCCCGGGCAGGTTGGTCGCGCAGTAATCGTCCACGTGTATGAAACCGCCCTCGTCCAGCAGCAGCCCGGCCTCCGCCGCCGCAATGTTCTCCGTGCAGGGGCGGCGGCCAACGGACACAATCAGCCGGTCCACTGACAGGGCATGGTCGTCGCCCTTGTCCCGGTAGCTGATCTCTACCCCCGCGTCCGAAACCCGTGTCGATTTCACCAGCGAACCCATGCGGATATCGAGTCCCTGCTTCTGGAACAACTGCAGCGCTGTGCGTGCGATCTGCCGGTCCGCCATGGACAGGAACTGGTCCTGCGCTTCTAGCAGGGTCACCTCGGCACCCAGCCGGCGCCACACACTGCCCAGTTCGAGGCCGATGACGCCTGCCCCGATAATGCCAAGGCGCTGCGGCACGTCGGTCCAGTCCAGGGCAGCCGCGGAGTCGACAATCCGGGCTTCCTGCAGGGGAGCAGCAGCGATCTTCACCGGCGAAGAACCACAGGCGATAATTACATGATCACACGCCAGGGTCCGGGACTCGCCATCATGGCCGGTAACGCGCACGCGGTGTTCCGGTAGCAACTGCCCGCGTCCGGGAAGCCACTCAATACCATTGAAGCGGAACAGCGCCTCGATGCCTTTGGTCAGATCACGCACCGTGAGGTCCTTGTTTGCGATCATGGCAGCGACATCCAGTTCGACATCGCGCGCCGCGATGCCATGGCTGGCAATGCCGTTGCGCATGCGCTCGAAGAGTTCCGAACTCTCCAGCAGTGCCTTGGAGGGAATGCAGCCCGCGTTCAGGCAGGTTCCCCCCGGCACCGGTTCGCCATCCTTCCCGACCCAGTCGTCGACACAGGCGGTCTTCATCCCCAGCTGACTGCAGCGGATGGCCGCTACATAGCCGGCAGGCCCGGCGCCAATAACGATTACATCGAAATCCTGTTTCATGTCTGTCTACCGATCGGAGTTCTGGAAGGCCGGTGGCACCATTGCGTATGTAACGACTGGCATGGTGTCACAGGTCGAGCAGCATGCTGGCCGGATCTTCCAGCAATTCGATAATGGTCCTGAGAAAGGTCACCGCGCTCTTGCCATCGACAATACGGTGATCATAGGTCAGTGCCAGATACATGATCGGCCGAATCACGATCTCGCCATCGATGACCACCGGACGGTCCTTGATGCTGTGCATGCCGAGAATGGCGCTTTGCGGCGGATTCAGGATCGGTGTCGACAGCATGGAACCGAAGACGCCGCCGTTGGTGATGGTAAAGGTGCCACCGGTGATCTCATCCATCGACAGCTTTCCAGATTTACCCTTCTCCGCGAACTCGAGGATATCGGTCTCGATTTCCGCGAGGCTCATGTACTCGGCATTGCGCAGTATCGGCACCACCAGCCCTCGCTCTGAGCTGATGGCCACCCCGATATCACAGAAGCCGTGATAGACGATATCCTCGCCGTCGATGGATGCGTTGATGTCCGGGTGGCGTTTCAGCGCCTCGGCCGCTGCACGCACGAAGAAGGACATGTAGCCCAGGCGCACACCGTGGGTTTCCGCAAATGACTTGCCGTGTCTTCCCCGCAACTGCTTGACGGGCAGCATGTCGACTTCGTTGAAGGTCGTCAGCATGGCCGTGCCCAGCGAGGCCTGCAGCAGGCGCTCCGCGACCCGTGCACGCAGGCGCGACATCGGCACCCGTTTCTGCGGCCGGTCCTCATGGATCTCCGGCAGGCCCGGTGTCGGCGCCACCGGGCGAGGCGCTTCGGTCACCGGCGGTTTCAGTAATACGGCTGCGTCATCGGAAAACTCAGCAACTACGGGAGAGCTCGGCTGGGCCAGATACGCGAGTACATCACCCTTGGTCAGGCGCCCGCCCTTGCCGGTGGCAGGAATCTGCCCGGGCTGCAGGCGGTGTTCGGCCAGCAGCTTGCGCACAGCGGGGCCGAGTGGCTGATCATGCTCCGGGCGAACATCCTGCCCCGGTTCCTGATTTGCACCAACCGAGGTTGCCGGCATTACTGTGGCGCCGTTTGTCCTGATTACACCGATAACCTGGGCCGCCATCACCTGAGTGCCTTCGGCGGAGAGAATTTTTTCGAGCACGCCGTCCACCGGGGCAGGCACCTCCAGCACCACCTTGTCCGTCTCGATATCCACCAGCGCCTCATCGCGCTCGACCGCATCGCCCGGCTGCTTGTGCCAGACCACCACGACACCGTCACTGACAGATTCCGGAAGGGCGGGCACTTTGACTTCGGTCGTCATGACATTTTTTATCCCTGTCGCGGTGGTTTATGGATGCGAATGGCGCCGGGTTGCATATGCGTTCTTCGCCACGCTCACAGTCCCAGCGCCTGGACTACCAGGCTTTCCTGCTGCTGGACGTGCAGGCCCGCGTATCCAACAGCCGGTGCGGACAGCGCCTCGCGGCCAGTATAGATAAGTCTGTTTTCAGCACCAATGATTTCCTCGAACTTGTGGCGTGTGGCATACCACGCGCCCTGGTTCTTGGGTTCTTCCTGGCACCAGCAGAATTCGCTGACGTTCGGATAGCGCGCCAGTTCCTCTCGCAGCAGGCGCCACGGGAACGGGTACAGCTGCTCGATGCGCACCAGGGCAACATGCTCCAGCCCCTCGGACTGCCGGCGTTCCAGCAGATCGTAGTAGACTCTGCCACTGCACATGACCAGTCGTGATACCCGGGAGGTATCGGCAAGCAGACTTTCACCGATCACCGGCCGGAAAGCTCCCTCGGCCAGTTCGTCCAGGCTGGACACCGCGAGCTTGTGGCGCAGCAGGCTTTTCGGCGCCATCACGATCAGCGGTTTGCGCAAGGGGCGTAACATCTGGCGGCGCAGCATGTGGAACACCTGCGCCGGCGTGGTGGGATTGCAAACCTGGATGTTGTGACCAACACATAACTGCAGAAAGCGTTCCAGTCGCGCCGAGGAATGTTCCGGGCCCTGGCCCTCGTAGCCATGCGGCAACAGCAAAGTGAGTCCACATAACCGGCCCCATTTAGCCTCGCCAGACACAATGAACTGGTCGATCACCACCTGCGCAACATTGGCGAAATCACCGTACTGCGCTTCCCAGATAGTCAATGCCTGCGGTTCCGTGGTGGCGTAACCGTACTCAAAGGCCAGCACCGCTTCCTCCGAAAGCAACGAATCGACCACCAGGAAGGAGGGTTGATCAGCGGCAAGGTGCTGCAGCGGCGTCCAGGTGCCACCGGCAACCTGGTCATGCAGCACGGCATGGCGATGAAAAAACGTGCCGCGTTCGCTATCCTGACCTGAAAGGCGGATCGGGACCCCCCGCTGTAACAGGCTGGCGTAGGCCATGGTCTCGGCAAAACCCCAGTCCACCGCCAGTGCCCCAGCCGCCATCTTGCGGCGATCATCCATCACCTTCGCCACCCGCGGGTGCAGTTCGAACCCCAGTGGCAGCTGCTGCAGCTTCACGGCAAGTGCCCGCAGGATTTCCATCGAGATCCGGGTATCGCAGGATTCGTCCCAACGGTGACCCAAATAAGACTTCCAGTTGACCGCGACCCGCCGGTCCACCGTCCGGTCTTTCGAGATGGCTGGCGTGACGCTGCTGCCGGCATCCAGCAGATCGCGGTAGCTGCGCCCCATCGCGTCGGCATTACCGCTGGCAATGATGTTCTGTGACTCGAGACTCTCCGCGTACATGGCACGCGTTGTCGGCAGGGCACGAATTTCCCGGTACATGCCCGGCTGGGTGGCGGCCGGTTCATCCGCCTCATTGTGTCCGTGGCGGCGATAGCACACCAGGTCGATAACGACATCCTTGCCGAAGCGCATCCGATAATCCAGCGCCACCTGGGTAATGAAATACACCGCCTCTGGGTCATCGCCGTTGACGTGAAAAATCGGGGCGTTGACCATCTTCGCGACATCGGTGCAGTACAGCGTCGACCTGGCATCCTTGGAATGACTGGTGGTGAAGCCGATCTGGTTGTTGACGATGATGTGGATCGTCCCACGCGTGGTATACCCACGCAACCCGGACATGTTGAAGGTTTCCATCACCACACCCTGGCCCGCAAATGAGGAATCACCATGTATCACCACCGGCAGAATGCGGCTGCCAGAGTTGTCGCGGTGTCGCCGCTGGCGTGCGCGTACGGCACCGTGGACGACGGGCGAAACAATTTCGAGGTGTGAGGGATTGAAGGCCAGCGCCAGGTGTACCAGTCCGCCGGGCGTGTTGATATTCGATGCGAAGCCCTGATGATACTTGACATCACCCGATGCATAGCGCCGGTCATGCGAATCCTCGAATTCCGAAAACAGCTGCGAAGGCAGCTTGCCCAGAATGTTCACCAGCACGTTCAGGCGGCCGCGATGCGACATGCCGATTACGATCTCGCGTATGCCGGCGGCGCCGCCGCGGTTGATTACTTCACCCAGAAGTGGAATCAGGCTCTCCGCCCCCTCGAGCGAGAAACGCTTTTGCCCGACATACTTCGAGTGCAGGTAGCGCTCAATGCCTTCGGCCGCCGTGAGCCGCTCCAGCAGCCAGGTCTGCATTTCGCACGGCAGGTGTGGATGGGACTGCACTGACTCGAGCCGCTGCTGTATCCAGCGCTTTTCCGCGGTCTCGCTGATATGCATGTACTCGGCGCCGACCGTTCCGCAATAGGTACGGTTCAGCGCAAACAGGATTTCTGCCAGTGTGGCCTCTTCCGGACCTACCAGGGAACCGGTCTGAAAAACGGTATCGAAATCCTGTTCACCGAGTCCATGGTAGGACAGTTCGAGCTCAGGCGCCGGGGCCGGGTCGAGGTGGCGCAGAGGGTCGGTCCTGGCATGCTGGTGCCCGCGAAAGCGATAGGCGTTGATAAGCTGCAACACACGGACCTGCTTGCGCTCCTGCGTCAGGCGAGCCCCGGTGAGGCGGGCGAGGCGTTGTCCGCGCAAGCGCCCGGTCAGGCGCGAGAACTCGCGGCGCAACTCGGAATGAAGAATATCCGTATTATCCTGGGCGTCGACACCTGGCAGCGCCGCGAAGTAGGCACGCCAGTGCGGAGAAACACTGTCCGGGTCTTGCAGGAAGGATTCGTACTGCGACTCGAGGTACGCACCGTTGCCGCCATCCAGCAGCGACGTCTGTTGTAATGCTTTCATGGTATGCCTGTGCATCACTGGACGACTCCCGACAGGCAGAATATGTGACGCCGACTCCGGCACCCTGGTCTACGCCCCCTGGTAGTAATGAGACTATCGTTAATCCCGTAAGTTTTCTTTAGACAACCCCTGCAAATCGAAACCAGCCAAGACCCCCAGCGAATCCGGTAATACCCAGCGGCATCATAGGTAGCTGGCCGGACACTGTAAACAGTGTGGAACCGACACGACATGGCCCACCCGGCATTGTTGCGAACACGCAGCCCGAATCAGACAGGCACGCGTTATCGACACCGGTACCGAACTGCAGAGATGCCACACTCGGGAATCGGTGTTGCCTGCCGATATGACTGGAGATTGGAGCTACCTGCCTGGCACTACGCTGCATCCAGGTCGGAATCGCATGGCACCGCACACTAATGTTAAAGACAAGCACACGGACCAGAAAAGACATGGAGTTACTTCCTTGCTCATAACCAGTGATTATCCTGCCCCGTCACATGTCCGGCATACCGAAATCCGGGACATAATAGAATGACAAAGGTACCTCTCTCCCTGCGGCTGACGATCGGGCTGGTGCTCGTCATGATCGGCACCCTGCTCGCCGGTGAAATGCTGAACTACCACTACGAGCATCTGACAACCCTGATCACGCTGATCACACTGCTGGGATCCGCGGTCTCGCTGTTCATCGTTTACCGCCGGCACCAGTACATCGACTTCGCGGCTGTCGCACCAGCCCTGCTCCGCTCCAGCCTGAATGCATTCACCGAAGGCGTGCTGCTGCTCGACAACCGGGAACGCATCATTATGGCGAATAATACCTTCGCGCAGATCGTCGGCAGTTCGCCCAGGGCGCTGAATGGCTTATCCATATCCCGACTGGGATGGAAGTTCTCCAACAGCTATGAAAACGAATTGCCATGGTCAATCACCATCCGGGATGGCAGCCAGCAGACCAACCGGCAGATGTGTCTCTCCGGCCGCGCCGAGACCAGGAAGGTTTACCTCGTAGACAGCGCCCCCGTGTGTGATGACCGTGGTAAAAACAGCGGGGTCATGGTGACATTCAGCGACATTACCCACCTGGAAGAAAAGAATGACCAGTTGGAAGGCATGCTCGGCATGCTGAAAAAGTCGCGCGACGAGGTCCGGCGCCAGAACGAGGTACTGCAGGTACTGGCTACGCGGGATTCACTGACAGACTGCCTCAACCGTCGTTCGTTCTTTGAAAAATTCGAAACCGTCTTCAAGATTGCACAGCGCGATGGTCATAAGCTTGCCTGCATCATGGCGGATATTGATATGTTCAAGTCCATCAACGACCGCTACGGGCATGCCCATGGAGACGAGGTCATCCGGAAAGTGGCGGAATGCCTGCAACTGTCGCTGCGTTCAACAGACACCATCTGTCGCTACGGTGGCGAAGAATTCTGCATTGTCCTTCCCGGCATGGATCTCGACGTAGCCATGGCAACAGCGGAACGTGCCCGCAGCAACATCCAGTTGCTGCAGGTAGCCGGTACAACCGGCGCCTCTGCCATTTCAATTACAGCCAGCTTTGGCATTGCATCGCTGGAGCACGGCGCCACGACACTGAGCCAGTTGATCGAACTGGCCGACAAGGCGCTATACAGCGCCAAGAATACCGGACGCAACCGGGTAGCCATCTGGGCCGGAGAAGATTTCGCGAAACGTGCGCCCCTGCATGGCAACTTCCTTCCCGGCGTCGCAATCTCTCGTGACAAGCACACCCCGGAGGGCCGGACCCGACCGACACCACGCCCCCTGCCTCAGGAACATGGCCAGGAAGTCTGGGAAGTCCCGCCAGGCCATGACAGCGTAACCGGGCTACCGAATCGGAAACAGTTTTCCGCCAGCATTGTCGCCGCATTGCAGGACTGCCGTAGCAACGGACATTACATTTCCGTCATGATGCTTGATCTAGACATGTTCAAGCGCATCAACAACGCAATGGGTTATAGCGTGGGAGATCAACTGCTGAGGAACGTGAGCCAGCGACTAACCACATCCCTGCGCAACAGTGACTCGATTGCACGCCTGGGTGCGGAGCTTTCCAGCAACACCGTATTTTCACTCGGTGGCGACGAGTTCGGCATCCTGCTTACCGGACTCGACTGTACCGAGTTCACCGACCAGATAGCCAACAGGGTCATCGACGCCGTCACCGAAACGACTGAAATCCATGGCAACGAGATACACCTGACATGTAGCGTTGGCATCAGCCTGTATCCCGATGACGGCGAAGAAGCAGACACCCTGCTGAAGCATGCAGGTACTGCCCTGTACTATGCCAAGCTGCATGGCCACAACAGCTACCAGTTCTACGACGAGGAACTGCACCGGGCATCGCTGGAAAACCTCAAACTCGAGAATGACCTGCGCCACGCGCTGGCTACGGAATCACTGGAATTGCACTACCAGCCCAAGGTTGACCTCGGCACCGGCAGGGTCACTTCAGTCGAGGCCCTGGTCCGGTGGCGCCACCCGGAAATCGGCATGATTCCACCAGGCGAGTTCATCCCGCTGGCTGAAGGAAACGGACTGATCGTCCCGATAGGCTATTGGGTGCTGATGACCGCCTGCCGTCAGATCAGCGCCTGGCAGGCCGCAGGTCGCGAGAATATCTCCGTCGCGGTCAACCTGTCAGCCTTACAGTTTCGCCAGCACGATCTGCTGGAGCAGATACTGCAAATCATCAGGGAGACCGGAATCTGCCCTCACCAACTGGAACTGGAAATTACCGAGAGCACGATCATGGATGACCTCGACGCGGCGGCCTCGACCATGCGTGCCCTGCACTGCTCCGGCATCAGCATTTCCATCGATGACTTTGGCACCGGCTATTCATCCCTCAACCATCTGAAACGCTTCCCGATCAACAACGTCAAAATCGACCGTTCCTTCGTGCGCGACATCACCACGGATTCAGATGATGCCGCCATTGTCGGCGCCATTGTTTCGATGGCGCACAACATGGAATTGAAGGTCATTGCCGAAGGAGTCGAAACCGAGGAACAGCTGGAGTTCCTGCGCAAGCTGCACTGCGACGAAATCCAGGGTTTCCTGTTCAGCCCGCCGGTACCGCATCAGGAAGCCAGTGAACTCCTTGATCTGAACATCGCAGCACGGCTGCAGCCAAGCTGTCACGAACGCATGGCTTCCTGATCAGCGCATATCCCAGCCCAGTCTCTCGACCGCTTCGCGGTCTCACCTTGTTCCTCGGCAGTTGCGTCCTGCACAGACCTAACGCCTACTTCCATGCAGGCAAAAAAAGGGCTGCATAAAGCAGCCCTTTGCATAACAATTGAATGTGACCCTGTTACTGGCTCTGGCTGACCATGTATTCGATCGCACCCTGCAGATCTGCATCCGAACAGGCCATGCACAACCCTTTCGGCGGCATCGCATTCAGGCCATTGGTTGCGTTTGCAAGCAGTTTATCCTTGCCCTGTGCAATGCGCGGCGCCCAGGCGGCGGAATCTCCCACCTTGGGGGCACCGGCGGCACCCGTACCATGGCATGCGACGCAGTTACTGTTGTAGATTTCCTCGCCTGATTTCGGCCCGGCAGCAGCACCGGAGTCTGAAGCCATGGCAACAGGCTCGGGCTCGGATTCACCGGCCACGTAAACCTGGCCGACTGGCTTGATATTCTCGATCACCACGGCTTCCGGCTTATACTCGGTCACCTCGCTGGTCAGACTGGTCGCGGTAATGACCAGAATAATCGCAAGGACGGCCAACCCGGCCATGATCACAAAGAAGGTTGTGTAAAACTGTTTATCCTGACTCAATGTCTTCTCCTGTTAGCTTGTACCTGTAAACCTTCCGGATCGGCAGGGTTTCGCTGAACCCATGCGGTAAGCTCCGGCCCTGGCCCCGCCATTACGTCCAGAAATTGCCGCCGAATTATACTGATAATGAATCGGCACGGGAAATCCACAGGGAATATCTGCAAAATCAGTAACATTCACAGGCATGGACCTGCCACACTGCACGCGCTATCCTAGCCAACCCGTGGTTCGCGGCCGTGCAACACGCAGCCGCTCACATGCATTCTGCGCCCGTAGCTCAGCTGGATAGAGTACCGCCCTCCGAAGGCGGGGGTCACAGGTTCGAATCCTGTCGGGCGCGCCATATAAATCAGGCACTTAGCTCTCTAGCTCAATCCAACAAAGTCATTCTGCCGCACCTCTGCCACAGTCAGGATAGAGGAGTGCAACATGGCGACGCTTCAAGAAGCGTGGATCTCAATGGCAAGCCCAGATCCGTAAGAAAGGCAGTAAGCCTTTATATAAATCATTCTCTAAGAAAGCTGATGCCGTTACTTGGGCTAAAAAAGTAGAGCGTGAGATAGACAGGTATATCTATCTGGACATTTCAGCTGCCCAGAGAACCACAACCAGTGAAGTACTGAATAGATAGGAAAACCTAAAGGCTACCCTTTACTTGGGT
>Ga0316190_10004140_pt1 | contig 10537 bp, 16 predicted proteins | sample Eddworburrow2_MG_FD_204929 | JGI IMG/M metagenome (GOLD analysis project Ga0316190, IMG submission 204929) | Coastal sediment microbial communities from Maine, United States - Eddy worm burrow 2 | ecosystem: Environmental > Aquatic > Marine > Coastal > Sediment | place: USA: Maine | collected... | reverse complement strand
GGTCCAGGACGACCGACCGAACCGGCTCATGCTCAGGACATTCACAGGAGGGCTCCCACGACTCCCCTACCACCCTAGTGGATACCAAGGTTTGCCCCCCTGGGATCGATTGCTTATGGCGGCTATAGGTAGGGCCGTGTAATTTTTTCCTATTTCCTGAATCCACGGCATCTACAACCACAGGCACCCTGTCAACGACCCGCTTCCAAGGCGCACCGCACGTCGAACAGGCTCCATGCTCGCTAGACCCGGCCAAAATCATCGGACGAACAAGGTCGGGCGGCCAGACGGCGAAATGGGCACCCTTGTAAGGCTTGGGGTTGATGTTCCACCATGACCGCTTGTTCCGACCGCCCTCATGGTATCCCACGCCCCCTGACGAGTCCCGAGACCCCCGTACAGTGGACGCAGGTTGATTGGACCTCGTCCCAGGCGTGTCCTTGGATCGATGAATATTGACCGAAGGTTCCCGGATGGCATCAGCGTCGTAAAAATAACGACCCCCGCTGTCGGGGTGGGCGAACAGGAACACATACTCGTGAGCCTTGGTGGGTCGATCCCGAACACTTTCGGGCATGACTGACGAGTTATGGGTCAACAACCCTGACCCCAAAGCAAAGAGATGGGGGTCATCCTCTACTTCGAGATCCCAAAACTTCCTCGCCCTGCTTCGGTGTATAGCGACAATCTCCCCGTCATACTTGGTGTTGTGGTGGTCAGACACCGTAAATCGAAGTTGCCCTCGCCAACCGGGAAACTTCCGCCCATCAAACATATGCTGTGTCCGTTTCAGCCGAACACTGATGCCAAGACGGGCACCCAACACCCGTAAGTCTGAAGCCAGACTGTCATTCTTTGTGAACCCCAACCGCCAACGGTCGTTCCCCTCGTCGTAGTGACCGTCTCCAGACAAATAGCCGCCCAACACCCCCCGCAAGAAAGCATTGCTCCGCCCCCAACATCGAGGATGAAGGTGCTTCGTCTTGGCCGTTTTGCCACTGACATAGTGGTCAATCAGAGCGTGAAGCAGGGTCCCGTGAACCTTGGCGTCGGTCCCGTTTTCGCTGGTCTCATAACGAGAGAACCCACCATCAAGATCATCGGCTATCCGTTGGAGCCGGGCGAATCGCTCCTGTTCCTTCTGGTGGGATGCAAAATGCAGATAGGTGGCGTCCCTTGACCCCTCGGCGATGTAGAGCCCCACGAACCAGCCGATGTCCTCGTCGGGCAACAGCGCTGGAGAACGTGGGTTTTCGGGTTCTGGCAAAGTGGTGGTTTGAACCACGTCCCCAATCTGGATCTCGTCTGCACGCAGAAGACCTCGTTGGGTTGGCCAACGATGATCCGCCGTGCAACCAATCCTCTCTCCGTTACGGAACTCCAACTCAGGGGGGTTTTCTGGCCGAGGGGTTTCAACCCACCCCTTCACACGCGTCCATCGTTCTCCATTCCACAATTCCACAGTCGAGGGGTCGAGACGCACCAAATCCTTGATTGTCGTGGGCCTCTCCCCTTTTTGGGTCCGAGCATAGACCTGTGTGCCCCCACTCAGACATTTGGCCCAAATGATGTCCGACCGGAGGTACCAACCATCGGCCTGAAGGGCGAACGCCACCCGCCAGGGGATGCCAACTAGATCTTTCTGCTTGAGCCCCGTTGACCTCTTTTGCCGGACCCCAGACGAACCGTGCAATGCCTTGACGTGTTTACCCCCCGTGGACCCACCCCACTTGGTGTCGCTCGCATAGCTGTCCCCCAAGTTCAACCAGAGGGTCCCGTCTGGGCGGAGTACACGAGCAACCTCGCGGAACACGTTGACGAGCTTGGCCACATACTCGTCGGGGGTCTCCTCAAGGCCGATCTGAGCGTTTCCCGTCCCATAGTCACGCAATCCCCAGTAAGGCGGCGACGTACAGGCCGTCTGAACTGACGCTTCCGGCAAGAGCTTGAGGGCGTCGATCACGTCAAGGCCGTAGTATAGGTGAGCCGTGCCTCGCCGTTGATTCACGATTACTGGTTTCATGTGCGCTTTCCCCCATGACGGTAGGCCCTGGTCAGGTTGTAGGCATGCTTCTCCGCCATGATGGCCTGGAGGTCGATGCCGGCGAACTCGCAGAAGTCGAGGATGCGGATCACCACGTCGGCCAGCTCGACGGGAACCCCCTCGGGCTTCATTCCGGGGGGAGCCAGCCCGTTTTCGCGAGCCGGATACGTCTCCCCGTGCTCGTCCTTGTAGTAGACCTCCGTGACCTCGTGCCCGTTGCGGTACTCCTCGTAGGCTTCAGAGACCTCGCAGGTGAACAGCATGAACAGGTCACCGATGTTCCGCTCCTCGTCCCACCAACCCTTGTCCTTGGCGTACTGGTGGATGACCGTCGCCCACTCGGTGATGGTCGTGGGGGCATGACTGCACTCGCATTCGCCATCACCGTGGACCTGTCGCTTGGCACAGTGCTCGGTGTGACCTCGCTCGATCTCACGGGAGATTCTCTCCTGATTCAGCTCGCCTCGGAGTCGGACAACCTCGCCTCGGAGTCGGACAACCTCGGCTTCCAGGATTAGCTTCTCGTCGTGGTCACTCATGGGTCCTCCTCGGGCTAAATGTGGTCAATGAAAGACAAGTCGTCCTCGTCTTCAAAAGGCGAAGCGAGAATCTCGTCTAACACCTTTACCGCCCTCGCCTCCCCCGCTGCTTCCCCCGCCGCTTTCTCCGCCTTCTGCCGTGCCCTCATGCGGTCCCAGTAGTGGCTGACGCCTCTCTTGATCTCCTTGGGAGTCAGCACAGGGCTATTGGCATCTTCGTCCAGATACGGGTCCACTGTCAGTCTGACAGCGGCGAGCGGGCCACGCTCAGCCATCGCTTTCTTGATTTCGGCCTCCCGAATCTCACCAGGAGTGGAGATTTTCAGGCCCTTTGGCCAAAGGTGGCCATTCTTCTTGTAGAGATCCCAGGCCGCATCCTCATGCTTCCGCCGGATGTGGTTCTTGAAACTCTTCGGTGCCTGCCCCTGCTCTTGCTCATGGTCTCCTCCGGTTGTTGTCCTGCAACTTACCCGGAGGACACCCCGCTCAACCCCCTACCGCCCGTCGAGCCAGCAGTGACGACAGCGTGCCTCGTACTGGGCAGCCCCTACCTCGACCTGCTCAGCCTTGCCCGCCTTGTGGTAGCTGCGGGTGGCCGGCTCTCCACAGACGACGCATACAGCCGAGAGCTTGGTCACTTCCTCGGCGACGACCATCAGCGCAGGGATGGGGCCAAAGGGCTTGGCGTCAGAGTCCTGTTCGAGCCCAGCAACAATGACCCGCACACCATCCCCGTTGTTCGCCAGCTCCTCACAGAGGATGACCAACTCATCCCCGTAAAATTGGGCCTCGTCGATCCCGACAACCTCACAACCCAGGGTTGCCCTCACCGCTCTCTCGATGTCCTGCACCGTCTGGGCGGGCACCGCCTCCAGCTTACTCCCATTGTGGGAGCAGATGGCCCTGGCATCATAACGATCGTCAGAAGCGTGCTTGACCACGACGACACCCCGGCGAGCAATCTGGGCTCGACGGAGGCGGCGAACCAACTCCGAGGATTTCCCCGAAAACATACACCCCGTTATCACCTCTATTCGACCTCGGGACATGGCAACCTCGTGAGTAGTGGACCTCTGCCCAGTTACCCGTGGAGGTCCACTCGTCGGTGGGGGCACGGTGTGGTGGACGCGATGTACCGAGAGGCAACCCGTGTGGCACCGTCTCGTGGGTCGGCCACCAGGGCGACCAGTTTCTTGCGGACCTCACGAACTCGCTGGGCAATCTCCGGCAACGGCTTGTCGTCCTCGAAATCTTCGAGCCAGTAGCGAGCGTAGTCGGCCAGACCTTCTGCAAGGTCGTGGTAGACGCCCACCTTGTCCAACGTGGTCGCCTCTTCGGCGAACGCCTCGATGGTCATCAGGTGCTTGCGGATGCAATCCGGGCAGTGCTTGTACGGGTGCTGAAGATGGTCTTCAAGCAGGAGCATCTGCTTGGCCACCTCGCGCAAGTTGAAGCGAGGGTGCATCAGGGACAGCCGGTCTCCGGCTTGCGGAGCATCCCCGCAGGCTCGCTTGAACTGGAGGGCCGCTTGACGGCGCATGGTGTATCGCTGGTCCATCATCTACCGCCAGGCATAGGCGAACTATTTAAGGTCTTGGGGCTCAATACCCCAACATCGTCCGTAGTAGGGGTGAGACGATGAACGAAGGAAACACGATGACCAACAACACCAAAGAGAGCCCCGATACTCGTGCTTTGTACCGGGCCGCTGCCGCACGGTACAAGAGGGAGAACGCACTGACGACGCCGACCAAGCCGACAGCCAAGCGAATCGCGACCGGACACTATGCGTACCGAGGTCACGAGATTTACGATGCAAGTGCCGACGCTGGTGAAAACCCTGGGGATACCTGGTACATCACAGCCGGTGGCGACGTGATCGCAACTCGGGAAACATTGCGAGATGCCAAGGCAGCCATTGACGGCTGGTCGCGATAACCGCCGAGAGAACTCAATGATGACCCGCACCAAATACCCCCGCAGTTTCCATCTCCCGTGGAGCGAAGGGGCAACTGACGACGACAAAACCCTGCGGTCGGTCGAGCATTTCGTCGGAAAAGAAGTGGTCGTCACCGAGAAGCTCGACGGCGAAAATACCACCATCTACGCCGATGGCTACATGCACGCCCGCTCGGTTGATGGTCGGTCGCATCCGTCGCAAGCCTGGGTGCGAGCCCTCGCAGCAACGGTCGGTCACGACATCCCCAAGGGCTGGCGCATTGTCGGTGAGAATGTGTACGCCCAGCATTCGCTAAGCTACGACGGCCTCTCCAGCTACTTCTACGTATTCGCCATCTACGACGACAACAACACCTGCCTGTCCTGGGATGACACGGTGGAGTGGGCTGCGTTGCTGGGGCTGGAGACTGTTCCAGTGCTCTACCACGCCACTTGGGATGAGGAAGCTATCCGCTGGGGCTGGGAGAACCGCCTGGACCCGGCTGGTCGAGTGGACTCGGCCTTCGGAACCGAGGCAGAGGGCTATGTGGTCCGCGTGGCCTCCGCGTTCGCTTACGAGGCTTTCAGCGTCTCTCTCGCGAAGTTCGTTCGAGCAAACCACGTTGACCCCAACGCATCTCACTGGGCGCACACGTCCATCACACCAAACTTGCTTGAGTGCGGTCGTCCTAGTCGTCGAGGTCAGGAGCCTTGAACCCATCCTTGGTCTTTTTGACCTCGTAGCCGGCTTTCAACGTGGCCTTGACGATCTGCTTCACGTCACCGGCCTTGTTCGTCGCGTAGCCTGCCTCCATCTCATGCAGCGTTCGCTTCTGCTTGGCCGTGAGCTTCATGTTGCCCTCGGTCGTCATCTGGCCCGTGTCCTTGTCTTGCCGACGGGACGTGAGGCCGGTGGCACCGGGCTTGAGCAGCTTGACCAACTGAGGGTCCATGCTGTGCAGGGCGATGTCCCACTGCATGTCGAGGAACGTCCCTGCGGCTACCTGGACGGGCTGTCCGTTGTAAACGGCTGGCAGTCGTTCCTTGACCAGCGAGATGCCGGTCCTCGTCTTCAGCTCCAGGTCGAAGAACCACACTGGCATTGGAACAGCCGGGCGGTTGAATGTGAGCCGGAAATTCACGCCGACGCGATGGTCGCCGATCAAGAATCGGGGCTTATCGAGGGTGCCCCAGCCGTGGATGATGAGCTGAATGTCCTCCGCCTCGACGAGACGATGCAGCACCTCCTGCTCGTCCTCGGACATGGGGACGTAAAGGCCTCTTCGGTTGCTGCCTCCGAAGACGTTCTTGCCGCCATGGCGGTCACCTGTCTTGTTGTCGCTCACCGGCACACCTTTACATGACAGGCTCGGGGACGGCCCCCTCGAAAGCCAGAGAAGAACACGATTTGACCACCTGTCAGCGGCATACGGCCATCCGTAATCTCGCTCTCGTGTAGGTGGTAGCTCACCTGGTCATTTCCCATGACAAAACCGTACCGACGTTGGGAGTCGAATGACTCAACCACCCCCACGACCATACGAGCTGGCTGTCGACGTTCGACACGGTCTGCTCGGGGGGCCTTTCCATCGGCCGAGGTTGCTTCGCTCTCGACATCGACCCACTCCCCCAAGATAGGGGGAGGGGGGTCGGTCACGAGCTGACATCGCGGTGGACCTGGACAACCCATGCAACGTGCCTCTTCGACGGCGGGGCCTGGGTGGAACACCGCGAGGTGAAAGAACACCTCGAACCCTTGGTCGTCCTGACAGAAGCCGTAGAGCTTCTCCGGGATGTACTTGACCACCCGCATCCTGAAACTGGGCACGGGCGTCTCCTACCTACTTGAAGTAGGCGTCGAGCTTTTCGATGATCTCCGACTTGGTGTCGCCGTCAGCCAGCTCGACGCCGTAGTCGTCGGCAATGGCCATCAGCGATGCTTTCTTGAGGTCCATGCCGTACTCCGGCTCCGGGGCCTTGACGACCTCAGCCTCGACGAGAGGCTCAGCCTCGACGGCTTCTTCCTCTTCCTCATGGTCATGCAACCCATCGTCCTGATGAGCCTCGATGGTCACCTGGTCATCGGCCGTGCCGTATTTCTTGTCAGGACCAGGCTTGACGACGGCATCGAGGGCACCCACGGGGATGCGGATCTCGGCTGCCACTTCTTCACCGGCTGCCTGCTTCGCGACAGCCGCCTTGATGGCCGCATCGACGCCCGAAGGCACCTCCGGGCGTCGCTTGGCCTTGGATCGAATCTGACGCATACGGGCGGAGGGGGGTCGGTAACTGCTCATGGGTTTCTCCTTGGTGAGGGTCGGGTCAGGACACGAGGCCCTTGATCATCCCCGTGAAAATCTGTCCGAAGACATCACCGATCTTCACGAAGAAATCGCGAGCTGCGCTCTGGGCGTCAGCCTCGGCGTTCTGGAGGTTCGCCACGAAATCAGATGCGGTGCGGGGGCTGGCCCAGTTGATGTCGGGCACCTCGTCGTTGAACAACGAGTCAATGGCCTTGCGAGCCAGGTCGACACCGGCCATGCCATTCTGGTCGATGGCGTCACCGAGCAACGAAAGGGCCGTCTGAGCCCAGGGCTCATCCTGGTCTGCCGCCAGGTCCTTGAAAGTACCCGAAAGCAGGTCCACGCCGGTCTTACCAACGATGGGGAGGAGGTCATTGAGGAGCTTCTGGAAGTCCATCATGCACCTCCTTCGGTCTTGGGTGTTTCAGGGGTGGGCTTGGGAGCGGGCGTGGCACCCGGGCACAGCGTGCTGCTGGCCGGAATCACAGGAACGACTTTCGGCGGACGCTTCTCGGTGATGCCAGCGAGGTACAGGCTCATCGCCTTGTGCCACTCGCTGCGAGCCCCAATGGTCAACACGAAATCCGCCGAGGAGGCACACTCCGGGGTCGTGAACTTCTTCTCAGCGTCGCAGACGCAGGCCTTCACCATGAAGCCCTTGAGGAGGGCCGCCTGCTGGGTGGCCCATGCGTCGTACTGGTTCAGTTCCGTCTGGTAGACGGTGGCATCGCGCACGATGTACTGAGGGCAACCGCCCAAAAGGGCAGTCAGCAGCACAGCGCAGGCGAGGGTAATCAAGTGCTTCACGGGGTCATCCTCCGGGTTTGGACTGGTACAGCTCGACCCTACCCCTCATCCGGGTCGACTTCATCATCCGGGTCGACTTCATCGTCGGTCGGGTCAGGGACAGGGTCAGTCTTCGGTTTGGGCTTCTGAGCCTTTGCCTTTTCTGGTGTTTCTTGGGGCCCTTTGATGTTGACACCTTTCATCGACACCGAGCTGCCCGCATCAGCAACAATTTGCGCCACACGGGTGTATTTATCAAGAGCAGCCTGGCCCCCTATGTATAGGGCCTCGATGAACCCAGCCACGATGACAATGGCCAACGCGATGGTGCCGATGAACACGTCGATGGCTTCGTCCTTGATGCCCATCACGAGGACCAGGCCGAGAACGAATTTCCAGGTCATCTCCGCAACCAAGTAGGCTACGAATTTCTTGCTCTGGAGTGGGGCCTTATCGTCCGTGTCTTGTGCGCTCATCGGTTGCCTCCGCGTCGGGTTCCGCCGTACCGGCCGACGGTACGAACGCCGGCCTTGTTCTGAGAGGCCTGGAACGCATCCTCAACCGTCAAACGGTCCACGGTCTGCAACTCAGCCGAGTGGACCAGGCCTCGCAGCCTGGTCTGCTCTTCCGGCAGCATGTTCGGGACCAGACGATTGAAAGACGTGCGGGCGGCGGGGATACGACGGAGGAAATCGACGATGAACTCGTCGGACAACCGCGTTGGATTGCTCTCGGAGTCTTCGACGCCTTTGAGCAGGTTCAACCCGCTGTTGTTCAGCCACCACTCGGACATGCGGACCTCTGAAAGAGGGGCTCATGCCCCACACACCCTCAGAGGTATAGGAGAACCAACGAGAGCCGGCTAGGCGACTCCCCTTATCAACACACCAACCTGAAACTTGTCCGTCACTTTTGTGTGAGGCTCTCGGCCTAGAAACACCAGGGTCCCCTCGGGAACGTCCTTGTTCTCGATGACTTTCGCCCCCCAAAGATGGCCGATCTGACCCGTGTCGAGAATCACCGCTTGGGACTCACAGTCGAAACTACCCTGGGTGTCTCCAGCCACCCTAAAATCGAATCCTTGTGCCGGGTTGACGAGGATGACATCGATGTGGAGGTCTGCATTCCTCATCGCCACCCAAGGTCCTCGCAAGAATGTGAACCTGAACTCCCCACTCTTCCAAAAGGAGAAGTTGATGGTGAATAGGGGGGCTTTTGAGGCTTTGAGGGCCTTCGAAATGAACTTGGCGGCGTCTTCTTTGAACATGCCTAACATTCTCTACTCCTCGGGGTCTTCGATGATCTTCGAGTTCGGTGCGGCGAGGATAGCCTCGATGTCTACCTCAGACTCCGCATTGCCCGCGATGGCCGACAACGACCGTCCCTGACGTTTCGCAGCAGGTTTGGCCGGAGCGGGTGTCCCGCGTCTCGGCGACTTACGTTTGGGCTCCGGCTTCGGCTCCGGTTTCGGCTCCGGTTTCGGTTCCAGAGCCGCTTTAGTGAGCCAGCCGGGGGGGTCGCCCAGGAAAGACAAGTCGTCATCATCGTCATCGACCGGGATGACCTTGTGACCGTCGAGCTTCACCTGCTGGGGCGGCGACAGAGACGGGGCCGTCTTCGTCATCTTGGGCTTCGGGGTGGTGACGGCCTTGTGGGCCTTGATGAGGTCAGGCAAGGGGACGGGTTGCCCGCTCTTGGCGAGGTCCAAGGTCTTGCCCGCTTTCACCAGGTTGATGGCCTCGATGAGCTTCTTTTTGTTTTTGCCGAAAGGCTTTGGATCGATGCCGTGCAGCTTGGCGTCCTGGCGAAGCTCCGAAATGAGTGGCAGTTTCGACTTGCGTTTGGGTGGCTCGGCGGGACTCGGTGGAGGCTCACCCGCCGCAAGGTAGTGAACCTCCAACATCACCTCGCCGTTGGGGTCCACCACCACCATGGGGTGGCCACGACGGCCTGTCTTGCGAGCCGCGTGCTCAGCCAGGATCTCCATCAGCGGGTTGAGCGACAGCTCACGGTTGGCGATGCGCACAACTTTAGCCAGCTCGTCCCGAGCTGCTTGCAAGCGCACGGCGACGCTCCGGTTCGAGTTCTTGGCCTCGTGATCATCCACGTTCGGCGGAACGTTCAACAACGCCCCGGCCAACTCGGCCGGGAGAGTTTCTCGGTGAACCCTGGAGTTTTTCTTCGTCATCGTTCACGTTTTCCTGTGCCTAGAAACACTACCCCACCGGGTTAGGATCGAACCCCCGACATCGAAACCACTTACCCCAACAGGGCTCGCAAAGTTTCCGCTGTGATCTCGTCGTCAGTCAAACGGACCTTTGGCTCTGAGTTGAACACGACGACCTTGTAATCCTCCTGTCGAATCAGTGTAACCAGGGCGACTAAGGCTTGGACGTTGTCCTTTCTCAGCTCGTAGAAGTACGAGACGTCCCTCGTCTTGCCCCCACCCATAAGAGCGGTCCCCTGACCAAACCACTTGATGGAGGGCTCGTATAAGCCCGCCACTGCCATCGTGTGCTTTAGGTGAAGCTCCAGCCCGTGGTCTTCTGTGGTCTTGAGACTGGGGTCAAAGAAGACCCAGATGTGGATTTTCATGAGTGCCACTCGTTCGGCCTGCCGGCTTTCACCCAAGCAGCCAGTCGACCAGGGATGACCCTGCCCCATTCTTCACGATCTGCGTCAGTCGCACGAGCCAGTTTCTCGTCGACGGCCATCGCCAACCGAACGTCGGCCAGGGCCGTGTGAGCATTCTTGACCGGGATACCGAGGGCAACGCAGGTCGGAACCAGCGAGATGCTATGCATCCAAGGCTTCAGGTGCTCCAGCGCGAGCGAACATGTGTCGTACAGGTGGTAGTCCATGCGGTAGTCGATGCCGTGTCGCTTGAACGTGGCGTTCAAGAACCCAGCGTCGAAGCGGACATTCTG
>Ga0316190_10004139_pt1 | contig 10537 bp, 11 predicted proteins | sample Eddworburrow2_MG_FD_204929 | JGI IMG/M metagenome (GOLD analysis project Ga0316190, IMG submission 204929) | Coastal sediment microbial communities from Maine, United States - Eddy worm burrow 2 | ecosystem: Environmental > Aquatic > Marine > Coastal > Sediment | place: USA: Maine | collected... | reverse complement strand
CGGCCCTACAAGGGCTCTCTGGGATGGCTGTGTTTCGACTCCTCGAATACATTATTGTTCTTTATTTGTTCTCTTTTTGGTGGTAGGGTAACACCCAGGCTTTGGTCACATGGGAGCTTGGGTGTGGTCGGTTCAGTCAGCGAAGACGCGGCGGTTCAAGAGGACGGTAACCGGCATCTCGTCGATGCTGAACGACGGCGTGGGCGTGGTACGCGCTCGAATGTGTCGGGTCGCTTTGAAGCGGAGACGCGCGAAACGATTGATGATGGATGGGAGAGCGGTGCTGATTTGCCGGCTTTCAAAACAACCATTCATCCAGAGACCGCGCGCACGGTGATCACGCGTAATGACAGCCCGGATATTTCATTCGACCAATCGGTCAATCCCTACCGGGGATGTGAACACGGCTGCACCTATTGCTATGCGCGTCCGACGCACTGCTATCTGGGGCATTCGGCCGGTCTTGATTTCGAAACGCAGCTCTATGCGAAGCCGAATGCAGCCGAGTTGCTCGAAGCGGAACTGGCGAAGTCCAGCTATAAACCGGCGACAATCGCACTCGGCACGAACACGGACCCCTACCAGCCGATCGAGCGGCAAATGGGGATCACGCGGCAGATTCTCGAGGTTCTGGAAGCAGCGTGTCATCCAGTTGCTATTGTCACCAAGTCCGCGCTGGTGCTGCGGGATCAAGATATCCTGTCGCGGATGGCCGATAACGGACTGGTCAAGGTGGCGCTATCGGTGACCACACTCGACCGGCGCCTAGCGCGCGCAATGGAGCCGCGGGCCTCAACGCCAAGTAAGCGGCTGCAAGCTTTGGCCGTGCTGAGCGCGGCGGGTATTCCTACCGCGGTAATGGTGGCGCCGGTAATCCCGGCGCTTAACGACCATGAGATCGAGGGTATTCTTGAAGCCGCGCTTAAGGCTGGTGTGAAGGAGGCGGGTTACGTCATGCTGCGGCTCCCGCTTGAAATCAAGGAACTGTTTCGCGAGTGGCTTGCTACGGACTATCCGGATCGGTCGAACCGTGTGATCAAACTGGTTAAAGACATGCATGACGGTCGTGACTATCGCAGCGAATTCGGGCTGAGACAGAAGGGAAGCGGCCCTTATGCGGCGCAGGTGGCCATGCGTTTCAGATTGGCGTTGAAGCGCCTCGGGCTCAACGAGTGCCGCGAGCAGCTTAGGACGGACCTGTTTCGCAGCCCGGCGACGAAGAGTGGGCAGTTATCCCTGATTTAGGGCGCGTTCGATTCTGGTGGAATCGCCGTTGGTTTTCTGGAGCGCTGTAGGCTTTGATTTCAGGGCGTGATCGTTGAAGATAGAAGCTTGCAGATTCCATCTTCAACGATCACCCCCGGGGGCTTCCGGGCCCGGCCGACTCTTGCGACACTGGCTCTCATGACAGTTAGAAGCCAACGAATCCGACCGACACTTGAATTGGAGCAGGCCGAGCTGGCGCTGGCACGCGGAGCGATTGCGGGTGTCGATGAGGCTGGTCGCGGTCCTTGGGCGGGGCCGGTTGTGGCTGCGGCGGTAATACTCAATCTTGAGAACCTGCCGGTTGGTGTCGAGGATTCAAAGGCGCTTCGGGCACAGGAGCGCGAGGCTGCATTCGCCAGTATCCGTAAGACATCGCGGGTCGCTATCTGCGTTGCCGACGTTGATCAGATCGATCGCGACAATATTCTCAACGCGACGATGTGGGCGATGGCGGAAGCGGTGGCGCGGCTTGAAGAGGTGCCGCGTCTGGTTCTCGTCGATGGCAACCGACGGCCACCGATTAATTGCGAGGCTAGGACTATCGTCAAGGGTGACGCCAAGTGCCTGTCAATCGCCGCGGCTTCAATTATCGCCAAAGTCACGCGGGACAAGATGATGACGGAGTTTGCCGAAACCTATCCGGGCTACGGCTTCGAGCGACACAAGGGGTATGGTACCCGGCAGCATCGCGAGGCGCTGCATCGGCTCGGGGTTTGTCCGATCCATCGGCGTTCGTTTCGACCGGTGCAACTTGCGCTGGGGCTTGCCGACCCGCTCTGACGCGGTGATGTCGCCGCGCTCTTACAGATACGACAGGATCACCACGGCTCCGAGGGTCACGGTTGTCCAGAACGCCATGGTACCGGTCGGCCAGGTGCGGCCAAAAATACCTTGGGGGCCGTAGTTGCGATAAAGCGCATCATGGGCCTTGGTGGCGCTCTTGACGATCGCGTCCGCGAGCCATTCCCAAGTGTAGACGCCGAAGCGGTCGAGGAACCTGGCGATCGCCTTGCCTGGCCGGCGCCAGAACCAATCGACATCAAGCGTGATGGTCATGGTCCGTTTTAGCAGGCCCAGCAAGAGGAAGAACGCAAGGCCGGAGAACAACAAAAGCTGTAGCTGGTAGACGACGTGTGCGCCCGTGTAGGGGACGTAATCGACCGGATAGGGCAGCATGTCGTAAAGGGGTTTCGGGTAGATGCCGAGGCCGATACAGAAAGCCGCCATGATCCCCATGGCCACCAACATGTTGAGGGGGGGCTCTGGAGGGCGCAGTCCAGAATCCTTTTGAAAGAATACGAACCAGGGGAACTTGATGCCGGCGTGGAGAAAGACGCCGGCTGAAGCGGCGGCCAACAGGAACCAAACGATCGCTAGATGCTCGGAGCCGGCGGCATCCGAGATCATGGACTTGGAGATGAAGCCAGAAGTCCACGGGAACGATGAAATCGCCAGGGCGCCGACGATGCCGAAAGCGCAGGTTAGCGGCATGGTGCGGAACAGTCCGCCGAGGTCGGTACATTTGCGCTTGCCGGTCATCAAAAGCACCGATCCAGCAGACATTAATAGCAGCGCCTTGTAGATGATGTGCGTGAATGCGTGGGCGGTCGCGCCATTCAAAGCCATCTCCGTGCCAATACCGATGCCGGTCACCATGAAGCCGACTTGGTTGACGATTGAGTAGGCGAGAATGCGCCGCATATCGTTTTCGAGGATGGCGTAGACGATTCCGTAAAACACCATGAAGAGCCCGATTGGGATCAGGATTTCGGAGCCTGGGAAGCCGCGTATCAGTACGTAAACGGCGGTCTTGGTCGTGAACGCGGATAGGAACACCATCCCGGACCATGAGGCCTCAGGGTAGGCGTCTGCGAGCCACGCCGATAGCGGAGGCGCGCCAACGTTGACCAGGAAGCCGGCGAAGATCAGCATGCGCGGCACGGTCGATAGATCCATGGCATCGAAGGTCACGCTGCCCGTGGTGGCGATTTCGCCAGCGACTCCGGTCATCAACAAGACGCCGCCGAGCATGTGGATTGCCGCATACCGTAAGCCTGAGCCTAGCGCACTTTTACCGGCGCTCAAGACGACGATTGTGGAGCCAATCGCCATCACTTCCCAGAAGACGAACATGGTGATGAGATCGCCGGCCAGAGCGACGCCGACGGCACTGCCGGCGTAGACGTAAGCTGCGGAAAGCTCAAGCGTACTTTTTTGATGAAGCGCGAAGAGCCCGCCGGCGAAGGCCATGATGGAAAAGACGCTGGCGAATACGCGGGAAAGCGGATCCATCTTCAGAAGGATGAGGTCTTGGCCGAGGAATGCGCCGGTGAGGTGGATGCCATCGGTGAGCGTCAAGACCTGCCACAACGTGAAGAGCGGAGCTAATACAAGCACGACCGAGCGGAGCCCAAGGCGCGCGAACAACGGCAGGGTCAGGCCCGCGAGGATGAGAACCATTGCGGGCGGGATGATGAGGCTAGTTGTCATAATAGGTGTCCGGCCTCTTCAAGAAGAATCCAAGCGCTTTGGCGCCCAAGACGAGTACGACGCAGGAGGCAAAGCCGTACCAGGCGCCGAAACCGAACGTGCCGTCGATGCCAAAGTGCGGATGGTGCTCGACGAATAGGTCAGCGAGAACCAGGAGGATGAGGGTTGTGATGAACACGATCCAGAGTTTGCGGATCGTGTCGGGCCTGACGAGCCAGTGATCGGCGCCGTTGTCGTCGCCGTTTGTGCCGCCAACGGAGTGGGGCGTGTCTGGGATGTTGTCCAAGCTCATGTCAGCCTCCCGCGACCATCAGTTTGGCCAAGTTGAGCGCCACGTCCGGAAAAAAGAAGAGCAGCACGCTCATGGTGGCGGTGATCGTCAATGCGAGGACAATGGGGAAGGGTGCCTCGCCATGATCGTCGTCATGTTTGGGGTGGGCGGCCTGTGCGCCTGCGGCGTGAAGGGCAACCGGGGTTGCTTCAACGAAGAACGCGCGGACCAGGATCGGCAGGAAGTAACCGGCATTGAGGACGGTCGATAGAACGATGATGCCGACCGGCAACCACTGCTCCGTCGACATTGCGCCCGACAGCATGAACCACTTGCCGAGAAAACCGGCGGTCGGCGGCAGCCCGATCATGGCGAGTGCGCCGACTGTAAACGCGCCCATCGTCCACGGCATCTTCCAGCCGATGCCGTTGAGTTGGCTGATTTCGGTCTTGTGGGCGGCCGTGTAGATCGAACCGGCGGCAAAGAACAAAGTGATCTTCGAGACCGCGTGAGCAGCGATATGCATGGCGGCGCCGATGGCGGAGATCGGTGTCAGGATCGCGGCCGCCAGCACGACGTAGGAAAGCTGGGAGATGGTCGAGTAGGCGAGCCGTTTTTTGAGGTTGTCCTGCCTCAAGGCAATGATCGAGGCCATGATCACTGTGAAACCAGCCGCATAAACCAGCCAGTCCCCTGCGCCTGTTTTTGCCAGGGTGTCGATACCGAAGACGTAAACGACGACTTTCAGGATCGAGAAAACGCCGGCTTTAACAACGGCAACGGCGTGCAATAGAGCGCTTACGGGAGTCGGTGCAACCATCGCAGCGGGGAGCCAGAAGTGCATGGGCATGACGGCAGCCTTGCCTATGCCAAAGACAAATAGCGCTAGTAGGGCGCTGATCAGAGCGGGCGAAAGGGCGTTCTCGCCGTCGGCGGGGATGATGCCGCCAGGTGTGAAATCGAGGGTTCCGGCGGTCGCCCATGTGATCACGATGGCAGGTAGGAACAGCACCATCGAAGTTCCGATCAGCAGCATCAGGTAGACGCGGCCGGCCTTCATGGCCTCCGGTGTCGCCTTGTGCGTGACGAGGGGGTAGGTGGAGATCGTCAGCACCTCGTAGGCGAGGAATAACGTAAATAGATTGGCGGAGAATGCGAGTGCCATGGTCGATGCGAGTGCGACGGCGAAGCAAACATAGAAACTCGTTTGGCGAGGCTCGTTGTTGCCGCGCATGTAGCCGATCGAGTAGATTGAGTTGACGATCCACAGCGTCGAAGCGACGAGCGCGAAGAGCATGCCGAGAGGTTCGACTTTAAAGGCTAGATTGAGCCCTTCCGCGACGTGCCAAACTTTGAGTTCGGGCCGTGCGCCAGCGATAATATGCGGGTAGAGGCTCCAGGTGACCGTTGCAAGCGCGGCCGCCGCGATCAGGGTGACGGCTTCACGCAGATTCGGGACCCTGTGGAACAACGGGATGAGCAGGGCGGCTGCCGACGGTATCAGCAGGGCTGCGAGGATCAGCTCTTCGGGGGGCACGTTTTGCAGGGCGGCAAACAAGCTCGTGAACATCAGCGGACCCCCTCGAGGAGAACCTTGGCAGCCTCGGCGGCAGTGCCGACCGTGGCACGGGTGTCAAAGCCCAGATAGAACGTCGCGCCGACCAACAACCACAATGGTATCAGCATGGACAGTGGTGCTTCCCGAGCTTGGGCGGCCGCGGCAGAAGGTTCACGGAACCAGATCACCTCGGTGATGCGGCCGATGTAAACGACTGAGATCAGCGAACTTGCCACGATAAGAAAGACGACCGAGTAGAGCCCTTCGTCGATGGCTGCGACGGCGAGGTACCATTTTGAAATGAAACCGGCAGTGCCCGGCGTGCCCATCAATCCAATGCCGGCCAACGCGAACGCGGCCATGGTCAATGGCATCTTGCGGCCGATGCCGGCAATATCCGAATAGAGCACCGAGCCGATCCGGTAGAAAACGGCACCGAGTGCCAAGAAGAGCGCGGTCTTCATGATGGCGTGATTGGCGATGTGGGCAAGCGAACCGGTCAGGCCGGCTTGGTTGGCTATCGCAATGCCGAGGGTGATGTAGCCGATCTGGGCAACCGAAGAGTAGGCCAGCATGCGCTTGGCGTTGGTCTCAAATACCGCACTGATCGAGGCGAGGAACATGGCGGCAATCGACAAGACGATGACCACTTCCCCGATCGGCAGGCTCTCCAGCGACATCCCCTCCGCGAAGACGGAGTAGACCACGCGTACCAAAAGATAGATGGCGGCCTTGGTGGCCGTGCCTGCCAGAAACGCGGTCGCAAACGATGGTGCGTAGGCGTAGGCGTTGGGCAGCCACATGTGCATGGGAAACAGCGCGAGCTTCAAAGACAGGCCGACGACGGTGAAGCCAAGGGCGGTTACGACAGCGTTGCGCTGACCGGGGTCGATGATGGCGACACTTAGGCGGCTTGCCATGTCATCGAAGTTCAGCGTTCCGGTCACAACGTAGAGCAGGCCGACGCCAATCACGTAGAATGTGGCGCCGATGGTGCCCATGATCAGGTACTGATAGGCCGCCAGTAGAGCGCGCCGATGGCGTCCGAGGGCAACCATAACGTAGGTTGCCAGAGATGAAATCTCGAGAAAGACAAAGGCGTTGAATGCGTCGCCGGTAATCACGATGCCGAGCAGACCGGCAAGGCACAGCAGGTACATTGAGTAGTACCAAGAGCGTGCCCTTTCATCGATTTCGGCGATAACACTGCGCCGGGCAAACGGCATGATGACGGCGCCGATGAGAGAAATAACTGTGAGGATGTAACCGGAGAGTTGATCGACCTTGTAGACGATACCGAACGGGGCCTCCCAGTTGCCGATCATGTAGGTGATCGGCTGTCCGGTTTCGAGCACGGTGACCAAAAGCTGGATGGCCATGAACGGCAGCGTAACGGAGACCACCAGCGCTACCAGCCACGCCAAGAAGCTGTTGCGGAGGAATGTTGTTACCAATGCGCCCAGTATTGGGACGATCACCAGAAGGATTGGAAGATGCGGTTCGGCCGCTCCCCAGCTTAGCGCGCTCATTCTGCCTCAGGGTCCTTCGCAAAGATTTCGTCCTCCTCGACGGTCCCGTAGGCCTCCTTGATACGCACCACGAGAGCGAGGCCAAGAGAGAGGGTGGCGACGCCGACAACGATGGCTGTCAGCATTAGGACGTGGGGAAGAGGGTTAGAATAAAGTTTGTAGCTGCCGTCGTAGATGGGGGCGGTGCCGCCGAGGATCTTGGCCGGGGTCAAGTAGAGGAGATAGACCGAGGTTTGGAACAGGGAGAGCCCAACCAGCTTCTTGATGAGATTACCGCGGGCGATGACGATAAAGAGCCCGGAGATCATCAGGAAGATGGTGATGAAGTAGTTGTAGTGGGCTGCGAATATCTCGAGATACTGCATCATGAGCGCCCCCTTTGGACGAATGCGTAGAACATTGCGATCATGGTGCCGCAGACCGTCACGAATACACCGATCTCGACAATCAGAATTCCCCACTCGTGGGCGTGAAGAAAATCGTGTGCGAAGCTCGTGTAGTCGAGGAACTTGTCTCCCAACAGCAGGCTGGCGACGCCGGTGCCTGCGAAGATTGCCACGCCAAGCGGGACCATCATCTCGACCATGGCTGGCGGGGCGATCTGCTTGGCGGCGTGAACACCAAAAATGATGGCGTAGAGGATCACCATTCCGGCGGCGATGACACCGGCCTGAAAGCCGCCGCCGGGACCATAGTCACCGTGGAACTGGACGTAGAGGGCGAAGAGCAGGATGAACGGCAAAACCAGCTTGGCGCCGACCCTGAGGATCAGATCGAGCCTCATATCTCGTCGTCTCCTTCCGCATCGTCTCTGCGCCGCGAACTGCCGCCGCGCCAACCGCCCTGCAACAACAATAAAACGCCGATGCCGGCAGTGAAGACGACGGTCGTTTCACCGAGCGTATCGAAGCCGCGGAAGTCGGCCAGAACTGCCGTGACGATGTTGGGCGGCATATCGTGCTTTTTGGAAAAATCGATGTAGGTGGGAGCGACGTGCTGGTGGATCGGTGCGTTGGAGATGCCGAAGGAGGGTAAGCCGATGGTCCCCCAAACGAGCGCGCCTCCGACGACGACGCTGACAAACAGCGGTATCGCGACACTCCGACGTTGCGGATATTCCATCGAGCCGGTGAGGTATAGCGTGGCCAGCAGGATCACCGTCGAAATGCCGGCGCCGACGGAAGCTTCCGTCATGGCGACATCGACGGCGTCGAGCACAATCATCAAGGAGGCCATCAGGAAGCTGTAAATGCTCGTCAAGATGACGACACCGAACATGTTGCGCTGACGGGCGATGGCGATCGTGATGGCTGCTAGAAGCGTTAGCAGAACCGTCATAACGAAGGCTTCGGCGCTGGGGTTCCCAATCATGGTGAAGGAACTCCTTCTTGCTTGCCCTTCGGTTCGGGAGGCGCGGCAGTAGGGATCTCGCGGTTGCGGCGATCTTCGGCGAGGACCGGCTCGATACCGGCGTGAAGAGCCGCCTGCGCGAGTGCATGGCTTGCCACGGGTCCGAAGAAGAAGAGCAGGGCGATGACGAAAAGCAGTTTGAGGGCCAAGAGCGTGAAGCCTGCCTGGAAGACAAGTCCCAGGATCAAGAGCATGGCGCCAAGCGTCTCGATGACGCTTGCGGCGTGCATGCGGGTATAAACATCGGGCATGCGCAAAAGACCAATGGCGCCAACGACCAAGAAAAAACTGCCCAGGGAGATCAATACCCAAGAAACCGCGTCGGCGATTACTTCCATGCCTTGCCCTCCTTGTCGACATCGACGTCGTAGGCAAGGTCGCCGTGGCGGAAGAACTTCAATACCGCAAAAGTTCCAATCAGGTTCAAGAGACCGTAGGTCAGGCCGATGTCGAGGAACTCGGGGCGGCCGGTCAGAAAACCGATGGCGGCGAGCAGGAGAATGGCGAGGGTGCCGACCATATTGCCAGCCAGGACGCGGTCAAAAACCGTCGGGCCGCGGATGGCCCGGATTACCGCCAAGAGCAGTGCAAAGAGGACGGCTGCGGTTGCGAGAACGAACACTCAAGCGTCTCCTTCGAATTGCCGAACGCGCTCATCCATGCCGCCCGCTTCGAGATCGTCGGCCACTTCGCGCACAATGGCGTGGACCGTGAAGATGTCGTCGGCCACTGCGGTGGTGATTGTGCCCGGGGTCAGGGTGATGGAGTTGGCGTAGGTCGCCCGGCCGGCGGCCGTCTTCTGACTGGCGTGGACCGTGGTGAATGTTGGTGAGATGGGGAGTCGGGGATCGAGTATGATGCGTGTGACGGTGACGCCCGACTTGGCAATTTCCACGAACAGCCAGGCCCAGTAGGAGGGGGCTGCAAACAGCAGCTCCATGGGCTGGCCTTCATCATCGACAATCGACATGCGTGACGCGACAAACACCGTCAGCGCAACACAAAGCACGCCTATTGTGAGAAGGAAGGGCGTGTAATGACCTGAGAGTGCCAGCCAGAAAAGGAACAGTGCGGCTGTGAGGACGAGCGATCTCATTTGTTGTTCTCTCGTCTTGATATTGAGACGTTCCCACCTTGGCATACCGTATGCCAAGGTCGTCTATGAATCCATCCCCTTTCGGCACTGGTCTTATATTTGAGGCTGAAAACGGCATCGGAACCCAGCTGCCTTTGGCTTTGGCGTCTTGCCCTTTGGGCTCAGGGTTGGCCGATGAGGCCTAATGTTCACCGTGTGCTTAAGGAGGTTGGGAGGGCGACGTGCAGTGGTCTTGGTGTGTTGATAAGCTGATCGCGATCCGTTGTGCAATAACCCGAAGTCTGAGAGGCGCGCAAAAAAAAGATGCCGCATTTTCAGTATAGGCTGTTTGCAGCGAAGGACAGGCTTCAGTTCGCTGTTGGACGGAAGGTCCTGACGAGATGCAGTATGTTCATCGTCAGTTCAGGAACATTCGCCTTATTGTGAGGGTATGCTGAGGCTCTGGAACCGCCAAGACAGGTTCCGTGAAGGCTGCGGGAAGCCACGTATGAATCTTCGCAGGTTGTAATGGAAACCGGGCGAAAGAGATCTAGGAGAGTTTGAGATGAAGACGCTAATGAAACTCTTGGGCTTTGCCGCGCTGGTCGTTGCGATGCCACTTTTTGCTACAGCTGCCTCGGCTGCAGAAGCGCGCCAGCCGGATACCGCCGCTGTTTCTCTCAATGGTGCAGCGACGGCCGCTTCCATTGGTATTCTTGCTAAATCGACAGCGAAGCCTCAGACAATTGTTGTCGCGGGTCGCCGTGGCCGCCGTGTCGGTGCTGCAATTGTCGGCGGTGTGATTGCCGGTGCGTTGATCGCCGGTGCCGCCCGCGCCCATGATCGCGAATATTACTACGGTCGCCGTTATCGGCATCGTTGCGAGCGTTGGCTGTGGAAGTGCGATGAAGGCTATCGGTACGCCTGCCGCAAGTTCT
>Ga0316190_10004138_pt1 | contig 10539 bp, 6 predicted proteins | sample Eddworburrow2_MG_FD_204929 | JGI IMG/M metagenome (GOLD analysis project Ga0316190, IMG submission 204929) | Coastal sediment microbial communities from Maine, United States - Eddy worm burrow 2 | ecosystem: Environmental > Aquatic > Marine > Coastal > Sediment | place: USA: Maine | collected... | reverse complement strand
ATCGTAAAGGAGGACAGCTCGTTAATAATAGTGTCAACTATTATTGGTCAACTGTCTCACGACGTTCTGAACCCAGCTCGCGTACCGCTTTAATGGGCGAACAGCCCAACCCTTGGAAGCTACTTCACCTCCAGGATGCGATGAGCCGACATCGAGGTGCCGAACCGCGTCGTCGCTGTGAACGCTCAGACGCGACTAGCCTGTTATCCCCGGGGTAGCTTTTATCCGTTAAGCCCGTTCCGCAATCACGGCGGAATCGAGGATCGCTAACACCTGCTTTCGCACCTGATCGGATGGTCGTCCTCACAGTCAAGCTGGCTTGTGCGTTTACACTTATACTCCGATTTCCATCCGGAGTAAGCCAACCTTTGTACATCTCCGTTACTTTTTTGGAGATAGCCGCCCCAGCTAAACTGACCACCTGGCACGGTTTTCCGATTATATATCAGAATAAGACTCAGAGAAGTGAAAGAGAGGTGTTTCATCGGCGACCGAAGTCTCCCTCCTACACTAAACAATTCAAATCCCTTTATCAATGCCAAGCTTCAGTAAAGCTCCCGGGGTCTTTTTGTCCGGGTGCAAGTAGGCCGCATCTTCACAGCCATTTCAATTTCGTCGGGCAGTAGTTCAAGACAGTTATCAACTCGTTAAGCCTTTCATGCGGGCCGGAACTTACCCGGCAAGGGGCTACGCTACCTTAGAACTCTCAGGGTTAGAGCTGTCGTTCACCGGAGCTTACACCGCAACCTTTCTACAAATTAATGAAGGTCAGCCGCAGTGGTTGACTTACCGGTACTGGACAGGCTTCAGCTCCTATACGTCCCCTGTTGGGGTTTGCAGGAACCTGTGTTTTTGCTAAACAGTCGGTTGATAAACATTTGTTGCAACCACGTTTGACCGTGGCAGAGCTTCTCGTAAAACTTACGCTCAGCTTTTTTGCCGAGTTCCTGGAACTACCATTACCCGTATACCTTGGTCTACTCGACCTGCCCACCTGTGTCGGTTATCGGTACGGTTAGCTATTGGACTCTGATAATTGGCTTTTCCCGGAGACATACTACGCATTCTTCCTTGTCTTACGACTCAGTTGCATTAACAGCTCGCCAAAAGACTTACTGCTTAGACCCCCATATAGAAGGCAATGCTCCGCATATCTCGTCACCAACACCATGATAACGCACAATAACTAGTAGCAGAATATTAACTGCTTGTACATCCCCCGCCGCCATTGACGACGCGGTTAGATCCGACTAACCCTCAGACGATTGACGTTGCTGAGGAAACCTTGGGCTTTCGGCATGTCAGAATCTCACTGACAGATACACTACTCATGTCTGCATTCTCACTTCCAGGCGCTCCAGCATACCTTCCAGTACACCTTCACCGCCCCTGGAACGCTCCCCTACCACACCCATACGCTACACAAAATAATGTGTAAATGTGCAAATCAGTAAACGCGTAAATTCATAATGTTAAAAACCTCATTTGTGATTCTCACATTTTTAAATTTGCTCATTTTATGATTGCAACACAACTCATTACTTTGTGTAGCGTACGGACATTTCCAACTTCGGTACATTGTTTAGCTCCGATCATTTTCGGCGCATGTCCTCCATCCGCGCCCGAAGGCGGGATTATTCAGGTGAGCTGTTACGCACTCTTTAAAGGATGGCTGCTTCTGAGCCAACCTTCCTGCTGTGTTGGAGAACAAACGGCCTTAACCACTTAACAATAATTTAGGAACCTTAGTTGGGAATCTGGGATGTTTCCCTTTCGACCACACTCGCTTATCCGAGCAGGACTGACTTCCCCACAATTTGCACTCGCGTATTCGGAGTTTGGTTAAATTGCACCACCTTACGGCACTACAGTCTATCCAGTCGCTCTACCCCACGAGCTATTTGTGGAGGCTATACCTAAATATATTTCGGGGAGAACCAGCTATCTCTAGGTTCGATAGGCATATTACCACTAACCACAGGTCATCCCAAGTCATTTCACCGACAACGGGTTCGGGCCTCCATCCGTCTTTCGACGAACTTCACCCTGCCCATGGTTAGCTCACCTAGTTTCGGGTCTTCCGCTATTTCTTATAATTTCGCCCTATTCAGACTCGGTTTCCCTGCGCCTTCCCACGATGTGCGTGGTTAAACAAAGAAATAGCGAAAACTCGCAGACTCATTCTTCAATAGGCACGATATCATCCGCGGCCGAAGCCGGGACTCTATCTGCTTGTTAGCCATTGGTTTCAGTAACTATTTCACTCCCCTTACGGGGTACTTTTCACCTTTCCCTCACGGTACTTGTTCACTATCGGTCAGTTTGAGTATTTAGCCTTGGATCGTGACCGACCCAGCTTCCCACAAGGTTTGCCGTGCCCCGTGGTACTTGGGAACCCCACCAGGGTAAATGTTTGTTTCGAATACGAGGCTGTCACTCACTACGGCTGTTCTTTCCATAACATTCTTCTACAAACAAATACTCCCTACTGTGGACCCGCAACACCCAGATAAATCTGGGTTTAGGCTCTTCCGATTTCGCTCGCCGCTACTGACGGAATCTCATATGATTTCTTTTCCTCTGGGTACTTAGATGTTTCAGTTCCCCAGGTTCCCTTCCACGACCATAAAGGCCGGGATCCCCGATTATGAGATCGGGGGGATTGCTCCATTCGGAAACCAGCGACTTGTAGCGCCTGCTAAAAGGCTCACCGCTGTTTTCGTGTTTAAGCACACGTCCTTCTTCGGCTCAAACTGCCAAGGCATCCACCAATGGCATTAATTCTTCCATCTCTTTTATTCGTCAAATATTCTTTCTCAACGTCTTTTTGTATCTTTTTACTTAATGTTTATATTTTTTAAAATTGAAATATGCAATGACGATGAAATCGCCACTGCCTACTTACTTACTTTTGCTTTGACCAATCAAATAACATCGTTTGTTTTTCAACAAACGCATCATTTGTTTTGGTTCAAGACCACCTAGTTGTTAACGTGCCTAACTGCTGCTTGTGGATGATGGGCACAAATTGTGCGCATCTCGACAAAATATTTATAACTCTGTATTCAAATTTATGGCCGCTTCAGCTCTTGCTGCTCTCAAGCGGGGTGGACCTATGGGGAGTCGAACCCCAAACCTTCGGAATGCAAATCCGACGCTCTAGCCAATTGAGCTATAGGCCCTAAGTGCAAAAAAATAACAGCCGCCTTGTACGTCGCACCTTTTATAGTCACGAATTGTCTAGGTCTGGCTGTTCGGAAAAGCAGGTCGTTGGGATGCCTCCAATAGTGCCCTTAGATAAGCATTTTCATGCGTAACAGTTATTGTAGGTCATGACTGGCAATATTTCAAGGGTAATTTATGACGGGATTTCTTGTCTTACACCCCCTGTGCGCCTCTCTATTATATATACATATATAGGTAGCTCATTTGTCACGAGTATTGATCGATGTTTCTTGCTGCTTGGGTGGACATTGGACATCCGCATATGAGCAGAACACACAGCAATCTCCCTTTTTTGGTTTTAGTGTTTCACCGCACTTAGCACAGGTATAAAAAAACTGACACGCACCGGTGGGTATGTGGCTTGTTTCTCTTTTGCCACACTTTGGGCAAGTAAGGGTTGCTTCTGTTTTTGTTGTTATATGTATCCTTTGGTGAGGGGGGGCGATATGAGTCTTTCCTATTTCTCAAGTCTCTACTGCTTGGCGAGTAAGTTTAGGTGTGCCGCTAACTCCTTTAGTAGTTTACGGTTTGCGGCAACATATACATGTTTGTTATTTTTGGACATGGTGACAAGATTAGCGCGAGAAAGCGCATGGAGGTGTTTGCTAACTGCTGGTTGGCTTATCGGGTACTCATTTGCTATCGTACCCACGCTCAGGAGCTTTTTGCTGGTTCGAGCAATGATATCTCGACGTGTTGGGTTGGCAAGCGCCGCAAAGGCACGATTATAATCTTCACGAGTGGACATTTTATATCTATTTGGTTATATTACTGTTGTAACAGTCTAAATCAATTTATATACCCAAACAAGTGAATGATCGCCCCAAACAAGTGAAATACTATTCTATAGGCTAATATTATTGTTTTTTGCCCACTCACTTGGATCTTGTTGCCATTTGAGCACTAATTGAGTTTCAGAAGCTTTTATATAGCCATTTTTGCTTGCTACATCAATGATTGTTGGGAAATCAGTGAGGGTGTGTAGTATGAGGTTGTTTTGGGTAAAATTGATGTCAGCCTGCGGAAGTTTATAGGTTGTTATCGCAACTACGTTATCAACTTGGCAGTTTGCCTCTCTGACTGCTAAAGCAGATGCGATTGCACTTTGGCCTGTTGAGATAAGGTCTTCTACAATCACCGTGCGTTGATTTTTCTCAAAAAACCCCTCAATAAGGTTCTGTTTTCCATGATCTTTTGGCTTGTTGCGAATATATACAAGCGGCAGGTCAAGAAGCTCCGCAACCCATGCGCCATGTGGAATTGCTCCCGTTGCGGTGGCAGAAATGAAATCAACAGTATCAAGCTCTTTAATCTTATCACTGAGTAGTTGTGCAATGCGTCGGCGAATGGCAGGATAGCCCATAACCTGGCGATGATCAGAGTAAATAGGACTTAATATGCCACTACTATATCGATATGGCTTATCAGGAGAAAGCGTAATCGCACGTGCTTCTAGTAGTAGTTTCGCAACCTCATATTTATCGTCCATATTTATTCAAAATATTACCACTTATATGATGTAGAGTCAAAGAGATAAGTACGATCAAATCAGCACAGTTGCATATAGCCCCATTTTTTATATATAGTGAAAGGATGAAGAAAAATAAATATGTATTGTGGTTTGAACAAATGGATAAAAACGACGTGGGTGTCGTTGGGGGCAAAGGTGCAAATTTGGGTGAAATGACGATAGCTCACTTCCCGATTCCCTACGGCTTTACTGTCAATTCCCATGCGTATTTTACGTTTATTGAAGCATCCAAGCTACAACCTCGCATCAATGAGTTTCTCAAATCTGTTAATTACGAAAACTCAAGCGAGCTCAAGCAAGTTTCAGAGCACATTCAGGAGCTTATTCTCAAAGCGCCCGTGCCCGCTGCAATCACAAAAGAGGTCTCGCAGTTTTATGAATACCTCACATTAAAAGAAGACGCATATCATGAGGGCGAAATGCCTGGTGCTCTCAAGCAAGCTAAGCATATGGTGAAGTCAATGTATAAGCCGCCACGGGTTGCGGTACGCTCGTCTGCTACTGCCGAAGATTTGCCTGGGGCATCATTTGCAGGTCAGCAAGAAACATATCTCAACGTGCGTGGTGAGCGTGAACTATTGAAAAAAGTCAAAGAGTGTTGGGCATCCCTCTTTACTCCTCGAGCTATTTACTACCGTCACGAGCAGGGGTTTGACCATTTTAAGGTAGGCTTGGCCGCTGTCGTGCAGCGAATGGTCGAGTCTGAAAAATCAGGCATCGCTTTTTCTGTTGATCCAGTAACCAACGATCGAAACACCATTGTGATTGAGGCAATTTTTGGCCTCGGCGAATATATCGTGCAAGGCATGGTTACGCCTGATCATTATGAGGTAAACAAGCAGTCATTTGTGGTGACGAAGCGTGAAATAAAATATCAATCAAAAAAGTTTGTCCGTGCTGGACGTGGCAATCGTGAAGTGAAGCTTTCACAAAAAGAAGGTTCCGCTCCAAAGCTCACCAATGAAGAGCTTATTTCGGTTGCTATGGCGGTAAAGGATATTGAAAAGCACTATTATTTTCCGCAAGACATTGAGTGGGCGATTGAGGATGGTCGCGTGTTTATCGTGCAATCTCGCCCAATAACGACTCTCGAGAAGACAAAAGGTCTGCAAAAAGGCGTGAAACAAACTGCCGCAATGCCCATTGCAATTGGCGCTCCCGCTTCGCCTGGTATTGCCGTTGGACCAGTGAAAATTATCAAAAGTCCAGCACAAATTGATCTTATCAAAAAAGGTGATGTACTCGTTGCTCCGCAAACAAACCCCGACTATGTGCCAGCAATGAAGCGTGCAAGTGCGATTGTAACGGAGCGTGGTGGCCGCACGTCGCACGCGGCGATTGTGTCTCGTGAGCTGGGAATACCAGCGGTTGTCGGCACCGAAAAAATAACAACTCTGCTCAAAAGTGGAGAAGTAATTAGTGTAAATGGTGCAACGGGCGAGGTGTTTAAAGGAAGCGTGCTCTCCCCAACCGAGAAAATACACGAAAACGCGAAAAAACATCCACGGTACAAAACAATGACAAAGGTGTATGTCAATCTTGCCGAACCAGAACAGGCAAAAAAGGTAGCTGCACTAGATGTGGACGGCATCGGCTTGTTGCGCGCGGAGTTTATGATTGCGGGTATTGGCAAGCATCCAAGAATGCTGATAAAGCAAGGTAAGCAGCAGGAGTTTATTGGAGAGCTCAAAAAGCAACTAAAGATCTTTGCAAAAGCATTTAATCCACGTCCGATTATCTATCGCGCAACCGACTTCAAGACGAACGAGTATCGACATCTTGAGGGCGGGGCGAAGTTTGAGGAGGCTGAAGAGAACCCGATGCTGGGTTTTCGAGGGGCAAGTCGCTATATTGCTGATCCAGAAGTATTCAAAATGGAACTGGAAGCGATTAGCCAATTACGCGCCGACGGATTTGAGAATATTCACTTGATGATTCCATTTGTGCGCCGCCCGTGGGAGCTGGTTCGCATCAAGGAACTGGTACGAGACCATGGCTTGCTCGACGCAAAGGGCTTCCGATTGCTTATTATGATCGAAGTGCCCGCCGCCGCTCTTGAGCTTGAAGAGTTCCTGAAGATAGGGGTCGATGGCGTTTCAATAGGTACAAATGACCTGACTATGATGTTGCTTGGCGTTGATCGTGATAACGCAAAAGTTGCTCCTATTTATGACGAAAGAACTGGTGCCGTGGTTCAAGTGTTGGAGAAGATCGTGACCACTTGTAAAAAGTGGGGCGTATCCAGCTCGATCTGCGGGCAGGCAGCTTCCGACTATCCAGAGCTCATAGAAAAGCTTGTCGACTGGGGAGTTACAAGTGTTTCGATCAACGCAGATGCTGTTGAGCGAACACGAAAGCAGATTTACGAAATCGAGAAACGAGAGTTTGAGCGCAAAAGAAAAAAATAATTCGTAAACCCTTTCACTATGGCGATAACCACCAAGCGTATCATCGCGTACCAGATCCTTGACTCTCGAGGATACCCAACTATTGAGGCGCGCCTTACTATGAGCGATGGGCACGAGGTCACCACCTCGATCCCCTCTGGTACTTCAATTGGTAAGTACGAGGCACTTGAGCTACGTGATGGTAATCCGAGTTATTACGGTGGGTTTGGGGTGAAGCATGCGATTGAGATAATCAATTCTCACATTGCGCCAAAGCTCGTTGGCGTGTCGCCGCTTATGCAACGGGAAGTAGATAACTGGCTTAATGCCTCAGATACCTCATCAAATAAAAGTAAAATCGGCGCAAACACCATGCTGGCGGTCTCTCAACTTTTTACAAAAGCAGGAGCGCACGCCTCAAATGTGCCGGTCTTTTATTATATTAATAAGCTGTATGAGCAGTACTTCAAAGAGTTCATCACCATCGAGCGTATCCCTACACCTATTTTCAATATCATCAACGGAGGAAAGCATGCCAACAACACGTTGCAGTTTCAGGAGTTTCAAATAATCCCCTCATCAAGCATGAAGTTTGAGGCGGCGCTCCAGATGGGTTCAGAGGTTTTTCACGAGCTCAAAGAAGTATTACTCTATCGAAACGCAAATATTTCAGTCGGTGAAGAGGGTGGATTTGCACCAAACCTTAGCACCAATGTTGATGCGCTTGAGTTGCTGAGGGAAACAATCGGCAGGCGTGGACTCAAGCTTGGCGTGGATGTATTTTTAGGTTTGGATATTGCAAGTATGGAGTTTTATAAAGATGGAAAGTTCACCATCAGCGATAAGCCACAACCACTCAATCTCGAGCAGTATATGGAGTTTGTGCTTGGAATTATGAAAAACTACAACTTTCTCTGTTTGGAAGATCCGCTTCCTGACGATGGGTTTGAGCAGTGGGCAAAGTTTTATGAAAAGCTTCCACAAGAAGTGTATCTGGTGGGTGACGACCTGTTGGCAACCAATAAAGCGCGAATGAAGCGTGCGATCAAAGAAAAATCCTGCTCGACGATCCTCATTAAACCCAACCAAACCGGCACGGTAACAGAGGTGTTGGAGGTTATTCAGCTTGCGCGCCAAAATAACATAAATTACATTGTCTCTCATCGATCGGGAGAAACAAATGACGACTTTATTGCTGACCTGGGCGTTGCGGTGCAAGCCGACTTTACGAAGTTTGGCGCCCCCTCTCGCGGTGAACGTGTCGCCAAATACAATCGACTTTTGCGCCTTGTCTATGAAGACTTGAAGGGCAGGTAGACGATCGTTTCCCTATCTACTATACTGTAGATCACGATGATAGGTAAAGTACGAGGAATACTCAGTGAGGTTCACGCAAATTTCGGACTCATACAAACAGCGGGCGGTATTTCTTACGAAGTACATCTCCCTCCCGCTCTTCTTTCACGCACCCTGGGAAGTGATTTAGACGTCTACACCCACCTGCAGGTGCGGGATGATGCTCATGTGCTTTTTGGGTTTGAGCAGTATCGCCAGCTGACATTGTTTCGTATGTTAATAGCTGTTTCTGGTGTTGGTCCAAAAAGTGCATTTTCGATTATTGCATTTTCTAGTGCTAGCGAAATAGTTGACGCCATTGGAAGCAGCGATGTCGCATTTTTTCAACGAGTGAAAGGTTTGGGTAAAAAAAGCGCTCAAAAGATCATTCTTGAGCTGAGCTCCAAACTTGATAGCGAGGTTGAGCTTGATCAGCTGGCAGTAAGCGACGATGATAAGACTGTTGTAGACGCGCTGGTTGCGCTGGGCTATAAGGCACAAGAGGCGCGATCCATGCTCAGCGCAATCCCTGATGGATTGAGTGTTGAGGACAGTATCAGGCACGCATTATCAAAACCCGTAAAGTAACTCTAGAAAAAACCTATGCCCGATATAAATCCTCCAGTGCTGCGCCCGCAAAGCTTGCAAGACTATGTTGGGCAGACCAACGCGGTCAAGACGCTGAGTATATTTATTGAGGCGGTTAAAAATAAAGGGTATGCTTCAGAGCATATCCTGCTGTATGGCCCGCCGGGAATTGGCAAAACCACACTGGCAAATATCATTGCACATGAGCTTAAAGGTGAAATTAAGGTGACCTCTGGTCCAGTCATCCAGAAAACCGGAGACTTGGCAGCGATTTTGACCAATCTCAAAGATAACGACATATTGTTTATTGACGAGATTCACCGATTGCCAAAGGCGGTTGAGGAGATGCTCTATCCGGTCATGGAAGATTATGCGCTCGACATAATCATTGGTAAAGGCCCATCGGCGCGCACCGTGCGCCTGCCAGTTCCGCGCATCACAATTGTTGGTGCCACTACCCGACTTGCTCTTTTGTCAGCTCCGCTTCGCGATCGTTTTGGGCTGATTCTGCGTCTGGACTATTACACAGCAAAAGACATGGAACACATCATCACGCGCTCTGCGGCGCTGCTGGGCTTGGATATGAAAGCCGATGTGGCAAAAGAGATTGTTATGCGTGCTCGTCGTACGCCAAGACTGGCTAATCGTATTCTCAAACGCGCACACGACCTCATGGTGGTTGAAAAGTCTCAGTCGATTGAGCGCAGCGTGTTGGATCGTTTGTTTGAGCTGCTTGAGCTTGATGAGTTTGGGTTGAGCGATATCGATCGTCAGTATTTACTGACCGTTGCTGATAAATTTCAAAACAAACCCGTGGGGATTGAGACAATCTCACAGGCAATGGCCGAAGATAAGCAGACGGTCGAGGAGTTTATTGAACCGTATTTACTGCAAATTGGATTTTTGAATAAAACACCAAGAGGTCGCATCATCACCACAAAAGGAGTACATCACATTGGCAAGTCGCATAAGCTCGCGCAAGACACGCTTCTTTGATATAATACTTGTTGAATTGAGAAGTCAGAATATAGGATTAAATCATGGCAACCTTGCTCATATCTTAATTCCTAACTCAACATTCTGACCTCTTATTTTATTAGTCGGAGTGGCGGAATTGGTAGACGCGCACGCTTGAGGGGCGTGTGAGGCAACTCGTGGAGGTTCAAGTCCTCTCTCCGACACCAACCATGATATCTAGCTTGGTTGGCCATGCTCATCATTTAGCCAGGCCATGTCTTGCGGGGAAAAAAGCTCGTCGTTATCGATCCCCCACTCAGCTTTCAGTTCATCCGTTATTGGCACACCGCTTGCTCGCGCAATATCTTCCACCTGTCTTCTTAGAGAATTTGTTATCATCAGCTCTAATGCGTCAAATGTGGTAGCCGCTCTCTTTGGTTGTTCTTGGTTTCTGTTGTTTGTCAATTGTTCGAGACGCTCAGCGGTAGCTGAGTAAAGCGCAGCCACTTTATCTGT
>Ga0316190_10004137_pt1 | contig 10539 bp, 9 predicted proteins | sample Eddworburrow2_MG_FD_204929 | JGI IMG/M metagenome (GOLD analysis project Ga0316190, IMG submission 204929) | Coastal sediment microbial communities from Maine, United States - Eddy worm burrow 2 | ecosystem: Environmental > Aquatic > Marine > Coastal > Sediment | place: USA: Maine | collected... | reverse complement strand
TGCCTCAAGGAACCCGATCTTTTCCGGCCACAACTGCGGGCCATTCTGCGGGCATCCGCCCTGGGACCGGTGAGCATTATGATCCCCATGCTATCGAACCTGCAGGAATTGCGGCAGACAAAAGACCTGGTGGAGGAAACCAAACTGGCCCTGAAAAAAGAGGGCATCGCCTTCGATGCGGAGATCCCCATTGGCGGTATGATCGAGGTGCCAGCCGCCGCCCTGGCCGCCGGCAGCTTTGCCCGGCACCTGGACTTTCTCTCCATCGGCACCAACGACCTGATTCAGTACACCCTGGCCATCGACCGTATCGACGATGAGGTCAACTACCTGTATGACCCGCTCCATCCCTCAGTGCTGCGCCTGATCCAGATGGTCATCGACGCCGGCAAGACCTATGGCAAACCGGTGAGCATGTGCGGTGAAATGGCGGGCAACCCACACTTCATCCCTCTCCTGCTCGGCATGGGACTGCGGAAATTCAGCATGCGCCCCGGCTCCGTGCTGGAGGCCAAACGCATCATACGCGGCAGCGATGCCGACAAACTCGGTGCCCGGGTCGGCGACCTCATGTCCCGCATTGATGAAGAAAACACGGTACAACTACTGGCACAGTTGGGGGATATCGCCACTTAGGCCCCACAGCCACACTACATAATGGCCGAACACCACTCGCCATACAGCGCCTTGTAACAAAACCCTAACAACATACCCTCTCCCCGTTCTGCCTCTCCCCTGCTACACTGTGCAACGGTCAGCCAGTAGGCTGCCAACCTCGTTACACCAAGGGTAATTTCACCACCATGCCTCTTCAGTCCACGCCGCAAAAGGAGCAAACGCGTCTGCAAACGCTGCAGGAGGTGCTGGATAGTGGCACCCTGCATCAAGCCGCACGCCTGCTCAATGCGCTGCGACCGGCGGAGATCGCGCATCTGCTGGAGGCACTGCCCCTTGCCGAGCGTGAAATCGTCTGGGGTTTAGTGGAGGAAGAAGCCGAAGGCGAGGTACTGGTTCATCTCGCCGACGAGGTACTGACAGATCTCGTGCGCAAGATGGACAAGGAGGAGTTGCTGGCCGCCACCGAGGGCATGGACCTGGATGATCTGGCTGATCTGGTGCAGGACCTGCCACACACCATCACCCGGGAGGTCATCAACTCCCTGGACCAGCAGCATCGTGAACGTCTGGAGGCGGTCCTCTCCTATCCGGAGGACACTGCCGGCGGCCTGATGAATACCGACACCATTACGGTCCGCGCCGAGGTAACCCTGGATGTGGTAATGCGTTATCTGCGGCGCATAAAGGGCAAGATACCGGAGACGACCGACAAGCTGATCGTCGTCAACCGGGATGATAAATACCTTGGCGTACTCTCCCTTACCCAGCTGCTGACCCAGGAGCCTACGGACATCGTGGCCGAGGTCATGTCCCTGGATGCCAAGGCCATTCCCGCCACCTGGTCAGACCGGGAGGTGGCCAACCGCTTTGAGCAACATGACTTGATCTCTGCCGCCGTGGTGGATGAAGACGGCAAGCTGCTGGGCCGTATCACCGTTGATGACGTGGTGGACGTTATCCGTGAAGAGGGCGAACATCACTTCATGGGCCAGGCCGGTCTGAGTGCGGATGAGGACATGTTTGCACCCGTGCTGGTCAGCGCCCGCCGCCGCGCCCTGTGGCTGGGGGTCAACCTGATTACCGCCTTCCTTGCCTCCTATGTGATTGGCCTGTTTGAAGACACCATCGAAAAGGTGGTGGCACTGGCCATCCTCATGCCCATCGTGGCCAGCATGGGCGGCATCGCCGGCAGCCAGACCCTGACCCTGGCCATCCGCGGCCTGGCCCTGGGACAGCTCTCCAGCAAGAATGCCCGCTGGCTCATGCTTAAGGAGTTGGCGGTTGGCTTGCTCAATGGACTTATCTGGGCAGCGGTTGTGGGCGTGGTGGCAGGACTCTGGTTCGACAGCAGGGATATCGCCCTGCTTATCGCCGCCGCCTTGACCATCAACCTGATGTTCGCCGCCTTTACCGGCGCCACCCTGCCCCTGCTGCTTGACCGCATGGGTATCGACCCGGCCCTGGCCGGGGGGGTATTGCTGACCACGGTTACGGATGTGGTTGGCTTCCTTGCCTTCCTGGGGCTGGCGACGATCTTTTTACTCTAGGCCCTTTTGTATTCCGTGCCGTGGCACTTGCCACAGGGTGGGATGTGGCCGGTCTTCTTGAAATGGAGCTCCTTGCCGCAACCTGAGCAGACCAGGGTCCCCGGCCCGGTAATCTCACCGGTATGGTAGGTGCTGGCCTGTCTGGCCTGCTCTGCCAGTTTCGATAGCTCCACCCGGGTCTGGTCGGCCACACTGGCAAACATCTCCAGCAGGCGGTCCTCAATCAGCTCGATATCGAAGCGCATCCAGTTACGGAACTCCTCACCACTCTCGGCCAGGAACTCCCCCGCATCCTTCATATCACGCTCCAGATAGCCGGCGATCTTCTCCGCCTCCTCGCGGGTCAGCTCGCCCAACTCAATGGCCTTCTCCCGGGCGTGCTCAATATTCTCCTTCAGCGCGGGCAGGGTTGTTTCCTGGGCCTTCTCAAAGGCCTCATCCACCCGCTCCAGCATTTTTTCATAGGCTGCGGCCAAACGGTCGATCGGGTCTTGCTGATCATTTGAACTCATAACTGACTCCCAGGGGGTTAATGTTTTTCCTTGTAATAGTTAGTTTGAACCATCTTCACCGAATAGCAAATGATGCAGGCCAGGCCCGCCTAAGGTATCCTTCCCTGATCAAAAAAATTCCTACCCATATTCCAGAAGATGCATGAGATCTATAACCCAGCAGAGATAGAGCAGGAGGCCCAAAACCATTGGGAATCCGACCAGAGTTTTCGCGTTAGCGAGGATACCAGCAAGGAGAAGTTCTACTGCCTCTCCATGTTTCCCTATCCCAGCGGCAAGCTGCACATGGGCCACGTGCGCAACTACACCATCGGTGATGTGATCGCCCGCTACCAGCGCATGCTGGGCAAGAACGTGCTGCAACCCATGGGCTGGGACGCCTTCGGCCTGCCGGCGGAGAACGCCGCCATGAAGAACCGGGTGGCGCCCGCCAAGTGGACCTATTCCAACATCGAGTACATGAAGGGCCAGCTCAAGCGGTTGGGCTTCGGCTACGACTGGGACCGGGAGCTGGCCACCTGCCAGCCCGACTACTACAAGTGGGAGCAGTGGCTCTTCACCGAGCTATACAAGAAGGGGCTGGTCTATCGCAAGAACTCGGTGGTGAACTGGGACCCGGTGGACCAGACCGTGCTGGCCAACGAGCAGGTCATCGACGGCCGGGGCTGGCGCTCCGGCGCCCTGGTGGAACGCCGTGAGATCCCCCAGTGGTTCATCAAGATCACCGACTACGCCGACGAGCTGCTGGATGAGCTGGAGCAGATGGAGAGCTGGCCAGAGAAGGTGCGCACCATGCAGCGCAACTGGATCGGCCGCTCCTACGGCGTGCACATGGACTTCGGTATTGATGGGGCAGATGAAAAACTGACCATCTTCACCACCCGCCCGGACACCCTCATGGGAGTGACCTATGTAGCGGTGGCCGCCGAGCACCCCCTGGCCCTCCAGGCCGCCGAGAACAACCCGGAACTGGCCGCCTTCATCGAGGAGTGCCGCCAGGGCGGCACCTCCGAGGCGGAGATGGAGACCATGGAGAAGAAGGGCATCCCCCTTGGCATCCAGGCCATCCACCCAGTCTCCGGTGAAGCGGTGCCCATCTACGCCGCCAACTTCGTGCTCATGGGCTACGGCACCGGGGCGGTGATGGCAGTACCCGGTCATGACGAGCGCGACCACGCCTTCGCCCATAAATACGGCATCCCCATCAAACAGGTGATCCAGCCCACAGACGGCAGCGAAACCGATATCCAGGCCGCCGCCTACATCGAGAAAGGGATACTCAAGGACTCAGGCCCCTTCAACGACCTCAGCTCGGAAGCAGCCTTCGACGCCATCGCTGACTGGCTGGCAAAGGAAGGCAAGGGAGGCAAGGAGGTCAACTACCGCCTGCGCGACTGGGGAGTCTCCCGCCAGCGCTACTGGGGCGCGCCTATCCCCATGGTCGAGTGCGCAGAGTGCGGCACCGTGCCCGTGCCCCTGGAGGACCTGCCGGTCAGGCTGCCGGAGGATGTGCCCTTTGATGAGAACACCATCAACCCCATCAAGGCCGACCCCGATTTCATCAACACCAGTTGCCCCAAGTGTGGTGGGGCCGCCAAGCGCGAGACCGATACCTTTGACACCTTCATGGAGTCGAGCTGGTACTACGCCCGTTACGCCTGCGCCGACAGCGACCAGGCCATGCTGGATGAACGCGCCAACTACTGGCTGCCGGTGGATCACTACATCGGCGGCATCGAACACGCCATCCTGCACCTACTCTACGCCCGCTTCTATCACAAGCTGATGAGGGACGTTGGGCTGGTGAAATCTGACGAACCCTTCACTAAGCTCCTTACCCAGGGCATGGTGGTGGCGGAAACCTACTACCAGCAGAACGAGGATGGCTCCAAAACCTGGTTTAATCCTGCGGACGTCAAGAAAACACCCGTCAAAGAACCAAGCAATGGCGCAAACATCATTGCGCCAGCTTTCACGTTAACAGCTACCGGTGGCCCAGTGGAATACGGCGGCATCGAGAAGATGTCCAAGTCCAAGAACAACGGCATCGACCCCCAGGGTCTCATAGACCGCTACGGTGCAGACACCGTGCGCCTCTACACCATGTTCACCTCACCACCGGATCAGTCCCTGGAGTGGTCCGACGAAGGGGTGGAGGGTGCCCACCGCTTCCTCAAACGGCTGTGGGCCCTGGCGGTACAGCGGGAGGCCGACATCAAGGCCGGCCCCGGTGACCTTGCCAACCTCAACGATGCACAAAAGGCCGCCCGCCGTGAGATCCACGAGGCCCTGAAGAAGGCCCTGTTCGATTACGAACGCCAGCAGTTCAATACCGTCATCTCCGCCAGCATGACCATGACCAACACCCTATACAAACTGGGCGGTGAGGCGGGTGACAAGGCGGTGCTGTACGAAGGCCTGGGCATCGTATTACGCCTGCTCGGCCCCATTGCCCCCCATGCCACCCACCGGCTCTGGCACGAACTGGGGTACGGGGATGAAATCCTGGACTCAGAGTGGCCAGCCATGGATGAGTCAGCACTCAAACAGGAGAGCATCCAGATGGTGGTCCAGGTCAACGGCAAGGTGCGGGCACGCATCGAGGTGCCAGCAGATGCCGACAAGTGCACCGCGGAACAAACAGCACTGGCCGATGAGAATGTACAACGCTTCATCGGCGACGCCCAGGTGCGCAAGGTCATTGTGGTACCTGGAAAACTGGTTAATGTGGTAGCCAATTAGTGTTAACAGACCCTAGCTCTAGGAGCACGAACAACATGAACAATCCATTTCGCACCTTATTCTGGGCACCACTCCTGCTCGTACTCGTTGTGCTCCAGGGCTGCGGCTTTCACCTGCGGACCGTGGCCGACCTGCCCCCCTCCATCAGCCCCATTCATATTGGAGGCCTGGCGCAAAACGATCCGATGTTAGAGACCCTTCGTCTGGTGCTGACCGAAGCCAATGCCCAGATTGCCGACAGCCAGGGCCAGGCAACAACCCAACTGCAGCTGCGCAACCAGTCCTTTTCCCGGCGGGTGCTGTCGGTTGACAGCGGAGGCAAGGTGCTGGAGTACGAACTGCATCATGCCTTTGATTTCAATCTGGTGGATAAAGATGGCAACGAGAAGATTGCGGAGCAGACCGTCGGCACTCAGCGCAGCTACGAAAACCCCGAAACCGAGGTACTAGGCAAGCAGCGGGAGGAGGCCCAGATGCGTGAAGAGATGCGCATGGATCTGGCGAGGGCTATCACCGATATCCTGCGGGCCCAGGCGAAGTAAGGGCATCAAATACCCTGGCATCCCTATGCTGACACCCCACTCAACACCGCTATTCACCAAGGGTAAGCCGTAGCCAACATGCGCCTGCGCATCGATCAGCTTGATGAACAGCTTAAGCGCGGCCTGGCGCCGATCTATCTGCTGACCGGCGACGAACCGCTACAGCTGGGCGAGGCCGCCGACGCGGTGCGAAAACAGGCCCGGACCGAAGGTTACAGCGGCCGTGACATCCTGGATGCCGGCAAGGGTTTCGACTGGAATGAATTGAGCGCCGAGGCCAATAACCTCTCCCTGTTTGCGGAAAGGCGCATTATTGATCTGCGCCTCAGCAGCGCCGCCATCGGCAAGGCCGGTAGCCAGGCAATGGTTGAGTATGCCGAACGTCCCCCAGCAGACACCCTACTCCTGATCACCTGCCCCAAGCTCGACCGCGGTCAGCAGAACAGCAAATGGGTGAAGACCCTCGACAACATCGGCGCCATGGTGCAGATATGGCCCATCGACGGCCCTCGCCTGCAGCCCTGGATCGAACGGCGCCTGCGCCAGCATGGACTGATCCCGGAAGCGGATGTGGTCTCCATGCTCGCCGAACGGGTGGAGGGCAACCTGCTGGCCGCCGCCCAGGAGATCGACAAGCTATTGCTGCTGAACGGAGCCGGAGTGGTCAGCACTGCACAGCTCGCCGAGGCCGTAGCGGACAGTGCCCGCTTCGACGTCTTCGGCTTGGTGGACAGCGCCCTGCTGGGCAAACCGGCCCGAGTCGCCCGCATGCTCAACGGCCTGCGGGCCGAGGGGGTGCCGCCAGCGGTGGTACTCTGGGCCTTGGCACGGGAGATCCGCCAGCTGGCCGCCATGGCCTTCGACATGGAGAAGGGCAGCAGCGCCGATCAGGTAATTGCCAGCCACCGGGTCTGGAACCAGCGCAAGAGCATCGTCGGTCAGGCACTCAGGCGCCTGCGCCGCCGCCGCTGGCAGCAACTGCTCGCCGCCTGCGCCCGCACGGACCGCACCATCAAGGGACAGGAAAAGGGGGATCCCTGGGAACTGCTGCGCACCATCACCCTGACCATGGCCGGGGTACGGCCCCTGTCTGCTAGAATCTAGCCCATTACATATTGTGGGAACAGCAGGTAGGTCGGACTTTAGTCCGACGAAATAAGCCAACATGGCCGGAACATTCTGTCGGGCTAAAGCCCGGCCTACGGCCCGACAAATTTGTTACCGAGAAACACCATGAGCGAACAGATTACCGACGTCATCGAATACATGCAGCAGCTGGGTCAACAGGCCCGCGCCGCCTCCCGTGCCCTGGCCCGTGCCGACACCGCCGCCAAGGATGAGGCCCTGCTCGCCATCGCCACCGACCTGGACCAGAATCGCGCGCAGCTAATGGCGGAAAACAAAAAGGACCTGGAGGCCGGCGCCAAGAAGGGGCTGGACACCGCCCTGCTTGATCGCCTGGAACTCACCCCTGCCCGCATCGACAGCATGATCGAGGGGCTGCGCCAGATCGCCGCCCTGGCCGATCCCATCGGCGAGATCACCGACCTGAAATACCGCCCCAGCGGCATCCAGGTGGGACGCATGCGCGTGCCCTTGGGCGTGGTGGGCATCATCTACGAGTCACGGCCCAACGTCACCGCCGATGCCGCCGCACTCTGCCTCAAATCCGGCAACGCCACGGTGCTGCGCGGCGGCTCCGAGGCCTTCCACTCCAACCAGGCCATTGCCACCTCGGTGCGCCGTGGTCTGGAACAGGCCGGCCTGCCCGCCGACGCGGTACAGGTGGTGGCCACTACCGACCGGGCCGCCGTGGGCCAGCTCATCACCATGCCCGATTATGTGGATGTCATCATCCCCCGGGGCGGCAAGGGGCTGATCGAGCGCATCAGCGCCGAGGCCAGGGTGCCCGTGATCAAACACCTGGATGGCATCTGCCACGTCTACATCGATGACGAGGCAGACCTGGAAAAGGCCCTGCAGGTCTCCTTCAACGCCAAGTGCCAGCGCTACGGCACCTGCAACACCCTGGAGACCCTACTGGTCTCCGAGGAGATTGCCGAGCAGGTGCTACCTGAACTCAGCCGCATGTATCAGGAGAAGGGGGTAGAGCTGCGGGGTTGCGAAACCACTTGCCGCCTGATCCCCGGTGCCACAGCTGCCACCGATGAGGACTGGGACACCGAGTACCTGGCCCCCATCCTCTCCATTCGCGTGGTGAAGGACCTGGACGAGGCGATCAGACACATCAACCGCCACAGCTCCCAGCACACCGAGTCCATCATCACCGAGAATTACACCAAGGCCCGGCGTTTTCTGCGCGAGGTGGACTCCAGCTCAGTCATGGTCAACGCCTCCACCCGTTTTGCCGACGGTTTTGAGTATGGCCTGGGGGCAGAGATCGGCATCAGCACCGACAAGTTCCATGCCCGTGGCCCAGTGGGACTGGAGGGGCTGACCTCACTCAAGTACATCGTACTGGGGGATGGGCATATTCGAACGTAGGGCCGACTTCAGTCGGCCATGGCGGGCTACACGCTACCGCTCCTGCTCACGCTGCGTACCTACATCCATGTAGGCAAAGCCCACCCTGAAACAGGGCCTGTATCATAATGATCGGAATTTTAGGCGGCACCTTCGACCCCATCCACTACGGCCATCTGCGTACGGCCCTGGACGTGATGCAGTCACTGCAGTTGGAGGAGGTGCGCTTTATCCCTCTGCGTAACCCGCCCCATCGTGACCAACCCTTCACCCCGGCCGAGCATCGGCTGGCCATGGTGCAGGCCGCCATCGCTGAACAACCCGGCTTTCGGGTGGACACCCGGGAACTGGAGCGCAAGGGCACCACCTACACCATCGACACCCTGCATTCACTGCGGGAGGAACTGGGGGATGTCCCCATCTGCCTGCTGCTCGGCACCGATGCCTTTCTCGGCCTGCCCGGCTGGCACAGGCCCGAGGAGATCCTGGAACTTGCCCATCTGGTGGTGATGCAACGCCCTGGAGAGACAGAACCCCATTCAGCACCCCTGGACAAACTCATGGAAGGGCGCCACGCCGATAGGGCCGATGAATTGAAGGCCGCACCGGGTGGACGCATCCTGTTTCAGACCGTTACCCAGCTGGAGATCTCCGCCACCGCCATCCGCGAGATGGTCCGGGAAGGTGACAGCCCACGCTACCTGCTACCTGAACCGGCACTGGATATCATTGAGCGGGAGAAGCTCTATCGCTGAACCTTCAGCTGAACAACAGATAATTAACGATGCCACCTCCATGGGTAAAACACCACAGAGGTATAAGAAGGCGACCATAGGTACGGTGATGACGATTAAAGTGTCCCACATAGTCTGGATTACGCCGGGCCCTGAACCGCGCCACAACCAGACAGCTTGCCCCCACAATCAGCACTATTCCCAGACTGCCATGCAGGGCAATCCAGGGGATATACTCGGGAGGAATCCTGGGGCTGGTCTGAGGCAGGCTGTAACGCAGCAGGTAACCCATAACAAAAATCCAACTACCCACCAACGACACCCACATCAGCAGGCGATGGCGCATGACATCACCCCGTCGAGCGGCATGCCAGGCAACCATAAGCAACACAATAGAGACCATCGCCCATATCAGGCCCACATCACGAAAGATTTGCGCATAGGTATTCATTGGTTGCCCAATATAGCCACTTAGGGCGAGCCGTAACACAATTCATTTACAACTACCGATCCCAACACCCCAGTCCGGCCATGCTAAAGTTTTATGGAAGGGGACAAAATCATCCACATCTCATCGCAACAGGTGTAGGCTTAGGGTTTCCCCTTTGATTCAACAGGTTACAAGGAAGACACACAGAGGGCCCAATCAACAGATGCGACATCAATAACCATGAACAGAGCAATAATAATTAAAAAACTGCTTATCACCCTGACCCTGGCGGGCCTGCTGACCGGCTGCGGGGGCATGCTACCCACCGAAAAAAACATCGTTAAATCCCCCTGGAAGACATTCGATCAAGCCAAAGCCGCCTTTGACAAGATCGCACCCTACGAGACGACCGCCGAGGAGCTAAAAAAACTAGGGTTCGACCCATACTCGACACCCAACATCGCCATCCTCAACTACCTGGACATCATGAAGCTGTTTGATTATGACCCAGAGCATGAGGAAAGCCTGGCCGAGGGCATACGCCTCTGCCTGGAAGCAAAGGAGCTCTGCCATGCCTATGATGTGGAGGCCGCCGACATCAATCGCAAACGCACCGGCAGCGTGGTATTGGACATGTTCAAGTTCAAACGCAAAACCAAATCCACCGGCTGGCGGTTCAAGGCGCTGATCTTCATGATCGATGGATCGGTGGTCTATAAGATGTGGGGCGGTAAGCCTATCGTGGATGAGTATGAGGAGAAGAAGAAGCCGTTGGGGCCGTTGCAGGATATTGGGTCGCCTTCGTTGAGGCTTTAGTTGTGCTGTGTGCCAAGGGCACAGGTTTATTGAAGTCGGGGGTTCCGCCCCCCTTCGACGTGTCTCATTTTTTTGAACACCCAAAAAAACGAGACGCAAAAAAATGCGTGTACG
>Ga0316190_10004136_pt1 | contig 10540 bp, 9 predicted proteins | sample Eddworburrow2_MG_FD_204929 | JGI IMG/M metagenome (GOLD analysis project Ga0316190, IMG submission 204929) | Coastal sediment microbial communities from Maine, United States - Eddy worm burrow 2 | ecosystem: Environmental > Aquatic > Marine > Coastal > Sediment | place: USA: Maine | collected... | reverse complement strand
CCAATCCTATTTCTTAACTTGTTTAATTGTCCATATCTAATGCATGACAATTACTAGAGTTTAGTTAGGCATTTCCAGCTATTTGTAAAACTAAAATATAACAGTCATGAAGAATCTTTTCAAAATTTTTGCAATAAGTATGTTGGCACAATTATTTAGTTGTGCTGATGATGATGCTATCAATGAGGTTCAGGCAGATTTTATGTCAAATATCACTTCTATCACAGAAGGCGAAAACATTAGCTTTACTGACCGATCTTCTGGTGATCCAATATCCTGGAAATGGACTTTTGATGGAGGAAATCCTTCAACTTCGATTGAACAAAATCCAACAGTCCTCTATTCTACACAAGGCACCTATGATGTGAGTTTGATGGTTACCAACTCCAATACAAATGATACTAAAATAATATCAGGATATATTGTTGTTGCCGTCAGGGATATTCCGGAAGAATTTGATATTGTTGGAACATGGGAAAGGGTGGAAAGTAATTATTCTCCTCTTGATGGAATGCAGGTAACCGTATATAAAGACGAATCCGAAGGAGAAATAATAGAGAGTCCCAGCTCAGCTTATACAGTTGGCGATCTAAAGTGGAAGAATATAGATAAACTATCTGAACATGAGTATGTAATTGATGATAGATTTACAGACGGAAGCTATGAAGAAACCGCACTTTTTATATTAGCATATGGAAATGAGCTGATAATTGGAAATTTTAATGATTCTGATGCTGGGTCCTTCCAGAGATGGAAACGAGTTGATTTTCAATATCCTGAAGATGAAGATTATTCACTCACTGGAATATGGGATAGAACAAAAAGCAATCATCCTCCACTTGACGGGATGATAGTTGAAGTGGATATAAATCAAACGCAAGGAATTATTACTGAAACACCTGACAGTGATGATTTTCCAATAGGAGCCATAAAATGGAATGATATTCAAAAAGAAGGAGCAAACAGGTTCGTTTTTGATGACTTAGTTTCAAATGGTACGCTGGGGGAAGCCCGGTTATTTATTGTTGGCAAAGGATCAGAGGTAATAATTGGTGCTTTTTCGACAAACTATGGTTCTTTTCAAAGATGGACAAGAGAGTAATGTAAAAAAATAAAGTTAATAAATCTCCACTCCAGGAAGCCCCACCTACCAAATCGGTAGGGGCTTTTATTTAAATATTCCAACATATTTAAATTCTTTACTCCCTGCTAAGGAATAATGTCATCAATCTAATTCACATTTTATTGCCTTTTATACAACCAGATATTATATTGTTTACACGCATTTTAGAGGTTGATTGAAAACCTTTAAAATCTTCTTATTAAACGGGCGTTTATGAAAAAAATTATTCCATACAAAACAACAACAAATGCATTAGCTACCCTTGACAATGGTGGAAGATTCTATAACCTGGCTACCAAAGCAAATGATGGAAACATCTCATCTGCTGAACTTTCAAAAGTAGCCGGTTTCTTTTCTGATAAGCAGAAGATGATCCTCTATCTTGAAATGTCCTTGATAGAATTGGATAAGGAGTCCAGGAAAAAGGTCCTTACTAAATTATCACAGAATTTGAAGTCTGCTCATTCAAAATACCTTCCGCAGATTATGACCCCATCCGAGGCGGTTAGACGAGCAAAAGTATCCTCATCAGCCATTGTAACGGGAATCCCAAAATTGGTGGATTCGAAAAGTGAATTTACAGGCTTTATAATGATTCCAATATCCACGGGTAAGACTACAACTTTTACCATGATCCCCATATTTGACCAATATGATGTATATGAATTAAGGGATAATGAAACATCAGAAGAATTTTTAGTAGCACATAATAGAAGTTCCCGCAAATTAGATCAAATTCTGATTAGATGCGCAGGAGTTATAAAGGAACTAAGACAATCAAAAAAAGAGAAAAAGGCTTCGAATATTTTTCTTGAAATGCTCTATTACACACCACTATAAAAAAGCATGCATTCCTGTACAATAGAATGGTCATTCCATTTAATTATAAATTTGTTAAACCCGAATTCGGCAATAGAACTTTGTAATGAGGCTTTAAAGTGCAATAAAACAGACACTTATTGAGACGAGGCATAGCACCGCTATGGTGAGTTGAAATAAGTGGGTGCAACGGGCTGTTTTGCAGCAGTTTAAAGACGGAATAAATTTTCTAATACCGATCGGGTTAAATAAGAAGGATATAGCTTTTGAAAAGATCAAATAGATAGCTTAACTTTAATTTAAAGTATCAGGTTATAATTTGAATTCTAATATTTAAAGCCATTTCAATCATGACTGAGATTGAAAACTTTTTGAACAATCGACTAAACAAGAATAAATCACCATCTATCCAATACAGTTTTTTCAATCAGGAGAATATAGTCTATAATTTTTGTGGCGGCTATTCCGACTTTTTGAATAAAAAAAAGATTAATGACAATACTACCTATAATGCGTATTCTGTAACAAAAACATTTACGGCACTGGCTATTTTACAACTCGCTGAAGATGGAAAATTGAAGATCGACGACACAGTGATAAAATATTTGCCTGATTTCGTATACCGATCTGAAATTACGATAAGACAACTTTTAAGCCATTCTGCAGGCCTGCCCAATCCAATCCCATTAGCATGGATACATTTAGAAAATGAGCATAGCGATTTTGATAGAAATGCTTTTTTTAAAAAAATTTTTAAAAAACACAATAAGAAAATCGCATATCCAAATGACAAATTTGCCTACTCCAACCTGGGTTATGTTTTGCTAGGGCAGGTGATCGAAAAGATCGCAGGTCTTACATATGAAAATTATATCCAAAATAATATTCTGCAACCACTAAACTTACAATCAAAAGACCTGGGCTTTGAGATTTATGATGATAATCTTCACGCCAAAGGATATCAATGGAAAATTAGTGTTCTGAATTTTATGTTAGGATTCTTTATCAACAAATCGAAATTCATGAATCCAGCAGAAGGTAGTTGGAAACCCTTTAAAAATAATTATGTAAATGGGGCTCCTTATGGAGGTTTAATAGGAAACCATAGTGCTTTTATTAAGTATATTCAGGAACTTCTTAATCCCAATTGTAAGTTATTATCTGAAGAATATAAAAAAATGTTATTTGTCGAAAATTTAACGAACAAAAACGATCACACAGGCATGTGTTTATCATGGTTTAAGGGAGAGTTGAATGGCCAGGAGTATTTCACACATGCTGGCGGCGGCGGTGGTTATTATTGTGAAATCAGGATATACCCCGATCTTAATTTGGGTAGTGTGATTATGTTTAACCGCTCAGGAATTAGAGATGAAAGATTTTTAGATAAATTGGATAAATATTTTATGCCGTAAAATAGATTAACCGGCATTGGGGATGTTAAATAATTGGACCATAGATCAGACAGCCATCCTAATTACAATAGTATACTTTATTCCGGGAAAACATTCTCTGAATTTTGACAATCAAAAACTAATTCTGAACATAAAATTTGGGGTGAATCTCAAAGCATATTGCTGAATGGTTTCCAGATCGCCATTTTGATCGACGGCAAAATATGTATTGATTATATTTTGCTTATTAAGAAGGTTCCAAAAAGAGGCCCCTATTGTTCCACGAACTCGTCGTGAAATTGGAAACTGGTATTTTGCTGAAATATCAAGACGAAGGTAATCATCAATTCTTATGTTGTTGGGAGTATCGTATACTATATCACCATCTACAATCCCCAAAGGCTCGGTATATGGTTTACCCGTGTGCCAGTTCACCCCGGCTGATAATTGAAAATTTTTAAGCTGGTAACTGCTTCCAATGGAGGTTGTATGTCTGACATCCAGATTATTAGGAAATACCGGAGGTTGAAATTCCGGGAAATCATATATGTTATCAGCAAAAGAATAGCTCGTCCATATTCTGAAATTACCAAAATGATAGTTTATCAAAAAATCTACCCCCTTTACATTATAAGAACCAACGGATCGGATATATTGGAACTGGTTCTGAAATCCCTGGGAAGAAGAAGTAATGTCATCTACTTGTTTGTAATACCCATCAATGCTGATAAGAAAATTATTCTGCTGATAATGCATACCAACAGATACCTGCTTACTTTGAACGATCGGAATATCATCATCATTGGCCAATATCCATCGTCTTTTTTCAACCCCCAGAAAATCATTTTGTAAATCAATTACCTGGGTCGTTGTCTGACTTTTCATTTCTCCAAGAACTTCAAAGTAAAAATGTCGGAGGAAACGTTGGCTAAATGCCAAACGTGGTTCAAAAATGAACCGATCAAACTTTTGAAAGTAATTGGCCCTTACACCTACCCGTAAATTTGTATTATTTGATTTGGAAGTATAGTTTCCTTCAGCAAACATCGCATGAGTCTGAAGAACTTCCTTGATTAGCTTTCGATAAACAGGATTGTTGACATCTTCTAGGTTTGTGATGCCAACTTCGGAAAACTGGTATCCTGTTAATAGGTCAAAGGTATTACTTATCCCTATGCGAGCATCCAGCTTCAAACCAGTGTCAAGTACTTTATTTTCCTGAATTAGCCTCTGATCGTTTAATACATCAAAATTAATGGCTCCAAGTTCATAAGCAGAGTAGTACAACTGTGCTGTCGTCACTAATTTTTCATTCCATAAACGGCTGTATGATAGTCCGGAGGTAAGACTTTCCTGTTCCAATCCACTGGTCTTTGATTCTAAATTGTTACTGATTAAGGCGCTTTCTTTATAATCTACAGTATTATATAACCTTAAAAAATTCAGACGTATTTTATCCTTTTTCGAAATGTCATAAAGAAATTTCACGGTCAAATCGTGGAATTTAAAATTCTCGTCTGAGTCGACCAGTGTATCCAGGACCGGATCTGTAGAGTCAATCACATCAGTATTTCTGAATATGCGATTAAAGTATTGTTCGTAAGTTGGTGTTTGCAAAATATCGGAAATAGAACGTCGTGTTGAAACCTGAAACGATATTTTTTTCCCAACAGGAAATTTCAGAAACAGATCAGCATTGATCATATTAATACCAGCCCCACCAGAAAAAGTCTGACTCACATGGTCGTCAGTTCGAATATCAATAGTGCTCGATACCCCATCGCTCAATGCAGTTGTTGTGCCGTTTTTAATAAGATGCACTTCTTTTGTCAGGTATGGATTAAAAGCAGAAATCAGGCCAAAGAAATGACCCGACTGATACATTTTTACACCGTCCCAAAAGATTAGATTTTGATCATTGGTGCCTCCTCTTACATTTATATCAGATACAGTTTCATTTATGCTCTGGATCCCAGGTAAGGCCTGAACAGTTTGTAGCACATCCGGATCAGTAAGACCAGGAAGTATCCCAAGCGTCTGAGTTTCTATATTAAAGGAACCATCCGAGTTCATATTAATTCCTTTTGTGATAAAATTAGCTACAATCACTTCATGCAATTTTCTTACTTTCTGCTTTAAATAAATAGTATCACAGGAGGATTCAGCTAAATCATGAACAGGAACATCCAAGGTTGCATATCCAAGAAATCTAAAGTGTAAAGTATCATCCATCGTTATATCTTTCAGTTCGAAATACCCATTTGCATCACTAAGAGCCCCTATACTATCAGATTGTATGGTGGCTCCATGAAGGTATTCGCCCGATTCCCTGTCAATAATAAAACCACAAAAATTACGCTTGAAGGGAAGATCTTTTCGTATCGCAATATTTCGTGCACTCAATGGCTGGAAAAAAAGTCCCGAATGTTCATGGAGGTATTCCAGGATTTCATCAAGATTGAGGTTATCTCCCGGCATCATAAGAACAATACCTTCTATATTTTTGTCAACATAGGTGAAGGTTATCTCATACTTTTGCTCTACTGCTATTAAAACAGTTTGAAGCGGAAGTTTTTCATTCAGATTTTGGGAGAAAACCTGGGAGAAATATAAAATGAGAATTACTAAAACAAGAAGATGCTTAATCAACTTCACCCGAAAGAATAATATGATGTTTTTCAACTATTTCATAAGATAGATTTAAAGGTACTGTAATTTCCTGAATTGCTAAAGTTTGATCTGTATGATCAAACCGACCAGTAAATAACTGATCCAGGTTTACCTTATTTGTTGTTACTGTTACATCATATTGCCTCTCAAATTCCTTAATAACCTGTCCAAAAGGGACACTTTGGAAGGAGCTTTCGTTATTAAGCCAGCTTGGTACTTGTTCTTCGAAGGAATCACTTTCTGAAATTACATCGTTAATAATACGATAGGAATGTTTGGATGGAAGTTGAACAAGTTTATCTCCTAATTGTATCTCCACCAATCCCTCATAGCAGATTACTTCAAAATGTTTGATTCTATTTTTGACATTAAATTGTGTGCCAAGCACACTAATAATTCCAGAAGTTGTTATTACATCAAATTTCGAACCCTTTGCTACTTTGAAGAATGCTTCCCCATTTAACTTAACCTGCCTGCTATTTTCCCATTTCCTTTCCTTAAAAGAAACCTCCGATAATGTGTTAAGCATCACCTGAGATGAATCCGGTAATAACAACTGGGATTTTTCTCCAGCAAGAGTTTGGACAGAAGTACTAATATTTATATACAAGAAAAAGTAGCCTATAAGTATTCCCGTAAGAACAGCAGCAGTGCGAAGTAAATGCTTCATCCAAGGTATATGAACTACCTTAGCTGCCTTAGCTTTTTTTAGTCGAAGCTTTTCAAGTTCCTCACTGACATCATATTCCGGAGCTTTAAAACTGTGAACAGAACTGGATATCTTTTTAATGGATTGATATTCAGAGGACTTTTCAAATGTTTTTTTCTCATCCTCACTTAGTTCTCCTGCAAGCCATTTTTTTATGTAATATTCCACTTCCATATTTTATATTCTATCTATATAACAGATTAGTGGTTTCTTTTCCTACCATGAAACTCATTTTTATATTTTCCCAACTTTTTCTTTTAATATTCCCAGAGCAGTGTAAATCCTTTTTTCAACTCCTTTACGTGAAATCCCAAGCATATCTGCTATTTCCTGATGTTTCTTTCCTTCAATCCTATTTAATAAAAATGCAACCCGCTGCTCTTCTGATAATTCTTCAATTGCTGCTTGAAGTGATTCCATAAATTCCTTTTCCTCCATCACATACTCTGGTGATTCAATGGTATGCCTTTTTGGCTTTTCCAACTGATACTTCAAAACAGTTTTTTTCTTTGAAAGGTCATTCAATACCTGATTGTTCGCAACTGTGAATAAAAAAGACCGGGCCTTTTCAGGCACTATTTTTTCACAATTGTTCCAGAGTTTTATAAAGGCATCCTGAACCAGGTCTTTGGGGTAATTATCAGCGCCATATTTATAGTATAGAAAATCATGGATCTCCTTTGCATGTTTCTTGAAAAGATTATTGAACAACTTTTCATCGCAAATATTTTCCTGGGATTTCTTTGGCACTTTATGATAATTTCAATTAAATATAAAAATAAATGCTTACAACTTAGTAATAATAAGTATTGATCCATTACGTAATTGATGAAGAAATATTTTAATCGGAGTAGGAATTTTAGGGTTTCATCTGTTTTATACTTGAGTTATATTATAAAAATGAAAGCAAAATTTCGAATTTTATCCTTTTTAGCCATATACGGGCTGATTTTTAGTTTCGGATGTCAAAAGGAATTAACTGAAATAATAGAACCTCTATCAGAGGATGTACTTACTATTAATTCAGTTGTATCAGAATTATCAAAGAAAACAACCCTGAGAGATGGCTCATATGATAATATTATAGATAATTCAAGCTGTATATCTGTTAAACTGCCTGTTACTGTAATTATCTCAGACCAGAAAATAATAATCGGATCAGAAGATGATTTTACTCTTATAGAAGAGTTACCAGAGTATGAGTTTGAGGATTTATCTTTCTTATTTCCAATAACCATAATTCAGGCTGATTATTCGGAATTAACTATTAACGATGAGGACGAACTGGAAGATATCGTTGATGATTGTCTCGAAAATGGTGAAGATGATGATATTGAATGTGTTGATTTCCAGTATCCTTTATCTTTTTCAGTATACAATACTAATAATCAAAATGCTGATGTTATCACGTTTTGGGATGATAAGGAGATGCATGATTTCCTTGAAGATATTGAAGAAAGTGACCTGGTCAGTATAGATTTCCCAATAACACTAATCTTATCTGACGGATCCACTGTTGAAGCAACAGGCTATTATGAATTGGAAAATATCATTGAAAATGCTAAAGATGAATGCGAAGAAGATGATTCCCATTACTACGATGATGACCCTGGAACCTCTGATTTAGCAGCAGTTCTTGTTGAAGGTACTTGGTATATAAGCTACTTCTTTGATGAAACAGATGAAACCTCCAGTTTCACCGGATATGAATTCACGTTTAGTGCTGATGGTACCTCTCTGGCTGATAATGGTTCTGATCAATTTATTGGTAGTTGGCAAATTACTTCTGAAGATGATGGCAGTCTCGAGTTACTATTAAATTATGGAGAATCCTCACCTTTTGATGAATTGGGAGAAGATTGGGACGTATTTGAGTTTGATGAATTAATAATTAAGTTGATGGATGAAGATACTATTGAAGGATCTAAAGCGTTCCTCTACTTTGAAAAGTTATAATTAATAAGAACGAAAATATATTAATCTTAAAATTACTTAATTGGATATAAAGCAGGATGTAATTGATAAAGCAGGTTTTCAACTAACTAATAAATATTGATACTGAATTAACTATGAAATAATGTGCTGATAAAATTACTTATACTTTGATGTTGGGTATATGTAGATGTAAATTTTACCAGCTTTTTTAACCAGTAAAATCAACTTTTTCTAATTCCTTTTTATCATAAAAATCATACTGTCTGATTTTAGCTTTAATAACAAATCAGTAAATAAATTCATGTTTTATAGCTGATTTTATAATGATAACAAAGTTAGGACTATGTTTTTACAAGCTCAAAGAATATACATTGTAACTCTGGTTGGCATTGTAGTTTTGGTCACCGTTTTTCTCCTGTATTATGGATTACCATACTACAATACCAGTTTAGAGGAGCGTTTCTATCACCCGGATCATGATTTATTCAAACCCAGTGGACTATTTGGTCATGGTTTGGGTATTATAGGCACATTTTTAATTGTTTTTGGTGTTTTTTCCTATATGGCCAGGAAGAGATATAGATTTCTTTCACGGTTCGGCCGGTTAAAAAACTGGCTGGAATTTCATATTTTTCTTTGTGTTCTGGGGCCTATTATGATTTTATTTCATACTGCTTTTAAATTCGGAGGAATTGTATCTATCAGTTTCTGGAGCATGGTGGTTGTAGTTGCCAGCGGCGTAATCGGGAGGTTCATTTATCTTCAGATACCAAGAACAATAGAAGGCAGGGAATTGAGCCTTAATGAGGTAAAAGAAATGAAAAGCGATATGGATGCCAGCATTAAAAACCGCTATAATCTTGATGTGACTGTCTACAATTCACTTTTAGATTATGTTAGAGTAAACACCCAACATACTACCGAAAACTTAATGACCAGACCGATCAGAAAGTTTTTTGAAGATAAAAAAAGACTCAAAGGATTGAAAAGAAACCTCAGGAAAAACAAATTGTCTGAGACAAAGATAAAACAAGTAGTTAAGCTCCTTAAAAATGAAATTTCTTTGAATAATAAGATCGAACGATTGCAGACTATGCAAAGTTTGTTCAAGTATTGGCACATCGCACATTTGCCTTTTGCACTCATAATGCTTGTAATCATGATTATTCATGTAGGAATTACTGTTGCTTTTGGAGCAAGGTGGATTTTTTAATTATAGGAATATGCTATTAGAACAAATACTCACATATTTTGGCTTCTTTTTGTTTTGTGCTATCATCCTATTCATCTATATGAGGAAGTTAAAAAAGACTTCCAGGGTTGTAGAAGCTAAGATTGAGAAAGCAAAGGAAGAGGGTCTTTATGAGCCAGTATCACTCTATCCTGAGATTGATGTAAACAGCTGCATTAAAAGTGGAGCTTGTGTAACTGCCTGCCCTGAAGAAGATATATTAGGGATAATGAATGGCAGGGCTACATTGATTAATGCTTCCCAATGCATAGGACATGGAGCATGCTTTCACGCATGTCCAGTAGAAGCTATTTCACTGGTAATTGGTACTGAAAAAAGAGGAGTCGATCTCCCTCATATTGATCAGGATTTTCAGACAAATGTGAACGGTATTTATATAGCCGGAGAACTGGGTGGAATGGGGCTTATTAAAAATAGCGTGGAACAAGGCCAGGCCGCCGTAGAAAACATTATTAAATCTGGCATTAGAAAGGATGATTCCACCTATGATTTAATAATAGTAGGAGCCGGTCCTGCAGGGATATCTGCTTCTTTAATGGCTAAAAAAAATAACTTAAAATTTGAAACACTTGAACAGGATTCCCTGGGTGGGACGGTATTTACCTTTCCAAGGTCCAAAATAGTAATGACCTCTCCCA
>Ga0316190_10004135_pt1 | contig 10541 bp, 6 predicted proteins | sample Eddworburrow2_MG_FD_204929 | JGI IMG/M metagenome (GOLD analysis project Ga0316190, IMG submission 204929) | Coastal sediment microbial communities from Maine, United States - Eddy worm burrow 2 | ecosystem: Environmental > Aquatic > Marine > Coastal > Sediment | place: USA: Maine | collected... | reverse complement strand
CATGGCGTCTCTGACGGCTTCGATCTCTCCATACGGCAGCAAGGTGAAACCAGCCGCGAAGGGGCCGAAGCCGGAGCGGTACTGCTCTTCGGAGGAGAAGCCGACGATGGTTGTCGTCCGGCCGTGGAAGTTCTGGCTGAAGACCAGGATCTCTGCCTGGTTGTAGGGCACACCCTTGACGGTGTAAGCCCACTTCCGCGCCGCCTTGATCGCCGTTTCAACGGCTTCGGCACCGGTGTTCATCGGCAAGGTCCTGGAGAATCCGGTGAGCTCGGTCAATTGCTGGTAGAAGAGGCCCAGCTGATCGTTGCGAAAGGCCCGTGAGGTCAAGGCCATCTTCGAGCTCTGATCGATCAATGCCTGGACGATTCTGGGATGGCAGTGGCCCTGATTGACTGCCGAGTAAGCGGCCAGGCAATCCATGTACTTGCGGCCCTCGACGTCCCAGACCCAGACTCCCTCGCCTTTGGTGATGACGACGTCGAGTGGATGGTAGTTGTGCGCTCCGTAGCGATCTTCGAGCTCAACGTATTCGGCGGTAGTTGTCGGCATGGATCTGTCCTCGTGCCCAGTGGGTCGATCGGTTGATTTTCGGGTGTCCCGGGAACCGCTGTTCGAGGCCCCCAGAGTCGTCAAGTTGTACCACAAAAAGGGGCTTTGAGCGAGTCTCCTCTAGCCTCACCTGGGGGTTGGCACTGGACTGAAGGGCTCGGTGAGGCTAGGGTCTGAGCGCCGAAGGCGAAACAACTGGGCTGCCTGGCAACAGCGCTCCTGGGTCATGCCAAAATCCGCCTCCATTGGCCGTCTCGAAGTCTTGATCACGGCCCTGCTCTTTTCGACGGGGGGCGCCGTCATCAAGGCGATATCGATGACGGGCTGGCAAGTGGCAGCGTTTCGGTCGGCAATTGCAGCGGCATTCCTCCTCTTGATGCTGCCATCGGCTCGTAGGGGCTGGACCTGGAAGACCCTGGCTGTCGGTGCTGCATATTCCGGGGCCCTGATCTCCTATGTACTGGCGAACAAGCTCACGACTGCAGCGAGCACGATCTTCCTCTACTCGACGGCACCTCTTTACATCTTGATTCTGGGACCGCTCGTTTTGCGGGAGCCTGTTCGGAGGCGTGATCTCCTGGTCATGGCGGCCTTGGCGGCGGGGATGAGTCTCTTCTTTTTGGACGTCGATCCTGTTACCGCAAGCGCCCCTCGACCAATGGTGGGCAATCTTCTGGCAGCGCTGGGCGGGTTCTTCTGGGCTTTGGTTGTTGTGGGACTGCGATGGCTGGGCCGTGATCAAGATGCGGCTCGAAGCGGCTCGGTGGCGGCTGTAGTGGCAGGAAATCTCATCGCCGCGGTCGTCTGCTTGCCGATGGCGTTCCCAGTGGCCGCCAGCACTTCCACCAACTGGCTGCTGATCAGCTACCTCGGAGTCGTTCAGGTCGGTCTGGCCTACGTGATTTTCACTCGTGCCTTGGGGAGACTCCCCGCCCTGGAGGTCTCGCTGCTGCTGTTGATCGAGCCTGTGCTCAATCCGCTGTGGGCCTGGTTGCTTCACGGCGAAACCCCAGGACTCGGTGCGCGCCTGGGGGGACTGTTGATTCTGCTGGCTACGGCAGCGGCGAGCCTGCTGGGAGCTCGTCAGTCTGGAGTGTCATCTTCGACGACCGGGCAGTGACGATCTCTTCTTGCAGAGAGATCCTGCTTGACGTGATGTTTGAATTCCTGCGGGTCGGCATTACATTCGAAGCTCGCCCTATAGGTGGGGATGTCCACTTCTTCGAGATTCATCCGTAGGGTCTGGAATGGGCGGGGCAAGTGCTGACCCGGCACTTGGACGTGATGCAGTCCACCGCTGTAGGCGATGAGCATCTTGCCTTCGGGAATCGCAGCGAGGATGTCAGCGATACCTCCCCTGACGGTCATCGGATTGCCGTGCCGGTCGAGACCGTCGGCTCGTTTCATTCGACCCTCGGGAAGAATGATGATCATGACGTCTTCAGTGACCCTGTCCAGAACCGCCTTCCAGGTGTGATCCGCCTGACGGGTGATAGGCAACATGTGCGGGGCCAACAGCCTGAAGAACCGACCTACCAATGGTCGATTGATGGTCTTCTCGGCGATTGGCACCATGGCATGCCCCGAGATTCTCCACAGGAAGCTGAGTGGGACCCCGCCTGCATACAACCATTCGAAAAGGCTTGTGTGATTGAGCATCGTGAGCACCTTGTAGGGCCCCCATGGGTGCTCGGGAACGGGCTCGATCCAGCGAAAATCGAAGCGGTAGAAGATCCGGGTACCGACCCAGATCAGGAAGAGGACAAAGAAATTGAAGATCCTTCGCACGTCGGAAAGAGTTCTAGTGGTCAGTCCATTGGAGTTGGTGCGGTTGACAGAGCACTCCCGAAGCCGGTTGTCGAATCTCGGAAGTTTCTCACATCTTGGGTATAGCTCCTGAATGGAGCCGTGCCATCGTGCGGTAGGATACCGCCTGCCATGATCAAGATCGATCTTTCAGGAAAACGCTACCTGGTGATGGGTGTCGCCAACAAACGCAGCCTCGGCTGGGCGATCGCCGACCAACTTCGAGAGGCCGGCGCAGAGCTGGCATTCACCTATCAGGCCGAACGGCTGCGCGGTGAGCTCGAGAAGCTGACCGCCGACATGCCTGGGACGCTGCTGTATCAGTGCGATGTGACCGACGAGGCGGAGCTCGACGCGGCCTTCTCGTCGCTCGAGGGGAGCTGGGGAGGCCTGGACGGCATCGTCCATGCGATCGCCTTCGCGCCGCGAGCCGCCATGGAGGGGCGATACATCGACACCTCTCGGGACGACTGGTTGATGGCACTGGAGATCTCTGCGTTTTCGCTGGTCTCAGTGGCCAGGAAGGCGGAGCCTCTACTGGGGGAGGGAGCCGGAATCGTCACGTTGAGTTACTACGCAGCCGAAAAAGTGGTCCCCAAGTACAACGTGATGGCGATCGCCAAGAGTGCCCTGGAGGCCAGTGTCCGCTACCTGGCTTACGAGCTGGGGCCCAAAGGCGTGCGTGTCAACGCAGTCTCGGCGGGACCGGTCCGAACCGTGGCGGCGCGTAGCATCCCGGGCTTCGTGAAGCTCTTCAACCGCTTCGCCGAAGTGGCGCCGCTAGGTCGCAATATCACTCACGAGGAAGTGGGGCAGCTCGGTCTCTTCTTGCTGTCGCCGATGTCGTCCGGCATTACTGGAGAGGTCGTTTACGTCGACGCTGGTTTCCACACCATGGGGATGGAAATCCCCAGCGAGTAGCCGGAACCGAAGCTACTCTTTTCGACGCAGTGCTTCGTAGTGCTCGATGCGTTTGGAGAGCAGGTTCTTCTCCATCGCCAGACCGGCCTGGAGGATGAGAAGCTCCAGTTCCTCCAGCCAACCGCTACTGGCACCCTCTGCAAGCTGGTCCCCGTACAAGACGAGCAAGACCTGATCGTTGACGGTCAGCGGTACCGCAAGGGACTCGCCGTCCGCTGACCCTCCGAGCGCAGCCAGAATGCTGTGGTTCCATTCGGTGTCGGAGAGAATCTCGAGGACGGCCTCTTTGCGTTCCGCCGCCTCGCTCAAAATCGAGGCCTGATCTAGCGGAATCATCAACTGGCGCAGACGTGTTTCGGCCTGCTCGTCACTCGAGTCCATACCGAATTGGCCCATGACCCCAAAGCCGTCCAGACGCACGACGAAGAAGATGCCGCGGCCAAAAAGGTCCTGGGCGAAGCTGAGGATCTTCTGAGTGATCTCGCCAGTGAACTCGGGTGAACGGATCTCTCCCATGATGGACTTCAGGGAAGTGAGATCGCGATTCGAAGGCTCGGCCCCGATGGAAGCGAGCTCGATTTCGCCCGTTTCCGCGAGATCTGCTTCCTCCAAACGTGCTGCGAGCTCCGACAAGACTGCGTCGGTTTCGAGGCCTTCCCTGATTAGAAAATCAGCGGCATCGACTTCGATCTCACCGTAGTCGGAGAGCTTGACCGGGTCGAACTTGAAGAAACCGCTCTTCCAGGTCATGAACTCGAGAATGACCTTCTCGGTCTGCTGGTGGACGATGCGCTCCAGGGTCGCTTCATCGACAGCGTCCATTTCTCGCAGGATACTGCCGAGGCGCTGTTCGTGATCAGCGAGGTGCTGGAGCTCCAGGGCCGAGGTGAGTTGAGTCTCGTCGATGATGCGTTGGAGCAGCAGGAGGTTGCCTAGCGTCTGCCGTGCCGAACTGGAGGCTGCGTAGACGATCATTCCCTCGCGGAAGACGATGATCCCTTCGCGATCTCGCCGCGTCAGCTTCAATTTGCCGGTTTTCTTGGCGTCGGCAATGGCATGCAGAAGCTCGGGTAGCTCGACTTCATCCAGCTTTCCGACAAGGCTCATGGTGTCTTCGACTCTCGAGGGTGCGTTGGAGCGGGGAAACGCCCGCTTCCGGCTCCAGATCGCCGGCAGCATACCATCGGAGATCGTAGACTTCCGTGAATTGGTTCACTGGAAGAGGTCACGAGCCCTTTGGGCCTGGATCTGTGCAGATAAGCACTATCTACGGGAGGTCCGTCCGAGTGGTCCGCCGGGGGACGGCGTCGGCAACTCAAACTACGACGGACAGGCCGGCACCTTGTCTCGTCATCGCGCCTCATCTACCTTGCCCTTTAGTGGCCCTTGCGCTGCGCTCGACTCGGCACCCCCTGTCGAACCACCCGAACGAACCTCTTGGCAACGGAGAGGCAATAGGGGCGTAAGGGTGTAGGGGGTGAGTAAGTAGTCGGAATCTCGATGTGTCTTGAGGGTGGTAGATCGGGCCATGGGTCTCCCTCGTCGGAGGGGCATGGTCGGGTGAGGCCGCAGACGAGGGAGACCCATGGTTCGATCGGCCGTCTCGATCCCCAAGCCCTCAAAGGCCGGCCGGAGGTACGACGGGCTCCTCAACCCCCAAGCCCCAGAGACCAGCCGAAGGTACGCCGGCTGCCTCAGCCCCAAAGGGCGTGGTTGGGGTTTCATCGAAAGTCATGGCTGGGGGCCTCGGCGAGGTCGGGAAGGCGCCAGAGCCTGTCGGCCTTGACGGAAAGGGTCCCATCCCGTTTCTGTAGCACGCCCTCGACAACGAGGCCGGGGGAGCGCACGATGAGCTGCCGGTGCTCTTGGAGCAGAGCGGGCATGACGATGGCCTGGGACATGCCGCTCTCGTCCTCGAGCGTGAGGAACAGAATGCCTTTGGCTGTTCCCGGCCTTTGGCGCACGGTAACAGCCCCCGCCGTCCGCACCCGTTGACCATTGGGAACGCAGTGCAGATCGGCAGCAGGGGTGACTCCCTGTCGGTTCAGGCTCGCACGTAGATGCTCCAGCGGATGGGGCCCGGTCGTCATCCCGGTTCCGGCGTAGTCGGAGAGGGTCTCGTCGTAGGGGGACATTTCTGGAAGGGGAGAGGCTCTGCCTTCTCCCTCCCGACTCGGGTCCTGGGTCCTGGGTGGGTGGGGGAGCCCAAGCCCCGGGTCCCACTGCCCAGGACCATTTTCCTCGAAGAGGGGGCCGGCGGGGCGGGCTGCGCGGGCTACCTGCCATAGAGCGCCGCGTCGTGTGGCGCCGAGAGAGGCCAGAGCCCCGATCTCTGCCAGGACATCCAACTCCTCGCGCCGCAGTCGGCAGCGTCGCACCAGATCGTCGGCGTTGGAGAAGGTTCTACGCTCCTGGGCCCACTCGATGGCTTCACCGGACTCCTTGCGGAGGCCCCTGACGAAGCGCAGACCGAGTCGGGCAGCACCGACAGGGTCCTGGGTCCTGGGCCCTGGGTCCTGGGTTGGTGGTGGAGCCCAAGCCCCGAGCCCCAAGCCCGGGTGGGAGGAAGGCGAGGCCCCTTCCTCCCACCGACACTTCCACCCCGAGTGGTTCACGTCGATGGGGCGAACTTCGACACCGTGACGCTGCGCGTCCTTGATCAGCGTGGCGGGGTAATAGAACCCCATGGGCCAGGCATTGAGCAACGCGATCAGGAAGGCGGTCGGGTGGTGGGCCTTGAGATAGGCGCTGGCGTAGGCGATCAGTGCGAAGCTGGCGGCGTGGGATTCGGGGAAGCCGTAGAGAGCAAAGGCGGTGATGGCGTGAACGACCTGCTCCTGAGCCTCGCCGACGATGCCCTTCTTCGTCATGCCACGACGCAGCTTGGCTTCGAGGTCCTGCATCCTTTCGGCAGAACGCTTGAACCCCATGGCCCGGCGCAGGTCCTCGGCTTCGCCGCCAGTGAACCCGGCGGCCACCATGGCAACACGCAGGATCTGTTCCTGAAAGAGCAACACTCCCAACGTGCGTTCCAGGATCGGCTGCAAGCTCGGGTGGGCGTAGGTCACCTCCTGGCGCCCCATCCGGCGCTCGAAGTAGGGGTGCACCATGCCGCCAACGATGGGTCCAGGTCGAATGATGGCGACCTGGATCACCAGATCGTAGAAGCGGGTAGGAGCGTTGCGGGGTAGAGAGGCCATCTGGGCGCGGCTTTCTACCTGGAACACGCCAACCGTGTCGGCCCTGCGAAGCATCTCGAAGGTGGTGGGGTCCTCGGGCGGTAGGTGAGCGAGGTCGATCGCGACCTTCTCGTGCTGGCGGATGAGCGGGATCGCCTCTTCCAGAGCCTGCAGCATTCCGAGGCCCAGTAGATCGACTTTGATGATCCCCAAATCAGCGCAGTCGTCTTTGTCCCACTGCACGACCACCCGGTCCTGCATGGCGGCAGGCTCCAGGGGTACGACCTCGTCGAGCCGCCCGGCGGCCATCACCATGCCTCCCGAATGCTGCCCCAGGTGCCGTGGCAGGTTCTGGATCTTGCGCCACATCTCGGCGAAGAGCCGAATGCGCGACTCCTCAGGATCGAAGCCGGCGGCCGAAAGCTCGGTGGAGAGCGATTTGGGGTCGCCACGGCTGGTGTCGTAGCGCCACGTCCCGAGCTGCTTGGCGAGGCGATTCACCTGCTCCGCCGAGTAACCCAGCGCCTTGGCCACTTCCCGCGCCGCCGAGCGGTCCCGGTAGGTGATGACATTGGCGGTCATGGCGGCACCGTGGGGCCCATAACGCCGATAGACGTACTGGATGACCTTCTCCCTCTGATCCCCGGAGGGCAGGTCGAGATCGATGTCGGGCCACTCGCCCCGCTCTTCGGACAGGAAACGTTCGAACAACAGTTCCATCTTCACCGGGTCGACGGCGGTGATCGACAGGGCATAGCAGACGGCGCTATTCGCCGCCGAGCCCCGCCCCTGAGACAGGATTCCCTCCCGCTTGCAGAACTGCACGATGTCCCAGACGATCAGGAAGTAGCCGGCGAGATCGAGCTTGTCGATCATGGCGAGCTCTTTGCCGATCTGGTCCTGACTGCGGCCTGTGAGTGGGCGAAAGCGACTGCGAGCACTGTTCCAGGTGATGTGCCGCAGGTAGGACATGGGCGTTTCGCCGGGTGGAACGGGGTAGTCGGGAAAGCGATAGCCGAGATCGGCCAGGGTGAAGTCGAGCTGCTGGGCCAACTCATAGCTGCCGACGAGAGCCTCTGGGTGATCGGCGAACAGTCGATGCATCTCCGCCGCGCCTTTCAGGTGTCGCTCCCGGTTGGCGGCAAGCCGTTGTCCGGCGGCATCGAGGTAGGTGTGGTGACGGATGCAGGTGAGGATGTCGTGCAGCCTCTTGTCTTCGTCTCGGGCGTAGCGCACTGCGTTGGTGGCGACGAGGGGGAGGTCGAGCTGTCGTGCCAGGTCAACGAGTGCCTGGTTGCGATGCTCCTCGTGCCGCAGTCGGTGTCGTTGGAGCTCGATGTGGACCCGCCCCTCGAAAAGACGAGACAGGTTGAGGAGCTCGCGCCGGGCCGAGTCGGCGCCACTGGTTTCCAAGGTGTGGGCCAGCAGCGCCTCGTCTCCGCCGGTGAGGCAGTGGAGCCCGGCGCTGTGCTGCTCGAGGTCCTGCCAAGCGACGCGAGCCTCACCCTTGGGTCGGTCTCGAGCTGCAGCGGTCAGCAAACGGCAGAGATTGCGGTAGCCGGTGCGATTGCCGACGAGCAGGGAGAGGCGGACTTCAGGGCCTGGGTCCTGGGTCCTGGGCCCTGGGGGGGTGGGGGAGCCCAAGCCCCGAGCCCCAAGCCCTGGTGGGGTGAGGGGGGACACGACCACCTCCGCGCCGACGATGGCCTTGATCCCTGCTTGGCGGGCTGCCTGGTAGAAGCGGGGTGCGCCGTAGACACCGTTGCGGTCCAGCAGAGCGACGGCGTCGAGATTCAGGTCGCAGGCTCTCTGAATCAGGTCCTCGGGCAGCGAGGCGCCATCCAGGAACGAGAAGGCGGAAGCGGTGCGAAGCTCGGCGTAAGGCAGCGGCGCGCTCGCCCTCTTGCTACCGCTCGAGGATGTCGCGCCTGAAGGTCTTGGGTCCTGGGTCCTGGGTCCTGGGTGGGAGGGGGAGCCCGAGCCCCGGGTCCCATGCGGGGTTGGGTGGGGGGGAGTGTAGTTCCTTTGTCGCAGTTTCTCCTTGCGGGCTCCGGGGGACAGGTATCCGGGTGTCCGCTGGTTCGCCAGGCTGGCGAAATCGATGGTAGGAGCCGTGGTTTCCCGGCTCTTCTCGGGGCTCGGGGATTCGGTCGGTTTGGCAGGTGGCTTGTCAGTCATAAATACCGTCGGCGTACCACTCGCCGGTGGCGCGCTGGAAGAAGATTCGGAAGATGCCGCCAGCGGCGAGCTCGACATCCCAGTAGTCGCGTTCCACGGGTTTCTCCGACCACCACTCTTCCTCCATGCTCCATGGCCCCGAGGCCACCTTCACGCGTCCCTGGATGCGGGGCCTCTTGGCCGAGCTCTCGCTGAGGATGGAGAGGATCTCCCGGGGAGAGGCGAGATGGGAGATCACCTCGAGGGGTACCGGGGGTCGCAGCGTGCGTATGGCGAGCAGGCCCCGCCCCACTTGTTGTTCAGGGCGCACCTCGGGAGGAGGAGGGGGGGCGTACTCCACAAGGGCAGAACGCTCGGGACGGTGGCCGTTTACCGTCCGAGGTGAGCCGACGCGCTCGGGGCCGAGCAGAGCGAAGAGACGTGCCAGCGTTGTGGCCAGCTTGTCGGGAGACAGGGCGGGAGGACCGAAGAGGGAAAGCTGAGCCTCTCTTGGTCGATCGGGGTGGGCGACGATCGTGAATCCGGTGACTGGCGCAGCAGGTGACTCTGCCTCCAGATCGAGGCGAATCAGTGTCAGTAGGGTCTTGGCCTCTCGGGTAGGGGCCGGCAGCTGGATGGTGCGGAGGTGGTGACCATCGGGCTCGAGGCGCAGCGATGTGTCGAGGCGCGCACAGGCCAACCCCCGACTTTCGAGTCGTTGGCAGAGACGCTTCAAGGCCGCACCGGCCACAAAGAGAAAGGGCTCCAGGTTGACCAATGGCCACTCGAGCTCCATGCCCTCGGCAAAGTGTGGCGGCGGTTGATAGGGAACGAGGGGGCGAGAGTCCAACCCGCGGGCCTTCTCATGCAGCTGTCGGCCTGTCTCTCCGAGACGGCTGGCGACCTCGTTCTTGGGCAGCCGGGCGAAGTCACCGACAGAGCGGATTCCCCAGCGCTCGAGGGTGTCGAGTATTTCGAACTCGGCGGCGAGGCTGCGCAGGGGCAAGGGGGCGAGAAAGCTCGCTTCTTCACCTGCGGGCACCCGGTTGGGTGAGTCTGGAAGCTCTGCCGCCACCCGTGCCGCCAGCTTGCTCGAGGCGATGCCCACCCAGGTGGTCAAGCCAGCCTTGTCGGTCGTTATTGTCAGGGCATGTCCGAGGTCCTGTTCGGGAGAGTCTCCCGGGAAATGGCGATCGAGGCCGTCCAGCTCGAGGTAGGCAATACCGTCTCCTGCGTCCTCGACTCGGGGAGAAAAGCTCTCGGCGATCTCCAACAGGCTTTCCTGAGTCGCTTTTTCACAGGACATGTCGCGAGCTCGAACGGTGAGATTGGGCAGCAGGGCCCGAGCCTGGGGAAGGGACATCCCGGGGCGAATGCCGACCTGGCGAGCCCTGCGAGCGGCAGCGACAACCCGGGCAGCATTGCTGTTGCCTTGAAAGATGGCTACGGCCTCTCCTCGCAGCTCGGGTTCACTGCGTAGACGAGCGGCGAGAGGGAACAGGGGGGTGAAGAGGCAGGCGATTCGGGGCATGTTCTTTCAGGGCCTCGATTCACCCCCCGATGGATGCCGTTGCAGTGCCGTAGATCAGCGCGGCAGGTGGCTGCAGTCGGAGGACCTCGGTTCGGTTGCCCTGTTGTCGGCGCATTTTCTGCAGAGTGAGGCGGGAAGAGAGCCCCACCAGAAGGCTCGGGCCCGGGGCACCTCCGGACCACAGAGCCCGACCGTAGTCGGCTTTCACCACACCGGCTGCTGCCGTGCCACTCACCCGGTAGGGGCTCGAGACGAGAAGTGCCGCCTGATGGCTCTGTGCCGCTTTTGCCAATCGCAGCCAAGAGGCTTCGACACCTCGCCCCCCGGGTACGGGTGGGTTGCCCAGGTCGACGATGACGAGTGGAAAGCCGCCGGCAAGCAGCACCTCGGCGCTG
>Ga0316190_10004134_pt1 | contig 10541 bp, 10 predicted proteins | sample Eddworburrow2_MG_FD_204929 | JGI IMG/M metagenome (GOLD analysis project Ga0316190, IMG submission 204929) | Coastal sediment microbial communities from Maine, United States - Eddy worm burrow 2 | ecosystem: Environmental > Aquatic > Marine > Coastal > Sediment | place: USA: Maine | collected... | reverse complement strand
CATCGGCGATCCCATGCGAGTGCGCGTCACCCGCGTCGACATTTCCAAAAAACAAATCGACCTGTCCCCAGTATCAAAAAACAAGCGATAATCCGCCCCACCATTTTTCTTTCAGAATTTACCCCGCAATGCGCTCGAATTGAGTTACACTCCCCTCGATTCCCTAATCGGATATTCCCTGTTTCACGGACTGGAAAAGGACGATGCCTCTGCTTCCTTATTTTCTGGTTTACCTGTCGGGCATTCTCGCCGCCTTTCCGGCGTCGCAGAGTTTCCTGTTCCCTTATTTCCTGTCACTCGCGACGGCCATCACCGGTGCATTCTTATTTTCCAACTCGCGTCGCAACCCACCTATCAAAGCAATGGTACTGGTTTTACTGTTTCCATTGGGGTTCTCCGCTCCCAGCTGGCAGGACCGGCTGAGACCGGATCATCATATTTTGAATCATGTGCAGGAGGGTCAACGTGCTGTTGTGGAAGGCTGGATTGAGGAGATGCCCACGGTGTATCCCGATAAGGTGCAGTACCGCGTTCACCTCAAGCAATTGACCTATAAGGACTCGCTTCCTGTCCGCGTCACCGGCACCGCGCGCATCACCCTCTACCAATCGGAAAACCCGTTTCGCGTCGGCGACCGTTTACGCATCCACCGCATCAAACTGAAGCGTCCGCGTAATTTCAAGAATCCCGGACGATTCGACTACGTGCATTACACGCGGTCTCAAGGAATCGATGTTCTGGGCGGCGTGTCGAAGACGAAATATGTTGAACGGCTGGGAACGGTTCCGTTGGGAACTTTCACCGCTCTGCGCGGCACGATAAGGGAACGCATGCTGGCTTTTTTCGATCGGCACCTGCCGGAGAACTCGGCGGCTCTGCTCAAGGCCATGTTGCTAGGCGAAAAACATTTTCTGAGTGAGGATCTGCGACAGGTTTATATCGATACCGGGCTGGCACATCTCATGGCAGTTTCCGGTTTGCATATCGGGTTTGTGGCGGGGGCATGTTTTCTTATTCTCTATCCGCTGGTTTTTTTCCTGCTGTGGAAATTTCGTTCCCAGTGGGCTTTGCTCGGTTACGGACGAAAAATCGTCGCATTGCTATGTGTCTTCCCAGTCCTGTTCTACATGTTCCTGGTCGGCTCGAAAATTTCCGCTTTGCGCGCAGGCGTCATGATCCTGGTCTATCTCTTCGCGGTGTTGATCAACCGCGAGAAACATCTACTGAATGCGTTACTGGTCGCGGCATTTTTGATTTTGATCTGGAATCCGGAAGCGGTGGTGGGCCCTGGCTTTTTGCTTTCCTTTGGAGCCTTGTTGACCATCGTGCTCGCCATCGAGTTCATGGAGAACCGCTCGGGCGACGCGCTGGATCAATTGGGGGAAGCGCCTTGGTACCGCCGTCTGCCGAAACCCCGTTTGAGCGAAGCCTCCTGGAGCACGCGCTTCTATGATGTTTTGCAATCCACCGTGTTCATAACCCTCGCCGCGCTTTTGGGCACACTGCCGATCCTGATTTATTTTTTCAATCACATCAGCATCGGCGGCATTTTTCTGAACCTGCTATTAGTGCCGTTGACTGCCGTGCTCATTCCGCTGGGTCTGCTGACCTCCCTGTTGGCATTGACCTATGAACCTCTCGGGGCTTTGTTGATGCCCTTGACCTCAGGACTGCTCCAAATTTACATCAGACTACCGCAGTTGGCCGCCAATCTACCCTTCATGTCTTTTTATGTGCCAACGCCGCCGGCGATCTGGCCGATTCTTTATTACGCACTGTTGCTAGCGATCCCCACATGGCTACGATCAAAGAAGATCGCTGAAAAAACCGGCCGCCAACTCTCGCGACCGCTGGAACAATGCCATTCCCTGGGGATTGACGTTGGCATCGCTGACTTTGATCGTCAGTTTTATCTGGCCGCGGTTTCCTTTTTTTAAAAACGGGGAGCTTTCGGTGTATCTGCTGGACGTGGGACAAGGCGAATCCATTTACATGGAGTTCCCCAACGGCAAGACTCTGTTGTTGGATGGCGGCGGTTATTTCCGCAACAGTCTGGATATCGGTAAACTCGTCGTCGCACCGTTTCTCTGGAACCGCGGCCTGTGGGGACTCAGCTACGTCGGCGTCAGCCATTCCGATCACGACCATATTAGTGGACTGGAATCACTCATCAAGCTGGTTTCCATCGGCCATTTTCTGGAGCGCCGTCCCACCCTCCCCGATCGCCGCATCGACCGGTTGAAGACGCACCTGATCGACCGAGAGACCCTCCCCATCCCCCTGCAACCGGGGCAACCCTGGAGCATTGGGGAAGTACGCCTGACACTGCTCCACCCCACACCGGAGTTTATCGCCCAGAAAAAACCTGCCACCCCTCCAAGGATCGGCAACGATTTGTCGATGGTCTGGAAAATCGAATACGGCACGTTCAGCCTGTTGCTGACGGGAGACATCACCGAAAATGCCGAACGGTATCTGGTAGAACATGAGGCCCCCCTGCAAGCAGAAATTTTAAAGGTTCCGCACCACGGCAGTCGCACGTCGAGCCATCCAGATTTCATCCGGGCAGTCGGGCCGAAGGACGTCATCGTTTCCAGCGGACGCTTCAATGTGTTTCATCACCCGCACCCACTTGTTGTAGAGCGTTACCGCCAACAGGGAGCCACCTTGTGGCGAACCGACCTGCAAGGTGCCATCCGCATCACTACCGATGGCACCGACACCCAAATCACCCACCATAAAGATTTATAAAACGCTCCTCCTAAAGTGTTATAGATCTAACAGGCTGAATTGTTTTTTCTGATTTAATTTACACTTACTGTTGGATTCCCAAAAAAACCTGTTATTCTTTGATATACGCCAACTATCACCGTTTTTAGGGAGTTCCGCTTGTCCAAGTCCAACAAAGTCTATTTGATCTATGCCGCCCTCGGACTGGTCCCCCTGATGCTGATTTTATTCCTGGATATCGACTCCAAAACGGCAAAGGATGCAGAGGACTCCCTCCTCCATGGGATAACCCATTTTTTCCAGTATCCCTTGTATATGGGTTTTGCATTAGTGGGATTCCTGTGTTTTAAGCTGAATCAGAACCGCATCCTATTCGCCGTGATGCTCTTACTGGGAGCAAGCTTTCTCCTGTTCAACCCTCTGACACTTCAGCCTCTGGGTATCGGCGTGAAGGGTCTTTATTATGTGGTTGCCATGTCCTTTCCGTTGACTCTGGCTATAATTTTCAGTATCCGCGAGACCCGTCCGATGGATCTTCCCAATATCGGACGGCTAGCCATGTCACTGATTCCCATCCTCGTTCTAAGTTACCTGGTGGCCCGGGATGTGTCTCTATTCAGCAAAATAGCCTTCCTTAAAATTATTCCCGGGCTTAATCCTAAGAATGGGTTTTTATTTCCGCAATTGTCTCTGATTTCCCTGGCCATCTTTGGTGTGGTGATCTTTTTTCAGAAGGATCGTTTCGTCAAACCCTTTCTCCGAGTGCTCGGAATCACCATGATTCCGCTGATGGCAGGCCTTTGGGCGGGAATCGCATTGTATTCGGAAATTTTTAAACAAACTGAGATCAGAGAGCTGTATAAATTGATTAAACGCTCTCCAGAGGATCTCAAAGCATACCAGACCGAGCTCGCTACTGAGGTAATCAGTTCCTATCCCTCACTGCAAATTGTAGCCGCCTTTTCGATAATCTGCGCCGTCCTGCTACACGCGATTTTCAGATCTTACTGGCACCGGGTTTACGTCGATGAATTGACCGATATCCCCAACCGCCGGGCTCTGGACGAACGCCTCTCCCATCTGTCCGGCGAATATGCCATCGCCATGATGGATATAGACCATTTCAAAGCCTTCAACGATAATTATGGCCACGATGAAGGCGATAACGTATTGCGGCTGGTGGGAAGCCTGCTGAGTGAAGAGCTGGGGGACCGAGTCTACCGTTACGGTGGCGAAGAGTTCTGTGCCATATTCAACGGGGTCTCGGCGGAAGATGCCTATATGTTCGCCAACAAAGTGCGCCGGAAACTGGAAGAACGGCAGTTTTACATCCGCAAACCCAACTCCAAGCGCGAAGCCACCTCCTCCTTCGATCGGAGAAGAGCCAAAAAGAACAACGGGAAAAAGGTCCAGATCACTATCAGTATCGGGCTGGCCAACCCGACTAAAAAAGCGAAAACCGTTGAAGCGGTGATCAAACTGGCCGATCAATCCCTTTACCAAGCCAAAAAAAAAGGCCGCAACCGCGTGATCATATCGGAAGTTGAAGGAGTAAAGTCTGCAGTATAAAAGCGCTCTCCGCAACCCACCTCATGTTTTAGCGTTGAGTAACCCGCCAAAATCTGATATAAACTGTACTTTCCAATTTACTATCCACATTTAGAGGAAGTTTTATGGCAACAATGGAGCAGTTGAAAACCCATATTTCCACCACCAAAACCAAGCTGGACGATGTACAGAAGAAGGCAGGCGACACCAAGTACGATCCCGATGTCCGCAAGGTCCAGAAAAAATACAAGCGACTGACCCGTAAAGTGGGAAAGATCGTTTACATGGAAAAGAAAAAAGCGGAAAATGCGAAAAAGAAAAAAGGCGGCGGAGAATAGTTCTCCGCTTAGTTTTTTGTTTCCCTCCCGGTCCCCATCATGTCTTCCGATTCCTTTGATATAGAAAAGATTGCCCTTCTGGCCCGACTGAAGCTCACCGAAGAGGAGCAACTCCGCCTGGGTCGACAGTTCGAAGGCATCCTTCAACATATCGATCAGTTGAATCAACTCAACACCGAGAACGTGGAACCGACGTCGCACGTTTTACCCCTTCAAAACGTGTTCCGCGAAGACGAAGTGAAAACCCTCTTTGAAGACGACAAATACCTGTCCCTCGCACCCCGGCAGGACAAGGACCACTACGAAGTTCCGCAGATCATCTGACATGCATCAGCCCACTATCACTCAAGCGAAGCATCAACTGCTCGAAAAAAAGTATTCCGCAGTGGAACTGCTGGACGCTGTTTACAAACGCATCGACGCAGTGGACAACCAGGTTCAAGCCTACGTTCACCTGACACGCGATATCGCGCGGCAACAGGCGGAGGCGGCGGATAAAAAACTCGCCGCCGGGGAAGACGCACCGCTGTTGGGCATTCCCATTGCGCTCAAGGATCTGATCTGCATGAAGGACACACTCACCACCTGCGCCTCGCGTATCCTCGAAAATTTTGTATCACCTTACGATGCGACCGTCGTTCAACGACTGAAAGCCGCCGGGGCGGTGCTGATCGGCAAAACCAATATGGACGAATTCGCGATGGGTTCCTCCAACGAAAACTCCTACTTTAAAACCACCAAAAATCCGTGGGACCTCAATCGCGTGCCCGGCGGTTCCAGCGGCGGCTCCGGCGCGGCGGTGTCGGCCAACGAATGCATGGGCGCTCTGGGAAGCGATACCGGTGGCTCCATACGCCAACCGGCGGCGTTCTGCGGAATCACCGGACTCAAACCGACTTATGGCCGGGTGTCACGATTCGGACTGGTGGCGTTCGCGTCGTCGTTCGACCAGATCGGCCCGATGACCAAAACGGCGGAAGACGCGGCGGTGCTGATGAACGTTATTGGCGGACACGATCCGATGGACTCCACCTCCGCCAACGTGCCATTACCCGACTTCACCGCGACATTGTCGAACGACGTCAAGGGACTCAAGATCGGCATCCCGAAAGAATATTTTGCGAAGGGGTTGGACGCGGATGTCGAGAGGGCGGTGCAGGAAGGAATCAAAACTCTAAAGTCGATGGGCATGCAAACAGTAGAAGTCTCCCTGCCGCATACCGAGTACGCGGTGGCGACGTATTACATTCTCGCCTGTGCCGAGGCCAGCGCAAATTTGTCGCGCTACGATGGAGTCAAGTACGGCTACCGGTCGGAACACTCCGACAACCTGATGGACATGTACACCAACACACGCGAGGAAGGTTTCGGCGAGGAAGTCAAACGCCGGATTCTACTTGGCACGTTCGTACTCAGCTCCGGCTATTACGATGCCTATTATCTGAAGGGACAGAAAGCGCGGACGCTGATCAAACAGGATTTCGAAGAAGCCTACAAGAAGTGCGATTTGATGGTGAGCCCGATCGCGCCGGTACCGGCTTTCAAACTGGGCGAGAAGCTGGACGATCCCCTTCAGATGTACCTGTCGGACATCTTCACCATCTCTGCCAACCTGGCGGGTATCCCCGCAATGTCGATTCCCTGCGGCCTATCGCAAGACAATTTGCCCATTGGCCTGCAGTTGATGGGCAATTACTTTGACGAAGCGACACTCCTCAACGTCGCCCACCAATACCAGCAGACCACCGACCATCATCTGAAACACCCAGCCCTTTAGCCGCCCTCAAGCCCCCCATTGACATTGCTGGACGATTGAAATATCGTTCAGGAAAACCGATTATTTCATCCTTCAATCCGGGAGAAATTTCAAATGAATCAAACCGGGAAAATCACGGCCACTGTACTCAATTTCAGACCGGAGCCCTCGACCCGGCGGCGCCCCATCGGCCAACTCAAACGTGGCGACATCGTTAAAATCATCAGTCGGGAAGGCCGATGGTACAAAATTCAATCGGGCGACAAGACAGGATTTATCTGGGGGAATTTTTTAACAATTCTGGATGACCAGCCGTTTCATCAATTCCTGTTCGAGCAGGAAGCCTTACGCACTCATCCTCTGGAACCCACCGAGGCCATTGAGATCGATCCCGATTTTTCGCGTGACGAAAAACAAATAGCCCACACCTGGAACCGGTTCGGCGGCTTGATTGACAAATTGAGCGGCGAGGTCGACATCGACCCCGGGGCGGCTCTCGCGGTACTGGTTGTGGAATCGAGCGGAAATGGATTTTCATCCGACGGCCACATGATCATTCGTTTCGAGAACCACAAATTCCTAAAATATTACGGCAAGAAACATCCTGACATATTCAAATCCCATTTCAAATATGATCAAAACAAGCGATGGCAAGGCCATCAGTTTCGGAAATCACCCACCGGTCACTGGAAGAGTTTTCATGGCAAGCAATCCCGAGAGTGGGAGGTGTTCAACTTTGCGCGAGAATTGAATCCCCCGGCGGCCATGCTTTCGATCAGTATGGGCTTGCCGCAAATCATGGGATTCAATTATGCCGCGATCGGTTACGACTCGGTGGGAGAGATGTTCGACAGCTTGTCGAACGACGTCCGGTTCCATATTCTGGGGTTGTTCGATTTCATTCGAGGATCCGGCAACATCTCGCCTATGCTCCAGGCCCTGCAAAACGGCAACTTTGAACAATTCGCCAGTCGCTACAACGGCCCCGGGCAAGCCGCCAAATACGGGGATTGGATCGATGCCAAATTCGAAACTTTCAATCAGATCACTTGAAAGCAAGACACAACACTATTCCCTCATCTTGCCGAAAACGTTTTTGAGAAGGTCGGTGACGCGGGCGGCGGGATTGCGTCGAATCTTCTTTTCCTCTTCGGCGACCATTGCGAACAATCCGTACAACGCTTTTTCGGTCACGTAGGCGTCGAGATCGACCGGTACCGGCGAATCAATCGGTAACATCTTGAGAGGCTCGACCATCTGCTTGTACAAACGCGTCACTCCGACTTTATTCATGCTGTCAGTGACGATGGGACGGAACAACCCGGCGATGGCTAGAGAGGTTTTTGCCTTGAGATAGTCCGTGGCGGCGGTATCGGGTCCGTTTAAAATTCGTCGGGCGTCGTCGAACGTCACCTGGGTGATGGCATCAATGAAAATTGCTTTCGCTTTTGGCGCGGCCTGCTCGGCGGCGGTGTTCATACTATGCTCGAAATCATTGACCACTTTGCCGAACCCGAATTTCCGAAGCATGTCGCCCGTTTGCTGGATTTGCTGCGGAAGCATAATTTTGATGGCCTGGTTTTTAAAGTAACCGCCGACATGGGAGACGTCCAACACCGCATTACCGGTTCCAATGGAAAGCGCCTCCTTCAGCCCGGCGATAATCTTGCCCAGCGAATTTTCTTGAGGCATGGAATCCTGCACGTTTTTCGCGAGCTGGTCCAACTCGGCACAACCCGTCATCATTACCATCACGACCAGCATCCCCAGAATTTTTTGGATCGGCTTCATGCGCTCCCCTCTACAAACTCTTAATGATTTATCCATTGGTTCTTTTTAGTGTAACGGCAAGCTCCCCAACTGGCAATTTGTGAAACACCGGGCAGTTCATTCAAACCCCCTTCCTTCGCTAACGCTCAGGATGACAAAGCGTTGCATATAGTTGTCATTCTGAGGAGGAAAAGCCGAAGAAAAACCTGGATTTGATCCTGTGCTCCTGTCTAAAGCTTATTCTTCAATTTAAGAGCTAATTCATCAAGGAACAGATCGAGGTAGTGAGGAGAAGCGGCGGACAGGTGCGGCTGGATGAGTACGTTCTCCATACCCCACAACTCGGAAGTTTCAGGTAGTGGCTCAGTTTCAAACACGTCGAGGTAAGCACCGGCGATATGTTTCTCGCGCAGGGCGTGGACGATTTCGGCTTCGCGGTACACGTTGCCGCGTCCGACGTTGTACACGATGCAATGGCGCGGCAGTTGCCTGAAATGTTCGCGGGTGAACAGTCCATCTGTTTCCACTCCGCCGGGGAGTACAAAAATCAGGTGATCGGTCTCCGGTAAAACTTCCATCAATTGATCGGCCAACACGATCTTATCGTCGCCATCAAAATAATCAGGCAACCCGACAGCCTCGCGTTTCACACCGGTGAGGTGACACCCGAAAGGCTTGAAGGCCCGGCCAATGATTTGGCCGATATGTCCGAACCCGAGAATGGTCACTCTCTTTTGATAGAGAGACGTGATTCTTTGCGAAATTTTAACGCGGCCCCACTTTTTCCTTCTCTGCAGATCACGCGAAAGTTGCAACGCCTTGCAAAAATAGAGAGCCGCCCCCAGAACGCTCTCAGCCATCATCTGGCCATGGAAACTGCCGAACGCCACGAGAAGGGTTGATCCGGGTTCCACATCAATCCAGTCATTGCCGGCGGCTGGTGTGGCGATCCATTTCAACTGAGCTGATATCTTTTGCCACTCGCGCTTGAAGTACCAGACGATCACCCCTTCCGCCGTAGGCAATTCAGCTAGAAATTCCTTTGAATTTCGGCAAACTACCACCGAACCGCTCGGGAAGTGTCTACTAAATTGCTCCCTATGACGATCCTGGAAGTTCCAAGCCTCGACATGGGGATGAATCAGATAGATCAAAGTTTTCATTTATATTGATAACTCCTCACTTAGGGGTAGTACAGCTTTCCATACACCGATTTATCAAAAAACATACAATTTTAAGACAACCCACCTAACCCCCATTTTTTAAATCATTCTAAATCAATCACTTAATATTTCAACTCATTTTGGCACGACTCTTGAAGTAACTAATGTGAAATTGACAAACCTTAACCCGAGGAACCCCATGATACGTTCCGAATTAGCCAATAAACTGGCCGCCAAGATGAATATATCCAAACAGGAAGCAGACCGAACCCTGCTGGCCTTCATTAACGGTATCATGACCAATCTAGAGAAAGATGGTCGTGTCGTCATTCAGGGATTTGGTTCATTTCGCCTGAAAGAGTATGAAGCCCGCGTCGGCAAGAAACCGGTAACCGGTGAGCCCATCCAGATTCCGGCTCGCAAAAAGCCGGTATTCCATGCCAGCAAGGAACTGAACCAGCTGATCAACCGCGAGCGCACCACCGAACGTCCGGTTTATGTAGAAACGTCTCAGACACCCGTTTTCGCAGCGTAAGAGAAGACGTTATTGCGCAAATCCGACTTGCGGTATTTGTGCTATAATTTTCTTCTGACTGATTTTCGAACCGAGGGAGGTTTGGGAAATACCAGACCTTTCCCTCAGTCCGGAATCCCTTACTCCGAGGCTGGATATGAGCGACCCCAACACCTGCAGTAAATGCGGCAACCAAAGTGTTCTCAAGGGGGAGATCGGCCTCCGCACCAGCAGGGATCTCGAATTGATCATGGTCGTCCGCAAAGACCATGGTATTGAGAAAAAAGTGCCCCTTCAACCTCGGGTCTGCGCCCAATGCGGGTATGTCGACCTGTTCGTTGAAAACCCCGAAAACCTGAAAATCACATCCACGGACAAACCCATCAACCCCGACTTCAAACAGCCGCCCCTTCTTGAATACGACTTTTAACCGCCTTGCCAAAGGATCGCCAGGAGAACCCACTTAGGTTTTCTCCCGAAATGTCTTGTCTTCATTACCTGATTGAGTAAAAATGAAAAGAGTACCGTTGCATTCCCTTAGCGAAACGTTCACGCTCACAGACAAAGGCTCCTGATGGGCACCATCACCAAAGGCCAGGCTCACTTTCTCCTCTTAAAGATTCATTCCCTAACCGGCTTGGTTCCTATTGGGATGTTCCTGACAATACACCTCCTTATCAATTCGCTGAGGACCGTCGGCGTGCTTCCCTATCAGTGGAGCA
>Ga0316190_10004132_pt1 | contig 10542 bp, 5 predicted proteins | sample Eddworburrow2_MG_FD_204929 | JGI IMG/M metagenome (GOLD analysis project Ga0316190, IMG submission 204929) | Coastal sediment microbial communities from Maine, United States - Eddy worm burrow 2 | ecosystem: Environmental > Aquatic > Marine > Coastal > Sediment | place: USA: Maine | collected... | reverse complement strand
AGGCCGCGACCGAGATGAAGGGCGCGCCGACCGTGATCCTCGCCAAGACGATCAAGGGCTGGACGCTCGGTCCGCAGGTCCAGGGTCGGAACGCAACCCACTCTGTCAAGAATCTCACGGCCGACCAGCTGGTTGGGCTTCGGGACCTGCTGTCGCTCAACGACGAGATTCCCGACGAGGCTCTCGAACCCGACCATCCGCCCTACTACCGGCCCCCGGTAGACTCGCCTGAGTATCGGTACCTGGTCGAACGACGAGCCGCGCTCAACGGTCCGGTCCCGAGCCGCACCCTCGACATCCGCACACCGATGGAGATGCCGGACCACAAGGCCTTTGCCGAGTTCGACGCCGGATCCGGCGACGCCGAGGCATCCACAACAGGCGTGTTCACCAGGCTGCTCCGGAGCCTCGCTCGTGACGAGAAGTTCGGACGCCGTGTTGTGCCGATCATCCCGGACGAAGGACGAACATTCGGGATGGACGCCCTGTTCAAGGAGCTTCAGATCTACGCCTCTCAGGGCCAGCTCTACGAACCGGTCGACCACAGCCTGATCCTCTCCTACAAGGAATCGCAGTCCGGGCAGATCCTCGAGCAGGGCATCACCGAGGCCGGGTCGACGGCAAGCTGGATTGCAGCGGGAACCTCGTATGCCACCCGCGGCGTGCCGATGGTCCCGTTCTATACCTACTACTCCATGTTCGGTTTCCAGAGGGTTGGTGACCTGCTCTGGGCCGCGTCGGACTCGCGGGCACGCGGGTTCCTGCTCGGCGCAACGTCGGGACGCACGACGCTTCTCGGCGAAGGACTCCAGCATCAGGACGGCCACAGCCATGTGCTCGCCTCAGTCATCCCGGCGTGCGAGGCGTACGACCCGGCGTTCGCATACGAGATAGCGGGGATCATCGAACACGGTTTGAAGCGGATGTACGTCGACAACGAAGACGTCTACTACTACCTCACGCTCTACAACGAGGCCTACGCACAACCCCCGAAGCCGGAAGGATCGGACCAGGGGATTATCGCCGGCCTCTACAAGTGGGCGCCGGCACCGATCGGCACCAAATACCGGGCAACCATCATGTTCTCCGGCCCGTCGCATTCGGCCGCCCGCGAAGCACAAACGATCCTTGCCGAGGAATACGGCGTGGGTGCCGAGTTGTGGAGCGCAACGTCGTACAAGAAGCTGCGTGAGGAAGCCATGTCGGTCGATCGTTGGAACAGCCTGCATCCCGGCGAGGGTCCCAAGGTTCCGTTCGTGACACGGCAACTCGAGGGCACACTCGGTCCGGTGATCGCCGTCACCGACTACATGCGCACGGTCCCTGACCAGATCTCCCGCTGGGTTCCCCGCTCGTACACGTCACTGGGAACCGACGGATACGGGCGCAGCGACACGCGAGAGGCCCTCCGTGAGTTCTTCGAGACCGACGCCAGCCACGTTGTTGTCGCAACGCTGTCTGCGCTGGCGCGCGACCAGCGGATCGATCCCAGGGTCGTGCGCGAGGCGATCGAACGTTTCGGCATCGATCCGGACATTGGAGACCCCTGGACACGCTGAGCGAGGCTTCTCGGAATCTCGGGAATCCCCTTTTCGCCTCGAACCAACTGAGTGAGCGCTCACTCAGGCTAAGCTGACGCCGTGCCCACACGACATGAACGTGCAGAACCGCTCCCGGCCGACGACCGTCGTCGGGCGATCGTCGAGGCAGTGATCCCCCTCTTCTTGGAGAAGGGACCTGCCGTCACCACGCGCGAGATGGCCGAAGCGGCCGGTATCGCCGAAGGGACCATCTTTCGTGTCTTTCCCGACAAGTCATCGGTGATTCACGAAGCCGTCAAAGCCGGCATGGACCCGGATCAGATCCAGCGGGCCATCGCGGCGATTCCCCCGACGACACCTCTCGCCGACCAACTCGAAACCGCAGCACGCATCCTCGTGGAACGCTCGGAACGGGTCGCCGCCCTCATCGGAGTGCTTCGGGCATCGGGTTCGCACGCCGGCGGCCCCCCGTCGGGCGCCCGCCAATACGTCATGGACGCGAACACCGCAATCCTCCGCGCGCTGACCACACTGTTCGAACGGAACCGCAACGAGATCCGCGTCAGTCCACATCAGGCGGCGATTGCGTTCCGGGGATTCGTCTTCGCCACGGCACATCCTCTGATCTCATCCGACGAAAAGCCGTCGATTCAGGAGAGCGTCGAGGTGCTGATGAACGGAATCGCTACGCCGACGAAGAACGGCACCGACTGATGCTGGTCCAGATCCTCCGCCGATACCTCAAGCCGTACACACGTGAGATCGTGATCGTGGTCGTGCTCCAGACGATCGGCACGATCGCCGCGCTCTACCTGCCAAGCCTCAACGCAGACCTCATCGACAACGGCGTCGTGCGCGGGGACACCGACTACATCCTTCGCGTCGGATCATGGATGCTCTTCGTTTCCCTGATCCAGGCTGTCAGCACCATCACCGCCGTCTACTTCGGAGCCCGGACGGCAATGGCGTTCGGCAGAGACGTGCGGTCGGCGATCTTCCATCGGGTGATCGAGTTCTCGAGTCGTGAGATGGCCCGATTCGGGGCGCCGTCACTCCTCACCCGGAACACCAACGACGTGCAACAAGTTCAGATGCTGGTGCTCACCACCTTCACGATGCTGATCGCGGCACCAATCATGATGGTCGGCGGCATCTTCATGGCGCTGCGAGAGGACATCGGGCTTGCGTGGCTCATCGCCGTCACCGTCGTGGTGCTCGTCGTGATCATCGCGTTCCTCTTGTCGCACATGGTCCCCGGATTCCGCCTCATGCAACGGCGCCTCGACACCGTGAACAAGGTGCTGCGCGAGCAGATCACCGGTATCCGCGTTGTCCGTGCGTTCGTTCGTGAGCCGATCGAGACCGAGCGATTTGGGGCGGCCAACACCGACCTCACCAACGTGTCGATCACCGTCGGACGCTGGATGGCTGCGATCTTCCCGGCGGTGATGGTGGTGATGAACTTCTCGAGCGTCGCCGTGTTGTGGTTCGGTGGTCTCCGCGTGGACGCCGGCGCCATGCAGATTGGATCGCTCACCGCGTTCCTGTCCTATCTCATCCAGATTCTCATGGCCGTGATGATGTCGACCTTCATGCTCATGCTCCTCCCCCGCGCATCGGTCTCTGCTGACCGCATCGGTGAGGTACTCGAGACCGATCCATCCGTCGTTCCGCCCACCGACGGGATCACCGAACTCGTCAGCCACAGCACCCTCGAGTTCGAAGATGTCGGATTCCGCTATCCGGGCGCCAGCCATCCCGTGCTGAGCGGCATCACGTTCACGGCGCATCCAGGGCAGACGACGGCCGTCATCGGGTCGACCGGTGCGGGCAAGACAACCCTCGTCAACCTGATCCCTCGGCTCTTCGACGCCACGGACGGCCGTGTTCTCGTCGACGGCGTCGATGTGCGGCAGATCGATCCCGACACACTGTGGAACAGGATCGGTCTGGTCCCGCAAAGGGTCTATCTGTTCTCGGGCACCGTTGCCTCGAACCTTCGATACGGCAAGCCAGACGCCACCGACGAGGAGATGTGGGAGGCCCTCGAGATCGCACAGGCTCGAGAGTTCGTCGAGGCGATGCCCGAGGGCCTCAATTCGCCGATCTCCCAAGGCGGCACCAACGTTTCCGGTGGCCAACGCCAGCGCCTCGCTATCGCTCGGGCACTCATTCGCCGGCCGGAGATCTACCTGTTCGATGACTCGTTCTCAGCCCTCGATGTGGCCACCGATGCTCGCCTCCGTCACGCCCTCGCCGGCGTGACCGCGGACGCAACGGTGATCATCGTGGCACAACGAGTGGCGACGATCATCGATGCCGACCAGATCGTGGTGCTCGAGGACGGCGGCATCGTCGGCCTCGGCACGCATGATGAGCTTCTGGAGACCTGTGCCCCGTACGCGGAAATCGTCGACTCCCAGATGGCGGTGGAAGCATCATGACGTCGCAGCACACCACCATGAAGGAGACCGAGCGGGTCAAGGGCCAGGGCGGTCCGGGCCACGGCGGCCCATTCGGCGGCGGAATGGTCGGCCAGAAGCCGCTCGCCTTCGGCCCATCCATCAAGCGACTCGGAAGGCGACTTCGCCCCGAACGGGCCAAGGTGATCGCCGTGGTTACGGCTGCAATCGTCAGCGTGGCGCTCACCTCGCTCGGGCCGAGAATCCTCGGACGGGCAACCGACATCATCTTCTCCGGTGTAGTCGGGGGATTCCTCCCAGAAGGCATGACGAAGGCGCAGGCGATCGACTCGGTCAGAGCGCAGGGCCAGGACCAGCTCGCCGACATGTTGAGCGGTGTCGACCTGATTCCTGGTGTCGGCATCGACTTCACTGCGCTGCGCAACACCCTCATCCTCGCTCTGATCATCTACGGGCTCTCCGCACTCCTCGGATTCCTCCAGGCCTACTTCCTCAACGACGTGGTTCAGCACACGGTGTTGCGGATGCGGTCCGAGGTCGAGGACAAGATCAATCACATGCCGCTGAGTTACTTCGACCGGGTGCCGCGCGGCGAACTGCTCAGCCGCGTCACCAACGACATCGACAACGTCTCGCAGAGCCTCCAGCAGACGATGAGCCAGCTGCTGACCTCCGTGCTCACCGTGGTGTTCGTTTTCGCCATGATGCTGTCGATCTCGTGGGTCCTCGCGCTGATCGCGCTCGTGACAATCCCCCTCACCGTCATCATCGCTGGGACCGTGATGAAGCGATCCCAGACGAAGTTCATCACCCAGTGGCGCCGCACCGGCCAGCTCAACGCCCAGATCGAGGAGGCGTTCACCGGCCACGCCCTGGTGAAGGTGTTCGGTCGCCAGAGTGAGGTCCAGGACACGTTCGAGGTCGAAAACGAGGAGCTGTATCAGGCGAGCTTCGGTGCCCAATTCCTCTCCGGGCTGATCATGCCGATTGCGATGCTCATCGGGAACCTCAACTACGTCATCATCGCGGTGCTCGGCGGGCTTCGGGTCGCCAGCGGTGCGATGAGCCTCGGCGACGTGCAAGCCTTCATCCAGTACTCGCGTCTGTTCACGCGGCCGGTCACGCAGATCGCTTCGATGGCCAACCTCCTGCAGTCGGGCGTCGCGTCCGCCGAACGGGTCTTTGAGTTGCTCGACGCCGAGGAGGAGACCCCCGACCATGGCCTCGCAGAGATTCCAACGGATGCGCACGGTCGGGTGGCGTTCGACGACGTCTCATTCCGATACGTCGAGGACCAGCCGCTGATCGAGCACGTGAGCTTCCACGTCGACCCCGGCCAGACCGTCGCCATCGTCGGGCCGACCGGCGCGGGCAAGACGACGCTTGTCAACCTCATCATGCGGTTCTACAACATCGACTCGGGCGACATCACGCTCGACGGTGTCGACATCTCAACGTTGCGACGCGATGCCCTCCGATCACAGACCGGAATGGTGCTGCAGGACACGTGGCTCTTCGAAGGGACCATCCGAGCCAACATCGCCTACGGCCGCCCCGATGCGAGCGAAGCAGCGATCCTCGAGGCGGCCCGTGCAACCTACGTCGATCGTTTCGTTGCGAATCTGCCCGATGGGTACGACACGATCATCGACGACGAGGGTGGCACGGTGAGCGCAGGCGAGAAGCAGCTCATCACGATCGCCCGGGCCTTCCTCGCCGATCCTGCCCTGCTGATCCTCGACGAGGCGACGAGTTCGGTCGACACCCGGACCGAGGTGCTTGTCCAGCGAGCGATGTCGGCATTGCGAGCCGATCGGACCAGCTTCGTCATCGCGCACCGACTCTCAACGATCCGCGACGCAGACCTGATCCTCGTCATGGAGGACGGCCAGATCGTCGAGCAAGGCAACCACCAGGAACTCCTGGACCTCGCCGGTGCGTACGCCGCTCTCTACGAGTCCCAATTCAGCGGTCCCGACGCTTTCGAGGATTTGCCCGAAGAGCCAAGCGCCTTTAGCTAACGAACCGACCTACTGAACGGGCTTGAGCGCCCAACCGACGAGATCATCGAGCGGCTCGTTCTCGGCCCGGGCTGCAATCTCCTGATAGCGGTCCTCCCCAAGTGCCTCGCGGACGACGGGCTCGAGGTTCCACCACCGGGGATGCTGCGCCCACGGCGGGAGGTTGGGTCGACAGCCACCAAGCAGTCGCGCCGCCTCCTCCCACTGACACCGGCTCGCGGCGATACGGCTCAAGCCGAACAGCCCGGTACGGACCCAGGGCTCCATGGACCGCTCGTGCACCCTCGCCAAACCTTCCTCCAGAACCATCTCCGCCCGGTCCACATCGCCCCGAGGGAAGAGGACGAACGCCCCCAGAACGATGAGAGCGGTCGCCGACCACCCGGGACCGCCGAGCGTGCTCGCCTCCACCGCCGCTTGTTCGGCAGTCTCGAAATCGAGCTGCAGCGCCGCCACCGACGCCAGAATTCCGAGGGCAAACATATTGAGCGCGGCGTCGTCGCCAAGTTCACGAAGCAGTGGAATGGCTTCGTTGATCCACGTTCGGGCTGCGTCAAAGTCACCGTCGCCGAAGAACTGGGCCTCGCCAAGGAGCGCGAGCCCGTACCCACGCGGCAACCGTGCGCTATGGGCATCGCACAGCTCGAGGATTTGGCGACCCATTCCTTCGGTGAGTTCCGGCATTCCGACGAACACGCCGCTCTGTCCCTGACCGTTGTAAGCCCACAGCAGCAGCTTCCAGGCGTCGGTCTGTTCGAGCATCTCGACTGCGGTTGCCGAAGCTGACGCAGAAGCGGCAAGATTCCCGATCAGCTGCGCTCCGAACGCGACGCTGAGGTGTGCCGCTGCCTGCATCGACAAGGGTGCGTCTCCCGCGCCCTCGAGCATGCGGACTCCAAACCGATGCGCGTTTGCCGGATCACCCCGCCAGAACCAGTAGGCGCACAATCCCGGGGCCGCAGCGAGTGTCGCCGTTCGTGACTCATGGTCCAACGACCATTCGAGGGCCGAGACGAGATCGTCGTGGGCAGCCGCCATCGGCGCAACGGCCGCGGGATGGCCGGGTGTGAGCCAAACGTCGGCGGACGTCCGTGCCATCTCCAAGAAGTAACGGCTGTGGCGCAGCGCCACCGCGTTGCTCTCGCCGCGCTGCACCAATCGTTCCCGGCCGACCGCCCGAAGGGTATCGAGCAAGCGATATCGGGTCTGGCCGCCTTGCGTTCGCTCGACCGTCACCATCGATGCATCGACCAGAGTCTCGAGATCGAACGTCACATCGGCGGAATGGAGCGGGTCCCATCCTGCTACCGCGCTGACGGCCGGGATGTCACAGGATCCAACGAAGACCGAGAGGCGATCGAAGAGAACCTGTTGCTCGGGTGTGAGCAGGTCGTAACTCCACGCGACTGTCGCAGCAAGACTCCGGTGGCGGTCTGGAGCAGTTGTGTCTCGATTCGGAAGGTCGAGGCTCGCGGCAGATCGACGAGCGATGTCGGCGGGGCTCACCGCGTTCACGTGCACTGCCGCCATTTCGATCGCAAGGGGCAGGCCTTCCATGGCCCGGCAGATCTGGGCGATATCGCGTTCGAAGTCTTCGGTCACGGTGAACTCTCGATCGACCTGGGTCGCGCGCTCGACGAACAGTCGCTCGGCGTCGGACACGCCCAGCACACCCATCGGGAGACTCATCGAAGGCACGACATACCGCACTTCCCCGGCGGCGTGGAGCGGCCGACGACTGGTGACAAGCACGGTCAGGTCGTCGGCCGCTTGGAGTACGTCGGTTGCAAGCCGCGCGACATCCTCGACAACGTGCTCGCAGTTGTCGAGCACGAGGAGGATCCGGCGTCGGGCCAGGTAGCGGCTGAGCAGAGCAACGGAATCAACACCCGGCTGGCCGGCGAGCCCCAGCACCTCGGTCGTCCTCGCTGCAGCGTCCCCGCCCGGCGTCAGCGCGGCAAGATCAACCCACCACGCGCCGTCGGGGTAGCGGTCCAGCAGCTCATGGGCAACCTGGCGTGCGAGGCGGGTCTTGCCAACACCCCCAACCCCGACGAGCGTGACGAGCCGATCGACGTCGAGGAGCTTGCTCACTTCAGCCATCTCACGACGTCGCCCCACGAAGGACGACACGAACGCCGGCAGGTTCGTCGGCGGGCTAACGTCGAGCATCGGATCCTGAACAAGGATTCGGTCTTCGAGCGTTCGCGTCTCGGCCGAAGGTTCGATTCCGAGCTCCTCGACAAGTGTGTTCCGGAGGCGCCAACCCACACGCAGAGCTTCGGCGTGCCGGTCGCTCCGGTACAACGCCACCATCAAGGCCCGGTGGAGACGCTCCCGCAGGGGAAACTCGCTCGTCAACGCCTCGAGTCTTGGGATCACTTGCTCGTGGTGCCCGAGGGCAAGCTCAGCCTCCATGAGGAGTTCGGTTGACTGAATTCTCTCCTCGTCCAGCTCGAATGCTCTCCGGGCGAGCAGCGGGGCGTCATCCGAGAGCTGCTCAAACGGACGACCGCGCCAGAGAAGCGCACCTTCGCGGAGCAGCTTCGCAACTCGAACCGGATCGGACGGGAACAGTGCGCGCGCAGCGTCGAGTGAGCGCCTGAACTCCGCGGCATCGATCGAGTCTCCATTCAGGCTGATCCGATAGCGCTGTCCATCGGAGACGACTCGCTCGCCGAGCGCCTTGCGGAGGTTCGACACGTATGTCCGGACGACGTGTGATGCGGTACCCGGCGGAGCGTCACCCCACACTTCGTCGACGAGCCGATCGACGCTCACGGTCTCTGGCGCTGCGACCAAGAGCACGGCAAGGACGCGTTGCTGCCGGGGTCCACCGAGGTCGATCTCGGCATCGCCGTCAAAGGCCCGCAGCGGACCAAGTATCTCGAACCGCATATGACGATCGCCTTCCGATCCATCGTACCGGATCGAACTCGGTCGCCGGTGGGTTCATTTGGATCGTTTCTGGATCGGCGACGCGGATGATGAGCCGAACAGAAAGGAGCCCACCATGCAAGGACGACGGTCGATCGCCCTCGCGCTAGGCATCCTGATGATGCTCGGCGCTTCGTCGTGCGGCAGTGGAGCGACTGATCACCCCTTGGACGCATCGTTCACCGGAGAAGCCCACTGGGAGATCACCGATCAGTGTGAGGGAATCACCACACTCGTCGATGACGCGTCCGGTGAGGACCCGGATCTCGGGTCGATCACCACGAACTGGGCGCACTGCCCCGAAGACAACGCCGTCGACGACGGGCGCATGACGATCGTCGACGACAACGGGGACGAAGTCCGCGGGACCTATGACTACCCGCGAATCGACGGCGGCGCACCGATCACGTTTGAGGGTGGAACAGGCCGCTTCGCAGAGGCCACCGGAACGGCAACGATCATCTACAGCGTTGACATCACGTTGCGCGAGGACTGTGACCAAGCAACCGACCCGTTCATGTGCCTGACCAATAGTCCGTGGACGGCAACCTTGACCGGCACCGTCAACTACTAGCCACAGACCGCCCCGCGGCCGACGATCGCCTCGGGAATCGGAGGATCGCTCCCGCCGATCTCAGGCGGGTGCGGTCTTGCGCGTGGCTCGTCACTCCTCGCTGTCGAGGGTCGTTTGCAGGTGGCCTATGACAGATCGCTGGCTTCGGCCTTGGTGCGAGGATCGGCTTTGATGAACGCAATCATCGCGAAGTACAAGACGGGAATCGAAAAGTACAGGATCAGGCTCAGCGTTGTCGACCAATCCGCAACCACCATTGCGATGACGTAGACCACAATCGGCACCGATCCGGTCAGCGCCATCAACCGCCGCACCTTCTTCGCGAGCGGCTGCCACAACAGGCCGGGGTGAGTCTGGAAGTAGGCGTTGAGAGCGAGGCGCAGCAGGGACGCCGCGATCATGACGGCTCCGTAGAGGTAGAGCGCCGTCGCTTCCGTCGAGTACTCGCCGAGGGCTGACGACGCGTATGGGACGAGCGCCAACGCAAGGAGGAAGATGAGATTGAGCCACGTCGCATTGTGATCGGTGTAGCGCACCTGGTTGAACGTCTGCTTGTGGAGCGTCCAGAACATCCCGACGAGCAGGAAGCTCAGCACGAACGAGGTGAACGTTGGGCGAACCTCCGACAGCGAATCGGCGATCGATTGGCCCGACCCGAGTTCGGGGACCTTGATATCGAGGACGAGGATCGTGATGATGATCGCGATTACGCCATCCGTCAGGAAGACGAGCCGGTCGGGGCTCGCGGCGCGCTTCTCGGCTGGAGTGAGGTCGGTCATATTGTCATCGGGCATCGCACCATCGTAGACAAATTGGTGGGGGCGCAGAGGATCGGGCGGCGAGTGCCGCTGGCCGGGCTGGTCGACAGTTCTCATCTCTCCGACGTGAGCTCCCCGTCCGCCCCCTGCGCTCCGCTCCGGTCTGAACGACAAGAAGCCCCCTCCGCGTCCGAGCATTCGCTCGAACGCACCTCCCCCACTCCGTGGTGGAGGCAAAGACCACTCCGTTCTCCCCTCCCTCACGAAGTGGGGGAGGGTGCCCGAGCG
>Ga0316190_10004129_pt1 | contig 10544 bp, 8 predicted proteins | sample Eddworburrow2_MG_FD_204929 | JGI IMG/M metagenome (GOLD analysis project Ga0316190, IMG submission 204929) | Coastal sediment microbial communities from Maine, United States - Eddy worm burrow 2 | ecosystem: Environmental > Aquatic > Marine > Coastal > Sediment | place: USA: Maine | collected... | reverse complement strand
GTGACAGGCAACTCCAAACTGCCCGGAGTCTTCAAGGTGTTCTACAACCTCGCCCGGCATTTCCAGTCCCTCGGGTGATACCAGGTTTATGGTGTTGCCGAACTTGGACAGGGCGTATGCCAGCGAGTGCACTGTCCTTCCATAACGGAGATCACCGACGAGACTGATGTTCAGACCCTCAAGCCGGCCCATCTCCTGCCTGATCGTGAATAAATCGAGCAAGGTTTGTGTCGGGTGCTGACCAGCGCCGTCGCCGGCATTAAGAATCGGCTTACTGGAAAACTCGGTGGCCAGTTTTGCCGCTCCTTCCCGCGGATGCCTCAACACGACCGCATCGGCATAGCCACTGACCATTCTTATGGTATCCGCCAGGGTTTCGCCCTTGACGACTGATGTTGCCTCGGTGCCTGCAAAACCGATGACTCCGCCCCCGAGACGATTCATTGCGGTTTCGAAAGAAAGCCTCGTCCTCGTCGATGGCTCAAAGAAGATACTACCCAGAACTTTACCCTTGAGACGGTCGGTTACCGCCTCACCCCTGGCAACGGGCAACATTTCTTCTGCCCGGTCAAGAACATCTAAAATTTGCTCAACCGAGAGGTCGTGAACCGAGATCACATGGCGCATAATTTATTCCTGAAAAATCCGCTAATGGGCGCGTGTATATTAATATATTTGGGGCTGGCAAAGTATCGAAAATTCAAGCTGGATTGGACGGTTTCAAGCGATTTTCATTGCAGCCAACGCCTGTCTCAACAACTGCGTATTATTGTCATCCCTGAAGGCATTTTCACTCAGGTAACGACGCCAGGCCCTGGCACCCGGCAAACCCTGGAACAGGCCAAGTAAATGCCGGCTGATGTGTTTCACGGCCGTACCATTTGCAACCTGGCGCTCGAGATAATTGCTCATTGCTTCAACGATATCTGCACGCTTGCTGACGGCGGAATTCTCAAAAAACTGCTGCTGACATTCGGCCAGAATCCAGGGTGAATGATAGGCGGCACGGCCCAACATGACGCCATCCACATGTTCCAGATGAGTTTCCGCCGCTTCAACCGAATCAATTCCGCCATTGATGACGATCTCCAGCCCCGGCGATTCCTGTTTCAAACGATAGACCCAGTCATAGTGCAGTGGCGGCACGTCACGATTCTGTTTTGGACTCAGACCCGCGAGCATCGCCTTGCGCGCGTGCATGATAAAAACCGAACAGCCCGACTCGGCAACACGGCCGACGAAATCAGACATGAACTGGTAGCTTTCATGATCATCCACACCCAGCCGGGTCTTGATGGTAACCGGGATGTCAACTGCATCCAGCATGGCAGACACGCAGTCCCTGACCAGGTCTGGCTCCAGCATCAGGCAGGCGCCAAAACTCCCGCGCTGTACCCGGTCAGACGGGCAACCCACGTTCAGGTTGATTTCGTCATATCCACGCTGCTCGGCAATACGTGCACAGACCGCGAGATCATCGGGTTCACTTCCGCCCAATTGCAGCGCCACTGGATGCTCTTCCGGGTTATAGGCAAGAAAACGGTCTGCATCGCCATGGATGATGGCGCCGGTGGTAACCATCTCCGTGTATAGCAACGCTGAGGGAGCCAGCAGGCGATGAAAGTAACGGCAATGCCTGTCGGTCCATTCCATCATGGGCGCTACCGACAAAGTTCTGTCCAAATCCGATTTATTCGCCGTTTCCATAGCTGCCGATTTTACAGACTCCGGCTGCAAAGCACAGTCTGGTGATACTTGTTCTTGTAATTAATTAAGTGTTTAATTAATATTATCAAATGAATCAGAATACACCAATGCCTGAGCGTCCGAGAGGACGGCCGGTCGCTAACGACCAGCAGGGTTTAAAAACCCAAATACTCGATACGGCTGAAGAACTCTTTGCTGAAAATGGTTATGCCGCCACCTCCATTCGCCGGATCGCAGACCAGGCAGGGGTTAACCCTGCCCTCGTGCACTACTACTTTGGCAATAAAAAGGCCTTACTGCAGACGGTGCTGGAACACTCCCTTGAGCCGTTGGGCCAGGCGATTGCAGCCATGAAGGATGGCCCCGAGGCGTCACCGGACGTCATTGCCCACCTGTTGCTTTCGATGGTTGCCAAGCATCCAAATATACCGCGCTTGCTGACACGCGAGGTGCTGCTTCCGGGTGGCGAGATGCAACAGTATTTCACCGAGCACATGGCTCCACACCTGGGAGGCGCCCTGCCCGCTTTGCTTGGCAGGGAAAAGGCGGCAGGCCGATTAAGACAGGATTCGGATCCGGCTATTTCCGCGGTATTGATAATGGCCGTGTGTGTTTTCCCTTTTATTGCCCGCGCGCTGGCTGAGCCTGTCATCGGTGTCAGTTTTGATGATGAGGGTATCGAACTGCTCGGCAATCAAATTACGGAACTCCTCAAACGGGGGATAATGTTATGAAGTACAGAATGTGGTTGATCCCGCTACTGGCTGGATTGCTTGCTGCTTGCAACAATCCTGACGAAACATTCATGGTTGGAACGCTTGAGAGGGACCGTGTAGAGGTCCGCGTCGAAAGCAATGAACCCATTATTGCAATCCATGTCCAGGACGGCCAGATGCTCAAGACCGGCGATCTGATCCTTGAACAGGACCCTGCCAGGCTGGAAAACGTACTCGCACAGCAACTTGCACTCAGGGACCAGGTTGCGGCCAGACTCGCCGAACTGGAGCGCGGCCCGCGGCCCGAGACCATCCGGGAAGCACGAGCCCAACTTGAATCCGCCCAGGCATCAACCCGGAATGCCGCTGACAACCTGGTACGCGCAAAGGAGGTATTTGCACGCGGACTGTCTGACCAGTCAACTCTTGATTTCGCCACCACGCGCTGGAAAACCGCGGCCGCCGCCGAAAAGGCTGCCACCGAGTCGCTGGAGAGACTGCTGAATGGTACAACTGTCGAAGAATTGCAGCAGGCGGAAGCAGCGCTCAAGGCGGCCAAAGCTGGAATCAGCCGTGTACAACTCGATATTGATCGCCTGCAGATTGTCGCCCCCATCAATGGCATGCTGGACAAGAGGCTCTATCAACTGGGTGAACGACCCCAGCCAGGTGCAACAGTAGCAGTCATTCTGGATGCCGCAAGGACCTACGCGCGTATTTACGTACCCGAACCGCATCGTGCATCGGTTCAACCGGATGAGCAGCTTACTGTGCGTATTGATGGTGACGAACGTACCATCACCGGTACCGTGCGCTGGGTGTCAGCGGATGCCACCTTCACGCCCTATTTCGCACTCACCGAACACGATCGCTCACGCTTGAGTTACCTGGCGGAAGTTGATTTGCCAGGTGCTTCCTCGATCCCTTCCGGCATACCACTTGAAGTGGATTTTCCTGCAGCAGTTTCGTCCGGTGACTGAGCTGGCTATACAAGCCCGTAAACTTGGCAAGGACTTTGGCCATGTCCGGGCTGTGCGTTCACTGGACCTGGATATACCACGTTCCCGTATTTATGGCTTTCTCGGCCCCAATGGATCCGGCAAGACCACCGCCATTCGCATGCTATGCGGACTGCTGACACCCACAACGGGTGACATAAACGTGCTGGGTTACTCGATTCCCGATGAAGCCGAGGCACTGCGTTTAAAAGTCGGTTACATGACCCAGAAGTTTTCCCTGTTTGAAGACCTGACGGTCAGCGAAAACCTGCAATTCATGGCCGACATTTACACGCTTGATCGAAAACTCAAAATCCGGAGAATTGGATTGGCCGGCGAGCGTTATGGGTTGACCGACCTGTTCAAACAACGGGCAGGTACACTGAGCGGCGGCCAAAAACAGCGCCTGGCGCTGGCTGCCACCACCTTGCACCGGCCTGAGTTGTTGTTTCTGGATGAACCAACCAGCGCAGTTGATCCGGAGAACCGGCGGGCATTCTGGGAATCCCTGTTCGACCTGATAGATGAAGGCACCACCATACTTGTATCCACGCACTACATGGACGAAGCGGAACGTTGCCACGCGCTTGCGATACTGGATGAAGGCTCCCTGGTCGCCGAGGGTAGTCCGGCGGAGCTGGAGGATCGTATTGACGCCAACATCGTCATCGTGGAATCAGAGCAGCCCCGCAAGGTTGGCAAGTTACTTGAACTGGAAGATTTCATCCATAGCTCAGCCCAGATTGGGAATGAACTCCGCGTCATGGTGGCGAAGGACCAACCGGCGCCCGAAAAGACCGTCTGCACAATCATTCAAAAGGCAGGCCTGCCCCTGGCCGCTTGCAAAATAGCCAAGCCCGGGCTGGAAGACGTTTTTGTTGCCGCGACCCGGGAAAGGAAAACCCAGGTATGAAATCGCTGCAGCGCATATTCGCCATCGTAAGGAAGGAGATCCGCCAGTTGCGCCGCGACCGGCTGACATTCGGCATGATCGTGGGTATACCGGTCATCCAGCTATTGATGTTCGGCTACGCCATCAACATGGACGTCCGCAACCTGGACGCGGCTGTCGCTGATCTCGCCGGAACCTCGGCATCACGCCAGATGGTGATGGACCTGTCGCAATCCCAGATCATCAATATGGCATACCAGGTCAGCGACCCTGATGAGCTGGAGGAGTTGCTACGCCAGGGCAAAATCAGCGTGGGTATCTACCTGCCGGCAGATTATGACCGCAGATTGCAGCAACCCGAGAGGGCGGCCGTTCAGTTGCTGGTGGATGGTTCCGATATCGTTGTACAGGGCGCTGCAACCCAATTGTCCGGGATTGCGCAGCGGACGAGGCTGTCACCCTATAACGACCTCCCGCCGGAAGTGGAGATACGGACTTTCTATAACCCCGAACGACGTTCACCGGTTAATACGGTTCCAGGCCTTATCGGCGTGATCCTGACCATGACCATGATCCTGTTCACCGCCGTCGCCATCGTCAGGGAACGCGAACGGGGCAACCTGGAGTTGTTGATTACGACACCGGTGAAAACACCGGAACTGATGCTGGCCAAGATCACGCCCTATGTCCTGATCGGGCTGATACAGGTCAGCCTTGTGTTGTTGCTGGGGCATTTCCTGTTCGAGGTGCCACTGCGCGGCCAGTTGATTGACGTCTATATCGTAACGCTGGTGTTTATCGTCACCAACCTGGCATTGGGGCTGGTTATATCCACGCTCGTCCATACACAGTTCCAGGCCATGCAATTGGCCTTTTTTGTACTGCTTCCATCCATCCTGTTGTCCGGCTTCATGTTTCCATTCGCCGGTATGCCGCGGCCTGCCCAGATTATTGCGGAGGCCCTGCCGCTGACACACTTCATACGATTGATTCGCGGTGTCATTCTGCGTGGTGCAAGCTTGCAGGAGCTTGCCGTTGAGCTGGCGATCCTCGGTGGGTTTATCGTTGTATTCATGTCCCTTGCCATCATGCGTTTTAGCAAGCGCCTGGACTGAAGCTGTAGCAAATTCGGTCTTTACCTTTCCCAACTATGGTCTTTTGAAGCTTTTCCAAAGTCTATTGGCGCAAAACCATCCTGATACACTTAATGCGGTAGATTTTCCGATATAATCGCCTTTTTGCAGCGAGGATTTCTGGAGTCCAGATGAGCGAAACAGCGACTGAACGCGAAGTCATGGAATATGACGTCATCATCGTCGGAGCGGGGCCGGCAGGACTTGCCTGCGCGATACGTCTCAAACAACTCAAACAGGACCTGACGGTCGCCGTGATCGAAAAAAGTGCCGAGGTCGGTGCGCATATCCTTTCCGGTGCGGTTATCGAGCCGGGTGCCCTGGATGAACTGTTGCCCGGCTGGCTGGACAACCCACCGCCGGTTTGTATTCCAGTAGCAAGCGACGAACTCGGTTTTCTGACCGCTACTTCAAGACGCAAACTCCCTACTCCGCCGCAACAAAAGAACCACGGTAACTTTGTTGTATCACTGGGTGCCCTGTGCGCCTGGCTGGCACCAAAGGCCGAAGACCTGGGTGTGGATATTTTCCCGGGTTATGCCGCAGCGGGTATCCGTTATACGCCGGACGGAAGTGTCGGCGGCGTCATCATCGGTGATATGGGTGTTAACCGGGAAGGCCAGCCCAAAGACACCTACATGCAGGGTATTGAAATACACGCCCCGCTAACGGTCCTTGCCGAGGGCTGCCGCGGTCATTTGAGCAAGGAACTGATCGCAAAATTTAAACTGGATGCTGATTCAGACCCACAGGTTTACGGCATCGGGATCAAGGAACTCTGGCAGGTAGCACCGGGCAAATGCAAACCTGGCTTGGTACAACACAGCATCGGCTGGCCGCTCGACCCCGGTACTTACGGGGGTAGTTTTATCTATCACATGGACAAAGACCGGGTGGCCGTCGGGTTTGTCTGCGCCCTGGATTATTCCGACCCGGAATTTTCACCTTTTGAAGCCTTCCAGCAATTCAAACACCACCCCAGTGTAAAACCCCTGTTTGAAGGCGGTGAAATCCTCTCCGGCGGCGCGCGTGCGATCATTGAAGGCGGCGCCCAGTCATTACCGAGAATTGAAATGCCCGGAGCATTGCTGATCGGGGATGCTGCCGGCCTATTGAATCTGCCCAAAATCAAGGGAACACACCAGGCGATCAGATCCGGGACGCTGGCAGCCAACCATATTGCTGAAAAGGGCAACGGCGAGGGCTTTGACGCGGCGCTCAGGGCATCGCCTGTTTTCAAGGAATTGCACAAGGTTCGCAATATCCGCCCCGGTTTCAATAAGGGTCTCTGGCGCGGATTAATCACCGCAGGTATCGAAACCGTGACAGCCGGCAAACTGCCACGAACACTGCACAATCATGCAGATTATTCATCGCTGACAAAACTGAAAGATTTGAAACCGGTTGAACGGTCCTGGATGGCTCGCGACCTGGCACCCCGTGACCGCCTGGCATCGGTATACTTTGCTGCGACCGAGCACGATGAAGATCAGCCTGTACACTTGCAAATACTCGATCCGGACGTATGCACCACCCGCTGCGGCGAAGAATATAACCATCCCTGCACGCGTTTCTGCCCGGCAGAAGTCTATGAAATGGTGGAAGATGCAGACTCAGAAGCCGGTATACGTCTGCAGATAAATGCAGCCAATTGCGTACACTGTAAAACTTGTGACATCAAGGATCCATACCAGGTTATAAACTGGGTTACACCCGAAGGTGGCAGCGGACCCAACTATCAGAACCTGTAGAAAATACAAACAAAATTCAGATAAATATTAAGGATATATAATGAAAATACTGGTTGGCATAAAACGTGTCGTTGACTACAACGTTCGCATCCGCGTCAGGTCTGACGGCAGTGGTGTTGATACCGATGGCGTCAAGATGAGCATCAACCCTTTCGATGAGATTGCACTGGAACAGGCATTGCGAATCCGCGAAGCAGGCCAGGCTGAAGAGGTCATCGTTGTTTCCCTGGGTGGAAATGAATGTCAGCAACAATTACGGACCGGGCTCGCCATGGGGGCAGACCGGGCTATCCAGATAGATACCGCTGAAAATCTACAGCCGCTGACCATTGCGCAAGCTTTTCTCAAGGTAATAGAAAAAGAGCAGGCTGGCCTGGTAATGCTCGGTAAACAGGCTATCGACGACGATAACTCACAGACCGGACAAATGCTGGCCGCCCTGTGGGACCGCCCGCAAGCGACCTTTGCTTCGGGAATGGAATTGTCAGGCAATACCGCAACCGTAACACGGGAAGTGGATGCCGGACTTGAAACGCTTGAAGTGGACCTACCCGCAGTTGTGACGGTGGATTTACGCCTGAATGAACCGCGGTTCGTAAAACTTCCGGACATCATGAAAGCCAAACGCAAACCCCTGGATGTGATTCCACTGGCTGAGTTGGGTGTCGTTTCAGAGAACAACCTGCAAATTACAAAACACGCGCCCCCACCGGTGCGTGAGAAAGGCATCATGGTCGAGGATACTGCGCAGCTGGTTGCAGAACTCAAGAACCGCGGACTGGTATGAGGAAATCATTATGAGCAGAACACTAATCATTGCAGAACACGACGGACAAAACCTCAATCCCAGCACTGCAAAATGCGCAAATTGTGCAACGGCTATCGGCCTGGAGTACGACATCGTTGTCTTGGGCTCATCCGTTCAGGAAATTGCTGCCCAGGCAGCAGCCACCGGCGGTACCGGTACGGTTTTTTCCATTGACGCCGATCACCTCAAAAATCCTGTCGCCGCAAATTATGCAGCAGAGGTGGTCGCAATAGTCGGGGACTACACCCACATTCTTGGCCCGTCAACAACGTTTGGCAGGGACTTGATGCCGCGGATTGCGGCGTTACTGGGTGTAAACCAGGTCAGCGATATTTCAGCGGTTGAAGGCAGCCATCATTTCAAGCGTCCTATCTACGCCGGTAATGCCGTCGTTGACGTGGTAGCACCCGAAGCGGTTACGCTGGTGGCAACCGTTCGCGTCGCATCATGGAAAGCCGTCGATAGCAATGGCAACGCCGCGATTGAAGCTCGCCCTGCTGCTCACTCAGCAAGCACCCATACACGTTATGTAGACCTGCAATCAGGTGGCGGTGAGCGTCCCGACCTGCAAACTGCAAACCGGGTAATTTCGGGTGGCCGCGCGCTGGCCAGCAAGGAAAACTTTGATTTGATTTACAGCCTGGCCGATCTGATCGGTGCCGGAGTTGGCGCCTCACGTGCAGCCGTTGATGCAGGCTATTGCCCAAATGACATGCAGGTAGGTCAAACCGGTAAGATCATTGCCCCGGATCTGTACATTGCCTTCGGTATATCAGGTGCTATCCAGCACATTACCGGAATCAAGGATGCAGGCACCATCGTCGCTGTCAACAAGGATGCAGATGCACCCATTTTCGAGGTTGCTGATATCGGTTTGGCCGCTGACCTGTTCAATGTGATCCCGGAGTTGAAACAACTGCTGGCTTGAGCCAGCCTGAAAGTAAAACAACTATGGTAAAAGCATGACCGATCCCCTCTGGTTGCCCGGCACCCGGCGCTTGCAGGAAGCCAATATCAATCGTTTCATGCAGCTCATTCGGCTGGAGCGGGATCCCACCGTCGTGGATTATCAAAGCCTGTACCGGTTTTCCATTAACTCACCCAAGGCATTCTGGCGTGCGGTATGGGAATTTGCTGGTGTCATTGGTTCTCCCGGCGATCTTGGCGTCGATCATATCGAGCGCATGCCGGGTGCCAAATGGTTTCCCGATGGAAGTCTGAATTTTGCCGAAAACTTGCTGCGTTTCCGGGATGACAGGGATGCGCTGGTATTCAGATCAGAAACCGGCATGAGCAGTTCAATGACATATGGGCAACTGTATAAACAGGTTGCCGGTGTCGCTTCTGCCCTGCGAAAATTTGGCATTGAACCGGGTGACCGGGTAGCCGGATATATGCCCAATCTGCCGGAAACTGTCATCGCGATGCTGGCAGCGACCAGTGTTGGCGCCATCTGGTCATCCTGCTCACCTGATTTTGGCATCAACGGTGTGGTTGACCGGTTTGACCAGATCAAGCCAAAAATCCTGTTTTGCGCTGCTGCATATACCTACAACGGCAAACAGCATGATTGCCTGGCCCGGGCCAGGGAGATTCAAAAGCGGATCGACAGTATCCAAAAAATTGTAGTCATACCCTATGTAGACGACGAACCAGAACTTGGCATCCTGGAAAATGGGGAGTCGCTGGCGTCTTTCAGTGATAGCGATGCCACCGAAATTGAATTCACACGTCTACCCTTCGACCACCCGGTATATATTCTCTATTCCTCCGGCACCACCGGTGTACCCAAGTGTATTACCCACGGCGCCGGCGGAACCTTACTGCAAATTTTGAAGGAACACTTGTTACACGTCGATGTGAAACGTGATGACCGCCTGTTCTATTACACAACCTGTGGCTGGATGATGTGGAATTGGCTGGTCAACGGCCTGGCTACCGGCGCCACGCTGGTCCTTTATGAAGGTTCGCCCTTCCACCCCGGTCCCGAGGCCATGTTTGACCTGGTTGACGAACTGGGTATCACGATATTTGGTACCAGCGCAAAGTCTATATCGGCGTGGCAAAAAGCGGGCATCAAACCGTGCGAGACCCATTCACTTGCCACACTGAAATCCATACTGTCCACCGGTTCGCCATTGGCGCCGGCCAGCTTTGACTACGTGTACCAGGACATCAAGAATGACCTGTGCCTGTCGTCTATCGCCGGTGGCACCGACATCGTCTCGTGTTTTGCCTGTGGTTGCCCGGCGTTGCCGGTTTATCGCAGTGAAATTCAGTGCCTGGGTCTCGGCATGGCCGTGAAAATATTGCGTGATGACGGCAGCATTGCCGAGGTCAACGAAACCGGTGAATTATGCTGTGTGCAGAGCTTTCCATCGATGCCCGTCTGTTTCTGGGGTGACGAGGACGACAGCAAATATCACGCGGCTTATTTTGAACAGTATCCGGACGTTTGGGCGCACGGTGATTTTGCCAAGATCACCGAACATGGTGGCATGGTCATTTATGGACGTTCCGATGCAACCCTGAACCCCGG
>Ga0316190_10004128_pt1 | contig 10544 bp, 5 predicted proteins | sample Eddworburrow2_MG_FD_204929 | JGI IMG/M metagenome (GOLD analysis project Ga0316190, IMG submission 204929) | Coastal sediment microbial communities from Maine, United States - Eddy worm burrow 2 | ecosystem: Environmental > Aquatic > Marine > Coastal > Sediment | place: USA: Maine | collected... | reverse complement strand
TTGATAGGCTTAAGGTGATAGCTAATTGGGAAAATCCTGGTAAAGGAGGATTTTATGATAATATTTCAGATGTCTCCGCCAGCCCGCATGTAACTTCAAGAACTGATGATGCCATTGATTATGCGTGGTGGGATGATGGTTTCAGTAGGAAACGATTATCAACACAGCTTTTTCAGTTTTCACCAATATTGGAATACAAAAAGTTAGATTCAGAATCGCAGTATATGATCCGCGTGAGTGGATATGGAGAAGCTTTATTACGAGCAAACGGTGAGCTGCTTTCGCCTGTAAGATATGAAAAAGAGTTGGAGACATGTAAGGAATTTCTATTGCCAAAAGAGCTGATCAAGGATGGAAAATTAACACTTACTTTTGATCGCCCTGATGAGGCCCATCTCAATTGGAGGCAATATTCAAAAGTAACAGATGTCTGGCTGATCAGACAATGATATGAATTATAGCAAATGAAGGAATTATTCCCACTTCATGGAATTGTTACGGTTTTAAACACACCATTCAAGGAGAATGATGAAATAGATTATAACGCGCTGCAGGCAAATGTTATTGAAGCGCTGAAAGCGGGTGTAGCTGGATTTCTTGTGCCGGCAATGGCTTCTGAGGTTCAGAAACTGACGCAAGATGAAAAGCTAGCTATGGTTGATCACGTATTGCAAACTGTCAATGGAAAAGTACCGGTTTTTGCTGGGTCTGCTGCAAATTCAATTGATGAATCAAAAAAAGCAATGAAGTTATATTTAGGACTTGGTTGTAAGCATGTATTGATTCAATTACCTTTTGTAACTACAGATCAGTTTACTGCTGATTTCAAAAACATGGCAGATATTGGTCCTGAAGTGATCATGCTTCAGGATTGGGATGCTTATGGTTATGGATTGTCAGATGAGTTGATCATGGAGTTGTTTGATGCTGTTCCTGCTTTTCGATGTTTGAAGGTTGAAACAGTGCCAGCCGGGGGTAAATATTCTAATATTCTACACCTATCTCAAGGCAGGATGAATGTAAGTGGAGGTTGGGCTGTATCACAATTGCCGGAAGCGTTGCAACGTGGTGTGCATGCCTTTATGCCCACAGGAATGCACTGGATATATACTAGGATATTTAGCGAATATCAAAAAGGGAATGCTGAAGCCGCGAATAAATTATTTTATGAGATTTTACCCATTTTGGCATTCTCTAATCAACACTTGGATATTTCTATTCACTTCTTCAAACGATTACTTTGGAAGCAGGGAATTTATCCAACACCAAAGGTGAGAGAACCAATTTTACCATTTGACAAGTTTCATCAACAAACAGCGAATCAATTAGTTGAAAAAGTCATCGAAATTGAAAACTCAATAAAATCATGAAAAATCGGATAATACTGTTTGTTTGTTTGTGTTCAATGTCAGAATTGTTTGCACAGATCCAACTGATGCCATTGCCTGAAGAAGGGTTCGAACAGCGCATTACTAAATATGTAAACGGGTTGGAACTGGCAGATTCTCATGAGCATCTTATGCCTCAGGAAAGTGTGAAAAATAGTACAATGTTGGACTTCATGCTCTTGCTGCATCATTATGCAGATGATGATATTAAGTCGGCAGGAATGAGTAAGTCTCAATTTGCTGAATTGCTGACGGATAAATATTCAGTTGAAGAAAAGTGGAAGATCGTAAAGCCCTATTGGGAAGTTTCAAAAAATACAGCTTATAATCGCGTAGTACTTTTAGCTATGGATGAGCTTTATGGAATTAGTGAATTAAATGACAAGACCGTAATTGAGTTGTCTAATGCCATTAGAAACTCCTATAATGGAGATTGGTATAATCATGTGTTGAAGGAAAAGGCCAGGATCAAATATGCCATTATGGATGTTGGTAGTCAAAGGATGGAAGACAACCTGTTTCGATATGTAGAGAAGTTTGATCAATTTATTCGGATTAATTCCAGGAAAAACATTGAGTCTGTTGGTGAAAAATATGCAATGAAGATCAATACACTCGATGCATTTGTAGTTGCCCTGGAAAAAGCATTTGACGAAGCTATTGGCAGAGGAATAATAGGAATTAAGTCGACCGCTGCATACCATCGAATACTTAGATATGAAAATGTTTCAGAGGATCAGGCAATAAAAGTATTTAATCTTTTAAAAAATCTTGAAATTAATGAAAACCTTGAATTTGATGAGGTAAAGCCCTTGCAGGATTATATGATGCATAAAATCATTCAACAAGCCAGGAAGTACAATATCCCTTTTCAGATACATACAGGATTTCATGCAGGTGATGGAAATTATATTTCCAATTCAAATCCAGCACTGCTCACCAATTTATTCCTGGAATATCGAGATGTAAATTTTTTACTTTTTCATGGTGGTTATCCTTACGGTGGTGAGCTGGCAGCTTTGGCCAAGAGCTTTCGAAACATCTATCTTGATATGAGTTGGATTTATGTGATTTCACCATCATATGCTGAGCGATACCTACACGAATGGTTGGAAACTGTTCCTTCCAATAAAATCATGGCCTTTGGAGGTGATTACCATAACGTGGAAAATGCTTATGGGCATTCCCTCATGGCCAGAGCAGTAGTTGCCAAAGTCCTGATTGAAAAGGTCAGGACTGGTTATTTGACTGAAGCTGAAGCAAAAGACATCGCTCAGCGCATTTTGCTGACTAATGTTATCAATGTCTTTGGGATCGAGTAAATTTGAACGTCCAGTTATTTAAAAGTCAAATTAGGACGGCATTTCAATATAATACATGTCCAAGGCGCCTTTATTTTTACTGAGTACTTTGCCTCTGGAAATACATTTAAATTCATTTTTCACTTGTTCATACGTAGACTTGGAAATGTTAATCTTCCCGTCATCACATGTTTGCTCCATCCTGGCAGCGAGGTTTACTGTATCTCCCCAGATGTCAAATTGAAACTTTTTTGATCCAACAACCCCAGCAACCACTGGGCCTGTATTTATTCCAATTCTAATTTTAAAAAATTCTTTTCCTTCTTTAGACCATTTTGAATATGTGTTTTTAGTAAAATTTTGCATGTCAATAGCAGTATTGATAACCATTTGAGGCGTTGCGAAATTGTTTTTGGGAACACCCCCGGCAGCTATGTATGCATCTCCAATTGTTTTGATTTTCTCTAATCCATGTTTTTTGCAGATTTTGTCAAATTCTTTGAAACAAATGTCTAGCTGATGAACAAGTTCTTTTGGAGATAATTTTTCTGCAAAGAGCGTAAAATCCTTAATATCACAGAATAGTACTGTGACATTTTCATAAAGCCGAGCAGTTGTTTTACCATGATTTTTAAGCTCTTCTGCCGTGTCTGCTGGAAGAATATTTAGCAATAAATCATCAGATTTCTTTTTTTCCAACGTGAGTAACTCATTTTTCTCGGCAATTTCTATTGTTCTTTCCTTGACTTTTTCTTCCATTTCTGAGTACAAAACAACATTATCCAATGAAATCGCAAATTGAGCACAAATGGTTTTATAAAATTCTACTCGCTTTAAATCAAAGGTGTTTTCTGCCAAATTATTTTCAAGATAGACAGCGCCCATTAATATTTTTTTTGAAATAATCGGAATACAACATACTGACTTCGGAGTATGTAATTGTACATAAGGATCAAACCTGTATTTAGTTTCCTCTGTAAAGTTGCTGCTCACTAATGTAGTTTTGGATCGGACCACAAAATTGATGATGGACTCTGGGTAGTTTATTTCCATTTCCTCTCCAGAAAGTAGTTTAATTTCCTGGTCAAATGCTAATGCTTTTCCTTTCATCAATCCATTTCGGTCTTTTAATATAATTACTACTTTGCTTGTACTTGCGTTATTTACAAAAATATCAAGAGTTCGTTTTAGAAGACCTTCAAGATTATATTCAGATGAAAGAGCTTGGTTAGCACTAATGATTGTGTTTAGATCAAAAATGTTTTGAAACCTGGAAACACTTGTATCCTCAGCATCATTTGATAGAATAATTTCAGGGTAAGATTTTTTAAGTTGATCGCATTTTGCAACAGCCCCCCAGGATTGATAGCAGGAGAATGATTTTTGAAGCATCATTTCCGCGTACTCTTTCATCTCTAAAGCCATATAACAATAAGCGAAATGTTCACGAGCTAAAGCTTCCTCATGAATAAACCCTGCTTTTTGGGATTCAGATATCGCCTTATAGTAGTGTTCTGAAGCAACCATATTCTGTCCCTCAGACTGATATCTGAGCGCCTTTAAAAATGATACTTTGTTACTGTAATTTTGAGGAGCAAGTTTTGAAAACTCTTCAAGGAGTTTAATCTTTTTATTTATACTTTTTTTAAGCCTTCTTTTTTTTCTCAAATCATCTAGATTAGTCAAGATTTTTATCTGTGCAGTAACAGCAAACATTAAAAAAGAAGGATAATTAATTTGACGAGAGGTTGTTTCATCTTCAAATTTTCCAGCTTCGATTGCATTTTTATATGCCTCGTCGTAATTGTTAAAAAAGCAGCCAAGACTTAGCTTATAACAATAAAGATCAAACTTTGTAGCTTGATCACCGATTTCATCAATTTTTTTTAGAAACACGTCTTCGTCAAAATCATATTGAGTAAATTCTAAAGGATTGTCTTTAACCTCAACAAGGTTGATTAGAAACTGTCTTTGTACTTCACTAATTTGATAGACAAGTTCTTGATTGAGATGATTTATTGTTTGGCAATCCTCAGTCATTAACTCTAGTAAAACTTGAAGATTATCTCCACAATAGAACCGTATTCCACTATGAAATGAAGATGCAAACGATGCGTACAATAAATCACCACTTTGCCTTCCGATAAAATATGCTTTTTTCAATGGAGCAATAGAAGCTCGCAGGCTTTCCTTCCAATATGAGAGGAATCCATAAAAAATCACCAAAACTTTTGTCTTGACAATTTGTGCATTGAGTTTATCTACCAGTTCCAATGCCATTTTACCAAAATCATAGCCTTGATTTATCTGACCCATGAATACAGAAATAGCAAAGCCATAGGATATATAACCGAAAGGAGCATATTCTGAATTGCCATATTTCAACGAAAGCCTTACAAGTCGAAAGAAAACTATCGGTAAAATATCTGGTGCATGTCCAAAAATACTCGTTGTGGCACTAACAGTTAGCTTCATAAAGGCTAACGCGCGCTCATCTTTCATTGCTGGAAGGTTGGGAATATCTGAGATGTTTTTATTAAGCATCAACCATTTTACACCAACAAGTTCTTTTAAAATGGCAACTTTGCTTGGATTCCGTTTAATGCCATAACCAATTTCATCAAGTACTGTAAGTAGGTGAGTTATCGTTTCTGCAAATTGATGCGTCTCAGTAAAGTGGTTAAGTTTTATTTCATGTGCCTTAATTCTATCCGTTGTGTTTCTTGCCTTACTTAGCAATATATCAAGCCATTTTCCGGCATCATCAAGAGCCCCTGTAATCATTCCAGATTCGCTAGCCAGACTGTACAGCTCAAGGACGAATTCATAATGAATGTCCCAGTCAGACTCTTTAATAGTTTCAATGGCTGCTTTAAAATATTCCAGTGCTAGTCCAAAATCAGCTGTTTTTGTAGCTAAGATACCTGCATTCATGTTGACCTGAGAAACGTGAAAAAGCAAACTCTCAGGAATTAAAGTCTTGGCTAGATTGTAATGTCTAGCCAATTTAAAAATTGTCTCACTATTTGGATCCTCTTGTAAATCCCCAATCTGTTCGGCAATGCTGAAGTGAATGGCACTCCTGATGTCTTCGGTGGATAATTCTAAGACAGCTTCCTGTACACGATCGTGCGTGAAACTGTAAGTGTCAATGTTAATTGATTCTACTAAATCTTCGGCTAAAATATTTGAAAGAATTTGACCAAGTTGAGGCTCGGATCCTTTCAGGATTTCGTTAAGTAGATTAACGTTAAATGTCTTTCCGATACATGCACCATGAATAAGGACATTAAGCTCTCTTGCTGGTAATTGCTTAACTTTTTCGCTTAAGAATTGGATTACATTATCCGATTCCTGGACCTTTTTCATTTTTTCTTTATCCCATACCCACTGAGAAAGAACAGGACTATATTTTAGGATTTCAGTTCTATTAAGCATAAAAAGGAACTGCCTTATATAGAATGGATTGCCGTGGGTTTTTGAATAAATGATATCACTGAATTCGGTGAGGTCGTTAATTTTTATTGATTGGTCAATAAAGTTTTGAATGTCTTCCAGTCCAAGGTTAGTTAGGTTTATCTCTTGGATAGAAGAAGAAACTTTTTTTATCCTATTTATTTTTTCATGAAGTAATGCATTTTCTTTATCACGCGGCCTGTAGGCTCCAATAAACATAAAATGATTTATACTTCTGTCACCAATTATCGATAAAATAGAATTCCAGGAAGCATCATCTGCCCATTGAATGTTGTCCATGAAAAGCACTAGTGGCCTATTAATTGTGGCGACTTCCTGAAGTATTCGCTGAAAGAGAAAATTAATACGATTTTGGGTTTGGCTTCCAGAGAGATTTGCTAGCTGAGGTTGCGACTCCATCAGCCACTCAAATTCTGGAATGATTTCTGTTAAAGCTTGACCAATTTCTCCCGTAGCTCCCTTGATTATTGCTTTCCATTCTTCATGTTTATTGGAAGGTTGAGAAAGTATATTTGATCCAAGGTTTTTAAGTGCAGAAATCAGACCTCTGTGAGGCAGGTTTTGATCAAACTGACTAAAAGTGCCATAGATTAATAAACCATCTTTTTCATGAACGGAGTGTTCAAAATGCTGAACAAGAGATGATTTACCTACTCCAGATTCACCGTGAATTAGATAAAATGAATTTGCTCCTTTGGCTATTTTATCCAGTCCATCATTTAAATCTCTGAGCTCATTTTTTCTTCCAAACAATTCCTTGGAAAGTGTGAGGTGAGTAGATTGATCCTTAATTCCAAAATTTACAAGAACAGAGGTCTTTTCTTCTATTTCCCTATTTTTGAATGCAGCTATATCCCATTGTAGTCCATAAGCTGTCTGATATCTGTCTTTGGGATTTTTGGCCAAAAGTTTATCTGTAATCTGGGAAAGTACTGGATCTACGTTCGGATTTATTTCAGAAGCAGGACGGGGTATCTGGACGAGATGTGCATGAACCAGATTTGCATTTTGATCATCAGAAAAAGGAACGGTTCCTGTAAGAATCTCATAAAACAAAATACCAAGACAATATAAGTCTGTTCGCTGATCTATTGTCGACCTCCCTTGCCCGACCTGCTCCGGTGCTGCATAGGCGATCTCTGAGTCCCAAATAGCTAAATCGGGTTGGATGGCTGGAGTGCCAAATGCTGCTGCCGTAAAGTCTATTATTTGAATGTCTTTGCTCGTTGGATTAATTAGAATGTTGTTGCTGTTTATTCGTAAATGCAAAAGCCCAGCTTGATGAAGCTCGTGTAATATAGTCGTTATGGAAACGGCTAGTTCAGCAAATTCATTCCCAACTATTGGGCCCTTATCCAGAATCGATTTAATTGTTGATCCTTTGAAGTATTTATATGCATAAGCCTCTTTATTTTCATAAATACCTTTTTGAATTGGTTTTCTTATTCCTTTGATTTTTAATTTTTCTGTAATGGAAAATTCATTTAACAGATTTTTTGCTGCGCTTTGTGATTCATTGCTAACTTTCCATACAACATCCTGAATGCCTTGGATTTTATCTTTGAAAATGATTGACCGAGAACTTCGACTCAATAATACTGCCATAGTGTGGATTAAACTTAACCTTTTAACTTACGCAAAACTTTATATTGAAACAACCATATTATACTAATTCAGTTTCAACAATTAGATCTTTTTGAATATTTTGGAATACTTTGGATAATATCGTATACTGCAGAAAATAATAAACCTAATTACCATGACTAAAAACCTCACAATTGGCAATGTATTGCCATCACAAATGAATTCTGATTATTCAGAAGCAGTACTTAATACAACCTTGACAGAAGCAATTGGTATAGCGCTTCACGACAAACCTTCTACCTCAGGGTTGACTTCCAGTGATATAAGCAGCGTCAAACAAATTTATTCTATGTATCTGAATAAAGGCGGTCAGTCAGGTTCAGATTCCGCCTATTGGAACAAATCCAAGGCAGATAATGATGCCTATTGGAACAAGGGCGGGTGATGAAGGAATGTCAATTGATCATTCTAAAACTATATCTAATGATTCATTAGGGGATTTATGTAGGAGAGAAGGATTTAGCCAAAATTCTTTGCCAATAAGCGATTTTGCTTGGAAGAAATTGATTCGATTTGGGGAATTGATACCGTTATCAATTACCCAATTTTGGGGCTTTGAAATGTCACTTTCTAATGATCTCTATGAAGCAGATTTGTTGTTTTGTGTACATAAAGCAGATCAGTTCAATCGATTTGTTAATGGGGAAGGAGGACTGTTATTATTCGGTGACACTATATCAAAACAATATCAATGGCTAGGATCTAAATGGAGTGATAAATCAGATGAGATGCATAGCTCAATCTCCAATCTATGGTTTGAATATGATTATTCAGACTTAGTAACTGTTGGACACAAGCCGAACTTCTTTTTTGCACCAAACCCTAATAAACATATTTTAGAAATCCTCAGTTCGGCAGAGATAGTATTTTCTCATTTAAGTCGTATGGCTCCGATATTGGAAGGATATGGCCAATTGCTAAAGTGTCATGAAGCCCTCTCAGGAAAAGCTTGGATATCTCAAATTGGTGTGATGTTGGCAAGAAGTTATTCTTCAATTAGGGTTTTTATACAAGATATTCCGAAAAATGAAATCGTGATTATCTTGAATAAACTCAATTATGCAAATGCTTCAGACCCCATATTAATAAAGTATTTGGCTATTTGTGAGCTGTATTCCAGTCAGGTCAATTTAAACGTAGATGTAGACCATAAGATAGGCGATAAGCTTGGTATAGAGTGTTATTTTAATACCATGAAATCTGCAATAGATTTTATGCATAAATTATGTGACATAAACTTATGTACTTCGCTGAAGTTTTCAGCCATAAAAGAATACATGACATTGATCAATTTTGATAAAAGCATGAATTACCAAAGTTTTTTTTCTCATTTTAAATTGGTTTTTCAGCCAGGAGTTTTACCATATGTTAAGGTTTATACAGGCTTCGTTCACAATGAAATAGCCAGAAAGGTGATTAGAACCAAACCATTACAAAAATTAAATCATGAATAAACTTGTATCGATCATTATTCTATTAGGATTCATTTTTTCAAAATGCAATTTACCCAGTTTCAATAATGAACTAAATCATAAAGAAAAGGGGGTCACCGTTAAGGATCTTTTTGAGGAAATTTATAATGGCAAAGAATTGTGTGACCCAACTTCAAAAGCTTACCTGTTAAATGGTAGCATGGGGCTTCCCCAAGCGCAGAATATTAGTGGTGCTTTTACTGCAAATCATGATATTGATACAACAGTATTGGTAAACTTTCTTCAGCATGAGGCAGATATTTTTTCATGGGAGACGTTCATTGCTATTAACTGGCCTTCAGCAGATGGAGAAAACCCAGATTCGACCATGTGTTTTGATGGGCCAAAAAAAGCTGTATGGGAAGGATGGATGCCTAGTCACAGGATTTTTAAAGAAAATGGAGATGCTCCTGATGAATGGCCCTACGAGTCTAGCAACTCACAAATAGATGAATTAAGAGTTTTTGGAAAGGTTAATTTGGGGCTGGATGACTTGTCAAATATGGATTCAGTTGATGCCGATAATTACCCAGTAATTGATAAAAATGGAAATTATGTTTTGTATGAAATATACTATAATAAAGAAGCCTATAACTATATATTAGATGGGAAATTATATAGCAAAGCGGGGCAAAAAGAATTTGTTAAAACCTGGCCGGATGTGACTTCTGGATTAACTGTGTTTACGACTGATTCGACTGGTCGAACCGATACGATGAATATTGAAAAGGAATACATGAGAGCATATTTCCCTATTGGAAATATTAAGGATTCAATTGAGGTAGTGAAAGAAGGAAACAATATAAAAACTTATAGTTTTTCAACAGGAACAGGAGCAATGATTATTAAAACTGCCTGGGTGATTTTGAATTCTGATGAAGACCATTCAAGTTTTTACACAAGAAATATAAATGCAGGAAATCGGGCTATAAAAATTGGTCTTGTAGGGATGCATATGGCTCATAAGATTGCCGAATCAACTCAATGGGTTTGGAGTACATTTGAGCATAAATCAAATGCTCCTGACATGGTGGATGGTAATGTGAGTTTTAAATTATCAAATTATACTTTTTTTGATGAAAAAAATGATGTGTTCAGTTTATATAATAAACCTCCAGAAGTCAGATATCAACCAGATAAGTCAGAAAGAAAATCAACACAGGTCGTAAGACTATTGCCTTCTCAGAAGAATACCATGCAAGTAGATCGATTCTTTAATGAACTTATTCAACGTTCAAATGAAAGCTCTGTGTGGCTTAACT
>Ga0316190_10004127_pt1 | contig 10545 bp, 9 predicted proteins | sample Eddworburrow2_MG_FD_204929 | JGI IMG/M metagenome (GOLD analysis project Ga0316190, IMG submission 204929) | Coastal sediment microbial communities from Maine, United States - Eddy worm burrow 2 | ecosystem: Environmental > Aquatic > Marine > Coastal > Sediment | place: USA: Maine | collected... | reverse complement strand
GGTCAAATCCGACCCAACGCAGCATCCACCAGACTCGGGCGGCCCAGACCGAGTTGCTCCCGTCGTACAGCACGACGCTGGTGTCGTCACCGACACCCAGTGCACCCATCGCTGCACAGAACTGCTCAGGTGTTCCTACCGCGAATTTGAGAGGGCTGTCTCCATCGGTCAGATCATCCATGAGATCAGCAAACCCGGCGGACGGAATGTGGCCGCCCTCATAGTCGGCCCGGCCACTCAGAATCTGGAGGTTACCGTCTTCGCCCGGCTGCACGCTGACGGAGCAGTCGAGAACCACCAGTTTCGGGTCATCGAGATGCTCGCTGAGCCACTGGGTGGTCACGAGCGAGTCCATTGTGGCGTCGGGCTGTGAGTTTGAACTCGCACAAGCAGTCGTGAGCGCCAATGCAGCGATCAAAATTAAGAGCTTCTGTGATCGATGATGAAACGACATTTTTCCTCGCGACTGTCTGGGGAATCGCTCCGCCGAGCATACATGTGAATGGGCTCCAAGGACACCACATTTCACACCGTTCTTCTGCCCGAGGGAAGATGGCCACCTGTTGAGGTCACTCATATGAAATTCCGTGCGGTTGAGTCGGGACCCTGTGCCTTCGGAGTATTGATGCAGTTTCTCGCCGATCCAACGCAGCCGCCCGACGACACCCGCATCGAGCGGTTCAAGTTGGAGTTTATGACCCGGAGCTGAAGGATAAGGGCAGCTTCCATTTCACGAATCGCAGCAGTACCAATGAATAAGTCTAGCTCTGAATAACCGTCACCATCACGTTTGCTTCCGCTGGAACAAAGATCATCACCACCTGGAGCGAGACCCTCGGCCAACCGGAAACCTCAGGATCTCTGGAGCCCGGTCCCGCAGATCAGGGCTTGGGCTTCAAAGGATGGAGACGTCTCGAAATCGTCGAGCCAGCAGGCCTCGCGCCTTCCTCTACCGCCGACTTCAGCGTGACCTGCCAGGAATAGACAACGCAGTACCGGGTGGGATGTCGAGCCGAGGGGCCGGCGGTCACGGCTGCCACTTCACACAGTCGCATTCAGAAATCGCCTGAGTTCAGCTTATCGGCCCTCCCCCACCCAGGTAACGTTGGTCTGCAAGATGCACTATTGACAAAACCTTTTTCGAAACATGCTGTATATACCGTATATGAACAGTAAAGCATTTTCACTGCTCCTCCACCTGGCCCCAGACGACCCGGAGCCGGTACGCGATCAGATCGCGCGCCAGCTCCGCAATCGCATCACGCGCGGCGAGCTGCCGGCGGGCGATCCGCTGCCAGGCTACCGGCAACTGGCGCGCCAGTACAGGGTGGCGCCGTCCACGGTCGAGGCCGCCTACGAGCAGCTCGTTGCCGATGGGCTCCTCACCGGCGCGCCCGAGGGCGACGTCAAGATCGCTGCACTCGATCCTGAGAGACGACGGGACCTCGTCGAACGCCTGCAGCTCGAAAAGCTGGTGGCGCAGGAGCTCGGGCGGCGGGAGCTGAAAATGGCCCGCGACGTGCAGCGCCGTCTCCTACCACCTTCCGAGGTGGCCGGTCCGGGTTGGGAGGTAGCCGCACGCTGCCTGCCGGCGCGGGTGGTTGCGGGCGACTTCTTCGATATCCTCCGGCGCGCCGATGGCAGCGTTGACGTGATAGTGGCTGATGTGGCCGGCAAGGGTTTCGCCGCCAGCCTCATCATGGCTTCAGTGAAGGCGATGCTGCCCTTCGTTACCGCCGAGAACGGCGTCGCGGAATCGCTGGTCCAGCTCAACGGCCGGCTCGCGACCGAGCTCGGCCGCGGCGAGTTTGTCGCCCTGACCCTGGCGCGGTACAGCCCTTCTGAGCGGAAGGTGGAGCTGTCCAACGCCGGTGCACCGGATCCCTATCTGATCCGTCCCGGCGAACCGGCCCAACCCCTGTCGGCGCCCGGTCCGCGGCTGCCGCTCGGCGTACGGGAGCAGGTCGCCTACGCCTCCCGCGACGTGGATTTGGCTGACGATCAGAGTCTTCTTCTGCTCACCGACGGCCTGCCCGAGGCACGCGACGCCGATGGCGAGCCGTTGGGGTACGAGGTCCTGGAGTCGATGCTTTCCGAGGAACATTCTGCCGGCTCGCCCTTGTCGTGGCTGTCAGGTCTTTTCGACAGCGTCCAACAAAGGACCGTCCGTGCGCCGGAAGACGACTGGACCGCGGCGATGCTGGTGCCAAGGGGGGCCGAGGAGGCACCGTGATTCTGAATTTGTCGGAACTTTCCGACGAGCCGCTGCACGCACAGATCTCTCGTCAGATCCGGGCGAAGATCCTGAGCGGGGACCTGGACGGCGGTGATGCGCTGCCTTCGATCCGTGGTCTGGCCAAGGGGCAGCGGGTGAGTGTCATCACCATCCAACGGGCATACGACGATCTCGAGCGTGAGGGACTGGTGAGGTCCCGGCGAGGCAAGGGTTTCTGGGTGGCACCGTTAGCCAACGGAAGGAAGAACACGATGGCCGAACAGCGGTTCACCGACGCTCTGAAGAAACTGGTGGGACACGCTGCCGCGGAGGGGCTGAGCAAGGCCGACATGCGACGTATCCTCGAAAGGCTCTTGAGGAAAGGGGCGCCGAGATGAGCGAGCACCGACGAGAGGCCGCTGCCCGCCTGAGCGGATTGACCAAGCAATGGCCGGGATTCCAGCTCGGTCCACTGGACCTCACCCTGGAGCCGGGCACCGTGCTCGCCCTGGTGGGGCCCAACGGCGCCGGCAAGACGACGACACTCAATTGCATGGCCGGGCTGATTGTGCCCGATGATGGCAGCGCAGAGGTTTTCGGCAAACCCGTTCACCCGGCTCGACCGGAGTACCGACGCGAGGTGGGCTATGTCGGTGAGGAGAATGGGTTCTTCCAGGGCTGGAACGGCGGCCGCAATCTGGATTACATGGCCCGGATGATGCCGGGATGGTCGGACGATCGCGCCAGCCTTCTCACCAAGCGCCTCGGGTTAGCGCTCGGCAAGCCGGTAAACAAGCTGTCGCGCGGTAATAAGACCAAGCTCGCCCTGGTGGCGGCAATGGCACACCGGCCCCGCCTGCTCCTGCTGGACGAACCGACTGCCGGTCTGGATCCCGTCGTGCGAGCGGAGGTCCTGGATGTGCTCTGGGAGATTATCGAAGACGGAGAGCACGCGGTGCTCTACTCCACCCACGTGCTGTCCGACATCAACCGTCTCGCCGACGAGCTGGTCTTCCTGCGCGATGGCCAGCTGGTGCTGCGCACCGGGCGGGATGAGCTCAGCGAAAGCTGGCGGCGGGTGTCGTTCCGGCTGCAAAACGAAGATGTCGAGCTCTCGGGCGTCGTCGAGCACCGCCAGGTTCGGGCCGAGCACCAGGTGATCACCAGAGAAGCGGAGGCCACACTGCAGCAGCTCAACGAGCTGGGAGCGGAGGCGGTGGAGGTCTCGCGCATGAGTGTGGACGAGATCGCGGTACAGATCCTCAAGGAGGGGCACCATGTGGCACGCGCTAAGAGCTGAGCTCGTCTACTTCCGGATGTGGCTGTTCGGAGGCCTCGGGATCGCAGGCGGAATCACGGTTTTTATGCACGTGCTGAAGTGGCTCTTTGACGACGGAGAGGGCGTACCCGGCTTCTTGACAAGTATGTTTCTGCTGATTGCGGGGATGGTGGTCGCATTTGTCGCCCAAAGCTACCGAGCAGAGGAACGGCGGGCCCGCCTACTGATGGCAGGTCCCCTGACTCCCCGCCAGCTCGCAGGCGTATTGGTCCTTTTGCCAGCGGCTTTGATGGGTCTGTGCGTTCTATTAACGGCTTTCAAGATAGGCCTGGAGGCACTGATTACGGGGCGGCTCGATATCGAAAGCGTGCGCACGACCGCCTCGTTCGCCGGGCAGTTCTGGGCCTACGCGCAGCTGGGGCCGCTCGCGCAGGAGGCGTCGGCGGCCCACCGCCAGCGGCGCAGCCGGGCCGTCGTCGTCGGTTGGGGGGTATTTGTCGGCGCGGTTCTGGTGCTGGCGGCGTCGTGGTTGTTCGCAGGTTCAATCCACGGTTTCCTGGGTCCGATGATCGCCGCGGGTGCAGCCATGGCGGTCGCGGCGGCGCTCTACCAAGGCCGCACCGACTTTACGCGCTGACCGAGGCCTCGACCGTAAGAAGACGGAATAAGCCCACTTGGTATGGGAGCAATCATGAAAAGCAGGGAACGACTGTATTTTCTCGACAACCTCAGGACATTTCTCATCTTCCTCGTTGTTTTCCACCATGCCGGCGTGGTCTATGAAAGCAGCGGCCTGACGGCCTCGTTTTGGATCGTCGACGACCCGTCGACCAGCAACCTGCCGGGGCTCGTGAATGTTGTCACGGACATCTTCGTCATGCCCACCCTCTTTTTCGTTTCCGGGTTTTTTGCCCTGTCATCGTTGGAGAGAAAGGGGGCGTGGAGGTTTCTCAAATCCAAGTTCAGGCGACTGATGGTTCCCTGGGCGATCGCGGTCTTCACCCTGATTCCTCTCTACAAGCTGATCTTCCTCTACTCGAGGGGGCTGCCCCAGGAAAGCTGGACCACCTATTTCTATTTCTCGAATGGCATCTTCAGCATGAGCTGGTTGTGGTTTCTGCCTGTGCTGTTTCTTTTTAATCTTTTGTACCTTCTTTTGTGGAAGCTGAATCTGCCGGCCGACAAACCCCCTCTCGATCTCGCCGTTGCGGCTGTGTTCGTGCTCGGCTTCATCTACACCATGGTTGTGAGTGTGGTCGGGTGGATCGGTTGGACGAAGACGCCGTTGTTCGACTTTCAGAACGAACGGCTGCTGCCGTACTTCCTGGTATTCCTGCTCGGCGCTCTGTGCTATCGACGAAAGATATTCGATACCGATCAACGGAACATGAAGCTCTACATCGCCGTGAACGCGACTGCGTGGATACCCATCAACGTCTACCTGATCGTGCTGCTCAATTACATCTTTCGGCCTGGCGAGTTCGTCGTCTCAGAGGTCGCCGATCTTCTTCTGCTCTGGTTCAGTTTCCATCTGTCCATGCTCGCCCTTCTGTACTGCGCCCTGACGAGCTTCAAGTATTTCTTCAACAAACAGGGGCGGCTCGGCGCCACACTGGGAAGACTCTCCTATGGCGTCTACATCATCCACATCGGGGTCATGGGTCTCATCGCTTTGGCCTTACTCAGAATCGACCTTCCCGGGATTCTGAAGTATCCGATTTTGACAATCACGACCTACGCTACCTGTAATCTGATCGCCTATGCCTACGCCAAAACGGTGAAAAACCTGGCAGCTACGCCCGGGTGAAGCCAGACAAACGCCACCCTTCGCTTTGTTGCGTTGGGTGCCGATGGGCACGCCGAAGAACTTCGTTCCCCGTCAATGACGGGTCGATAGATTTCAATCAGTCGGCTCGGAACTGGAAATAGCCTTCCTGAGGCGCTGGATAGTCGGTACCTATCGCCGGCTGTTCCACTGCGACCAGGACCACGCCAACGAGGCTCCGTTTCTTCAGAGGTGCTGGCATGGCGGAATCGTATCACCTTGCACAGGCGCTACTCCTGTTCGCTCTCCCCACGAAGCAGCTTGAGCATGATGGCAGCATTCGCGTTATAGGGGGCCAGCTCGAGGCACCGCTCGTAGCTCGCGATCGCGAGGTCGATCTCACCCGCCTCTGCGAAGGCTTCGCCGAGACTGTCGTGCGTGTTCGGCCGCTCCGGATAGCTCTCGACATTGAGCTGGAACACCTCGATCGCCTCTTCAATCATCGATCGTTGAAGCAGCTGGTACCCGAGGGTGTTGAGCTGATCCTCAGCGAAGTTCCAGACGTCGGCTTCGCCAACCTTGAGGCGCCTATAGATCAAAACGGCGGCTTCGATACCCAGTTCGACAAGAGCCTGACTCACGGGGGCGCAGATCGAGGTTTTCTTGGAATCGGTGAGGCTCCCAAAAATCTGCGTCGTCCACGCGTTGGTGTTGAGACCTGGCATCGCAAACCCCGACTCCAGCCATGGCGCCAGCGGTTGTGCTTCGAGGATTGCCTCGAGGTCGTGTCCGTCGTCGATCTCCTTCTTCACAGCGGCGATCGACCCCTCCACCATTTCCTGGTAGTGCCGCAGCCCTGTCATCGTCAGATCCTTGCCGTGCGCTGGAACCACGACTGTGTCGTCCGGCAAAACTCGGATAAGCTCATCGAGAACTCTGGCGAGACCCTCGGGGTCTCCTCCCCTTTCGGGATCGACGCTGGGAAACGACTCACCGAGGACGAGGTCACCGACGTAAGCCACTCGTGCGCGGGTGAAGTGAATTACGAGATCACCATCGGTCAGCCCACCCGCAAACGGCAGCACCCTGATTACATCCCTATTGAAAAACAGCTTCGTCTCGGTACCCGCGGTGAGATTTGGGATGCCGACCTGGAGGCTCTCGGGAAGGGAAAAGTAGGTCGTCACTCGAACTCGGGTCGCGGGGTGCGAGATGATAACGGCATCTTTTCCGATAACGCCATCACCGCCGACATGGGCAATATCACCCTGTGTATTGATGATGATGTTCACGGCTTCGCTACCGAGACGGGCCAACTTTTCCCCCGCCTCCGACGCGGTGATCGCGTGGCCATTGTCGACGATCATCGTCCCGTCATCACCGATTGAGACGAGTCTCTTTGTGCCGTCATGACTCTTCAGAACATGCAACGAATCGACCAGGTGTCTCGACCCAACCGCAAGCACGGCCTGCTGCGCAAATGGTGACCCTGTATGAATCATCACCAACAGGAAGATTTCGGCTCGCGCTCGAATCACTCGGTGCATCGGAATGCCCTTCCGCGGCCCGAAGTTGACCATATAGAGATTCCTATCCCTTGAATCGAGAACTAACAGTAATAACCCGAGGAGGTTTTGTGAAGTACGTTACGAGCTTTGTCATGCCGGTGCAGAAGAAAAAGATCGATGTCTATCGTCGTACCGCCCGCAAGTTCGCCAAACTCTGGAAGGAGCATGGAGCGCTCGAGGTCGTGGAATGCGTGGCCGAGGACGTCAAGAAGGGCAAGCTGACGTCATTCCCGCAGAGCGTGAAGTTAAAGCGGACCGAGACGGTCGTGGTTTCATGGGTCACCTTCAAGAGCCGCGCACACCGCGACCGCGTGATGGCTCAAGTGATGGCCGACCCGCGCGCGCAGAAACTGATGAATCCCGAGGATATGCCCGGCGACGGCCATCGGATGTTCTGGGGCGGCTTCGACGTGATGTTCAAGCTCTGATTGGTGTCGAAATAGGTACGAGGCACCGATATCCGTTCTGAGGACCGCGGTTCCGTGTCGCCGTTCCAGGCGCCTTGCCTCAGGGGACAAGCTCTACTAAAGCACCGACCAGCGTGTCGATATCCTGCCGGGTGTTGTAGAAATGGGGCGCGACGCGAAGGGTGTTGCCATCCCTGACGTTGACGACAATCCTACGATCCAGGAGCTGTTGGCGGACCATCTCAGGTTCGGGAACGTCAAAACTCAGAATCCCAGCCCGCTCGTGCCAGGGTTTCGGCGTGACGACCTTGAACCCCCGGTCTTCGACCCGCTCGTAGAGATAGGTGGTCAGATCTTCCACCTGCCGCTCGATCTGGTCGAGACCGATATCGAGGATGAGCTCCACGCTGTGCCGCATCACCCAGATCCCGAGATAGTTCGGATTGCCGTACTCAAACCGACTCGAATCGGTTGCGAGCCTCAGCGGTTGCTGCCATTTGTCATCAGATTCAAAGCTGAAGCGGGCGACGTAGGCGGGTTCGATTCTCGACGCGAATCCCTCGCGACAGTAAAGGAAGCCTGTGCCGGTCGGGCTCAGCAGGCCCTTGAAACCACCCGCAACGACGACATCCGCCCCAAGTTCGGTCAGCGGCGTCGCAAGGACGCCAATGGCCTGGATGCCATCGACGGCAAGGACAATGTCCCGTTCGCGGCATGCTGCGGCAATCGCGGGAATGTCGAAGCGATAGCCATTGCCGTAGGCGACCCAGGAGACGCCCACAGCGCGAGTCCGGTCATCCATTTTTTCAATAAAAGACTCCGGTGGAATTCTGCCGTCCGAGCCGCGAACAACAACGACCTCGACACCATTCTTTTCCAACCGCCTCCACGGCAGCACACAGGCGCTGTGCTCGAACTCCGAGATGAGGACCTTGTCGCCGGCCTCGAGGCCGAGGCCGTGAGCAACGATGTTGATGCCCTCCGAGGTGTTCTTGAGGAACGAAACCGTCGAGGGCGAGACGCCGACCAGTCGGGCAAGTGTTTCGCGGGCCCGTTCGATCTCCTGGATCGAAAACGCCCTTTCTCCGACCTGCTCCCACATGTCGGCCATGTAACTGATCATCGCCTCTTCGGCGCACTTTGGCAGCGGTGCCTTGGCAGCCGTGTCGAGATAGACCCAATTGTCCAGCGTAGGAAACTGTCTTCTGAGTGCGCCAAAGTCTGGAAGCATTGTCCCCCCGATCAGCGGGTCATCATGCCACAGATGGTCGCCACCGATAAGAGATGTCAGGACGTACTGCGGAGATCCGAAACGGTAAACCTCTGAAGCACCGCATGGACAACCTCCCGAAATGGGGTGAACCGGGTCATACCGGAGTGCCTGATCCTTTCCACCGCCAGTTGCGTATTCCCCGGCCTCGCGGCAGCTGACGGCGAGCCATCTCGATTGGGGGTGATGTGCTCCATGGACAGGCCGGTCAGGTCGGCGAGTTCTTGAGCCCACTCATATTTGGTACCGCCCTCCAGGGAGGAGAAGTGATAGATCCCGCTGCCTTCGACTTCCAGCAAGTGAGCCACGGCCTCTGCAACGTCGTTGGTCCAGGTGGGAAAACGGATGCCGGCATGATCCAGACTCGAAGGCGCAGGATCCTGAATCTGGGCCAGGGTCTTGAAGATGAACCCAGAACTCGGCCAGGTGGGACCAGCCCCGATCAGAAGTGGGATACGAAGGACCAAACCCGAATCGCGCCGAAGAACAAGATCCTCCGCTTCTACTTTCAGTCGTCCGTATTCATTGACAGGATGTCGTGCATCGTCCTCACCGTAGGGCGGGGCCGCCCCATCGAACACATAGTCTGAACTGACGAACAGCAGCGGCACCGATTCGGGGAGCAGATCGCAAAACTGTTCGACCGGTGCCACATTCAGACGGAAGGCCTCTTCGGGATGTTCCTCGCAGAAATCCGGGTCCCGGTAGGCGGCGCTGTGCACCACGACATCCGGTTTCACCTCTTTCAGTATGCGTCTCAGAGCCTCAGCATCGCGCAGGTCCACCGGAAACAGACCCTCCCCAGCTTGGGAAAATCCGGCACCCGTAATGGTGCACGTGCCATCCAGCCGAGCCATGAAACTGCTCCCCAGCAGGCCGCTGGCTCCAGTAATCAATAGGTTTGTTTCAGAGTTCACGGCTGCCACCCTTCGCATTGCTGCTTCGCATTGTTGCACTTCATCGCAGGTGTGACACCCCTGCCCTGCTCACCCCTGTAGTACGCTGGCGCCGTACGAATTCGGTACACGACATCAACTGATCTCGAGGAGAAAAAAGACTGATGCAATATCGCGAACTGGGAAGAACCGGGTGGAACGTATCCACAGTCAGCTTCGGATGTTGGGCTATCGGTGGTACCTGGGGACCGGTTGACGACACCGAGTCTCTCGCGGCCTTGCACCGGGCCGCGGAGCTTGGGGTCAACTTCTTCGACACCTCCGACCGCTATGGCAACGGCCGCAGCGAGCGATTGCTGGCACAGTTTCGTCGCGAACATGAAGAACAGATCTTCGTAGCTACCAAGATCGGCCGCCGTCTCGACCCCCACGTCGCAGAGGGATACAACGGTGACAACCTCACCTCATTCGTGGAACGCAGTCTGGGCAATCTCGAGACTGAGGCTCTCGATCTGGTCCAGCTTCACTGTCCCCCTACCGGGGTCTACTACATGCCCGAGACCTTTGGCGTTCTCGACGATCTTGTAGCCGCCGGGAAGATCCGCCACTACGGTGTCAGCGTCGAAAAGGTGGAAGAGGCGCTCAAGGCCCTCGAATACCCCAACCTGCAGAGCGTCCAGATCATCTTCAATCTCCTCCGGCACCGGCCCGCCGACCTCTTCTTTGAACAGGCTCGCCAGAAAAGTGTTGGCATCCTTGCCCGCGTCCCTCTGGCCTCGGGCCTGCTGACCGGCAAGCTGACGTCGGACAGCACATTCGACGCCGACGATCATCGAACCTTCAATCGGGACGGCGCCAGCTTCGACCGGGGAGAGACTTTTTCTGGCGTTGATTTCGAACTCGGTCTCAAAGCCGTTGACGAGCTTCGCCAGGTCTGCACTCCGGGAATGAGCCTCGTCGATTTCGCGCTTCGGTGGATCCTCATGTTCGAGGCTGTGACCTGCGCTATCCCCGGGGTCAAACGACCGGAGCAGGTCGAGCAGAACGTAATCGCCGCCGATCTGCCCGCCCTCTCGAACGAAACCATGGCCGCGGTGAACTCGATCTACGACCGGCTGATTCGGGCATCGGTGCATCACTACTGG
>Ga0316190_10004126_pt1 | contig 10546 bp, 10 predicted proteins | sample Eddworburrow2_MG_FD_204929 | JGI IMG/M metagenome (GOLD analysis project Ga0316190, IMG submission 204929) | Coastal sediment microbial communities from Maine, United States - Eddy worm burrow 2 | ecosystem: Environmental > Aquatic > Marine > Coastal > Sediment | place: USA: Maine | collected... | reverse complement strand
CCGGCAGCCGCATTGCGCGGATTGACCAGTTCCTTGCGGCCGTCCTTCCGCGCTTGTTCGTTGTAGGCCTCGAAACCGGCCAGCGGCATGTAGATTTCGCCGCGGACTTCGAGCTCGCGCGGCCATGGCTGCTTGCCCTGGCGCTGCAGGCGCAGCGGTATCGCCGTGATGGTGCGCGCGTTGGAGGTGACATCCTCGCCGGTGGCGCCGTCGCCGCGGGTTGCGGCCTGCTGCAGCAGACCCCCTTCGTAGCGCAACGAGATGGCGATGCCGTCCAGCTTCGGTTCGGCGACATAATCAACATGCTCAACCTCCAATCCTCGGGCCACGCGCTCGTGAAACTGGAGTATCTCTTCTTCGGAGAAGGCGTTGGCCAGCGACAGCATCGGTGTCGCGTGCCGCACTTCCGCAAACCCCGGCAGCGGCTCGCCGCCGACCCGCTGGGTCGGGGACTCGGCCGTGACGAGATCGGGGAATTCCCGCTCGAGCTCCTGCAGTTCGCGCAACAGCCGATCGTACTCGGCATCCGGCACGGTCGGCGAATCCAGGACGTAGTACTGGTAGTCGTGCCGTTCGATCTCGGCACGCAGCTGATCGATGCGAACCTTCGCTTGCGTCCGGTCCATGTGGGCCCGTCACCCCCGCTTGGATTTGCGGCGGTCGTAGTCTCGCATCTCTTCGCGGATCTGGGCTTCGCGCTGACGGGTGAAAGGGCTGCGCTCGCCATCCAGCAATTCGGCATGCAGTATTTCACCGATGCGCCGGGCGGTGGCCAGCATGGCGTCCCAGGCGTCGAGCGCCTTTGCCGGGCCCGGCAGGGTCAGGAACAACACCAGGCCGCCGGTTTCGAACGTGTTCCATTCGTCCCGCTCGAAGTGCCCGGGCTTGGCCGCGTTGGCCAGGCTGAACACCGGCTGCTCGCTGCCGTCGACCACGCGATGGAAGACGTTCATGTCGCCGAATTCCATGCCGGTGTTCACGGTTGCCTGCAGCAATTCGGCGCCGTTGATCATGTGGTTGTCGCGGGCCAGGAGGAAGAGGCTGACGATCTTGTCCGGCGGCGGCCCTGGGGGTTTGCGGGGCTTTGGGGGTTCCGCCAGCACCGCCGACTCCGCCGCATCGATGTCCAGTTCACCCTGCCCACCGGGCTCGCCTTCCGGACCACCTGCACCACCCGATGGCGTTGCGCCTTCACCAAGCCCCGCCAGGGTGGGTTCCTGCCGCATCGAGGCCCCCTTCTTGCGGTGGCCACGGGGGCTGCTCTCGTCGCGGCGTGAGGCCTTGGGCGTGCGTTTCTTGTCCGGATTACCAAACAGGAAAATCGAAGCGACGATGACGACGCCGACAATGATGAGAATCCAGCGCAGTGTTGAGGTATCCAAAATCTACTCTCCGGGGCTTTGCCTGTTCCGCCGGCGTTAACTCGCGGCGAGCGCGGCGGCTTCTTCAATATCGACCTGCACCAGGCGCGAAACGCCGGGCTCCCTCATCGTAACACCACTCATCTGGTGGGCCATCTCCATCGTGATCTTGTTGTGGGTAACGACGATGAACTGGACCGTGTCGGACATTTCGCGAACCATGCTCGAAAAACGCACGACGTTGGCATCGTCCAGCGGCGCATCCACCTCGTCCAGCAGACAAAAGGGCGCGGGGTTCAGCCGGAAAATCGAGAACACGAAGGACACCGCGGTCAGCGCTTTCTCCCCGCCCGACAGCAGGTGCAGGCTGGTGACCCGCTTGCCCGGCGGCTGGGCCATGATGGTCACCCCCGTCGTCAGCAGGTCCTCGCCGGTCAGTTCGAGGTAGGCGTGGCCGCCGCCGAACAGGCGTGGGAACAGTTCCTGCACGCCCTTGTTGACCCGCTCGAAGGTTTCCTTGAAGCGCGTGCGGGTCTTGCGGTCGATCTTGGCGATGGCGTTCTCCAGCGTGTTCAGCGCATCGCACAGGTCGGCGTTCTGCGCATCGAGATAGTCCTTGCGCTTCTGCTCTTCCTCGAACTCCTGGATGGCCGCGAGGTTGACGGGTTCGAGCCGCGCGATGTTTTCGCGCAGCCGCTCGAGTTCGGCTTCCCAGTCTGCGCTGGCCAGGTCGTCCGGGACTTCGGCAGCGAGCTGGTTGACGTCGCCACCCAGTTCCTCCACCTGCCGCTGCAGGGCGCGCGCATTCAGCTGGATTTCCTGTTGCTGCAGGCGTGCCCGCTCCAGGTCCTGGCGGATTTCGTCAGAGGCCTGAATGGCCTGCTGCCGCTGGGCGTCTTTTTCCCGGTAGTCATTCTCCAGCCCCTGCAGCCGGGCGCGCGCTTCACCGAGCCGGGTGTCGGTCTCCACGCGGCGCTTCAACAGGCCGTCCATTTCTTCGCGATGCAGCTTCTCGGGCGACTGTGCCTTGGCCAGTTCCTCGCTCAGGTTGAGATAACGCTGCTGCAGCAGACTCAGCTGCGTGTCCATCCGTTCCAGTGACTGGCGCAAGGAATCCAGGCTGGCCCGGCGGGATTCGGCCTTCAAGGCCAGTTCGTGGCGGTGATCGCGCGCCGTGCCGAGTTCAGTGCGAGCCTTGTCGCGGCGCGCCAGCAATTCGACACGCCGGGCTTCCAGGCCATCACGTTCATCCTTGAGGCCGGACATCCGTTCGACCAGCGTCTCCAGTCGGGCGCGGGCCTTCCTGACCGCCGCCTGGTCGTCCCTGGCCTGCTGCTTGAGCTCGCCAAACTCCGTGCTCATAGCCGTCTGCCGTTCCTCGAGCAGGCGACAACTGGACTGGCGGCTCTCGTGCTGACCGTCCACCTCGCTGCGCTTGCGGTGCACGGCATTGAGGTCTGCCTGCTGCTCCTGCACGCGGCTCTCCAGGGACGTGGCCTGATCCCGTGATTTCCCGATCTGCCCGGCCAGGCGCGTGGCCTCTGCCGTGAGTTTCCCGACTTCGCCCTCGAGCCGGCTGATCGCCCGCTCGCGGGCCAGCATGTTGTCCTGCTCGGTCTGGGCGCGGGCCACGCGCACCCAGCCGCGGCCAATCCATTCTCCCGATGGCGTGATCAACGACTCGCCCTCACCCAGGCGTTCACGGCCGGCCCAGGCCTGCTCGAGCGAATCGGCCGTGGTCACGGCATTGAGCCAGTGCATCACGGCGTCCGGGGCCCTTGCCTTGGCGGCCAGGCTGCCGCTGCGGGCCTTGGTGGCGCCTGCCGATTCCTCGACCAGGGCCAGCGTGGACGTGTCCAGCCCGGCCAGGGCCTCGGCCTGCCCGCCGTCCTTGCCAATCACTACGGACTGCAACCAATGGCCCAGCACCGCTTCGACCGCGGTTTCCCAGCCTTCCTCGACCGTCAGTACACGCGCGAGGCGGGGGGCGGAGGCCAAACCCTGGTCACGCAGCCAGCTTTCAGCTGCTTCGTCTTCCAGTGCGGCCTGCTGCATGGCGCGCAAGGACTCGAGACGGCCTTCGCGGGTGTGCAGGTCGTGCTGCACCGACCGGTAACGTTCCTCGGCCTCGCGCAAGGCGGACTGGGTGGCGCCCAGCGTCTCGCGCAGCGCATCGAGTTGGGTCTGGGCCCCCTGCTCCTGGCCGGCCAACCGGGCCGACTCCTCCGCCAGTTCTTTGATTTCGTCCCGCAAGGCCCGGAGATCGATGGTCGAGCCTTCCCGCTCCAGTGCCTCGACGCGCCGTGAAGCCTGCATCAGCCGCTGATCCAGAAGCTCGACGTCTGCCCGGGCGCGGTCGGCTTCACGATTGCTCTCGGTGCTCTGCTGGTGATGCTGCTCGAACGCCTGCTGCCATTCGGCCACCGCCTGCTCGGCGGAAGTCATCGCCTCCAGAGCCGCTGCTTCGGTTGCGTGGGCCTGCTCCAGCGACGGCTCGACGTCGGCCAGCGCCTGCGTCAGGTCCTCGACCTGGGCACGGTCCAGCACCATGTGTTTTTCCAGGTCCTGCAGCGCACTCTCGGTCTCCTGGAATTCGGCGCGCTGACGCTCCTGCAGTTCGCGCGCGTGCTGGATGTTCTGCTCCAGGCGCGCGATCTCGCTGCCCACCGCGTAGAGTTCGCCCTGCACTTCGTTGAAGGCTTCGCCGGCCTGCCCCTGCTCTTCGTGCAGTTTTTCCAGCGCCGCCTCGGCCGACCGCTGGCGGGCAATGCTTTCCTGCAGGCGGGTTTCGCGCTGGGCCAGGCCCTGCTGCCCTGCTTCAGCGTCTGCCATCAGCTTCTTCCAGCGCAGCGTCACCAGGCGTGACTCCAGTTCCCGTTTTTCCTGCTGCAGCTTGCGGTAACGCCTGGCTGCCGCGGCCTGGCGCTTGAGGCGATTGAGGTGCTTGGTGACTTCCTCGCGCAGATCGGACAGCCGCGACAGGTTGTCGCGCGTGTGCTGGATGCGCCGCTCGGTTTCGCGGCGCCGCTCCTTGTAGCGGGAAATGCCGGCTGCCTCTTCGAGGTGTCCGCGGATTTCTTCCGGGCGGGCCTCGACGACTTCGGAGATCATGCCCTGTTCGATGATCGAATAGCTGCGCGAACCCAACCCCGTCCCCAGGAACAGGTCCCTGACGTCCTTGCGCCGGCAGCGCGTGCCGTTCAGATAGTACAGGGAGACGCCGTCGCGTGAGACCTGGCGCTTGACCGAAATCTCGTTGTAACCGGCGAACTGGCCGCCTACCCGGCCATCGGAGTTGTCAAAAATCAGCTCGACCGTGGCGGTTCCGACCGGCTTGCGGGTCGATGATCCCGAGAAGATCACGTCGGCCATCGACTCGCCGCGCAGCACCTTGGCCGAACCCTCGCCCATGACCCAGCGGACGGCGTCGATGATGTTGGACTTGCCACAGCCGTTCGGCCCCACGATGCCCGTCAGGTTGGTCGGGGCATGAAACGTCGTGGGGTCGACGAAGGACTTGAAGCCGGCCAGCTTGATCGTGGCCAGTCTCATCCGCTGCTGCCTTCCCGTGATCGTTCGCGCGCGGTCGCCGCTGGCGACATTGAAGTCCTGTTCATGAAGTAGTTAAACTGCCTGACTTTATTTATCGGTTTTGATCGGCCAAATTTACAGGGAAATTTCCGGAGTTGCCATGAGCACGTTACCCAGCAAAGAACTAGAAGTATTTCCCAATCCCAAGCCGTCGCGGGATTATACCATCCGTATCGAGTCGCCCGAGTTCACCTGCCTGTGCCCGAAAACGGGGCAGCCTGACTTCGCCACCCTGGAACTGGAGTACATTCCCGATAACCTGTGCGTGGAGCTGAAGTCATGGAAACTGTACCTATGGAGTTACCGGGACGAAGGTGCGTTCCACGAAGCGGTGACCAACAGCATCCTGGACGACCTGGTCGCCGCGATCCAGCCACGCTATGCCCGGCTCACCGCCGAGTTCAACGTGCGCGGCGGAGTCTACACCACGGTCGTCGCCGAGCACCACAGCGAAGACTGGGCCCCCGTCACCAGCCGCCTGCATTAGTCCGCAAGTTACCCCAATCGCCGCGCTCTGGCTTGCCCATGCGCGCCTGAACCTGGGCTTCCTTCAAGCCGTAGCGCGGGCTACGGCGTTCAGTCCAGCCCGGCGTTCAGCCCCACCTGTTCTGCGCCGGCGTCGCGGCGATTGGGGTAACTTGCGGACTCCATTACCTGTCCAGTTCGTGGGGGGACCAGGCGTCGATCGACAGCGCGTGGATGTCCGTTCGCATCAGGTCGCCGAGCGCCCTGTACACCATGCGATGACGCTCGAGCAGCGAGCGGTCGGCAAACGCCTCGGATATGATCAGCACCCGGAAATGCCCGCGGCCATCACGGGCACCGGCGTGCCCCTCGTGCAGATGGCTCTCGTCCTCCACGCCAAGGGTTTCCGGCTCGAACGCCGCGGCCAGGCGCTGTTTGATTTCCTGTAGTCGTTCTTTGGGGTTCATTTGGGCATTACCCTCTTGAAGGGCGTTACTTCGACCGACTGGTAGACCCCCGCAGCGGCATAGGGATCGGCGTCGGCCCAGGCGCGCGCTTCCTCCAGCGAATCGAATCCGGCCACGACCAGCGACCCCTGGAATCCTGCCGGCCCGGGGTCCTCGCTGTCGATGGCGGGCCGCGGGCCGGCCAGCAGCAGTCGACCCTCGTCCAGCAGGGCCTGCAAACGTGCCAGGTGCTCCGCGCGCGCCGCCTGGCGGGACGGCAGGCTGTCCGGCCGGTCGGTTGAGTAAATGACATACCACATGTTTGCTTTGCCCTTTAATTCGTAGACCGCAGCTTACGGGCTGTGCTTCTCACAGTAAAGACGCCGGTCCGGCACACGTACTGGTTTTCCGCGAACATCCGGTGCATTAGAATGGCGCGCTGGTACACGTCACAAACCGGGAAAAATGACAGAGCGAATCGAATTGCGTGCAGAAGGGCCCAAGCCCAGGCTGATCAGCCACATCGTGGCCGTGCTGGTGCGGGGCGGTCTGATTGCCTATCCGACCGATTCCGGCTACGCCTTGGGCTGGCGCTCCGACAACCGCAAGGCCCAGGAACGTGTGCTGCGGTTGCGGCAACTCGAAGGCAACCATTACTTCACCTACTGTTGTCGGACAATCACAGACGTCAGCCGCTACGCCAAGGTCAGCAACTGGGCGCACCGGTTGATCCGCCAGCTGACCCCCGGGCCTTATACCTTCGTGCTGCCGGCTACCAGCCAGGTGCCTCGAACGCATCGGCAGAAGCGACCCACGACGATCGGCATCCGCATTCCGAAACACGAAATCGTGCAGTCCATGCTGCAGACCATCGACGAACCCATCCTGAGTTCCTCACTGATCGTGCCCGGCATGGAGGACGAAATCTTCGATGTCGAAGACCTGTACGAAGCCGTGCACCAGGAGGTGGACCTGTTCGTGGATGCCGGCCATATTCCGCTGGAGCCTACAACACTGCTGGACCTGACGGAGGACGCGCCACGGGTCCTGCGCCTGGGACAAGGCGTGGTAGACTTTCTGTAGGAGCGAGCTTGCTCGCGATTTGAGGATCGTCGCGGGCGGAGGTGTCGGGGACTCCGCCGCAGGACACGCTCGAGACATCCATGTGCGCTAATCAACTGTTCCCGACAGTTGATTGTCCCGCGGCGGAGTCCCCGACACCTCCGCGGGACCGGTATTTTGGTCGCGAGCAAGCTCACACCTACACCGGAACGGGGAAAATATTGCAGACCACAGACGAACAGCCCGGCCAGGCCGAACAGCACGCGGTGCAGCAAGCGGAAATGCCCTTCGCGATTGTGCAGGGGCAGCCGTATACGCAGGTGCCCAACGACCTCTACATCCCGCCGGATGCTCTGGAGGTGTTCCTCGAAGCCTTCGAAGGGCCGCTGGACCTGCTGCTGTACCTGATCCGCAGGCAGAACCTCGACATCCTGGACATCCCGATCGCCGAGATCACACGCCAATACATGGCCTATATCGGCATGCTGGGAGAGTTGCAGTTCGAACTGGCGGCCGAGTACCTGGTGATGGCCGCCATCCTGGCCGAAATCAAGTCGCGCATGCTCTTGCCCCGGCCGACGGGAGACGACGAGGACGAGGAAGACCCGCGAGCGGAACTGGTCCGGCGACTGCAGGAATACGAGCGTTTCAAGCAGGCGGCCGAGGACCTCGACGACCTGCCGCGCGAGGGCCGCGATTTTGCAGTGGCCGAAGCCTTCGTCACGGACCGCAAGGTGATCCAGGTACCACCCGAAGTCGACCTGCAGGACATGTTGACGGCATTGCGCGATGTGCTGAACCGTGCCGAGCTTTACGGACACCACCAGGTGGCGATGGAGCCGCTGTCGGTGCGCGAGCGCATGACCGCGATCATCGATCGTTTGCGCGAGAGCCCGTTTCTTGAGTTCCACCAGTTCTTCACGGCCGGGGAAGGCCGCATGGGCGTGGTCGTCACCTTCCTGGCCCTGATGGAACTGACCCGCGAGCGTGTCGTCGACCTGGTCCAGAACAAACCCCTCGGAACAATCTACGTCAAGACACCCGAGTCGTCAGCCCAGGTATACGAGTAGGGCCTGTATAGAGTGAGGAACCAGCATGGCAAAACGGGGTGACACCGCCCGGACTTCCCTGAAGTGCATCCTCGAGGCGGTGCTGCTGGCGGCCGGCGAGCCGCTGGACCAGGCCGCACTCGCTTCGGTATTCGAAGACGAAGAACGGCCCAGTGACGCCGAAATCGGCCAGGCCCTGGCGGAGCTCGGCGAGGACTATGCGGAACGCGGCCTGCAACTGCAGGAAGTGGCCAGTGGCTTCCGCATCCAGGTACGCGAGGAGGTCAACCCCTGGGTCGCGCGGTTGTGGGAGGAACGTCCCCAGCGGTACTCGCGCGCCATGCTGGAGACCCTGGCACTGATCGCATATCGCCAGCCCATCACCCGCGGGGAAATCGAAGAAGTGCGAGGCGTATCGGTGCGCAGCAACATCGTCCGCACCCTGCAGGAACGGGAGTGGATCCGCGTCGTTGGCCACCGCGACGTTCCCGGCAAGCCGGCCCTGTTTGGAACCACCCGCGCTTTCCTCGATTATTTCAACCTCTCCAGCCTCGATGACCTGCCCTCACTGGCGGAAATCCGCGACATGGATGGCCTGGAGCCCGAACTGGACCTGGAGCCGCCCGTCGACCCGGACGCAACGGAGAGCCCGGACGACGAGGCCGAAGACGACGCGGTCGACGACGTCGAAGCGGAAGACTGGGCGCCCGAGGACGATCTGGATGAAACCGAAGAAACCGCGCCGCCGCGCAACCACTGACACCCGCCCACGACGACGGCGCCCGGCTGGCCCTCAGTCCGCTGAGCTGTCTGCGCCTGCTGCGCCATTTCTGTCCGACCGCCTGCAAAAAGTCATGGCCGCGGCAGGGCTGGGTTCACGGCGGGCGTTGGAAAAGCGCATCGCCGACGGAGAGGTCACGATCAACCGCCAGCGGGCAACGCTTGGCCAGAGTGTCGTCGAGGGCGCCGTGGTCGGCCTCGAGGGCCGCAATTGGCGCGTGGTCAGAAAGGCGTCCAGCCATCGTACCCTGATTTACAACAAGCCCGAGGGCGAGGTGACATCGCGCGCCGATCCCGAGGGCAGGCCAACGGTGTTCGACCGGCTACCGGCCGTCAAGGACGCGCGCTGGGTCGCGATCGGCCGCCTGGACATCAACACGACCGGGCTGCTGATCCTGACCACGGACGGTGAACTGGCCAACAGCATGATGCATCCATCCAGCAACGTCGACCGCGAATACGCCTGCCGCATCCGCGGCCAGGCCAGCCCCGAGCAACTGGAGCACCTCCGCGGCGGCGTCGAACTCGACGACGGCCCCGCCAGCTTCAGTGACATCCAGGCGGCCGGCGGCAGTGGCGAAAATCACTGGTATCACGTGACCATCATGGAGGGGCGTAATCGCGAGGTGCGCCGGCTGTGGGAGTCGCAGGGGCTGACCGTGAGCCGCCTGAAGCGTGTCCGTTACGGCGCGGCGTTCCTGCCGCGGCGCCTGCGCATGGGCCATTGGTCGGAGATCACGCCGCAGGAGCACGCGGTGCTGCGCGAAGACGTGGGACTGCCCGCCATCGGCGAGAGTCTGGCGCTGGAGGAAATCCGGCAGCCGGCAACCCGCGGAGCCGGCAGGGGCAAGCCTTCCGGAGACAAACCCAGAGGGATGCCCAGGGCCAAAACCCGGGACAAACCGACGCGTAAACCAACAGGTAAACCAACAGGTAAACCAACAGGTAAACCAACAGGCAAACCAACGGGCAAACCAACGGGTAAACCAACGGGCAAACCGAGGGGCAAACCGAGGGGCAAACCGAGGGGGAAGCCGCCAGGCAAACCCCGGAGTAAAACCGGAGGTGAGCCCGCCGGTAGATCGCGGGGCAAAACTGCCCGGGCCGGTACCCGCCCACCCGGCAAGCGCGGCGGCCGGTGACGCTGGCGGAGGTACAGGACCGATGCCTGGGATTCGCCTCGGTGGCGACAGCGGCTGATGCCGCGCACGACCTTGCACATATAAAGCGAGTTCTCAAAAATACAATTTATCTATCTGATTTAGAAAAAACTAATCTTTGGATAACCGTTCCGGCAGCCTGCCTGCACGACTGCGTGCCCGTCGCCAAGGACAGCGCGCTGCGTGCACAGGGCTCACGGCTGGCAGCCGAGGCCGCAACGGGGTTCCTGGCGACGATCAGCTTTCCGGACGAACTGCAGGGCGATGTGTATCACGCCATCGAGGCACACAGCTTCAGCGCCGGCATCGAGCCGCGAACCGCCGAAGCGCGGGTGGTGCAGGACGCCGACCGCCTGGACTCGCTGGGCGCCATCGGCATCGCGCGCTGCCTGCTGGTCGGCGGCCGGCTGGACCGCCCACTGTGCGCCGTCGATGATCCCTTCTGCGACGAACGCGAACCCGACGACGGCAAGTACACCATCGACCACTTCTACGCCAAGCTGCTGAAATTGCCGGCCACCATGCAAACGGAGGCCGGCCGCGCGGAGGCCGAACGGCGGGCCGCCCTTATGCGACGCTACCTCGACGACCTGCGCGCCGAGATAACCTTGTAGGACCGAATTCATTCGGGA
>Ga0316190_10004124_pt1 | contig 10546 bp, 9 predicted proteins | sample Eddworburrow2_MG_FD_204929 | JGI IMG/M metagenome (GOLD analysis project Ga0316190, IMG submission 204929) | Coastal sediment microbial communities from Maine, United States - Eddy worm burrow 2 | ecosystem: Environmental > Aquatic > Marine > Coastal > Sediment | place: USA: Maine | collected... | reverse complement strand
GGTGAATTTGCCTTGTTATGCCATATTTTACTCATAGCCCATAAATACATAACGTGTTCGACCAACTATAATTGGCTTTTGTTTTAAAAGAATTACCACACTTCCTTCTTTGTAGTATTTTGAACTGGGAATACTTGACCTGATAATTTCCCCGTTATGTAATTTAACAATCAATTGCAAAACCTGACCATCTTCAGTTGGAACCCCTAATAACCTTTGAACTGTTCCTTCAGCTTCTTTACCTTGTTCATATGGTTGAGCAAAGGTAAGTAAGATTATTATACATGCGATTATTAGACCAATTATTAGCGGAACTTGTTTTTTCCTTTGATCCTTTAAATAGGCATCAATTTTATTATTTGTATTGCTCATTCTTTACTGTTGCATGCATTAAGCAATGAGCTATTAGAAAACAGAAGTTATGTTAATTGTAACGTGTTTCTTGGAAAGGTCTGATTTGCCAAGTGCCATAGATGGAATTCCATCATCACCTCGACGTTTTTCTCCTTCTACCACTGAAATATCCTCAATATCTAGAAGTGAAAAGATATGTGATTCTGGAACAATATTTGAATCCTCTGTGTAGCATAGGACATCAAGCTCATGATCCATTTCATTTAGTTTCTTTATGAGATCTTTTACTTTCATTAGCGTACTCTCCATGAAATACAAATTAGTGTTGTTGGCATAACGCCGTAAATAACCTGGCATTTTGAGAGCGCTAGCGAACAAAATGTCAGGTTGATTTACATTGTTATATTTTTTATTTATACACGAAACAAACTGCTGATTCATCCCAAACATCAGAGTAGTGACAACCACCAGCATGCATTTTATCAATTCTTTCAAATACTTCTGAATACATAGGTGAGATGCTTTCGAATAATGTTTCTTGCTCTGTAGCCTCAGCCAATATTTTTGATACCTTATTGAGGTAAGATGCTAGCAATATATCCCATTTATTAATTTCCTCTTCTATATTTGCTTTTTTAAAATCTATTGCTGATTTGTGATTAGACGAGTACCCCTCTAGCTTTCCTTCTATAAGTGAGTGCCTATCTAATATGTAGGAGCATTTGTTTTTATTATATCCCCTGCTTACGGTATGAGATGCAAATGTATTTCTTAAATCAAACAGTGTAAATTCTTTAATTTCTTTTACATCAGCTTTAACCCCAAGCTTTTCACAAAGCTGCAATATTGCCTGTTGCTGCTGATAACATGCATTTAGCACACCGTAGACTCTTAAATATACTTCACCAAAGTTTTCATATTTTGTAGGTCCAGTAGGCCCGAATCGTTTGTAATTTTCTTTAGCTAACTGTGTATCTTCAAGCAAATAATATGAGTCAATTATAAAACCATAGGCATCAATATCTGTAATTTTTAAGAACTTTACTATTTCGCAATCAAAATCATCAAATAAACATGAGCATTTAGAGAGCAATTTTCTAGCAAACTTCACATACAGATCGATGATATTTTCTGAGGCTTTAGGCATTTCTCAATTAACCCCCAAAAAAATATAACGTTACAAATAACTTGCTTGCGGTTTAATACCGCTAAAACATCTGCAAGCTGAACACTTTAAAGAATGCACATAACTTGAAAACAAGCACCGCTGTAGCAAGTCAATGTTGATTTGTTTTGTTAGGGTGGAACGGGTTATTGATACCGCTGAAGCTTGGGAGACAGGAAGGCCAGCTTGATACAGATTTTTTAACTGCTTAAAAAACAGGACGGATTTTGATAAATAGCACCCATTTTTATGATGGCACATTGTAATGTTTTTATTTGATTTCATGCGCTAACTTCCATTTAAAGCTCAATTTCTGTTTAGCAGATTACGCTAATGTTGAGTTAATTTCCACTTTTGAAAAGTACCATTTTCCACTGCATTTCAATATATTCACCACAAATTACCAGATTTACCCTCCCCTATTTCTGCGGGGGCAGAACAGTGCACAAAGCTGGATTTCAAGATTACTGCACATTGAAAATATGCAATTTTTTACCTCACCCTAACGTCGTAAATAACCTGTCTTTTTGAGAGCGCTAGCGAACAAAATGTCAGGTTGATTTACCTTGTTAGCTTGCATTCAAGACACAATTCTGAGTTTTTATTATGCAACGCAAATACATATGCCGATTAATTTCTATAGCTACTTATGTGCCATTTTTACTCTTATTGATATATTTGATAATACTTTATGATGCTTTTTTGCAGCTTCTTCATTGCTGAAGAACTACACGGCCATTCTGAATAGAACTTATCCATATCTTTATTTGCTGCAACTTGTAGATTCTTTAATTTTTTAGCTGCACTATAATTTTTATTTAGCACTAAATGCATAATATTATTCTCATATTGTTTCAATGATTTTTTATAAATTTCATACAACTCTTTATCAATGTATCTTATTTTATGTGTAACATCATAGTGAGCAGTATTAGTAGTATAGTCAGTACCTTTATATTCTTTTTCCTTGTATTTTTCTTCGATTGGCTTATTAATCGTATTTCCTTTACAGATCTCATTTGATGTTTTTACGTAACTAATTATTATCGCATCCATTATGCTTGCCTTTTGATGCTTATTATCAATATCATCTTCAACCAATCTGGGAAAATCCATCCCAAACTGATGATCTACGTTAGGACTCGCTGAAATATCACTAATAACTCTATTTTTTCTTGCTTTTTGCCTCGCCTCCTCTCTATTTGCTATTCTAACTTTCATATATTTCTCCTTTGCTTCTTCTAACTGAAGACTGGCATACTTTTCTGCATTCCCATACCCGCTCCACCATTCTCGCTTCTCAATGTCAACAAGTTTCTTTTCATACATCTTGACATCTTCATGGTAACGTTCTTCTAGCAACTCACCATCGGTTTTATAAGGAAGCCCTCTTTCTTTTTTATTTTTTTCAATCAATCGCTTTTCTTCGTATGTGTTGCGCGCTAATACGTGCTTTTTCTTTTCATTTTTGCGTTCATCTCTGAGTTGAACCATTTCATCCGAATATGAGATTGTTTTCATATTATCCTTTGCTGATGATGGTGGCATCAGCGTGATTTTATAAAGTATGTTATTAACGTTGATTACAAGATCACCACTGACAGTGGATGGCTCAACCTTCGCAACTCCCTTTGTACGTAAGTAGGGATGTGTTGTTGATACTTGAGAGATCTTATAATGTTTTCGATAGGAACCAAATCGAATTTCAGTTGCTACTTTTTCTTTAATAAGTTCAAGCTCAGTTTTTGAAAAGGCTTTGATGTCTTTTGAAGATCTACTGCTATTTTGAGAGGACGCCTGACTATTTCTTTTTGTTGGTTCTTTACTTCTATAATTATTTTTACGTTCAGAGTTGCTGGCAACAGAAACAGATGCCTTTTCTGCCATTAACATATTGAGTAATTCTTCACTTGGCATACCATTACTTCTGAGTTTTTTCTTTACTTGAAAACCTCTTATTGCCTTTTTTGTTTTATTTCCCAACATTCCGTCAGGGCGTCCTGTATTATAACCAAGACGATTCAATTGCTCTTGTATTCTGTAAATTATCTTCTTTTGATTCGAGTTCTGATTAATCGACTTTGTCTTTCTAACATCGCGCTTGTCTGTCTCATTTTCTTTATGAATATCGATTGTTTCGATAACTTTTGAAATGACAGCAGCATCTCTTACAGTTGATCTTGCTTTCTCGACTAATTCATTTAAATCAAAAGCAGCAGACTGAAAAGTTGCTAATAATAGAAACAGCCCAATAATATGTGTTTGTCTTATTTTCATTCTGACTACCTTCCCTCTTCTTGAATTATCATGATTTATCTACCTTAATGTTCATACTACATGTGTGTTCCAAGTCCACGCTTTAAGCTAACGTTGTAAATAACCTGACTTTTGTGAGCGCTAGCGAACAAAATGTCAGGTTAATTTGCGTTGTTATTGCTTAATTTGCCTGCCACACATAATGTGATAAGGCCACCACAGCAATTTTGATTTTGACTGCTTTTCTTCATTTTATCTCCCTGCCTCATTAGTGCTTTCAGCTTTTAATCTAATTCTAAACTTTGACTGGCATGTGCATCTGCTATCCCAGTACTGATTTTCTTCTGATATTGCACGGCATTGTAGAATGGCACATGCCAGACAACACAAACACCGAGCTATGAGCACGGTTTTTAATGATGCAGGCTCTTCTGATAAGGCCTTTAACTATCAACGAATTCTAAGTAATAACGCCGTAAATAACCTGTCATTTTGAGAGCGCTAGCGAACAAAATGTCAGGTTGATTTACATTGTTATATAAGTGTTTATTTAATATTTGGAAATTGGACACCATCAATAAAACTATCTGCTTCCTCATCAAAGTTTTTGTTAATCTTATAGCCTCTAAATGAATAACCCACCATAAACCCTGCTTTTTCTCGCTTTGGATCTTTACAAAATAAAGATTTCACATGCATAAGTTGTTCTTCATTACTAAAGGGTGATGTTTTTGCCTTTTTATCTTTAGATAATTGTTTTGCTATTACGCATGAATAAGTTCTTTGTTCAAAAGATTTAAAATCAGATTCAATAATAGTAAACCTTTCTTTGTTTCTACCTCTTGTTTCATGATTTATAATTAGCTCAAGGAATTCTTCTTTAGTATTGGTAGCTTCAAGTGGAAAAAAAACAACTCTTGCAATATAGCTTTCCCCTGACTTGTTTCCATATTTAGCAAACACTACTTGGGAATCAGAGTGAACTTGTTTAAACCAACCATTTGAATTGGGTGAATGTATATTTATGTAAGTTCCATCAATTAAATGATTTGCAGGTAGCTCAGGCCCACGTGTACTGGCGCAGCCTAAAAGCCATACTGTTGTCATCACAATAACACTAATATTTATTATCTTCTTCATATCTGTATTCACTTATATAACGCCCAAAATAACTTGCACGAGCGAAGCGAGTGTCAATGTTGATTTTGCTTGTTATGCTTAATTTCATTACTCTGCATTCTCAAATAATATAAAACCTGAATTTACCACTAACTTACTTGCTCTGTCTTTTGCAAAATAAGTACACCCTATTTTACGCAATTTACCTGATACTACATTTCTGATTTTATAATTTCATCACTTTGACCGGCATGTGCATTGCTTGCCATCTTGCACGGTTATTGTTTGCATTCTCGAGTATTGAACGGAGGCACATGCCGGGCAACACAAACCATTTTGTTTTTTACTTTTAATTGGCTTTTTTAATTTTTACCTTTTGAGCATTTTATATATTTTGCTATTTCATAATTTGTAATGGCTGATTTTCAATTGTAAGCATAACGTTGTAAATAACCTGACTTTTGAGAGCGGTAGCGAACAAAATGTCAGGTTAATTTGCGTTGTTATTGCTTAATTGGCCTGCCACACAAAATGAGATAAGGCCACAACAGCAAACTTGATATTGACTGCTTAACTTCATTTTACCTCCCTGCCCATTAGTGACTTTAGCTTTTATCAATTTTTAAACTTTGACTGGCATGTGCTCTGCCTTCCCAGTGCTGATTTGCTTTTGATATCGCACGGCCTTTTAGAATGGCACATGCCAGACAACACAAACACAGAGCTACTGCCACTTTCTTTAATATTTTAGGCTCGCTTTATAAGACCTTAAGCTATAAACAATTTAAAGGAATAACGTTTAAAGTAACCCGCGCCCCTAAAAGAGCTGATAATTCAAATTCAACATTTTACTTTTAAAAAGCCCAAAAGGCGCGTGACTGCACAGCGTCTGGTTAACTTGATTGTTATTGCTTGATTGAAAGCCTGCACAATAAATATGAGGCCGCAAAAAAACCAATTGATTTAAATAAAATAATTTCATTTTACTTCCCTGCCTCATTAGTGCTTTCAGCTTTTAATCAACTTCTAAGCCTTGACTGGCATGTGCCTGCCATCACAGTACAGGCTTACTTGTTGATCTGCTCGGTTTTTTAGGATGCACATGCCAGGCAACACAAACCAACGCTACTGCCACATTTTTTTATTACTAATACTTTTACTGAACAAATAACTTTTAAAACAATTCCAAGGAATAACTAGTAATATCCTGCAGGCAATGCCTGCAAAAAGCTTCTATATATATAGGCATGTTTCTATATATATAAACCTGGTTTCTATATATAGAAACCTATATGTAGAATCTTTTTTATCCATTAACGATACGCTCTTCTAATCCAAGTGCCAATATTTGGTTATAGGGAAGCTCCCATACTTTTTGCCGTGGTCGCCATATGCCACCCGCATTTTTGACTTGCGCCCGCAGCTCCAGTTCATAGCCAGCGACTTTAATCCCAAGCCGATCTGTCGAATTGAACCGTGCTACAACTTCTTTGTCAGGCTGCCATTTGGTTTCTTCTACAATAACCTCTATAGTTGTATAGCGCTTTTTTTTCTTTTCATCATAACGGTATCTAACTGATACAAGCTGTTTCCCGTAAATATCACTCCATTTCTTGGTTCCTTTCTGACCAGGCTTCAGGCTGGTTTTTATCCTCATTTATTGTTCCTTATGTTGACTTCAGGCCGTCTGGCGGATTCCTGCATGCGCTCTGACTAAGTCTGGCGTCAAAAACTGTTCTATAGGGCTTTGCACACCACTCGCTCCCATTTGCAGGACATGAGTGTAGATCATGGTTGTTCGTATATCACTATGTCCAAGGAGTTCTTGCACGGTTCGGATATCATAGGCCGCTTCCAGCAGGTGGGTTGCAAAGCTATGCCTTAGGGCGTGGCAGCTCGCATGTTTGTGTATACCTGCGCGTTGTTTGGCACGTTTTAGCTCGCGATTTAGAGTAGATTCATGCAGGTGGTGTCTACGCATCTTCCCAGTACGTGGGTCTTCAGAGGTCGATTGAGCAAAGAAGACATATTGCCAACTCCAATCTTTTGCCGCTTGGGGGTACTTGCGTGCCAATGCATGGGGGAGATAAACCTCACCATGGCCATTTGCCAGATCTTTTTTGTGAAGAATGAGGCCCGCTTTAAGTTGTTCTTTTAATGGAGCAATAAGTGAAGAAGGTAGGACGGTTGCGCGATCTTTCCCGCCTTTTCCCTGTCGGATAATGATCTGCTTGCGGTCAAAGTCGAGATCTTTTACACGCAGCCGCAGACACTCCATTGCTCGCATACCAGAGCCATAGATCAGTTTGTTGGCCAGGCCACTCATTCCCTCCAAGTGTGGGAGTAGGCGTATCATCTCTTGTTGACTAAAGACTGTAGGTAGATTTTGTGGGCATTTTGCCCTTGTGATGTTGCGTAATGGGTCAAGCTCTTGCTCCAATACCTGCTTGTAGAGGAAGACTACAGCATTAAGGGCTTGATTTTGTGTTGAGGCAGCAACATTGAGCTCAACTGCCAAATAGGTCAGGAACCGTTCGACTTCACTGGCACCCATTTCAGCGGGGTGCTTTTTGTCATGATAGAGAATAAAACGCTTTATCCATTGCAGATAGGCTTTCTCTGTTCGAATGCTGTAATGTTTTCGTCTGATGGCATCCCGTACTTGGGTGAGCAGTTTTGAACTGCCAACTATTCCACCTGTGCTCTCTTCCATTGGCCTATCCTTTATTATTGCCTCTATGCCCTTATTTCATTACTGTCAATATGGCAAACGGGTTGGTTGCGGTCAACTCTATTTGGATCTTCTGTACCTGTTAAGAGCCCCAGGAACAAGCTAGAACGGACAATGCCATAAAATATACTGTCAAATTCTGATTAGCAGACTTATAGCTCTTCCTTCTGAGTGTTTTGGCCTGTTATTTACGTAGGACACTGCTGCACTGTTAGGAGCGTGATCAGGATCGTTACCTTATCTTCTTGGGTTTGAATGACTGTTATTTCAGCTTCAGTATTGCTTTTGGTTGGTTCACCTATTTTTGTGCATAGCGTCATCATGTATGCAGTACTAGATCGGTATAAAAGCCGTATTAATACCAAGTGCCATTACAAAGAACAGCAGGCCACAAAGTATGCGGAAGAAGGGGTCTTTGAGAGAATTTATCGTTTTCATCTGCGCTCCTAATGATAGGTAACCTAAGATGCTTAATCAGGCTAATCATTGGCAGAAGAAAATACACAAGCAGTTGTAGGGTTTTTCTGAAGTCCTTGTCCCTGCAGACGCATAACTTCACTGCTCCGGCCATTAGATACTATGCACTATTCACAGTTTAGGAGTCGCAAAGTTGCTTGTAGTGTTTTAAAACAAAATATTTCCCTGTAGCTGCATCGACTAAGCCAGAAACACCACGCTTTTTCTTAATATTCAAACACCAACTGACATAATACCCTCTATGTAACATAAACACAGCGAAGTGATGTTAAATATTTTCTTTTATTACAAATAACTTAACTAAATAATATAATCATATAAAACATTAGAGAAAACAGTACTCTTATATTTATTTTGATATGAAAGGGAAAGCGTTTAGGAGAATACGATGAGGTGCACACCTTCACTGGTTGGTCGCAAGCTATTTGCCTTTATTGGCATAGTAATTTCTATCCTTAACGACGCTATTACACGTGAAAATAATAGAGAGGAGGCTCACCCTCTTCTTGGAGAGTACAATCACCGCACCGGTCGATTAGATGCAGGTACTGATCCCAATGGTTGGTATGAAGAAGATATGTAATTACGTATCACCTCCTTGCTCCTTTCGATGCTATCGACTTTCCAATAGACCCTCCCTGCCGCCCAGCATCACTAGCTGGTTGAGAGATTGGCGCAGATGCAGCAGTAATTGATCGCCCAATATTCACCCCAGCCCAAGCCATCATCCCACTCCATAGCAGTGGCAATCCAATATAAAGGCTGGTTGTAATCATGTTAAGCAGCATACGCTTAAAATCGTGCTCACCAGGATTGGCGAAGATCTGCAGGAAGCTGTTTACGTCTGGATACATGGACAAGTTCAGGTTCTGATCTACCCACATGGCCAGATACCAGAGCACGCTCCAGAATTTGACGGTAAAGATGGCCATGGCACCGATGACCATCATGGAGATGGAATAGCGGGAGAGCACCACAACCAGAGGCAGCAGAGCATAGATGCCGAGCAGGAGTATGGCTTGAACCATGGGCAGAGCCTGAAGCATGGCGGTCATGGTGACGGAGAAGAGTGCTGAGGCGGTGAGAATGCCGCCCGCAGCCAGGCCACCTTTGGCTATGTTTTGGGCAGTACTTAGCCAGCCATCTGCTGTTGAGTTGTTGGCGACCAGCTCGTTGTTTGACCAGACGGGTGGCGCATTGTTGAGGACGGTTCTGGCAACGGCATCCTTTTGTTTCTCTCCGGCCAGGGCTGGGGCGACAGCTACTACGAGGCCGGAGAAACCAGCTGAGGTGGCATCAGCCTCATCGATCAGTTTCTGGCGCAGGCCGATGGCTCCATCTTCCCACCACTGTTTGCAGTAGGGTTTGCCCCAGGTGGGTGGTGTGGCCGGGTTGTACTCTGTATCCCTGGCCGGTACGTAGGCCCATCCTGGGATCTGTTTTGTGGGGCGGAGGGTGTCGTAGTAGCCCGATGTATCGCGATAGATGTGTGACCCCATCCAATCGGGATCATCCGGGCCATAGGTTGCCAGCAAGGCATTGACTGCGGCTGTTGCTGGACGATCTGCCTGGTATTTGGATCGGGCTGGGATAAAACATTCGCTGAAAAAGTCACTGCTCTCTTGTCGTAAACGAGGATCAGCAATGGTGGCCAGGCGAGCCTGTTGTTCGTAGGTGCGCATATCCGATGAGGCTGGCAGGCCTTCGACTACCGCATGGTTGAAACCTGATGAGATAGCCATTACCGCATACCACCAGGCCGGGACATTTACGGTAGCCGGTGAACCGTTGAAGCCCTCTGTGCCATAGGTGCTTTGAGGGGCTGCCACCGTAGCAACAGGGGGTGCAGGATTCGCCAGGGTGGGTGGTGGTGTGTAGCTCAGTGTGCCTGCATTGAGGGGTGTGAGTGCAGCAGGTTGGCCTGCCAGCACTACCACCAGCAGGGCGATGAACATCTCTAGCTCCATGCGGCGCAGGGAGAGGCCGGTTACTGTTCCAAACTCCCCACCTTGAGCAGGTTCCCGCCAATTGTCGATGAGGATACCCAGGAATGGCAAGTAGACAATACCGGTACCCACCAGCACATCCCAAAGGACGTTATAGAAAGACCAGCCAAACAGGGTGGTGAAGAGTTCAAGATAGCTATCAACACTCACAGGGTTGTTCCCTGCCAAGCAGCAAAGAATTGACCTAGGAGGTTTTGACCAAGGATCAGTTCAATCACCACCATCCAGGTGGTGACACACCAACGTAGAGTAAGGAGTCGTGCCCTACCCTCTGCATCAATTCGACCTGTCCGATACAGCAAATTCATCAGGGTTGGCCAGAAGAGAGTAATCAGGCCGATCAGCAGCAGCCGGAGCATAGTTAGAAAGGGTTTAAGCTGGCCGATTTGAGTCTGAACCACTGATAGAGATGAAGCCTCAATGGCTTGCCATAGATAA
>Ga0316190_10004121_pt1 | contig 10550 bp, 8 predicted proteins | sample Eddworburrow2_MG_FD_204929 | JGI IMG/M metagenome (GOLD analysis project Ga0316190, IMG submission 204929) | Coastal sediment microbial communities from Maine, United States - Eddy worm burrow 2 | ecosystem: Environmental > Aquatic > Marine > Coastal > Sediment | place: USA: Maine | collected... | reverse complement strand
CGCGCGTCTGCGATGGTTACAAAATTCAATCTCTGCAGTACCCGACATTGACTGAGCCGCTTCGAGCAGACGCACCATGACCCGGACACTGTCCCATAACAGCGTGCTGTCAGTCGGTGCATGGATATCCGTTGCGGTGACGGTACTGTCAATGCGTACCTTTTTTCCCAGTTCCACCCGCTCCTGTTTGGCATCCACCAGCAAACAGTGATTGATCCGTTCCCAGGTCTCGGCCTGAATGCGACTGATCGTCTGCTGCAAGGCCGACTTCTTGGGAAACAAACACACTGGCAGGCGGGCGAACGCCTGGAAGGAAGCAGAGTCCGACAAATGAAACGCCAGTTCTTGATAACTCAGTTGCCGGTATTGCTTGAGCAGCGCACAACGCAGTACCGACTCAGCTGGCAAACCCTGGCGGCCCGTGTCATAGACATCTTTCAGGTGTAAATCCATCGCCACCCAGTCCAGTATCTCTCGATGCCGGTCGAGCCGCTCCGACATGGCTTTCAGTTCCTTGCCAATGTCGTGATTTGAAAACAGATCGAATATACTCACTTGGTCAGTGCACTTTTTGCGCATTGTCACCTCCGGTGGTTTTTGTGTTTCCTTTGTTTTCAGTCGCTTGAAAAAAAGGATAGCAAAAATCACCGGAACTTATCATCTAAACACGCCACGTTTTTTATTTCTTTTCATCGCCTTAGCGTTTATGGACGGACACTATTTAGCATCCTTATTCTCCCTTTTCATAAGTACATATTTGAAAAAAGCAGCGTACGGTTACTGAAACCTCGCCTGCCCTGTTTGGCAACCCTATTTCTTGTCGGTTATACCATGCGCCACGTCAAGACGCACGCGCAGCAGGTGTGCTCAGTCGTCCATGGCCTGCTTGGTGTAATTCCACTTTGAATAGGCATTCATGTAGCCAGTGACACCCTTGGTCACGCCGTGAGCCCAGTTGTATTTCTTGCCGGCTTCCGTTTCGATAAAGGCGACAAGCTGCAGGTTGCTGTCGCAATTGCCAGGTTTCATGCTGCACATTAGAGCATCTCAGGTGTAAAAACACTGTTTACTGGCTCACCTGGCGCCGGTCTCCTCCAGGATTTACAGGTTGACGGCTTGCCATTATATCGCGCGAGCAATTGAATCCAATGACAGTAACCGGACCTGCCAGTCGTGGCATTCCGACGGCAATATTTTTCCCGTGCCACACTAACCGCCTATACAGAATTTGCCGCAGGCAAAAGCACTCCTTCGAACAATCGCTGCAGCACATCCGCGTGGGCGATGATACGCTTCTCACTGCCCCAACAAAGGATCACCCCTTTGTCAGGCGACTTGCTCTGTGCAAGATTGGCACTCATCAGCACGCATTCGAGGGTATCCTCGGGATTCGTCGTTACAACGGGCTCTACGCAATAGTCGTGAGGATCGGCAGCGTTATCGGGTGCCGAAAACAGCATCCTCAGGAAATGGTTTGCGTTCAACAGCAGGTGTGGTCTCTCATCAGTGCCTGTCAGGATGATCCATCTTTTTCCCGATCTCTGCACGCCTTGAATAAAACCGTCCCAGTTCGGGCTTCCGCGTAATGGAATCTCCAGGCGCCCATCGACTTCGGGCAGGTTTATAATGCTCTCGGGGTCTACGACCCGGCCTTCCTCGCCGACACGGCGGCTGTCGAGGGCGAGGAAGTTGACTGCCCCTCTCCCCTCGAATGCACCCACTTCGCTGCCGCTACTCACCATGCTTCTCAAGATATACTGCTTCAGCATCTCTTCCCGGTGATAGTGGACACCTTCGGGCCCGAGCCACAGATCCAGGATCTTGGCCGTGGGCTTGGCCACCGGGTACAGGACAAACTGGTAGAATCTAATGCCCGGTGAGAGCAGGGAGGCCACCCGCAGCGCGTTACGGGAGAAGTAGGCCTGGGGGAAGATTTCTGCGAGGACGGTGATAAACACCGTCGAAAACAGAAATGCCGCGATCCCGCCAAGCACCGATCCTGAGAGCAACGCCAGCAGGGTGTTGACGCCAACGTTACCCCAAAGAATCGTCGTCAACAGGAAATTCGAGTCTCTCCGCAGGTTGAGGACCTTGATTGCATTCTTGTCGTTCTGCGACGCCATGATCTCGAGCTGAATTCGACTGATGGAGAAGCATGCCAGATTGAGCCCCGAAAACATCGCCGACTGACTGAGACACAGAAAGATACCGATCCAAACGAGAACTGGGTCCATGATCACCTCTACTTTGCCTCACCCAACAGACATGACCGCAATGACCGCCTCATTGCAGCACCCTCGGCAACGCCGACACCGGCACAAACCCGACCCGACATTCGGGTACAATGTTATTAAACTGGCCGGCCACAAGGAAGTGCTTAAGTGGGTAAAAACGGGTAAAAATGAGAGGTAAGTAGAGCTTATATCTGATTGCAGTATAATTTTTACCTGCATCCAAATGATAAGCACATGGCTGGTGGCGACATAACCAGAAACAGGGCCCGTTGCTCACCCAGGGGAAGTACACAAACTATGACCCAGCATTTATATGACTCGGAATTCCCGTGGTGCCCTGCGGACGCAAGGGCAGGGTGAAGGACCTCTCCCCCACGCAGTTTGTGGTCGGCAAAGCCGAGGTCGCCGTGCGCACCGGGCGCATTCGCAAGAAGTTCAGCAAGGACCCACAGAAACTCCACGATTATCTCCGCGTCAGGCCGGTTCCTGTCGTGGTGAGAAAGGACCGGTTTTACCTGGTTGACCACCATCACCTGGCGCGCACTCTTCGACGCCCTTCACGAGGCACGTGGCAAGGATATCTGCATCTATGTCAAGGTGCTGGGCAATGCCAGTACCCTGGAAGAGGTGTACTTCTGGAAAACCATGCACAAGCAGAACTGGATCTACCTGTTCGATCGCTCCGGTGGCCGACTGCAGCAGCCAGCGACACTGCCAACGCATATCAAAGGACCTCATGTTCGACCCCTACCGCAGCCTGGCATGGATTGTCCGGGAACATCATGGCTACGTAAAAAAGAATGCGCCGTTCTCGGAGCTCAAGTGGGCCAATTTTTTCCACACCCATGTCCTGCTCGACCAGGACATCCTCGCGGGCAAGCATACCTACGACGATTTTGCCTTCGATGTCGATGCGAAAGGTGTACTGGAAGCCACCGACGACGGCAAGGAAATCCTCGAGGAAGCGCTGTTTCTGGCAACCAGCCCGGATGCACGCCGACTACCCGGCTTCCGCGGCCCTGCATCCAAGGAGACTCGCATGGCGATGACGAATGAGAAGAGCGCAGGTTTCCGCATCCCCGTCCTCGAGGGCATCCTGCCCATCAAGGCCTCACAGATCCCTCTGGAGCTCATCGCCGGTCTTACCCTGGCGGCGCTCGCCATTCCCGAGGTGATGGGCTACACCAAGATTTCCGGCACGCCAGTCATCACCGGTCTCTACACCATCCTGATCCCCATGGCGCTGTTCGCCCTGTTCGGCTCCTCGCGACACCTCGTGGTCGGTGCCGACTCGGCAACGGCAGCAATTCTCGCCGCCGGACTGGTGGGGCTGGCAGCTACCGGCTCCGATGAATACGTGGCACTGGCGGCAGTGCTGGCCTTGATGGCTGCGGTCTTCCTCATACTGGCGCGCATCATCGGCCTGGGCTTCATGGCGGACTTCCTCTCACGGACAGTCCTGATCGGCTTTCTGACCGGGGTCGGCATACAGGTCGCCCTGGGCGAGATCTCAGGGATACTTGGCCTCAAGGGTGGCGGGCACGGCACCCTGCAGAAGATCTGGAACGATATCCAGCAGATCGAACAGGTCAACTTCTACGCACTCACTATCGCACTCAGTGTGCTGGTGGTGATCATTGGCTCGAAGAAGCTATCGAAAAAAATACCGGGAGCGCTGATTGCAGTGATCGGCGCTATCACCGCCAGCTGGGCACTCGACCTGGGGTCGCACGTACATGTTCTCGGCGAGGTACCAAGCGGTCTGCCGCATATCGGTCTGCCTCAGGTCGACTGGAGCTGGGCACTGATCGGCAAACTGGTGCCGGTCGCGTTCGCCATGTTCGTGGTCATTCTGGCACAGAGCGCCGCAACCTCGCGGGCCTACGCCGCGCGCTACAACGAGCGTTTCAGCGAGGATACCGACCTCGTCGGCTTGGGGCTGGCGAATATCGGCGCCGGCCTGACAGGCACCTTCGTCGTCAACGGCAGCCCGACCAAGACCCAGATGGTCGACAGTGCCGGTGGCCGCAGCCAGCTGTCGCTGCTGTTCACCACCGCCATCGTGCTGCTGGTACTGCTGTTCCTCACGGCACCGCTGGCCTACATGCCGGAGGCGGTATTATCGGCAATCGTGTTCCTGGTCGGTGTCGACCTGATCGACATCAAGGGCATGCACGACATCTACGCCCAGCGGCGCTCGGAATTCTGGGTGGCCCTGATTACCGCGCTGATGGTGGTATTCGTCGGCGTGGAACAGGGCATACTGCTGGCCATTGCGCTGTCACTGATCGATCACACCAGGCGCGGCTACCACCCGAAGAATGCCCTGCTCATGCGGGGCGAATCCGGCGTATGGAAGCCACAACCCGTGACGACCCAGGTCCAGGCAGAACCCGGACTCATGATCTACCGTTTCACGCACAGCATGTACTACGCGAATTCCCAGCAGCTGTCCGAGGAAGTAACCCTGCTCGCCAATACTGCCAGCCCCCAGCTGCGCTGGTTCTGCATCGACGGCTCGGCGGTTGACGACGTGGACTACTCCGCGGCGGAAACGCTGCGTGCGCTGCATGCCATCCTGCAGGAAAAGGGTATCCGCCTGGTAGTCGCGCAGGTCATGGAAGACGTCACGGCCCAAAGCCGCTATAACCTGAGCGTGTTGTTCGGCAGCGACGCCTTCTTCGACACCCTGGACGACGTGATAAAAGCATACCGGCAGCTGCCGGGCGCCGTGTCATGAGGCAACTGGATCACCCTAGCAGGGTGTTGATTTTCTCGCCCGAAAACACTGGGTTAGATACAATACGGAAAACGATAACTATTTGAGGTTATTAAATCAGTGCGCGGCGAAGATGTTTTCCAGGAATCCCTTTTCACAACGGTGCAATTGGAATCGTTTGTACCTTCTGATCATCCGCTGCCTGCCATCAAAGCGCTGCTTGATGAGGCGATGAAGAATCTGAACTGGCTCTTCGGTAGTCTCTATGCCGACACTGGCCGCGAGTCTATCCCGCCGGAACGGCTGATCAGAGCGCAGTTGCTCCAGGTGCTTTACAGCATTCGCAGCGAGCGACAATTGATTGAACAGATCAACTACAACCTTCTATACCGGTGGTTTGTTGGCTTAACGATTGATGATACGGTTTGGGACCACTCCACTTTCAGCATCAACCGAGACCGCCTGCTAGAAAATGATGTAATCACCGAACTGTTTGAGGAAGTGGTTAGCCTGGCCAGAAAACAGAAACTACTGTCCGATGAGCACTTCAGCGTTGATGGAACCTTGATTCAAGCCTGGGCTTCGCAAAAGAGTTATCGCCGCAAGGATGATGACAGCATCCCTCCAGCAGGTGGACGTCGCAACAGCGAAGCGGATTTTCACGGGGAAAAGCGTAGTAATGAGACTCACGAGTCAAAGACTGACGGTGACGCACGACTTGCCAAAAAAGGGCCCGGTAAGGAGGCCAGGCTCTCGTACATGGGGCACACTCTCATGGAGAAACGCAATGGCCTGGTTGTTAAAGCTGCGGCCAGCCGTGCAACTGGCAAGGCTGAACGGGAAGTGGCGGCAGACTTGATGTCGGATCTTCGCGGCGGTAAGAAGCGCACCGTGGGTGCGGATAAAAATTACGACACTGCCGGTTTTGTAGCCGATTGTCGAGCGATGAGTATTACGCCGCATGTTGCGCGTAATGATAACCGGCGTGGCGGGTCTGCCATCGACGGTCGTACCAGTCGGCACACAGGCTATAAGGTCAGTCAACGAAGCAGAAAACGAGTGGAAGAGCCTTTTGGCTGGTGCAAGTCCATTGGGTTGATCAGGCAAATGAAGGTGCGCGGTTTATCGAAAGTGAATAGCGTATTTATGATGACGATGATTGGCTGGAATCTGACCCGAATGAGAGCGTTACATGGATAGTCCGTTTTGCGGATGGAACTCCCGTGTATTTGCTACTGATTGTGGTAGAAAACGCGGGTAGCATTCATCGGAGTGGACCGTATTTCAGCTCAAAACGATAATCCCGCTTGAAGGTGAATGAAAATCAACGGCCTGCTAGGCTGCAATGCTGCCGGCTTCGCGGGCAAACCCTGCGTCCGATAGGCTGATGGCCATGGTGCTGGTGTGACTATAGACGCAGGGCCGGTAGCGGTCGTCTGCAAGACTTGTCACTCGCCGAAAGCGGGGCAAGACCACCCGGCTACGCAGGAATGCCGGTGCATTCAGTGTACAGAGTAAAGCAGCCACCCAACGTTTTACCAACAAAGGCCAGATGCTTTCTCAAATCTCGACAGCAACTGTCCGAAAGGTTCGGACGACATACAGAACACCAATATTCAAAAAGGAGACATATATAGATGAATCGCTCTGATTCTCTCAATATCGATACCGCACGCCTACAAACTCATATTGATGCGATGGCATCACAAGCTGTTGACATAACCCCTGACGCTTCGTCACAACATCTACATAATGGGCGTGACACACCTCTTCCACCAGCTGATCTACAAGGAGCTTATGTCAATAATCGTCCACTTCCAACAGCAGGGGTTGCGGATCGTCATGCATATATCGTGGGCAGCGGGATAGCCGGGTTATCGGCCGCATTCTTCCTGATCCGCGACGGCCATATGCCAGCTGAGAATATTACCCTTCTAGAAGCACAAACAACCGGTGGCGGTGCGCTTGATGGAGCGGGTAATGCTGAGGACGGTTACATCGTACGCGGTGGCCGCGAGATGGAGATGACCTATCAAAATTTCTGGGATGTATTCTCGGAAATTCCAGCCCTGGAACTGCCAGCGCCATTCACGGTGCTGGATGAATACCGAATCGTCAATGACGCCGATAAAAACTGGTCGAAGGCGCGACTTCTGGAAAAGCAAGGCCAAATCAAAAACTTCTCGACCATGGGGCTGACCAAACGACAACAGCTAGAGATGATGAAGCTGTTGCTCGCACGTAAGGAAGACTTAGACGGCATCTCGGTGGAAGAATGGTTTAGTGAAGGTTTTCTAAATAGTAACTTTTACATGTTTTGGCGCACCATGTTCGCTTTTCAGAACTGCCATTCGGTGCTTGAAATGAAACTTTACGCTCACCGCTTCCTACACCTTATGGATGGTCTAAATGACATGACGTCACTGGTTTTTCCCAAATACAACCAGTACGACAGTTTTGTTCGCCCATTAATGAATTGGCTGAAAGAGAAAGGTATAAAAATCGAGTACGACACCAGAGTGCTGGATCTCGATGTGGATACCAGTGGTGAAGCGCTCACCACAACCGCCATCAAATGCCGCAGTCACGGTGAAAAGATAACTATAAAGATTGACACACGTGATCTGGTTTTTGTCACTAACGGCTCGATAGTCGAGGATACCGCCTATGGGGACGACGACACCGTACCAGAGCTAAAAATAAACTCCGATAATCCGGATGTCGGCTCAAGCTGGCATTTGTGGAAGAATCTGGCCAAGAAATCGCCAGTCTTTGGACGTCCTGAGAAATTCTGCGGCAACATACCTAAAACAATGTGGGAATCGGCGACGCTAACCTGTACCCCCTCGCCGCTGATCGATAAACTCAAAGAGTTGTCAGTAAACGATCCCTATTCCGGTAAAACCGTAACCGGCGGCATCATCACCTTCACCGATTCTGAATGGTTAATGAGTTTCACCGTCAATCGTCAGCCACACTTTCCTGACCAACCCGATGATGTGATTGTACTTTGGGTTTATGCACTGCACATGGACAAGCCTGGTAATTATGTAAAAAAATCGATGCCAGAATGTACCGGTAAAGAAATTCTAGCCGAAATGTGCTTCCACCTTGGCCTGATTGACCAAATCGCAGAGATAGTCGCTGCGACAAAAGTACGTATCGCGCTGATGCCATACATCACAGCACAGTTTATGCCACGTGCGAAGGGCTATCGCCCATGGGCGGTACCAGACGGTTGCACCAACCTGGCCTGTATTGGTCAGTTTGTGGAAACACTTAACGATGTGGTTTTCACGTTGGAAAGTTCGGTCAGAACAGCCCGTACCGGGGTCTACACCCTACTTGGCATCAAAAAACAAGTGCCCGACATCTTTGCTGGTCAATATGATATTCGTCGTCTGCTACGCGCAACGCGAACGCTGAACAACAACGAAGCGTTTTTGGGGGAAGGTATCCTTCGCCACCTTTTAGGTGGAACCTATTTCGAACATATCCTACCCCTTGGGCCCGATGAAGAAACCGCCGATCTTCGTAAACCCGGTATGTTTGAAAAACAACTCAGCGCTCTGCGCCGGATGGTTGAAGACAGCTACGGGCTAGATGCGACCAAAAAGTGGATCCATGGAGCGATAGAGACTTTGCGTAGTCGTCGTTGAGTCCCGTTGCTGGGCGTGAACGGAAACTATTTCGGCACTTGAGACAATCTCGCCCTACAGTCTGCGGCTCGGTGCCCGTTACTCAGGCCCCAGAGCGAAGTGTTTCTCTCAGCGCTTCGTGATGCCCGAACGACCATCACCCAGATGCCAGCTAACTACACCACTTACCCGGGCCAGGAGCCGCAGGCGCTCGCCACCACCATTGGTTGGCACAGGTGTGTCGCGCAGTTCTTTGAGCACCCCGTAGGACAGGGCCGCAGCACGGCTGCCGCCACCGGAGAACGCCAGCATCAGTGCATTCTCATCTGTTTCCCATTTCTGCTGAAATGTGCGGATGGAATAAATGGGTTCATTGCCGGGCACCGGCCCAGGAGTATTCACAACCACCCCGCGTACAGCGCAGCCGAAAAGCAGGAGTAACAGGCTAACAATGGAGAAAAGGCGTAACAGGTTCATAGCCGTGGTAGCAGTGATTCTGCAGTTGCGGCTGGCTATCTGTGTCGTGCAATTTCCCGGTAGCAAGGCAACGACCGACTGCAATTCCATCACGATCCTCTCTCCTCTTGGTGTCACCAGCGGCCAGCCTAGCAATAAAATCCACCGGCTCAAAGATCACGTGGGTGTGCCATCCCGGTAGGGGGTTTTCAGCTGATACCGAACCTTGCCCTGATTCGGCTTGTCGTCCCAGCTTTCCGGTGTCTGGTATGCAATCTAATACCACCGAGAATGTGCCAGGGAATGCCTCTTTTGCGCATGAAGCTGCCGGTCGTTGTGAAATCCAGTGCAGCAAGCCCGCGTCAACGCAGTACCGTTGCTGGTAACGGCTGCTCCGCAACAACATCACTCCCGGGCCGCCGCAACGCCCCCCACCGGCCAGATATCCGATTACAACCAGTCTGTCAGTGCAAATCCGATCCCGATTTGATTCGTGTACTGATTGTAATCGATCAGACTTTCACCATAGCCGTTGAAGTACTGGATATAGCCCTTCATGTACGGATAACTCCACAGGGGAAAACTCCAACTCAGTTCGACAGCACCCTTGCTGAAGCCGGACTGGAGATTGTTGCGTGACATCACACTGAATACATTCTTACCCCATTTGTATGCCCCGCGTAGTTCGTAATTTCCCATATAGTCCTTGATATCCGGATTGTCATCGTCATCATCGGGGATTCGATACCAGGGCTTGAACGCCAGCGCAAGATTGTCCTTTTCAACAACGAAATTCGCGTAAATCCGGTTCCAACTGCGGGACAAGTTGCCGCCCTGACCGTTGGACTGATGAACAAAGCCAACCATGTTCGCGGTATTGGTGAACCCATGGAACTCCCAATTCGGATTGAACTGTGCCCAGATCTCGGGCTCGTGATTCGTTTCGCGGAAAGGTGAGGATATGTCGTCGTTGTAAACCTGCCAGAATGAGCGGTTGGTGTATGCCGCATAGATATCAAACGTATCGAACAGGCCGATCGCCAGCGGGGTTTTGATGCTGACCTGAAACTGGGCCTCGGTGTCATCGAGCTCCAATGACGGGTTCTTGTATTGCTCCCGATAAGGGTCCGGGTTGTAACCGCTCGAATTATATGTGGCCACCAGTATGTAGTTCGGTTTATGGGCCATCAGGGTGAAAGGCGCGAGCACGTTCTGCCTGTCTAGCCGAAGCCCGTATGGTGCAAAAACAGAATCCTTGCTTTCAAGCTGCTTCCCGATAGTAGTAATTGAGCATACCACCAAGCCGTTCACGACATTGAATGGGCTCATTGATTGAACTGACCGTTGCAAGTGGCTCCAGCAATCGATTCCCTACGCCCTGATGATTTCGTTCGCTGTGATAATGTATGACATATGCTCTGAGCACCCGGCGAAGCGATGCCTCGCCGAAAAGAATCATGCGATACAAACATTCCTCTTTTATAGAACGCACAAACCGTTCTG
>Ga0316190_10004118_pt1 | contig 10554 bp, 11 predicted proteins | sample Eddworburrow2_MG_FD_204929 | JGI IMG/M metagenome (GOLD analysis project Ga0316190, IMG submission 204929) | Coastal sediment microbial communities from Maine, United States - Eddy worm burrow 2 | ecosystem: Environmental > Aquatic > Marine > Coastal > Sediment | place: USA: Maine | collected... | reverse complement strand
CAAGGAATTGGAGATGAAAAAATTAATGAAATAATAAAAGACTTGGCGAATGAAATAAAAAGAGAAATGAGAAAGTCATTATGGGATTAGAATTACGATATAAAGACGGACAAACACCATTAGATGAAGAAGAAAAAGAAGGTCTAAAGATAAAGTCGATATCTACACAAGGAGAATTGGATGAATTTGAACAATTAAATATTGAAAAGGCAATAGAATGGACTATTCACGCCAATTTAAAGCCTGAAAGAATATTGACAGAAAAATTTATAAAAGATTTACACAAAAAAATGTATGATGATGTTTGGAAATGGGCAGGTGAATTTAGAATGACCGACAAAAACATTGGAATAAATTGGACTCAAATCGGAATAGAACTAAAAAACCTTATTGATGACACCAAATATTGGATAGAAAACAAAACCTTTTCACCTGAAGAAATTGCTATTAGATTTAAGCATAGAATTGTAGCAATTCACTGCTTTCCCAACGGAAACGGCAGACACTCAAGAATAATGGCTGATATAATTATTGAATCTATTTTTGGAAAAGAAATTTTCAGTTGGCACAAGTCAAATATGGTTAAAGCGGACGAAACAAGAAAAGCCTATATTAAAGCATTAAGAGAGGCTGACAATGGAAATATAAGCCCTTTAATAACATTTGCTGAAAATTAAAAAACTAAAGTGAACAATGTATGTAAAAAATAGTGGCTTAGTGCTTTAACGAATTATAAATTTATGGTCAAGTTATAAACTGAAAAAATAGTGTATAAAAATCCACTACTTTTAATATACTAGACCGTTAGCCTTCATTACTCAAAACTCGGGTTAATTAATTATCATACCTTTCGAAAAACCCGAAAACCAACCACTAACCAATGATAAAATTCTTTAATAAAATACGGAAACAATTGCTTATTATTGTTAATGAAAAGGGGTAGACAAAATTATACGTTTGATCCATTTCAAGGCATCTATAATTCTGTAATTAACTCAGGTAAAATTGAGTTAATTTCTAACGATATATTAAAAAATAAAATCTCAAGAATTCAAGACCTCCTTATGGATTACCAAGAAGAGGAAGATGAGACTAGAAGCACTGCCATTCAGAAGTTGTATCCATTTCTATTGAAACAACCCTTAGAAAAATTTAACTACAATTCTCGTAATAAAGAAATTACAACAGAATCTATACAAACAAAAGAAAACTATGTTAAGATTATAGAATCATTTGAATTTAATAACTTAATGGTACATTTAAGAGCTTGGATGTCAACAATTTTTGAAGAAGGCCCAATTTTAAGAGAAGAAATAGTTTCCATAATTAATTTATTAGAATTAGAAACTGAAAAGCATAAATAATATCCAAAGCACATCAACGTGTATAATTCATCTTACACATGAACTTCAATTAAAATTTATATCTTTAAACGTTCGATTCTGAACGACTGAAAATCATACGGATTCTATGTCGGACAAATCAACCACGAACACGATTAGCAACAATATAAATCGCAATGAAAACAAAAAGATTATTCTTTTGCTTGAAATGTTTATTTCATTTTCCACTACGTATTTCATCATACATGAGACCTCTTAAAAAACTAACCTTAATTGTTTTTTTAATTAGTCAGTGCGTTTTTATGCAGGCTCAAAAAACCACAGAAAAAGACAGTGTTTTCGATGCCTCTTCAAAAACTTTTTTAATGATACCGGTTGTTACGAATAGTCCTGCAATGGAAACTGGTTTCGGTGGTTTGGGCCTGTATTTTTTTAATATTAATAAAAATGATACAATTTCGCCACCTTCATTAATGTCATTATACGCCATTTATTCAACAAACAATAGTTATATAATAGCACCTTTTGGACGATTTTATTGGAATGAAGACAGAAACAGAGCGGCAATGGGTTTTGGAACCATGCGTGTTAACAATGATTTTAATTATGATGAACAAGGAAATGATTTACGATTGGTTTATTCAGAAATACGCAATTTTGTAACCTTAGAATATAGCCGAAAAATCATTAACGATTTTTATCTAGGTGTTTTGTATTTAGGTACTAAAACAAAATATAAATTTGACCAAGGTACAGAAGAAGAAAATGATTTTACAAGAGATTTCTTTCAGCAAAATGGTATCGAGGATAATTTTGTTTCGAGCCTAGGATTAAATTTTTCATTTGATAATAGAGATTATGTGTATTATCCTACCAGAGGATTTACATTTAGCATCCGTCCTAAATTAAATGCAGACTGGTTAGGTAGTGATAACGATTATGTAGATACGGATTATAAATTTTCATATTTCTATTCTATAAAGGACAATCAAATTTTGGCTGCTAATATATCTGGTGGTTTCGCTTTTGGAGATGTTCCTTTTGATGGTTATCAAAATTATGGTGTGCGAAATAGCTTAAGAGGCTATGAGGCAGGCAAGTACAAAGGCAAACATATGGTAGCCTTTCAAGCTGAATACCGATGGAGATTTTACAAAAAATGGGGAGCTGTGTTTTTTGGTGGTACAGGGAGTGTTTGGGGTAATGATAATAATGGTGAAGAAGAGTTTGAACGCAACATGCTCCCAAGTGGCGGTTTAGGCCTGAGATTTATGGTATCCAAAGCAAAAAACATTAATTTAAGACTCGATTATGCTTTGGGTGTTGATGGCAACCAAGGGTTTTATTTTGGTGTAATGGAAGCTTTTTAATGTTATATGCACAATAAAAAATAAGATGAAAAGTATTGCATCAATGACTATAAATAATTGCTTGTTCTCGCCTACTCTTAAAATTATTATGAATTTTAAACTCGGTGCGTTAGGCCATGTAAACGAACCTTTATTAGCGGCTGCTTTAAATGAAATATTCTAAGGCAGAGCTTTCAGTATTGAAATTATGATTTTAAAAATAATATTTATAGGAACTGTAGTAATTGCGTTTAATTTGGTAATACAAGGGTTGGGTAGTATTTTTTGGCTTCGAAAAATTGCAGTCTCAATTAAAAATAAAAATGACATTACAAACAATAAAATTCTTAAAGTTTTATTGTTCTCATTTCTTCTTTTTACATTGATACATGCCTTCCATTCGCTGGTTTGGGCATTTTGTTATTATATAATCCCTCAAACAGCGAGTCAATTTTCTAGCTTTTCTGAATCTGTATATTTTTCAATGGTAACTTTTACTACCTTAGGTTATGGAGATATTTCATTGAATTCAGATTGGCGATTACTGTCTGGTTTGGAAGCCATCAATGGTATAATGCTGATTGGGTGGTCAACGGCGATGATGTTTTCTCTAATTCAAAATATCTATAAAAAAATAAACGCTAATTAATGAGTAAATCCAAAAATATGAAAAAACGTTCTGTAAAGAAGTTGAGTTTTCTGATTCTGATTTTTACATTTTTAATTTTTATATGGTATATCGCTTCTGATAGAATCACTCCTAACACAGACCAAGCTAGGGTAAAAGGGTTAGTTCTATCTGTTGCTCCAATGGTTAATGGATATGTTACGAAGGTAAATGTAGGTTTGCATTCCGAGGTGAAAAAAGGAGACACGCTATTTATGATTGATAGAAAGCCTTATGAAATTGCCGTTGCGATTGCCGAAACCAATCTTGAAAAAGTATCACAATCTATTAGTGCAGGAGTATCTTCAATAAAAGCCGCTACTGCAAGATTGAGCAAAGCTAGAGTTAGTTTGGATAGAAGCACCAAAAATTGGGAACGCACTCAAAGAGTTGTTGCTCAAAATGAAGGTGCACTTTCAGAACGAGATAAAGACCGTTCTGAGGCATCTTATTTAAACGCTATTGAAGAAGTAGCAGCTTCAGAGGCTGGAATAGAAAAAGAACTTGCAGCTTTGGGACCAACAGATGCTAACAACCCAGACACAAAAGCAGTTATAAGTCAATTAGAAAAAGCACAATGGGACTTGACACATACTGCAATTGTGGCTCCATCCGATGGAGTTATTGAAAGTTTTAATGTAGAAGTTGGATATTTTGCTGGTGCGGGGAGATCTATGGTTTCCTTAATTTCTAACAATACTTTGTGGATTCAGGCCAATCTAAAGGAAAACAACATATCCAATATAAAAATAGATAACGAAGTTGATGTGATCTTTGATATTGCACCTGGAAAAATATTTAAAGGAACCGTGAAAAGTATTTCCTATGGTGTAAGTACCGACAGAACTAATACCGGCGGATTACCTAGAATTACTACTGCACAGGGTTGGCTTAGAGATCCACAGCGTTTTCCTGTCATTATTGAAATCGAAGATTCAGAGATTATGAAGAAACTACGACAAGGTAGTCAAGCTGAAATAGTAGTTTATACAGGAAACAATTGGTTGCTTAACTTTTTGGCAAGTACACGCATATATATAATATCCAATCTATCTTATGTTCGATAGAGTAAAGGAATTTTATTGGAACTTAAAAGAAGATACACCTGTATTACGTTGTGTATTCGGAGTTACTTTGGCACTTGTTGTCTCCACAACATTAGGCTATTTAGTTCCTCATATAACTGCAATTTTTGCACTAATGTTTTTAGAACCTAACAAAAAACCATTGGGTTTAAAAAAAGAAATTGGAATTGTATTGGGGCTCTCTCTTTTAGGGTATTTTGGTGTACTAGTTGGTAAATATTTAATTGACTATCCATTAGTAATACTTCCACTTTTAGGATTGATTATTTATTGGTCATTTCGATTCATAAAAATACCTGAACCGATACGATTACTGTTTTTAATATTGGCTGTATTAATACCTTTTATGAGTCTGAAGGCCAACTTATTGGGTAGTGTAGTATTGACAGCGCTCCTTCTTAATTTGATTATTGCTTTAGGTGTGATTCGTATTGCTTTTTTCATTTTCCCTATAACAACTCAAGAAGATAAAAGCATAAAAAAGAAGAAGCCAATTGCATATAAAAACATTAATTTAGATAAATTGGCTTTTAATGGTTTACTCGTAGTGTTTCCTATAATTTTTATATTCTATCTATTCAATTCCAATATAGCCATTCTAACCTTAGTATTTACAGTACTCTTAAGTTTCGATCCTTTTATATATCAATCTAAAAAAGGAACAGCCCTTATTTTCGCAAACGTTTTAGGAGGTTTAGCAGGAATTTTAGCCTATAATATTCTAGTAATTGCTCCTAGTTATGTGTTATATATATTCTTAATAATAAGTGTCGCATTTTATTTTGTTATCAATTTATATTCCGGTAAAAAAACAGCTCCAATCTTTAGAATTAGCTTTAATACTTTTTTTGTGATTATGGGTGTAATTGCGACATCTACAAATGAAGCGGGTAATACGATCTGGGAACGTTTAATACAGATAGGCTTAGCTATTTTGTATGTTATAATAGCTTTTAAAATTGTAAATACTTTTAATAACCCGAAACTATTGAATGAATAAAAGATATCTAAAATACTATTTGATTATCACTGTTCTTATAGGGCTCTCATCTTGTGAAATACAAAAAGAATATGTAGCTCCACAAATAGAAGAAGTTTCAAATTATAAAAATAACATAAAGACTGATACCACAAACTTTGCCAATATATCTTGGTGGAAAATTTTTAATGATACTACATTAGTTTCGTTGATAGAAGAAGGACTCAATAATAATCTTACGTTAAAGAATACGGTCAGTTTAATTAAACAATCTCAGCTTCAATTAGAAATTGCAGGAACTCAATTATACCCTAGTGTAAACTATGGTTTTACTGGCGATATTACTAAAAACACCATTGGATCTGCAACTACTCAAAATGTTATTGCAGCTGCAAATGTTTCCTATACCTTAGATGTATGGGGGAGAATTAAAAATCAAAACGAAACGGCATTACAGGCTTATTTGGCAACAGAAATGGCTAGCAACCAAGTAAAAGCTACTTTGGTTGCTCAAATAGCAACCATTTATTTTACCTTGAGAGATGTAGATAATAAGATTATCGTTGCTGAAAATATGATCAATTCGTTAACCGACTTTAAAGATGTTATTGAAGCGCGATATAATGGCGGCTTTATTTCTAAAGTAGATTTAAACCAAGTAACCATCAATCAAAAAGGCGCCGAAGTTACTTTGCAAGCATTATTGCGCGCAAGAGGGCAACTAGAGAACTCTTTGAGCACGGTTTTGGGATCAACACCTAAATCAATTGCAAGAGGATTGCCATTAGAAAAACAGATTTTTCCTTCAAAATTACCAACAGGTGTTCCTGTTGATTTGTTACAACGAAGACCTTCGATATTAATTTCAGAAAAAAAGCTAAAAGCTCAATTGGCAAATATTGGTTCTACCGAAGCGCTTCTTTATCCGAATTTTACTTTATCATTAGATGTAGGAGCTCAAATTACCAATCCTAGTTTGTTGTTCGGTACATTAGCAGGTAATATTGTTGGCCCTATTTTTAATAAGGGACGTATTGATAAATCAATTAAAATAGAGGAAGAAAAATTCAATCAACTTCTTATTGAATATGAACAAGCCTATTTATTGGCTTTTCAAGAAGTAGAAAATGCGTTAATTGCGATTGACACTTACCATGAAGAATTTGAAATAAGAAAAGAACAATTAGAGCTTTCGCAAGAGGCTTTAAATTTATCATGGGTGCGGTATAATGAAGGAGTGACTTCTTTCTTAGAGTTTATTAACTTGCAAACTTCACTATTTAATTCGCAGTTAAATGCATCTGAAAGTTATAAATTGCATCTACAATCCATTGTTAAATTATACTTGGCTTTAGGAGGTGGATGGTAAAATGAAAACAAAAACTAAAAATTAATAATAATGAAAAACAGTATTAGCATCACATCATTTATAAGACTTGCAGTCATAGTAGGACTAATTTTATGGGCATCCTTTATTGTTAAACCATTTATAGGTGCATTAGCTTGGGCTATTATTCTAGCCGTTGCTATTTATCCATTCTATCAAAAATTAATAACAAAAGCTGGTGCAAAACGAAAAAAAATGGTTTCTATAATTTTCACTTTGATTACAGTTACCTTATTAGCAATTCCTTCCTACTCCATTTTTAGTTCAGTATTAGAAAGCACGACAGAAACGATACGACACGTAAAAGACGGTACATTAACTATTCCTGCTCCAGCAGAAAAAGTAAAGGATTGGCCCATGGGAGAAAAAATATATGCAGATTGGGAAAGTGCTTCTGCAGATATAAAGGCCTATACAATTGACCATAAAGAATTTATTTTAGAAAAAGGAAAAGGAATCTTTGGTAGTTTCTTAGGGATTATGGGCACATTGGTATTATTTATCATCGCTCTAATAATAGCGGTAGTCTTTATGTATAATGCAGATGGAGGTCATAGTACTTCAGTGAAATTAGCAAATAAACTAATTGGAAAAGAAGGAGAGGACATAGTAATTATGTCTCGAAATACAATTAGAAGTGTTGTAAAAGGAATTTTATTAGTAGCCATTATACAAACCTTATTAAGTTTTATTGGCTTTAAATTAATTGCTTTGCCCGCAGCAGGGATTTTTACAATGCTAGTATTGTTTGCTGCCATTGTTCAAGTGCCTGTTACCCTAGCAGTAATTCCTGCTATTATATTGGCATTTTCGATATCAGATAATATGACCCATACCATCATATTTACCGTGTATATTATAATAGTATCACTATTAGATAATTTTTTAAAACCTATATTATTGTCAAAAGGATTACAAACACCAACCATAATAATCTTTTTAGGAGCTATAGGAGGTGTAATGCTTCACGGAATTATCGGATTATTTGTGGGTACAGTTGTTTTGGCATTGGCGCATCGATTCTATTTACATTGGGTAAATTCAACAGAAGAAGTTTAGTGTTTGCCTATTAGTTTACGAAGTAAATAAATGCAGAGCAAATTTGAAATGAACGAATAACGGGAAAAGATAGACTCGGTGTTCATCAATTTCATTCACCACAAGAATGTGCACGAATCGACAATGATAATTATCAAGAAATACTTAAAATATTGGGCTTAAGACAAAGTGGAATTGACCCAATCGTGACGTATTATATTTTCTACAAACGATAATTGAAATAAAAAAACGACACCACAACAATGGCTAAACAACATGGTTAGTATGGTATTTATATCTAAATTTAGTGCTGTTAATAACATCCTGACGATTCTTTCCTACGGACCAATCGCCACGATTGCTTAGCCTAATCGTTTGTCACAATTATAGATACTCGAAAATGAATCACTTAAAATTTCTTTTTTTAGTACTTATTATTTCATCTTATCACATTGGTTACGCTCAAACTTCTAAAACAAATGATTCCCTAGGTTATACTGTATCATATTATGTGCCGGCACTTAAAGGTACTAAGTTGGCAGTTGATGTGCATTTTCCAAGAGGCTATAAAAATAGGGAATTACCAGCCCTTCTCGAATTTACCAGATACTGGAGGTCTGTAGAGAATCCGGAGACAGGTGAACCTATTCCTTCGCTAAGAAAACGAGACAGTCTTTTCTTAAAAAATAATTACATTCTAGTTAAGGTTGACGTAAGAGGGACAGGTGCTTCTTATGGAAGACGGCCTGGGGAATACACCCCAATCGAGGTACAAGACGCCAGATATATTGTTGAATGGGTAGTTAATCAGCCTTGGTCCGATGGTAGTGTAGGTGCCTATGGTACTTCCTACTCAGGAACCACCGCAGAATTATTATGTGCCACCCGCCATAAAGCAGTAAAGGCAGTAATTCCGGGTTGGTCAGATTTTGATATTTATGAAAGTCCGGGCAGGCCCTACGGAATGGTTGCAACTAGCTTCGTTTCCGAATGGAGTAAAGTTGTCAACTGGTTAGACAATAATAATACGAATATTTTGAAGATGAGTGTAAGACGTGTTACGGATACATTCCCGGAAGAAGCGATTGCAGAGCACAAAAATAATCCCGACGTTCTTGAAAACGCAAGAAATGCAAGATATAAAAACTCAAAGTTTGGGGATTTTACACACGAAGAATGTTCTCCAATTTATTGGAAGAAAGAGATCTCTGAATCGCAGGTACCCATGCTAGTTTTGGCAAGTTGGATGGATGCAGGTACGGCTGAAGGTGCTTTGTTGAGATTGAATAATTTTTCAAACCCTCAAAAAGTAGTAATAATGCCTACCTCTCATGGTGGTAAATCACATGCTAGTCCGTTTATTGTTTCTGACCAAGTCGTTGATCCAGTCCCTTCAAAAGCCGAGCAACTTCAACTACAACTAGATTTTTTCGACCATTATTTGAAAGGTAAAAACAAAGGGGTGGAGGTCTGGCCAACAATAAAATATTACAATTTTGGAGAAGAAGATTTCAAATATTCCAATATTTGGCCTCCTGAAGGGCAAACACGGGCCAATTATTTTTTAGGGTCAAACCAAAAACTAAATACTTCGGCTTCAAATGAACCTAGAGGTATGGATGAATATAAGGTTGACTTTTCCGCTTCAACAGGAAAAAATAATAGGTGGGCAACACAAATGGGCAAGCATATATTTAAACTCCATGACCGGAATGCTGCCGATTCTTTACTTTTAACATATACGTCGGAACCCATGTCAAAAGACATGCAGATTACAGGCACACCGTCAATTACTCTGTATCTATCTTCAACACTTCACGAGGGAGCAGTTTTTGTATACCTGGAAGATGTTGATTCGAATGGAAAGAGCCGATATATAACTGAAGGCGGACTCCTTTTAGAACACCGTAAACTATCGAAGAACCCTATGTCTGGTAATGTGCCTTATCATTCATTTTACCAATCAGATGCAGCACTTATGCCTGTAAACGAAATTGAAGAAATCACTTTCAAATTATGGCCTACGTCTGTACTTATAAAAAAAGGTCATTCCATAAGGATCGCTATAGCAGGATCAGATAAGGATACTTTCGATAAAGTACCGGTGGACGGAACTCCAATTTACAGGATACATCGAAGTAAGACCTATGTTTCGTTTATTGATTTACCTATTGTAAAATAAAAAATATGCACTTAGCACCGCATATAATTTATTGCTAGTTCTAGCCTACCCTTCGACAGGCTCAGGACAGGCTTACGAAAATTGCTGCGCCAGTTCGCTTCGCTCGTGTCTCTTGGATTTTCTATTTGCTTTGCATTTGCTAAATTTGGTACTTGAACCACACAACTAATCTTATACAAACCGTTGGCAATAATAACAATTAACCAAAACATAATATTATGAAAACTTTTAAAAATTATATTGGGAAAGCTACCTTGATTGGAATGTTTATAATCATGTCATCTGCTTTTTTGCTCTTACAGTCCTGTAAAAATGATAAAAAAGAAACGCAACATGAAACCGTTGTTGTAGAAAAAGAGAATGTTATAGAAATAACAACAAAGAATATGGATTTTCAAATGCCCGATACTATTTCCTCTGGATGGAATACCTTTCGTTATAAGAATCTATCACCTCAAACACACTTTTTTCTTGTAGATAAGTACCCAGAGGGTAAGACTTCAGAAGATGCTGAAAAACTAGTA
>Ga0316190_10004113_pt1 | contig 10566 bp, 9 predicted proteins | sample Eddworburrow2_MG_FD_204929 | JGI IMG/M metagenome (GOLD analysis project Ga0316190, IMG submission 204929) | Coastal sediment microbial communities from Maine, United States - Eddy worm burrow 2 | ecosystem: Environmental > Aquatic > Marine > Coastal > Sediment | place: USA: Maine | collected... | reverse complement strand
TCATGTTCATAGTAAACCCGTTATATAAGTGAACGTGTAGATGCGTGAGAAAGAGAAGAGTACTCGAGTTATATTTGTGCGTCATGGTAAGCCTGACTTTCCCCTCGATCGACTTTATTGTGATGATGTCGAAGATCCAGTGTTAACTGACGAGGGGCACGCGCAGGCTAGGGCGGCAGCGGAATTGCTGCGACATGAGTCTGTTGATGCGATATACATGAGTCCTATGCAACGTACAAGGATGACAGCCCAACCCATCATTGACGCGCTTGGTGCACCTGTTTATGTAGATGCTCAGTTAAAAGAGCGTCCGTTTGGTGCATGGGACGGTATGTATTTCGATGATATACAACGTGATTTTCCCGATCAATTTAAGGCCTGGAAGATAGACCCTGTGTCATTTGTGCCTGATGGGGGTGAGTCAATTAATGCCCATATGGACAGGATCACTGGCGCATTGCAAAAAATCATAGAAAAACATATTGGACAATTGGTTGTTATTGTAATGCATGTTGGCCCGATTCGTATGTGTGTGACTTCGGCACTTCAAATGCCGTTGTCTGCCTATCGGCAAATAACCGTCGATTATGGATCGCTAACCCGTATAGACTACGGAAAAAGGCAAAACAATATAATCTACCTGAATCGTAATTCTAGTTAGTCTTTCTCCGTATGGATAAAAGCTATTCATTTATTTAAGTTGTTGCTCTGTGATTGATTGCAGTTGTCCGCTGAATCGCGGATAATGCTTTATTTGCCAATACCTTACCGAAGTAGAATTTAAACTAATGAAAGATGAGCGCAAACAGGCTGCATTGGATTACCATGCTCTTCCCGAGCCAGGTAAGATTTCGGTCTCAATCACTAAACCCTGTGCGACACAATATGATCTTGGCTTGGCATATACACCAGGTGTTGCAGAACCTGTTCGTGCCATCGCAGCAGACCCAGATGCTGCTTATAAATATACTATCAAAGGGAATTTGGTAGCAGTGATAACCGATGGGAGTGCGGTGCTTGGTTTGGGAAATACCGGCGCATTAGCGGGTAAACCGGTTATGGAAGGCAAAGGGATTCTGTTTAAGAAATTCGCAGATATTAATGTCTTCGATATAGAGGTTGATGCTGATTCACCGCAAGATTTTATTGATACTGTGACACGTATAGCGCCTACATTTGGTGGAATCAATTTAGAAGATATAGCTGCTCCTCATTGTTTTGAAATTGAAAAGACGCTAAGTGAACGTCTCGACATACCTGTATTTCATGATGATCAACACGGCACAGCTGTTATTATCGCAGCGGGCCTGCTTAATGCATTTGAGCTTCAAGGCAAACAAATAGAAAATGTGAAAATAGTCTGTCTTGGTGCCGGCGCCGCTGGCATCGCATCAATGCGTTTGCTTGTCGCGCTCGGTGCTCGCCAAGAGAATATTCGATTAGTTGATCGTGGTGGTGTTGTCCAGAATGGGCGTGATGATTTGAATGTATATAAACAGGAATTTGCTGTTAAAACAGATGACCGAACATTGGTAGATGCAATGGTTGATGCCGATGTGTTTATTGGTTTATCTGGAGCGAATCTTGTGAGCCCTGAAATGGTAGCGGCAATGGCTAAACGCCCCATTGTTTTTGCGCTGTCTAACCCTGACCCGGAGATAGATCCGGCAACTGCGCTTGCGGTGCGAAGTGATCTCATCATGGCAACTGGTCGGAGTGATTATCCAAACCAAGTTAATAATGTATTGGGTTTTCCATTTATTTTTCGTGGGGCACTTGATGTCAGGGCAACAGCGATTAATCAGCAAATGCTAATTGCTGCAGTGAAAGCATTGGCGGCATTAACTCATGAACCAGTTCCACAGGAGGTGCTTGTTGCCTATCGATTGGAGCAACTTTCATTCGGAACCGAATATATCATTCCAACACCACTAGATCCGCGCTTGATCGATCGCATACCACCAGCTGTAGCACAGGCTGCGGTAGAGTCTGGTGTTGCCCGGCTGCCATACCCCGCTTTTTATCCGAGTATTCAATCGCAGTCTCTTGCCACTGACGGGTGTTTGTAGCCATCGTTTTGGCGGTTAAACTCTCAATTTATCATTATTTGTGCCGATCACCTGAAGTGCGTATGAATAGTCTATTACGGTGCTGGCTCAGAAAATATAGGCCCGATTTTATCAGTTAAATACTCAATTTAATTGGTTAGATTGAACGATTGAACACATGACGTGGATCAAAAGGCAGAATCTTTGTTGCAGCTTACAGTGAGGAGAAGTTATGAAAAAAATAACGATTGTAGGTGCAGGGCGGGTTGGTGAATCAGCAGCACAGATATTGGCTAATGTCGAGATGGCACACGAAATCATTTTGACAGATATTAGAGAGGGCGTTGCTAAAGGTACTGCCTTAGATATACAGGAATCAGCGGTACTGTTTGGTTTTGATACCCGTGTTTCTGGTGATGATGATCCGAGTATTATGGCAGGATCAGACATAGTAGTGATTACTGCAGGTTTGCCACGTAAACCCGGAATGTCGCGTACAGATGTCCTTGAGGCTAATTTGGCTGTCATTCGTCAAGTAGCGGCTGATGTAAAGCGATTTGCTCCTGATGCTTTGGTGATATTAGTTACAAACCCTGTCGATATAATGACGTATGCCTTTTGGAAAGAAACTGGCTGGGACAGGAGTCGAGTGATAGGATTATCTGGTGTGCTAGATGCTGCGCGAATGGCTTCGTTCATTGCGATCGAAACCGGTTTTTCGATAAAAGATATTTCGGCGATGGTGCTCGGTGGTCATGGAGATTCTATGGTGCCAATGACTAATTACACTACGATTAGTGGCATTCCTGTTAGCGAGTTTATTGATGTGGCAACATTAAATTCTATTGTTGATCGTACACGTAATGGTGGTGCTGAAATCCTGGCATTAAAAAAGACCAGTAGTGCTAACGATTCACCTGCTGCTGCTGTAGCTGCGATGGTTGATGCGGTATGTAATAATCGTAAAAGAATATTACCGTGTGTTGCGATACTTGATGGCGAGTATGGTTTGCATAATATTGCAATGGGTGTGCCGACCATTCTTGGGCTGGGCGGAATGGAAAAGGTCATAGAATTACCGCTGACTCAAAATGAACAACAGTTATTAGATCAATCTGCACATCAGGTTCAATCTGATCTGGCATCGATGTCCTGAATAAATCGGAGGAAAATCTGATGGGAAAAGATACGGTTACAATAACCGATAATAGTACCGGAAAAAGTATAGAGTTACCGATAGAGAGGGCTGTGCTGGGTCCGCCCGCTATCGATATTAGTCGACTGTATCGAGAGTTTGATTTTTTTACCTATGACCCCGGTTTCCAGTCAACAGCGAGTTGTCGGAGTGGCATTACCTTTATTGACGGTGAAGAAGGTCTATTGCTACATCGAGGCTATCCAATTGAACAGTTAGCTGTAAAAAGTAGTTTCCTCGAAGTAGCTTATTTGATGTTGTATGGGGAGTTACCAACCGTCAATCAGTTAAGCAATTTTAAGGCTGAGATACGTCAACACACGATGATCAAGGAAAGTCTTAAGAGCTTTTTTAGTGGCTTCTATCACGATTCACATCCGATGGCGAGTATGGTTGGGGTAGTGGGGTCATTGTCAGCCTTTTATCACGATTCAACGGATGTCCATGATCCAGTACATCGGAATCTGGCTGCATTGCGTATGATTGCAAAAATGCCAACGATAGCGGCGGCAAGCCATAAGCACGCAATTGGTGAACCCTTCATCTATCCAAAGAATAGCCTCAGTTACTGCGGTAATTTGCTCCATATGATGCATTCTGTACCAAGCGAGGATTACGATTTAGACCCAATTGCGGAAAAAGCTTTGGATATGATCTTTATACTTCATGCAGACCATGAACAGAATGCGAGTACGGCCACAGTAAGACTATCGGGCAGTTCTGGCGCTAATCCGTTTGCCTGTATTTCATCTGGTATAGCCGCGTTATGGGGTCCCGCGCATGGCGGTGCAAATGAAGCTGTATTACGTATGCTTGATGAAATTGGGCATAAGGAAAATATCTCCAAATATCTGGCAAAGGCTAAAGATAAGGATGACCCTTTTCGCTTGATGGGCTTTGGTCATCGTGTATATAAGCATTATGATCCAAGAGCCAAACTGATACGTAAAATGTGCCATGAAGTTCTGGAGAAGTTCGGGGATAGTAGTGACCCAATGTTTGAATTAGCGATGCGTCTGGAAGAGATAGCATTGGAAGATGAGTATTTTATCAAGCGTAAACTGTATCCAAATGTCGATTTTTATTCAGGGATTATCTATAAAGCATTAGGTATTCCCGCTAATATGTTTACGGTTATGTTCGCAATTGCCCGTACGGTGGGATGGGTAGCGCAATGGAAGGAAATGATTGCTGAGCCAGCTCAACGCATCGGCCGTCCGCGGCAATTATACACTGGCTCAGTACAACGGGACTATGTCGACATAGATAAACGTTGATTGTATTCCAGGTGTGATTTTTCAAGACGCTTGATGCTGCTAACGGATTTAGAATAGTTGCTCACTTATATTGTCTGTAATGGAGCGATTATTCGTCTCTGTTGAACCGTCTTTTGCGCTATTGGAGTTGCCACGCTGCGGGACATATTCAGCGCGGAATGTTTCAAATATACCGCCTTTGAGATTTCCATCAGAGAGTAAACCGGTGGTTGGGTCAATTCTGACTTCAACCATGCCTGGAGGTCTCTTGAATGTATGTACCGGCAAGCCGCGTAGCGCGTGAGACATATAATCTATCCACATAGGTAATGCAGCGCGTCCACCGGTCTCGTAATTACCGAGGGAGCGTACCTTATCGAAGCCGACCCAGGATATGGTAACAATATCTGGATTAAAGCCAGCAAACCAGGCATCGCGTTGATCATTAGTTGTACCAGTTTTACCTGCTATATCACTACGCTTTAGTTGGCGGGCCCTTCGTCCAGTGCCGTATTGAATCACATCGCGCATCATTGAAGTCATTAGATAGATGTTTTCAGCAGGTATTACCCTGTTTGCCGTTATAAAATCTGGTTCTGGTGGTTTCTGGTCAGTTAGTAATGTAGCCTTGTTCGCGTCCGGTTGAGCATTATCTGTACCTATAATAGGTTCCTGGGCTGTTAAATCTTCAAGCAATGAACACTCAGGGCAGACGACTGGAAATGGTGATTGTTTGATAATATCTCCATTGATATCTTCAATCTGTTTTATAAAATGTGGCACTATTCGATAACCGCCGTTGGCAAAAACAGCATAGCCTCCAGCAAGTTGGATAGGTGTAATTGCACCACTACCCAGGGCGAGTGAAAGATCGCGTGGTAAATCTTCAGTGGGAATGCCAAATCGCGCGACATAGTCGAGTACGTAATCGATTCCTATTGCTCGTAGGAGCCTGATCGATATCAGATTGCGTGAATTAATCAAACCGACACGTAAACGTGTTGGGCCAAAGAATTTTCCACTGTAATTTTCGGGGCGCCAAGCACTTTCAAGGCCAGGGTCATCAAAGACTACAGGTGCGTCGTTAACGATGCTTGCTGCGGTGAACCCTTTGTTTAGTGCTGCTGAATAAATAAACGGTTTAAAACTTGATCCTGGTTGGCGCGCGGCCTGTGTCACACGATTAAATTTACTGTGATAAAAATCAAGTCCGCCTGTCAGCGCCATAATAGCGCCATTTTCAGGGTGTAATGAGACCAAAGCTCCCTCAACGAGAGGGATTTGACTCAACAACCATTGGTCTTTTGATTGACGAACATAAACAATATCACCTTCCTGTAGAATTTCACTGGCCACCTTGGGTGCGGGGCCTGTTTTGTTGTCGTCAATATAACGACGCGCCCACGATAATGATGCCCAGTTCAGGGTGATGAGTTGCTCATCAGGGAGCACAGCAACAGCTTCTTGATCGGTTTGTGACAGTATAAGGGCGGGTTGAAGGCCTGCCGGAGTGCTTATATCATTAAAGATGTCACCCCAGTAAGACATTTCGGCGAGTTGATCAAGCTTGGTGTGAGCAATTCTGCCACGATAGCCATGGCGCATATCATATTCAAACAGTGCTTTACGTAATGCCTGATTTGCAACACGTTGCTTATCGGATTCTATTGTGGTGATTACGCTATAACCACTGTTATATGCCTCGTCACCAAACAATTTCACCATATGATCGCGAACCATTTCTGCTAAATAGGGCGCCTCGATTTCAACAGATAGCCCATGTGGTTCAGCTGTATCTACTTCTTCCTGGGCGGCCAGCTCTGAAGCTTTATCCAGATATCCAAGTTCATGCATTCTATTGATGATGTAGTTTCTTCGAATAAGAGCCCGTTCAGGATCAGCAATGGGGTTAAAACGTGATGGTGCCTTGGGTAACCCTGCGATCATCGCCATTTGTGCGGTACTCAGCTCATTAATTGATTTACCGTAATAAATCTGAGCCGCAGCGGCTATGCCATAGGCACGATTACCCAGATAGATTTTATTGAGATACAGTTCAAGTATGTCTTCTTTGCTCAGTTCACGTTCAATTTTGAGCGCCAAAAATATCTCGCTGAATTTACGTAAATAGGTTTTCTCACGACTGAGAAAGAAATTTCTTGCCACCTGCATCGTGATCGTACTGCCGCCTTGTGATTTTCGACCTGTTTTAGCCAAATTAACGATAGCTCGCAAAATGCCGTGGTAATCAACTCCTGGATGAATAAAGAAGCGATCATCTTCAGCGGCAAGAATAGCCTGAACCATTTTTTCTGGAATTTCGTCATATTTCAGTGGCGTCCGCTTCATTTTGCCAAATTCAGCGATTAGCTTGTGATCTGCGCTATATACCCGTAGCGGTACTTGTAAGCGAATATCACGCAATGCCTCTATAGTCGGTAGACTTGGCGTTATATAAATGTAACTACCGAATATCGCTAGAATGCCGATAGCAATAGAGCCGGTTATGCCCAGTAGTAGCCAGCGGGCTGATTTAGGGATAGGTTGCATAGTGTAGAATTCTGTCGCCATGAAAAAAACGTATTAAGTATAAAACTTTTTTGTGTAATGGACGATAAGATTGTGAATTGTAATTATTAATTGCATTTTAACGTCCGAAAACCTATATATTGTTCGGGCGCAAGTAGAAATTGATGACAGCTGGATAACAAAATTTAGCATGGAAATAATTAATGCGTTTATTTGAAAAAGCTGCACCCCCGATGATCGGGCTAGATATCAGCTCAACGTCAGTCAAGTTGCTGGAGCTGGGGCGGGTTGGTGAACGTTACCGTGTAGAAAGTTACGCGGTTGTACCGTTGCCAGCGCATGCCGTCGAAGAAAAAAACCTGGTCGATGTAGAGGCCGTTGGTGCGGCAATCAGCCGGGCTGTAAAGCGTGCGGGTACACGAACAAAAAATGTGACTGCAGCCGTAGCGGGTTCGGCAGTTATATCAAAAATTATATCCATGCCGGCATCATTAACTGATCAGGAAATGGCAGATCAGTTATCGCTTGAATCTGACCAGTACATCCCTTATCCGATGGAAGAAATCAATATGGATTTCGAGGTCATCGGGCCAACTGAAAATAATGAAGACATGGTAGATGTTCTGCTTGCCGCATCACGTAGCGAAAATGTTGCGGTTCGTGTGGCGGCATGTGAATTGGCTGGCCTTACAACTAAGGTGATCGATGTAGAGGCCTTTGCCATGGAGGCTGCCTTCACATTGCTGGATCAGCAGTTGCCTGATAATGGTATGGGGAAAACTATTGCCATAGTCGATATTGGCGCAACAATGACCACCCTTAGCGTATCAAATGACTTTAATATTATATATACCCGTGAACAGGTGTTTGGGGGTAAGCTGCTAACCGAAGAAATTCAGAATCGATATGGCCTTTCGTACGAAGAGGCGGGTATGGCAAAACGGACGGGTGGGCTACCCGATGACTATGATAAAGAAATTTTAAATCCATTTAAAGATTCTTTAGTCCAGCAGGTTAGTCGCTCATTACAATTCTTTTTTTCATCCAGTCAGCATGCAACAGTTGACCATATTGTCCTCGCTGGTGGTTGTGCCTCTTTAACTGGTATAGATGAGTTGGTAGAAGATAAAATGGGTATTACAACATCAATTGCAAACCCCTTTGCCAATATGTCGCTGGCATCCAGGATCAAGGCAGATGCAATCTATACGGATGCTCCCGCACTGATGATTGCTTGTGGTCTGGCTATGCGGAGGTTTGACGAAAAATGACACGCATTAACCTGTTGCCATGGCGTGAAACGCTCCGCAAAGAAAAACAGAGACAGTTTGTATCAATTGCGATTAGCGCCGTAGTATTAATGGTCGTAATCATTCTTTATATTCATCTGCACATTGGTTCGCAAATAAAGGCGCAGAATGCGCGAAACGACTATTTGAAAAACGAAATTGCGAGTGTTGAGAATAAAATTAAAGAAATTAAGACATTAGAGACAGAGAAGAAAAATCTGCTCTCTCGAATGAATGTGATTCAGCAGTTGCAGGGGAAACGACCTGAAATTGTCCATCTGTTTTATGAAGTTATGAAAAATGTGCCACCAGGTATATACCTTACTGCAATTACCCAGAAAGGCACAGCCCTGGAAATAGATGGCGTAGCACAATCAAATACTCGTATATCTGCATTTATGCGCAATCTTGCCCTTACTGAATGGTTGAAAGACCCACGTTTGGAAGTAATAAAGGCACAAAAAGGTAAAGATGCCCGTACCAGTACGTTTAAATTGCATGTTCAGCAAGTACAACAAGAAGCGCAGGGTTGAGGCCACAGTAAAATGAATTTGAAATTCGACATGTCTGAACTCAGCAATATTGATTTTAATGATGTAGCCAGGTGGCCATTCGCGCTGCGCGTCATAGCAGTAATTTTGCTGAGTGTTGCAGTTTTGGGCGCAGGTTTATGGTTTGATACGCGTAATCAACTGGATGTGTTAGACAAGGCCAATAGAAAAGAAGCAGCCTTGAAGACTGAATTCTCTAAAAAACAGGCTAAGGCTGCCAACCTTGAGGACTATAAAGACCAGATGGTAGAGATGAAAAAATCATTTGGCACAATGTTACGGCAATTGCCGGGAGAAACAGAAGTAGAAGCCTTGTTGGTCGATATATCACAAACGGGGTTGGCAAATGGCTTGGAATTTGAACTATTCAAACCTGAAAAGGAAATTCCTGCAGAATTTTATGCAGAATTACCAATACAAATTAAGGTGATTGGAAAGTACCATGATTTTGGGCGTTTTGTCAGTGATGTGGCAGCACTTCCTCGAATAGTGACACTGCAAAATTTCTCGATTAAGTCTGCAAATGCTAATAAAGGTCAGGGTAACCTGGTGATGGAAGCAACTGCAAAGACCTATCGATATCTGAGCGAGGAGTAGTTCGACGTGTTTGGTAGAATTAACAGAGAACAACGCGCATTGCACAACACCATGGCACAATTGTGGCGTTTCTCAGTCACCGCGCTCTTGTTATCGTTGTTGGTTGCTTGTAGTGATCAAAATTTAGGCGATTTGCAGAACTATGTCAGCGACATTAAAGCGCGAAAAGGCCGGATTGAGCCACTACCAGTATTTGAGCCGATTCCTCAGTTTGTTTATCGATCTGATGATCTTAAAGACCCATTTGCGACCTGGAAAGCTGAAGTGGCACCGGTGGCGAAAAATAATAGTTCCGGTTTGTTTCCGGATGCACAAAGGGAACGTGAGGAACTTGAGGCATTTCCACTTGATACGCTCAGGATGATGGGCATTCTGGAAATGAAGGGCGTACGATGGGGGCTGGTCAAGGATTCAGATGGGATTGTGCATAGAGTTAAGTCGGGTAATTACATCGGTCAAAATTTTGGCAAGATTAAGACGATTGGCCCTGACAGTATAGGGGTTATCGAAATTGTACCGAATGGTTTGGGAGGTTGGGAGCGCCGTGAAGCGTCACTAACCTTGAATATGGAATGATTTGCTGGATGAGAGAGAATAAAATGATTACAAGTCGGCGAAATCAGATGGTTGGTAAGCAAAGCAGGCCCCAGCATCGTGCAAGATATATGGCGTGGATCCTTGCATCAGTCATAATATTGTGGCCATTGGCATTGTTAGCTGCAGAAAATGACTTGGCTGGGCAAGTACGATCGCTGGATAACATCGATGTGTTGGCTCTGCCCGGGAATAAAGTGCAGGTCAAGTTATCGACATCAGGCGTCGGTTCTATTCAGTCACCAAAAAGCTTCACGACGGGCAAGCCGGCACGTATTGCGTTAGACCTTGTGAATATGACCAGTAGCGTTAGCAAACGGCTGCCGATAGGTGTCGGTGTAGCGACGAGCATCAATGCCATTGAAGCAAAGGGCCGTACGCGTATCGTAATGAATCTAACAAAGCTTGTTCCTTATGAGGTTCGGGTTGATGGTGGTGATATATATGTCATTCTTCAATCTGATGCCAGTGTTGCAGTTACAGACGATAAGGTTGAACCCGCACCGG
>Ga0316190_10004111_pt1 | contig 10571 bp, 13 predicted proteins | sample Eddworburrow2_MG_FD_204929 | JGI IMG/M metagenome (GOLD analysis project Ga0316190, IMG submission 204929) | Coastal sediment microbial communities from Maine, United States - Eddy worm burrow 2 | ecosystem: Environmental > Aquatic > Marine > Coastal > Sediment | place: USA: Maine | collected... | reverse complement strand
CAGTCGATGGACCTGGATAGCGCGATACGCGACCTGGAAAAGAACGATGAGACCGACCTGCTGCTCCTGGACCTGCATATGCCCGGCAGTCAGGACCTGTTCGGGCTGATCATGGTGCGTGAGAAATTCCCCAGTATCCCGGTCGCGATTATCTCCGCAGACGAAGATGCCGATACCATCAATCGTGCCATGGGGCATGGTGCCTGTGGATACATTCCCAAGTCTTGTTCACCACAGACGATCTATGATGCGATGCATACTATGCTCAACGGTGACCGCTGGGTGCCGGATGATCTGCGCAACAGCCTGACCCCGGTGGATAGTGAAGAGAAAGACCTGGCAGCCAAGATCGCCACACTCACACCTCAGCAATACCGTGTGCTCTGTTACCTGCGTGAAGGCTGGTTGAATAAACAGATCGGTTATGAGCTGGGGATCACGGAAGCGACGATCAAGGCGCATATAACCGCGATCTTTCGCAAGCTGGGAATTTCAAACCGTACCCAGGCGGTGATCATGCTCAGCAGGATGTCGCTAAAGGATGAGGCGGTCAGCTGATCGCTGGTGTGCCATCCCGTTATATCTGTCAGCCTGCAGCAGCTGTGAAAAATATTTAGATGATCGGGCTTTCCGGCCTGGGTGAAGGGATCAGCTCCGGTGAATGCTCTTCCTGGAATTCATCAACTTTGGCTTCGATCTCTTCAATGTCTTCAAAGCGTGCGATGTGGTAAAGCGCGTCACCTTCGTTGACTAATGGCAGGTTGGTCCTGCCGATGACGATGCCACCATACTGTGCTCTGACATTCGCTTCGGTCTCACCGAAAGGATCGGCGACGACGCCCAGCAGGGTATTTTTCTTGACCCTGGCACCCAGTGGAACCATGGCCCTAAGTATGCCGCTCTCTGATGCCCTGACCCAGTAACTTGAGCGGGCGACGACGGGTTCGATATGTTTTTTACGCGTGCTGCGGCTGGGGGGAAGCATCTCCAGTTCACGCATCACGTTGACGATACCTTTAACCCCGGCACGGATCGAGATCTCATTAAATCGAAGCGCTTCACCTGCTTCATATAATAGCATCGGAATGCCATATTCTGCCGCGCATTCTCTCAATGAACCGTCTCGCAGGTTTGACGAGATGATGACCGGTGCATTGAATGACCTGGCCAGTCTGTCCGTTTCCTCGTCATCGAGGTTGGCCCGGATCTGGGGTAAGTTGTCACGGTGAAGTGCGCCGGTGTGGAGATCTATACCATGGGTACTTTTTTCGACGATCTCTTTCATGAACGTGTTGGCAAGCCTGGCTGCCAGCGAGCCTTTTTCAGACCCGGGGAACGAGCGGTTCAGGTCGCGTCTGTCTGGCAGATAACGTGAGTGGTTGATCAGGCCGTGAACATTTACGATGGGAATGGCAATGATCGTTCCGCGCAGACGCTTGAGTGCAGGCAGTTTTAAAAAACGACGGATAATCTCTACGCCGTTTATCTCATCGCCATGGATAGCGGCGCTTATGAAAAGCCGAGGACCTGCGTTTTTACCACTGACCACATGTACCGGTACCGTCAAGGGTGTATGGGTATAAAGTCGTCCAGTCGGCAGATCGATCGAGACACGCGTTCCCGGCTTGACGGTAATACCATTGATGGTCAGAGGCTGGTTTGTCATTTAAGGCTAACCTTTACCCCGGGTGCGGGTCTTATGAGGTTTTGCGTTTTTCTCGATAAATTCGATGATCATGCCGGCGATATCTTTACCGGTTGAATTTTCGATGCCTTCCAGACCGGGAGAAGAGTTAACTTCCATGATCAGTGGGCCGCGTTCGGAACGCAACAGGTCTACACCGGCGACGTTCAGCCCCATGACCTTTGCTGCTTTCACGGCAGTGGCACGTTCAGTGGGCGTGATTTTTATCAGTGATGAAGAGCCGCCACGGTGAAGGTTGGAGCGAAATTCTCCGGGTTGCGCCTGCCGTTTCATCGCGGCAACAACTTTGTCGCCGACCACGAAACAACGTATGTCAGCACCACCCGCTTCCTTGATGTATTCCTGGACGAGGATGTTGGCCTTCAGTCCCATGAATGCTTCGAGAACGCTCTCAGCCGCTTTTTTCGTCTCGGCCAGTACGACGCCAATCCCCTGTGTGCCTTCGAGTAATTTGATGACCAGCGGGGCACCACCGACCATCTTTATCAGGTCCTGGATATCATCAGGGTTGTTCGCAAAACCGGTATTCGGCATACCGAGACCCCTGCGTGAGAGCAGTTGCAATGAACGCAGCTTGTCCCGCGAGCGGCTGATCGCTACTGATTCATTCAGCGGGAAAGAGCCTGTCATCTCATATTGCCTGAGTACGGCTGTACCATAAAAAGTAACCGAGGCGCCGATGCGTGGGATGACGGCGTCGAACTGTGGCAGTATTTCACCCTTGAAGTGTACTTCAGGTTTGCTCGATGCAACGTTCATGTAAGTACGTAATACGTCGAGTACGACTGGCTCATGACCGCGTTGTTGACAGGCCTCGATCAGACGTCGCGTGGAATAGAGGTTTTTGTTACGCGATAAGATGGCTATCTTCATTATTATATTCCAGGAATTTATTTGATTTTAGTCGTACCGAGGTTTTCCGAGTAAAAAAGAAACGCCAGGATCAACCATGATTTTATCTGCCATGGCTGTTCGCCCGAGCAACATTCGAAATAACATTGTATCACGGTTGGTCAAGGTCAGTTCGATCGGCCATTGCTGTGTTCCGATGACCAGATGTGTGGAGATGACAAAACGTGTTTCCTTGTGCCCACCAGAATCGGTCACATCGCGGACGTCCGTTACTTTTGCGTCACAGTAAACTTCTGTGTCGGTATCGTCCTGGTTTGGATGCATGCCAAAACGCACCCATTTTTGTCCGTCTTTCTCATAGGGCTCGACGCTAAACGCATGCAGGCATGAGGTCCTTGCACCGGTATCAATTTTCGCTTTGATCAGCGGCAGACCCAGCTCGGGTAATGCGCACCATTCACGCCAGCCAACAATGGTAGAAGTCTCACTCATAATCTCTATATGTAAAATCGTATGTTATTTTGCAACAGGGTCCATTATGACATGAAAATATCTGATGAAATTGCGCCTGAAGATATATATCGACGAATGATATTCGTAGTTGTTGCACGCAATTTTGTATTGCTGGTACACCAGGTTTGATCGAATAATTTGATTGTATCAATCATTTTATATCGTTAGACACAGATTAATGCATTCACTAGCATGCTGCAAAATAACCATCGTGGCCATAAGTACAGTGCTCGAAGAACGCATCGCCAACATCTCTGACCTCCATTTTATCTGTGGCTGTATTCTCTATGGTGCCAGGAAAGATCATTATTCGATCGATGCAGACAATAAGGCCGTCGTCAATTGCATGAGAAAAGAGATGCTGTCTGTTATCGATAACCAGGAATTACTGGATGGCAGACATGCTCAGGCGACGATTTTTTCTGTCGACAACAGGCGTATCGCTGTTGTCATAATCAGTGAAGCTTCAGCCGGCGATAGCATCTACGAGATATATGCCATGTCAGTAATAAGTTGCTATCAGGGCAAAGGCTTTGGCGCTCAAATCCTCGATGTCGTTTTAAGCCGATTTTTATATCTGGATATCTGTGCCCGTTGTCTGCCTGCATCATACAAGATGAGCAGGTTACTCGAGCGGAGAGGGTTTGAATATCATTCGATGGATAAAGGTTTTAAAGTTTTGTTGAGAACAGCCGTGGCTGACTATCAACTTGCTGGACCGGCCTATGAGAGGTTTTCGGGGGTTGAGCTATAGCGGTCTTGAAATAAATGTTGTACATGCATGTCTAAGTTAAAAGCTGCGAATAACTCGCACAATTTTTTATTCACATATATTTAGAGGAAGTAATGATACACCCGAAAACAGAGCTCAGGTTTGTTAACAGTGAGATCGGATATGGCGTATTTGCCACTGAGTTCATACCTAAAGGTACGATCCTGTACGTTAAAGATGATCTTGAGATTAAAGTCTCAAAAGCAAAATTCAAACGTATGGATCAAACGCACAGGGATATAGTAGAGAAGTTCTCATATATAGATGAGAGTGGTGTGAGGATTGTAAGCTGGGATCATGCGAAATATATCAATCACCGATGTGACTGTAACTCCATGAGCACAGGTTATGGTTTTGAGATCGCTATTCGTGATATAGCTAAAGACGAAGAAATTACAGATGAATATGGCATGTTTAATATTCCAGAGCCAATAGAGATTAACTGTCAGTGTCACAACTGCAGGAAGATGCTCCTGCCAACCGATATCGATGAAAATTATAAACGCTGGGATGTGCTAGTGCAGGATGCTATCGAATATATCTATCATGTCGAACAGCCTTTATGGGATGTTATGGATACAGTGACCAGGTCAGAAATTATTCAATTTTTGTCCAGTCAGAGTGATTACCGGTCAGTTATACATCTGAAATATGATGGTCATTCAGCAAAACTAAAAAATGTTATTTCAGGTAAGAGGACTAGGGTGGAGCCTGTTGGTGTGTCATGCCGTTGATTAATGTTTTCGATTATCACGATCAAAATATTTATCTTTACTGATGGTTGGCTCTAAAGATAATCACAGTTTGTAATATCTATTATTGTGTGAGCGGCTATCGTGACGAAAAAAAGCAGTGTAGATGATGAAGGTCTGGATGATATCGACATATTTGATGACTATGACGATATCGAGAGTGAAGAAAGTATCCTCGATGATATAGATGCCCGACGTCGCCTCGAGAAAGTCCTGGAAGATAAGGCACTGGAACGCATGATCTATGGAGACTTCTATGACGGCGATTTTGACCGGGACATAGATCAATATAACTACGACTAATGCTGGTCAAACCATTTCAGGACATCATCGATGACATCCAGCTTATTGCTGGATTTTGAGTAAACAGCATAGGCTTCTTTATGTATGACAGGGGCGTCCTCAACCCTGTGCAGCGTGCTGCCAAGCTGATCTTCTATCATAGCTTCTGGCAGATACGCGGCGCCACCGCACTGCTGGATGAAGCTGAGAGCGATCCTGCCGATACCTGCTCTTAGTACCGGTGGCGGCGCATCGGGGTATTGCCTGGCATGAAACATGGTGAAAGAAGTGCCCCAGTCAACGAAGATATAATCTTCCCTGATGGCTTCTGCTGACAGAACCGATGCTCTTGATGAGACCATGATTAAGCGGATCGGCACCAGTTCTTTATCGAGAAGCTGGGGCGTCTTTGGTGGATCGAAAACAAATCCCAGATCAATCGTTCCATCAAGCAGGTTACGCATTATGGTATCAGTACGCATGACATCAGTATTCAGTGCTGTGCTGGCATTGGTTTTATGTGTCCAGGCAAGCCAGTCTTCAAGGAAGATGTCCCAGATACTGGGTACTGCCGCGATACTGAGTAAAGTGTGTACGCCATCTGCAATGGCGATTTCCTGCCTGGCCCGGTTCCAGGTGTTGAGGATGTTCTCTGCGTAATTCAGGAACTTTACCCCTGCTGTCGTCAGCTCGATATTGTTGCGGTCACGTGTAAATAGTCGCTGGCCGAGTTCTTCTTCGAGCTGTTTGATGCGGGCACTGATGGCGGACTGGCTGATGAAAAGGTTGTTAGCAGCCCGCCCGAAATGCCTGGATCGGTTCACTTCAAGAAATGCTTTTAATAGTCCTGCATCCATTAATCTGTGTTCTCAGTATGTTACCCATGGTCTTGTGGGTATGGAAGATAACAATGTTAATCGAAAATAGTGATCGTGGTATGCAATTTTTTTCACTTTACTCGGTTTCGTTACTCGCATAAAAACATTTAATACTACTGAAGGTTCTAGACAGTGTTCGGACGATTAACTTATATAACTACGAAGAGAATAAACATATGAAAACGACAGTTTTGCTATTGCTGGCAACCATGACGGCATCGATAAGCACGGTAAACGCTGAAAGCGCTGAAGAGGCATCAAACAGCGATGATTATTACAAGCAATATTGCACCGATCAGGCCGAGCAGGCTGGCATCGAGAATGAAGAAGAATTCAAGCAATATGTAAAAGATTGCCTGGAAAGTTATATCGGGCCCACCGGTGAATAGCAACAGGTAGAAGGATGCTAGAATGGCTGATAGTTAATTATTTGCCATTCCTGGTTAAGAAGCCCGGTTTCTGGCCGGGTTTTTTTATGCTCAATATATCTACCTTCATGCAAGATAACTGCTTTAGTGAAAAGCCATGAAGAATATGTTCGATTCATTAAGGCAGATCGTTCTGGATGTGAACGATGCCACGGGACTGGAGCAGGCGCTTAATATCGTTGTTAAGCGTACCCGCGAGGTCATGTCTGTCGATGCGGTTTCAGTCTATTTTCGAGATAAAAAAACAGACCAGTTAGTGTTGATGGCTAGCGATGGCCTCAATCAACAGGCTATAGGTAATATCAGGTTTGAGCAGGGGCAGGGACTGGTCGGGCAGGTGCTCGATCGGGCGGAGCCGCTCAATATAAATGATGCGCATGTACATCCTAACTACCGTTTCGTCACGGAAACGGGTGAAATTTCTCTTCATGGTTTTCTCGGTGTCCCCATTATCCAGCACCGCCATGTGCTCGGTGTGCTCGTCGTTCGGCGAAGAGAAAAAAGGCTTTTTTCAGCGGTTGCTGAGACTTTCCTGGTAACACTGGCAGCGCAGCTTGCCGGTGCTATCTCTTACGCTGAGAAAATGGGCGAGTTAAACAGCTTGATCGAAGGCGGTAATAACCACTCATTCAACATGAAAGGTCTAAGTGGTTCACCGGGGGTTGCCATAGGAGAGGCAATGGTCGTGTTTCCACCAGCCAGCCTGGATGCGGTACCGGATAATACCATTTCTGAAGATGAGATTGGCGAACAGATAGACGCATTTAACGAGGCGGTAAACAACGTTGAGCGTGAATACAGGGCGCTCTCCCAACGAATGGAAGGCGCCATATCAAACGAAGAGCTGGCCCTGTTCGATGTGTTCGCATTGATGCTGAAAAGTGATTCGCTGATAGACGTTACCATAGATCGAATCAAGGCCGGACAATGGGCGCAAGGCGCACTGCGGGAAACGATTGCCGAACATGTCAGGCAGTTCGATGCCATGGAGGATGCTTACCTGCGTGAGCGTGCTATCGATATAAAAGATCTTGGTCGACGTATCCTGACGCATCTGCAGGCGCAGCAGACGAACCGCCAGGAAATTACCGGACCCGTAGTCCTCGTCGGAGAAGAGGTGACGGTCTCGCAGTTTGCAGAAGTGCCTCTCCAGTATCTGGTCGCGATCATCTCATCAAAAGGGTCTTCGCTATCGCATGTCGCCATCCTCTCTCATGCCCTGGGTATCCCTTCGGTAATGGGTCTGGATAGTCTGCCCGTCAACCGTATCAAAGGGCAGCAGATAGTCGTTGATGGTTACAGTGGAAAAATATTTGTTAAACCTTCTCCGGCAGTTCTTGATGAATTCCATCGTTTGATCCGTGAGGAGCAGGTACTTAATACCGAACTGAAAGAGTTAATCGATAAACCCTCGGAAACACTTGATGGTATCCACATCCCATTGCATGTTAATACCGGTCTGTTGTCTGATATCACTCCCTCGTTACAGAGTGGCGCAGAGGGCGTCGGCCTGTATCGTACCGAGATACCTTTTCTTATGCGCGACGGATTTCCCGGAGAAGAAGAACAGGCGCAGATCTATAAGCAGGTGCTGCAGGGGTTTGCACCGCGTCCGGTAACATTTCGTACGCTCGATATCGGTGGTGATAAAGCGTTGCCATATTTTCCGGTGGTCGAGGATAATCCTTTTCTCGGCTGGCGCGGTATACGCATCATGCTCGATCACCCGGAAATATTCCTGACCCAGATCAGGGCCATATTAAAAGTAAATATCTACCAGAATAATCTGCGCCTGATGCTGCCGATGATCAGTGATGTCGGTGAAGTGGATGAAGCTATCGGCCTGATCAAAAAAGCACATAAAGAGTTAACCGACGAAGGTATCGATATCCCGTACCCGGTAATCGGGCTGATGATTGAAGTACCTTCAGCGGTTTACCAGATGGAAGCTTTTGCCAGGCGTGTAGAGTTCTTTTCTGTGGGCAGTAATGATCTGACGCAGTATCTGCTGGCCGTGGATAGAAATAATAAACAGGTAGCGGAGCTCTATAACTGTCTGCATCCGTCTGTCTTACATTCGATTCAACACATCGTAGAGGTTGCAAAAAAACATGATAAACCGGTCAGTGTCTGTGGCGAGATGGCAGGTGATCCTGGGTCGGCGCTGATGCTTGTCGGTATGGGTGTTGATAGTCTGAGTATGAGCGTGGGAAGCCTGTTAAGAGTTAAACTGGCCATACGTTCTTTCACTCAGACGCAGATCGAACAACTGTGCAGTACTGCATTAGCGATGGAGAGTGCCGGAGAAATTCGCCTGCTGTTTAACGAGGCACTGGAAAATGCCGGCCTCGGTGGACTGGTTAGAGCAGGCAAGTAAATTCAGTGTTGGCTTCCGCTATCGAGCTGAAGCAGACCCTCTACACAGAGCCTTTGATACCTAAACGGTGGTAATATTCATCAACGCCTCTTAACCGAGTGCCTGTGGTAGCGGGGTCAGATCAGACAAGAGACACATAGGCAATCAATCCAGGCTAAATCACACGACTGACTGCTTCCGGCCTTAACGGTCGTTTAAATAATACTTAAGCTACACACTTATCGCTTGTTATCGGTTTGACTTCTTTTAATCTTGGCTAATAATCGCGGATTAAATGTACCACAGTACATTGCCTGGTACTCATACTCATCACTAACTCGTAACTGCTCGTACTGAGTATATTCACCGCTTAATATTTGCATTCCCTTCTTGAGTAAATTAATCATTGTTACTACCTCCCAAATCAGCATTCTTCATCATTAGATACAACCGTTACGTTAGTATTTATCTGGAACCCAGCAGGCATAAATAAAGCCAGGGATTGGCCAGAAAAAACCAGAAGGAGGACAGCAAGAAAGAATCTAATCGAACCCATAACTATCTCGTATGTGTGTGATTGTTATTATCAAGACTCTTCTTTTTTGCCCATTCAGGTGTAAATACCGCCGTCAAGATCCAGACAACACTAAAAATTGTCACCATAGCTATGGCCAACAGGTATAACACTATAAATAGCTTAATCATTATGCTCATTTAGATACCTCCATTTACATACAACCTAGTGTTATTAAATAACTGCATAAATCATGCCTTATTTACTCAGTACTCATATTTATCAAAAAGTAATGTTATTAACTTAATGTAAATATGGAAATGAAGTGTAAAGTCAGCGTTACAGTGATTAGGAATTTTTTTACACATAAGCGATAGTCAGTTCCTGGTTGGAAGCGATCATCGGGAGGAGATGGTAGCTAAAGTGAGGTCGCTGCTAATCTTTCAGGCGTTAGAAGTATTTAGCGTTACTTTAGCGACCTGGTCATTATGTTAATTGAGTCGTTGCTAGCCATTTTTCTTCTGCAGGTATCTCTCCAGCAGGGCGCGCAGTTTGCCGGGTTTGATCGGCTTACGTAAAAAGTCAAAACCATGTCCGGTTACGCGTGAAGAGAGGTCTTCATCTGGTGCTGCGGATACGATGCAGACGGGGATATTTTTCCAATGTCCGAGCAGTTCATCGGCCAGCTGTATGCCGTTGGTTTCAGGTCCGAGCTGGTAATCCATCAATATCACATCCGGAGTGTCATGATTGCTTGCATATTCCAGTGATGATTCCGGGCTGGTGGCGCTGGTGAATGTGCAGCCCCAGTTGTCCATCAGCGTGCTGAGCGCGTGGATATTGTTTTCATCATCATCGACATAGAAAATATTCAGGCTTTCCAGGCCGGATAATGTTTCTGTTTTCGAAGCTTCATCTAACTGGCTGCTGTCTTTCTCAGACATGGGGACCATCAGTGAAAATAAACTTCCGCGGCCGTCGAATGACTGAACGTTTATCTCATGGTTGAGCAGGCGAGCGAAACGCAGGGCGATGCCCAGACCCAGACCGGCACCTTCCACATTGCTCTTTATACGATAGAAATCTTCAAAGATGCGTTCACGATGGGCCTCGGATATTCCGGGGCCACAGTCGTAGATGCATATCTCGATCTGATCCCGGCGAGGTCGGCAGCCGAGCAGGATCTTGCCTTTGCTGGTGTACTTGACCGCATTGGAGAGAAAGTTCTGCAATATGCGGCGCAGGTATTTGGCATCGGATTCGGTCCATAACGAAGTATGCTGCCAGTGAAACTCGACACCACTGTTTGCCTGTACGCGAAATTCGTTTGCCAGCGGCTCGAGTATCTCGCTGAGTGGGAACTTTTTATAATTTGGCTTCAGGCTGCCGGTGTCCAGTCGTGAGATCTCCAGCAGGTTGGAGATGATGAGTTCAGCCGAGCCGATGGCGTTTTGCAGGTGATGCAGGTTTTCGGTGAGCTCAGGATTGACATCGGGCTTTTCCAGCAGGGCGCTGGCAT
>Ga0316190_10004110_pt1 | contig 10573 bp, 7 predicted proteins | sample Eddworburrow2_MG_FD_204929 | JGI IMG/M metagenome (GOLD analysis project Ga0316190, IMG submission 204929) | Coastal sediment microbial communities from Maine, United States - Eddy worm burrow 2 | ecosystem: Environmental > Aquatic > Marine > Coastal > Sediment | place: USA: Maine | collected... | reverse complement strand
ATCTTGCTCCCCTAACAGCTTCACGCGTGAAGCCCATGATCTAGGGCATCCTTTTTTATGTTTATTGTCAAATACTACCTGAGTAAGTATAATTCAATATATTCTTTCGGGTGTCAACAGGAAAAATAAAGATAACCGTTTACAGGTTTAGCCCGCCCGGGTGCGACTTATAAGATGATATTGCGGCCCGTGTCAGGTTCCCAAATATGTGTCTAAATAATTGAGCAACGTAAAGTCAGGTCTGGGCCAGGGGGTTCAACGTTCATGGTTAAGGACAAAGAAGGCATTACGGACCCGAAGTCCTGGTTAGTTTCCATCCACAAATGGTCTTTTTGCCCAATCTCAGCGTCAATCTGCGCGCTTGTTTGTGCGGCGTAGTAAACTACGCCTCCGCACAAGCGCTTGATTTCCTTGATCTTGGACAAAAATCCTCATTTCTGGATTGGAAACACCAAATGGTGCCCTTATTTGGAACTGGTCTTTTATGGACGGGCACTAGTAAGAAAATGCTCCTTATACCTTCAAGCCGTATACTTCCACTTTTTCAGTCAAATTTTTTAAGGCCAATTTTCCGATAGGTGAAAATGAAAAATGTCTTTTTGTCCTTTCTACGGTCGCCTTTGAGACCAGGACAGTTCCCCCGGTCGCATGACTGCATAGCCTGGCGGCCACATTGGTGGTGGTGCCGTGGGATGTATAGGCCCATCGCGAACCGGTATAGCTTTCGAATTTTGCCGCGCCCACAAAGGCCCGGCCCGAACAAATTCCGATATTGATGACAATAGGTTGAGTGTCGAGGCAACCTTCCCGATTAACCTGACATGTTTTCTCCATAATCATTTGGGCGGCCCTTAAAGCTTCCAGCGCGTGTTTGGCATCATCCTCTGTAAGGAAGAGCACCATCAGGCCGTCTCCGGCCGTTTCCACCACATCTCCGTTATTTTCATAAATGGCATCCATGAATACCGAAAAATAGTTCTCAACCAGCGCGTTGACTTCAGTGGCCCCGACTCTTTCCGTAATCTGGGTGTACCCTTCAATATCCAGAAAGAGGACGGAGACATCCCGTTCTGTTGCTTCCAGAATGCCGTCAGCCGGCGCGTTTTCAAGCAGTCGGGTGACGGCGGTCGGTACGAACTTACACAGGTTCGACTTGATGCACTCAAGGATTTCAACCTTTCGCAGGGCAACCTTAAGTTCATCGAGGGCCTTTTCCAATTGCTTATTTTTAGCCGCCAAATCCAAATTGAGGCTTTTGATCTGCTCAAATGATCGGGCATTTTTAAGTGCAACCACCAGGTTGTTAACCAGGGTATCGAGCAGCTCCTTGTCATTTACGGTATAGGGACCATCGATTAGCTTGGCACCCAATCCCAGAATCCCCGCGCACTCCGTATCTACTCTGAACGGCAGAGCAAACTCGATTGTGGCCGGCAGCACGCCGATCAGTCTGAAATCTGATGGATTTTCAGTCGAAGTTAAAAAGCGCTCTTTCCGCTGGAAATCCCGGATGCCGCATTTTAAAGAAACCTCATCGTTTTTTTGAAAACCGATCGGAATAAAATAGCTGATTTGGTCGGTAGCAGAATTCGTTAAAAGCGTGAAGCCTTTGGTAACCCCGAAATTACCCATTGCCATGAGCAAAAAATTTCGCAGGATCGTTTCAGATTCCACACTGCTGAAAATGTCTTTGCTGACATCGTAAAGCGTTTTTAGATAGAAAATCCGCCGATCCAGCTCGTTTTGAACATGCGCCGATTCTTTCAGTTGGTTCCTGAGCCGTTTTACTTCTGCAGGAAGGTCCATCAGTTACCTCTTTAAAAGGACGCCGCTCTAACCAGGTTCAAAAAATGGATTTTCAGCTCTTCGCGGTTCTCATTAAGGCGTGCAAGTAATTTTTGCGCCAGGTTATTCATCATGAAGCAGCCCAACTCGTGGTCTTTGCACATAAGAGCCTGGAGGTCCTCGCGCTTGATGACTAGCAAGGTACTGTCCGCAGAACATCTGGCTGAAAGCGTGTAGCGGAAGGGATCCACCAGGGCGCTAATGCCAACGCAGCCATTGTTCGGTCGCATAAGGGCAACGGGGATCTCGATCGTATCTTGCACCTTAATCAACAACTCAACGGCGCCCTTTTTTACCAGATAGAGCTTATCGGCCTCCTGGTCTTTATGGAAAAGCCATTTTCCATTTTGGTACTGTTCTTCAGACGTAATAGCCGCGAGGCTATCCATCTGGGGCGCAGAAAGCTTTTGAAAAAGATAACATGAAGGTAGTTGCATTGTCCGCCTCCCGAACATCACGGCACTTATTCAAACTGTTAAGAAGATGTAAGTTTTTTTGGGGCTTCCGAATTTTCCCCGAAAGTGGAATAATGCAATGGTGGCCTCCGGCTCGTAGGGTAACGCCTACGCCTCGGAGAGAACGATGGAACATCGATTTTCTAACGGATATTAACAATAAGTATAAAATTTTCAGTATTCGATAGTCAATCCCCCGATAAAGCGGGATCTTCGCTGCGCTGCGACCGGCTAAGATTGTCCGGGATAGGGTTAGGTCATCTTCTCGAGGGCTTCGTCCACGGTATCATAGATTTTGGCAAACCTGGTGATGCCCACCATGCTAAAAATTTTTTTAAAGTGGTCGGAGATGCCGGTAATTCCGATGAGTTGATTGTTTTGTTTGGTTTGGGCCAGAATCTGGATGAGTACCGCAATACCACCGCTGTTGATGTAGATATCTCTCTCAGTCTTCAGCAGGATATTGCTCGCACCCTGATTGTCTGCATTTTTGTAAGCTTCGTTCAGGAAAGGCTCGGAAAAGCCCGTTATATCACCCTGGATGTCCAGCAGTGTGACGGGACCGTGCTGTTCGAGCTTGATTTCATTTGTATATTGCATTTCCGCCCTGTGTTTTTTCAATCCGTACGGCTAATTTTAATGCCCATTTTGACAACATGGCCACCGTCGGTTCTTCGAGCGAATTCAACTTGATCCGTAAGCTGCTTGATTAAAAATAAACCAAATCCGTTCGGCGGATCTATATTGTCAATGATTCTTGTGATATCCGGTTTCGGAGGGAATTCCCTGATGCCATTGCCCTCATCGATTACAGCCACATTGATGATATCATCTTTGAAATCCATAAAGATCGTCACCTTGGCATTGGCACGCCCCTGGTTACCGTGCTCCATGGCGTTTAAGGCCGCCTCGGCCACAACGGTCTTAAGATCTTCGATGCGATCGGCAGGACATCCGAAAATTTTAGCAAAAGATGCTGAACACTCCATGGCAATGCGCTCATAGCCAAGCTGGTTGCACAGAGTAACTTCTACGGCGGGTGGATTCAAATTCGTTATCATTTTTTTACTCTAATTGGGCGTTCAAGCTCAATTTTAAAATTTGTGTCATATATCATAGAAAAGTGTTCTTTGGGTGTCAACCCCAATTAAACGTCTCGGAGATTCTACAATTTGTTGGGATTGTGATGCTTTTTACGGCCATCTGCTTGCACTAGCCTTATGGAATGATGGAATAGTGGAATATTGGAATACTGGGTCGGAAAGCGGATAACGGTCTATTCTCAAAATAATGTAGTATCGACATTTTTTGATGATGTACGTTTGACCTTTATTTTCTGCTTTCAGCCTCGTAAAATACGCAATCGTATCAAAAAAATCAATGCAATGATGTGTTTTTTGATTCTTTTTTCGTTAAACGCATCATTCCATTGTCCTCTCCGAGTCGTAGGCCCTGTAGGCTCTTCGAGCCGGAGGCCAGAACCCATTTTTCCACTATTCCAACATTCCAATATTCCAATTAGGGCGAAGCCCTTAACTTGGGTTGAAGATCGGCATAAAGTGACATATCTTTACTGGTAGTTTTTTGCTCTGCGGAGTTTATGATTTCGTATTTATCCGATAGGGAGATTGCCCTCACCCCCTTCAAGGGTGGTTTCTGAGACTTATCGTCTTGCTGGGGAAGATCTCATACAGCCATGTGCGTAAAAAAGACCGATAGACAGATTGCCAAGTTTTTCCCGGTGGATTCTCCGCCGGCTGTGTTGAACGAAGTAAAGGAAATTCTGCGCCGAATTTCTTCCGGCTTTAATACGGTTGTTATTGACCATGTCTTTGACGATGCAAACCGGCTTTACAATGGAATTTATCCCGGGTACAGAGCCTGCAACACGGGATATCATGATCTGCGCCACGCCAACGATACTTTCCTCGCCATGGCACGGCTGATCCACGGCGCCGTGATAGATGGTGAACAATTGACTGAACGACAAATTACTCTGGGATTAATTGCTGCCATATTTCATGACGTTGGATACCTACAGGAAAAATCAGACCGGCAGGGTACTGGCGCCAAATACACCGCTATTCACGAGCAGCGGAGCATGGATTTTCTAAGCCGTCACGGTGCTAAATACGGGTTGTCCCCCGAAGAAATCGCCGCGGGCCGGACCATCATTCTCTGCACCGACCTCGATGTGGACATTGCAGACCTGTCGTTTGCATCCTATCAGATTGAATTATTGGGTAAGATGCTCGGTGCAGCAGATCTCATGGCCCAGCTGGCCGATCCGATGTATTTGGAAAAACTTCAGTTTTTGTATCGTGAATTCAGGGAATCCGGGATGGGGAATTACGAAAGCGAATTGGACATTCTCCAAAAAGCCGTTGTTTTTTACGACATCTTCGATCATCGCATCCAAACAAAGCTTGGGGCGGTCGATCGCTTCATGGGCTTGCATTTTCATTCGAGGTGGGGGATGCGCGGAAACCTGTATCAGGAGATGATCATCAGACAAAAAAATTACCTCCTGAAGATCTTGAAAATTCCGGGTTTCGATCCTCGCAAATTCTTTAGACGCGGTAGGTGCTTAAAAGATTAGCTAGTTTCCATCCACAAATGGTCTTTTTGCCCAATCTCAGCGTCAATCTGCGCGCTTGCTTGTGCGGCGTAGTAAACTACGCCTCCGCACAAGCGCTTGATTTCCTTGACCTTGGACAAAAATCCTCATTTCTGGATTGGAAACACCAAAAGGAGCCCTTATTTGGCAACGGTCTTTTATGGACGGGCACTAGCTAATAGTTCATAGCAGAGACACTAAAAAGGTTGAGGGTAAATTTTATATCGTTTTCAGTTGATCCTCTAAAAACCCTATCGGAAAAAAATGGGCGTAAAGCTATAACCGCTATGACGGAAAATCCATCTTCCCTTTGCAACTTTGCGTGGGGTATTGGTAAACCGGACAATCTGCAAGCCTTCTTGATTTTTACTCCACAGAATTTGCCGATAGGCAATAATCCCATCTATAAGCTCATCTTTCGATTTGACAGGCAGTATCATGTAGAATATGAATTTATACCAAGACAAATGATTTTCTTCTCTCGATCCCGCATAAACTTGCCATATCGAGATCGCTGCTGATGATGCGATAGGGTATGCCGATGCACTTCTCTTCCAAAGAGATGATGGAATGGACACTGCGCAAGCCTTTCGTTGTGATTGCAATCACTTTGGCAATCACGCTTTTTTTCGTATGGCAGATCCGTAACCTGTCATTTAAGACCTCCATCTACGATCTTCAGATCGAAGACCTGCCTGAGACGACCCGCTATGAGGATTTCAAAAAACTATTCGGCTCCGATGAGATTATCCGGATAGTCTTCAAAGCTGAGAATATTTTCGATTCGGCGACGTACATTAAAATCGAAAAGCTGGTTGAACAAGCAGCCCAAATCGATGGCGTCAGGCGAGTGATCAGCCTCCCGGGCATAAAGAAAGCAGTAGACGTAACCGGCAATTGGGATATGGAAAAATTTCAAGCCGTCGTCATGGAGGTCGATTTGTTCAAGGATAACCTCTTTTCAGCCGATGGCAAAGCCACCGCACTCACGCTGGTGTTAAAAAACGAGGCCCTGCCTGAAAATGTCATACATGATGTGAGGCTGCTCATCGCCGATACATCTGCAGATTTGAGCGCCTATCAGATTGGTATGCCGCTGGTGTCAGAGGCACTTGCCAAATTTACCGAGAAAGATTTTACACGGTTGCCCCCGATCACCTTTTTACTGATTGCCATGATCCTTTTTTGCCTGTTCCGTAAGTTGCGCTACATTTTCATCCCGCTTACCTGTGTGGGGCTTGCGCTGACTTGGACATTCGGTTTCATGGCGTTGCTGGGGATTCCCCTTTCGATGCTGACGATGATCGTCCCGGTTTTTCTGATTGCAGTCGGAACAGCCCATTGTCTGCATATCCTCTCGGAATACATTGCCTGCCAGGAAGGATCCGATTCCCCTGCGGATGTGACCACCCGGACGTTTTCTTATATCGCTTTCCCGACTTTTTTGGCGGTGTTGACAACCATTATCGGCCTGGGGTCTCTATTCATAAACCGCATTACCATGATTCGGGAATTTGCCCTGTTTTCATGCTTCGGCATGGTCAGTATATTGATTATTGCGCTCACTTTTCTTCCGGCGGTCATGTCGCTTTTGCCGGCTCCCGCAAAAGCCCAGAAGAAAAAGGCTGGTATTTCGCCTCTGTTTAAGCGGTTTGTCGACTTCATTGTCGATCTCAACCTGAATCATCAGAAGGTAACGCTATCGATCATTGGAGTGATTGTTTTGATATGTCTGGTCGGCATCCTGCGTATTCGGGTCGAGACCAATCCGGTCGGATATCTGAAGGAAAATACAGAGGTCAAACGCAATTTTAACGATATTTATCAGCATTTATCCGGAAGCTTTCCGATCAATGTGGCCATGGAAAATCCGGAAGCCAACTATTTCGAGGATCCCGACCATTTGGCGGATATTGTTCGTCTGCAGGAATTTCTCGAAAAGCTGCCCGGTGTGGACAAAACCGTTTCATTTGCCGATTATTTAATGCTGATCAATTATTCCCTCAATCACTTCGAGCCGCCCTCCTATGTTCTGCCGCAGGAGGGTTTTGAAGTCAGGATGGCGATCAATAATTTTACCACCATACTCGGCGAGGATATGCTCACGCGTTTCATGAGTTCTGATTTTTCGAAGACCAACATCCTCTTGCTCACCCACATATCCAGCTCCAAGGACTTTCTTCAAATCCGTGACAAAATCATCGATCATGTTAAAAATAATTTTTCAAAGGATCTGAATTGGAAAGTAACCGGTCTGGGGATGACGATTGCCGTCAGCAGCGATCAGTTAACCACCGGGCAGATCAAGAGCCTTTCGATAACGATGGTGCTTGTTTTTGCCATTATGTTTGCCCTCTTTTTGTCGATCAAAGTCGGGCTGATTGCGCTCGTTCCCAATATTTTTCCGATTATTATTAATTTCGGGATTATGGGTTGGTTTGGCGTTGAGCTTTCCATTGTCACGAGCCTGATTGCCAGCATCGCCATCGGTCTGGCAGTGGATGACACCATTCATTATCTGGTGCGCTATAACCGTGAATTCAAAACAGATTTAAATGAAAAACGGGCCATTAAAGACACGCTCGCCCATGTCGGCAGACCAATTACGTTTACAACGATCACTATTTGCGTGGGGTTTTCCGTTTTTATATTTTCAAGCTTCAAGCCCACCGCCATTTTTGGCGTGATGATGGTGATCACCTCGCTGGCCGCACTGGTCGGGGATTTGATCGTGCTGCCTTCTTTGATCCAATACGTTGAAGTAGTGACCCTTTGGGACCTTCTGCGTTTAAAACTCGGCAAGGAGCCGCCGGAGGGAATACCACTTTTCAAAGGTCTGTCGCACAACCAGGTCCATTACATTATTATGGCCGGGTCCCTTATAAATATTGATACCGGCAAGATTCTTTTCCATAAAGGCGATCCCAGTGATTCCATGTACGCCATAGTTTCAGGAGAAATGGATGTTTTGGATCCCGACATTGAAGGAGAATCCGCCCACGAACTCGGGAGTCACAAGCTGATCAACCAATTAAAAAGCGGTGATGTGCTCGGAGAAATGGGATTTCTGCGCAACGTGCCGCGATCAGCAAGCGTTATCGCAACGCAACCGGTCGAACTTTTAAAAATTAACTGGAAAATGATCAAACGCCTGCAATGGCTGTACCCGCCGACGGCCCATAAATTTTTCTTCAATCTGATGACGCTGATTTGTGATCGGCTCGAAAATTTGACCGAATGTTTCTCTGAAATTAAGGTCCTTGATGATTCCACGGGACTTTACGACCGGGAGAATTTTTTAAAAATCGTAGATGCCGAAATAGAGCGATCGCAGCGCTATCAGGCTGAGCTGACGGTCGGTTTGATGAAATTTAATTTTAACGGTGTCACCCCTGCACGTGATAATTTAGAAACAGAGCGGATTCTGCGGGGACTGGGAGAGGCTTTTTCAAGACAGATTCGGAAATGCGACACCCTGAGCCGATTCGATCATCGGACGTTTGCGCTTTTGATGCCGCATTCGTCGAAGGCCGAAGTCCGGCTTCTTTGCAACCGATTAGAACTTCTATTCGAGGAAATATGCAATCAGGTCGATTGCCTGCAACTGAAACTGACCATCGGGCTGGCAGGTTATGTGTCCGGTTCGAATGAAAGCGGGGCTGATTTTATTGCCAGGGCCTCGACCAGCCTGCAAAATGCTGTCTAATCCGAATGTTCTTCCCAGACCCCGTCGGTTGTCAACACCAATATCTGCCCCGGTCTGATCGTCTGGGTGTATTCACGGTACTCCCATCATATATTAAACTTGTGACTAGCTATGATTACTTCTTTCTAAAGTGGCTGGTCTTAAAATCCCCATATTATGAAGGCCAATCCCAACATTTAGTGGTTGGCCTATTTCGTTTAAATGTTGTGATTAGGTCGAGCTTTTGCATCATTTCTTCTAACGGGAGGATGTAAATTACTCTATTTCCATCATCTTAATTTCATCGCTTAATTTACGTAGGCGTTTGGCAAGCACCAATGCAATATTCTGAGTCAATTTGGCAGCCACCTGCGGATGTTCCCGGAGCAAGCTTTCAAAATCGTCATAGGATAGTTTCATCACCTCTGTATTTTCATCAGCCACCACGCTGGCCGAACGGGGGTTACCGTCTAAAAGTGCCATCTCTCCGAACATCACTCCGGGACTGTAAGATACCAACCGCTTTAAACGATCGTTATCTGACAGGCGGATTCTTACGCTCACCGAACCTTTAACCAACAAGTAAACATCGCGGCTGTTATCTCCCTCCTTAAGTACGGAGTGTCCTTTAGATACCCTATGGGAAACGAGTTTGGCATTTAAGAGGTCGAGTTCATCCGGGCTAAACCCATTCACAAGATCCATCTGGGCGAGAGATATTCCGGTTTGATCGAGTGACAAATGTCCGGCTTGGGTCAAAACCAGATCTTCCACCGCCTCCAAGGCTTCATCCGTGTCCTGGAAAAATTGTTTTTCTGTTAAAATTTCGGGTACATTCAGTGCCTCCATGAATGTCCACAACGCTTTGTTATCTTTCAAATAGGTCATCAACAGGGCTTTGCCCTCTTTGGCCAACATCTTATGAGTTTGTACCAGAATGTTGGCACCTGTGCTGTCGATTTCACTCACACGACGCATGTCCAGGATGCAATAGTGAGCATCTTGCATGCTGTTTTCGATTTCCATGGATAGATTGTCCGCGGAACCGAAAAATATCGGGCCTTTAAGTTCGAAAACGACGATTTGCTTTCCCAACTTTTCAAGGGCCTCTTGATGGGCTAAGTTACGCACTTTTTTAGAATGAACGTTTTCCCCGGTATATTTGCGATGGATGACGGATCTACCCATTTTGTAGATAAATAGAGCCGATGCCAGAACCACCCCAATGCCTACGGCGATGAGAAGATTGACGCTCACAGTTATCATAGCCACTATCAAATTGACCGCCAGATCGATGCCGATTCCCTGACGTTGAATTAATTGACGGCGCGGTGCACGCAACATGGCCAGGGTGCGCTTATCAATCATCATTACAGCCACAGCAATGATGATTCCAGCAATCACTGCCAGGGGAATTTTGCCCACTAACGGGCCCAGTATGACAATTACCACAAGGACTGATACTCCGCTGATCATTCCCGCAGCGGCAGTGCGCCCTCCCGCAGTGTAGGTTGTCATAACCCCGGGGACAGAGCCGGCCCCCGGCAATCCGCCGAAAAACGAACAGACAATATTACCAGCCGCCTGTCCCATAAGCTCCTTTTTAGTATCAGTGCGCACACCGGTGAGATTGGAGCCCACCACCGAGCTCAACAGCGAGTCCATGGAACTCAGAATTCCCAAGAAAAACCCGGTGATAATCAAGGTCGGAAATAATGGCACCAGATGAACATCATCCCATGCCTTAAACAATTGAATAAAAGCATCCGGTTTAGGCAAGGCTGAAGGAATTTTTCCGATGACAGGCCCCATTGTATCGGCACCGGTTAGAAACTGTAAAATATAATAAACGACAATCCCAACTGCAAATGCTGCAAATGGTGCCGGAATTTTTTTTGTGCGGGCGCGAGCAAAAAACAAGGTGGCAAAAGTAACAACGCCCACTATTACGGAAAGCGGTCGAACACTCTG
>Ga0316190_10004108_pt1 | contig 10578 bp, 9 predicted proteins | sample Eddworburrow2_MG_FD_204929 | JGI IMG/M metagenome (GOLD analysis project Ga0316190, IMG submission 204929) | Coastal sediment microbial communities from Maine, United States - Eddy worm burrow 2 | ecosystem: Environmental > Aquatic > Marine > Coastal > Sediment | place: USA: Maine | collected... | reverse complement strand
TTCGACAAATTCACAGACAGGACACTAGGAGTCTGCTGATTAATGCCGGTGAGCGCATCGTCGTTCAGGCGCCCGTCACGCAAGGACGCAGATTCCGCCACTACCCATAGTTGTAATGGTGGAAATGAGGACGCAGCGTGGCGGGATGGATGGGCGGCAAGGCGCCGGCATGTGTTGATCAGCAGACTCCTAGGCCACGACACCGGCCGCTCGCAGCTCCGCGATCTCGCCCGTGCTGAGACCAAGCGAGGTCAGCACCTCGTCGGTGTGCTCACCATAGCCGGGGGCCGGGTGAGGCTCCGGTGCCGGTGTCGCTCCCAGCGTGGCCGGTGTCTTGGCAATCCGAACGCTGCCACCGACGGGGTGCTCTTGGTCAACAATTGTCCCGTTGTGCTGGACCTGGGGATCGAGGCGTACCTCAGGGCGGTCGAGAACAGGGCCGCATGGCACGTCATTGGCCCGGAACCTGGCAATAAGTTCGTCCCGTGTCCATTTGGCGATCTCGGCCGAGATTACCTCTCGCATCTCCAAGGCGTTGGCCAATCGGCCGGCTCGACTGTTGAACCGCTCGTCGTCCCGCAGATGGTCAGCTTCGAGGGCGGTCATCGCCCCCTGATACTGGGCTTCGGTTAGCCACACGGCGGCAATCTGCCCATCCAGGGCGTCGTAGGGCGAGTACCAGTCGGTGTAATTGGGTATGTCGGGCGTGTCGGCACTGACTTCATTCCACATGCAGTCCATCCACAGCCAGGACACGACAGCGTCGAGCATGTTGACTTCGACATGCTGGCCGCCGCTCCCACGGCCTCGGGCGACCAGTGCTACCAGCACGGCGTTGGCCGCGGTCATACCGGTGAGCTTGTCGGCGGCGGCGCTCTTGAAGTAGTCGCCGCCCTGCGACGCGGCCATGCCGGAGACGGCCTGAATGATGGGATCGTAGACCGGCTGGTCTGCGTACGGTCCAGTGGGGCCGAAGCCAGAGACAGACAGGTAAATGAGGTCGGGGTTCAGCGCGGACAGGTCGTGGTAACCCAGACCCAGGCGCTCGATCACCCCTGGTCGCATGTTCTGAGAGAACACGTCAGCGTCAGCCACAAGTCGCTGGATGAGGGCTCGACCGTCGTCGTGTCGAAGGTTGACACGAATTGCTCGTTTACTGCGGTGAAGCTGGATATACGAGCCAGTCGTATCGCCGATGACCGGACCGGTGAGACGCATGGCGTCCTTCCCGTCGACCTGCTCGACCATGATGACGTCGGCGCCATGGTCGGCCAGCCAGGTTGATGCCCATGGTCCGGCCACAGCCGAACCCACGTCAACGACCTTGATACCTGCAAGAGCCCCGCTACCTGGAGTCATGACTGCCCTTCGTCCACCACACTTCTAGTCGAAGGCCTCGGCCAGACGCATCTCCAGCGAATCCTCCCGAACCTGCCCGTGAGCGCACCTTTCCCCGACAACTCGACGACCGTTGCGGCACCAGGATCATCCAGAGCACGAGGCGACCACTAGGCTCATCGCCGTCTCAAACTGTCAAACCTTGTGGTCGACTCCCGACCGGACCGCGCTGGTAGCCGGCGATCAGCGCCTGTCGAAGTCCCTGGCTTTTTCGCACCGAGGGCTGTGCGGATCTCAATGGCGGGATCGTCTTCTGGGCGAACGTCTCTTCTGGTCTTGATCAGGAGGCGGACCGGGCGAAGACCCCGAGAACACCCGATTGCGTCGACCTTGTGTTGGTCGAGGCGCTGAAATCTCGATTTGGCCGAGGGGCTGACGGGGCCGGCCCGGGCCCGCTATACAAGTGTCGGTGGCTACAGGGGACGAGACGAATGCGAGCTGGCACCGGCGAGCTCGCGGATTGACGCCTGCCGGGGTCCATTCGAACGCCCGTCTCGTTGGGGCCGAGAGGGTCTTCGCCTGTGGCGAGGGGCCATGGCTTTTTGATGTCGAGGGCAACCGCTATGTCGACTATATGCTCGGTCGCGGCCCTGCCGTTCTCGGCCACACCCCGGTTGCGATCAACGAGGCCGTCGCTCGCGCCGTCACCCAGGGGTTGACGCTTGGACAGGCCACGCCGCTCGAGGTCGAGGCGGCAGAAGCCGCGTTGTCGGTGATCCCGTGGGCCGATCGGCTCCGCTTCACCAGCAGCGGCACCGAGGCCGTGCAGGCGGCCTTCCGCCTCGCCCGGGCATCGACGGGACGATCCTTGATCGTGCAGTTCGAGGGCTCGTATCACGGCTGGATCGACGGCGTTTCCCTGGTCCCCGGCGACGATCCCCGATCGGCTCAACCCGCCACCCGGGGCCAGGCGCCAGACAGCGGCGCCCAGGTCGTGCTCGTGCCCTGGAACGATCCGACAGCCATCGACGACGTGTTCGCTCGGTGGAGTGACCAGATCGCGGCCGTTATCACCGAGCCGGTCAACATCTTCGGTGGAGCTCACGCCGCCCCCGGTTTCTTGTCCCACCTGAGAGATGTCACGACCCGCCACGGAGCGGTGTTGATCTTCGACGAGGTGGTCACCGGCTTCCGGCTCCAACCCGGTTCGGCAGCCTCGCTTCTCGGTGTCACACCCGACCTCGCAACCTTCGCGAAAGGCCTCGGCTCCGGATGGCCGGTCTCTGCGGTCGCCGGCTCGGCCGCCCTGTTCGATGGCGTGGCCACCGACCGGGTCAGGCTGTCGGGGACCTACAACGGCAATGCCGCCGCTATGGCTGCGGTTATCGCCACGGTGGCCGCTACCGCGGATGGCGAGCTTCACCGCGCCATGAACATCTGGGGCGACCGCCTCCGCGAGGGCTTGAAGGCCGCGGCCGCAAGCCAAGGCGTCGCGTTCAATCCCGAGGGCTACCCGACCGCGTTCTGGTCGGTCTTCACCGGGCTGAAGGAGCCCGAATCGGTCGAGCGCGCAGAGCAACTCAACGCCTTACTCTGGGACGAGCGGGTCATCACCTACCACCACACCTGGCTACCGTCGGCCGCACACGACGAGGAAGCGCTGTCGTTCACCATCGAAGCCTTCGCCCGCGCCCTGGCGCGCCTCTGAGGCGTCAGAGGCGCGTTAGCCGCTGTGACCGCCCCAAACCTCGACAGGCGGGTCTGATAGCGGGCGCGGTGCCGGTACCCATCCCGCTCCACCTCGGGGCCGTTCGCCCGATCTTGCCTCTGGTCCTTCGACGGGCGACAGACCCGGTGTTGACCAGTCGCAGAATCGTCCTCGGAGGGGAGGTTGCAGCCGCTACGCGGCGCCCTCAATCCCGCCACTACAACTTGGTTGGCGCCGGAATCTAGCCGACGGGTGCTCGGTTCAGAGCTTTGATGATGCGGCTGATGTCATCGGGTCTGTTGTAGAAGTGGGGGGACGCTCGGATCATTCCGGTTCGTTGAGCCACGTCGATCGAGTTGGCTTCGAGCTGTCGGGCCAGCTCGTCGACCGAGGCCGTCGATCTTGTAGCGGCCATCGGGCAACAGCACCGCGCTGCTCGCGCTTGCTCTCCTTCGAGCCAGTGGGTGAGCAGGACCCGATATAGTTCGGCCTCGTTCATCTCGCCCCGTTGTTGTGCGGCGTCGGTCAACGTCTGTTCGGGCAGGTCGGTGATAGCGGCCAGCAGCCGGGGGTTGGCGGCCAGGCCCGACAGGTCCTCGATGGAGCTCATCAGGGCGAGGCGATCCTCGGCGGCCCCGACAGCCCCGTACCACTTGACGAGGAACGACCGGTTCCGGGTGATCGGGTTGTCGATTGGAAAGTGTTGGGATCGGCTGGTGACCAACACCTTGCCCCGGCCCGCGGCCGCGGCGATTAGCCCGTCGAGGTGTTCGGCCGCGCTGTCGTAGGTGACCCGATTGGCGAGCTCGTCGAACCCGTCGAATAACAGGGCAAGGCGGCCCTCCTCCAACCGGAACTGGAGTGCGTCGAGGTTCACGACTCCGCTTCCTTGGTTGGCCAGATGCTGGGCCAGAAGCGACCCGACCGAATCGTGGGTCTTGTTCAGCTCGCGGAGGCTGATCAACAGGGGTGGTACATGAGGGAGTAGATCGGACATTCGGCGGGCTACCTCCCTTAGCAAGAAGGTCTTCCCGGTACCGAACTCGCCGAGGAGAAGTCCGAAACAACCTCGATCCGCCGCCAACCAATCGATGACGGTATCGAATGCGGAAACGGGCTCGATCGGTCCCCACTCGCCGTGCCCCCAGAGCCGGACTTTTTGGGGCACGTAGAGGCTGGGAGGGTAGACGCCACGGCGTTCCGAGAGCTGAGCGGTCTGACGTTCGATGTGGGCCGCCAGGTCGAATCCGGTCAGATAGGCGTCGTAGGTGGTCAGCTCGATCCCGAGCTCTTCGGCGCGCCGCCGCACTTCGGGGTCAACGTTCTTGTCGTTGTGGGCGAGCCGCGACCGAGCAGTAGGGTCGGATCTGTGGTATCGGCGATGTACCACTGCGAAGGCATCGACGACGTCGGCCGTCAGGGCGTACTCGCACACGCCAACCGGATAGTCCTGAACCAGCGCACCGTTTCGAGTGATCTCCACCCGCAAATACTCCGGTCCATCGCCGTCGCGACGGGTGATCGCCTTTGCCCCCGGCTCCTGTAGCTCTGTCGCCCGAGCCACCCGACCCAGCAGGCTGTCACGGTCGAGCTCGCCGTTCGGCCGGGCCATGACCCCGGGCAGGCGACCACCATGCCTGCCGGTCGGGTCCGTCTCGTGATGGTCGTCCATGACGGCGAAGCGGGCGCGGTCGTCGAGAACCCCTTCGGTGGACGCGATGTCGGAGCCCGGAGATGACGATGGACGGGTCAGCTCGCCGGTGTCGCCCGACTTCCAGCTCTGCATCAAGCCGTCGAATTGGCGCGCCGTCCACATGATTGAGGCATCCTTCACCGCCAGCACGTTGTAGATGCATCCGAGCGAGTCCGCCGACCCGGCTGCGATCGACGCTCCCACTGGAGTCGCGAACGCTCCGAGGACACTCGGGTGCGCGTGGATGACGATGTCGAGGGGCCGGTCGGGTTGCCAGGCGATCTGATCCGGTCGGTGAGCCATCGCCGCCACCAAGACGGTGTCGGTCCCGGCTGCCAGCAGTTGCTGGGCCCACCAGGCACGTTGCTCGTCGCCCAGTTCGGGTTCGTCGTCGTCCAGGTGGGTGGTGCCAAAGACTGTATTGACCCCAATCACCGCCATCTCCAGTTCGGGGAGGGCGAACAGACTCCATGGTCCCGGATCCCGCTCGAAGCTGGGGATCGGCGCTTGACGTTCAGCCTGCTCGGTCACGGGCGCATACCAACGGCGGAAAAACTCGGCATAGGGACCGAATTTGGGCCAGTGTGGCGGCTCGGGCTCACGGCTGGCGCGGCGCTCCTTGGCGAAGTGGCTTTCGCATTCGATGAGATCGATGTCGGAGAAACCGGGTATCAACGCCACCGTCTCGGGTGGGATGCCAAGCTGGACGCGGAGCTGTTCCAACCGATGGGCGGCGGCCTCAAAGGCCTCGGGCGCGCCATCCTCGGTAAGCCCGCCCGAAACGACGATGGCGTCAGGGAACCGCCCTGCCAATCGACCCTCGGATCTGATGTCTCTATCGAGCGCTTCGCCCATGCCTGGAGCGCACTCGCCGGTCGCGGTGATCCGGAGATCGCCCAGATGGAGCACATCCGTGGTCGGCGAGCGGTTACCGGGAAACGGCCGCATCGGTGGCGCATCCTGCGAGGCCGGTTTGTGGGTGGGCCGGTGGCCCTTCCGCAGCTCGTCCAGCAGTTGCCAGCGGGCCTGGCCGGCGTCGAGACCGCGCAGGTCGATCCGCTTGAGACGTCCGATAAGTGGGGCGATCTCGGGCTGATCGATGACGACCGCTACCAGCTTGCCCGATACACCGCCGGGATCCTGATGCGCCGGCCCGTCCCCTCCGTGCTCATGACCGTGGAGGCTACTCGTTTGACTACGAGCTACATCACGAACTCCAAGCTCACAGCAGCGGCGTGGACCAGTGGAGGTAGTGGTTTCGGTACTTGGACTGAGCATCTTGGCCGGTGCTGCGGCTGAGATGTGCCTTTGATGGCCTCGATGGATGCGCTCGATCGCAGCAATCGACCGGAATGATTCCAATCGGTGGAACTCGCTAAATCTGTCTAAATGCCAGCCGATAGTTTGCACTATGGGCGACAAATCGAACGGGCGGTTCGGACATGGATGATTCCGCCGGTAGAAGATCGGCGCCTGCACAACGTTCGCGATGGCATCCCGCTGAGCTTGCCCAGGAAATTATCCTTGGTATCGTTGTTACAACAATCGCCTCCGGGTTAGTTTCTCTCAAGATCTATACCGGAGTATTGGGAGAGCCCGATAGCGCTGTTGCATCGCAGGGTCCGGGTACAACCGCCGCGGATGTCTCAGAAGTGGTGGTCAAAAATGAAATCGCTACTCGTACCACAACGTCAACGACCGTCGCGGCCCAGACCACGACTTCTATCGCGACCATCGCCCCAACTTCAGCGCCCAAAGAACCATCAGGGGATTTCAGCGCCCAGGTCGCCCGAACCTGCGGGGCAAGCGGCAGGGGCGATTGCTTCCTCTCGCTTCGCAGCTCGCCCTCATCCACCGCCAAAGAGGTCCGTCGGCTGAGTGATGGTGCTGCAATCACCATCGTGTGCCAGGTGCACGGTGAAGGTGTAAAGAGCTCAATTCTGGGACGCTCTACGGATATCTGGTCCGCCACCAGCGATGGGTCCTTCATGTCCAGCGCCTTTCTGGTAGGCCCAAAGCTGGACCCTTTCTCCATCACCACGCCTCAATGCACCTGTGAATCATGTGGCACAACCAACGACGTCGCAGCGGAAGGCCCAGATACAGCAGCGATGTCCAGTCATTTTCGCGGCTACCTTCGGTCGGCCGGCGCTCGCGACTATGCCGGTGCTTGGGCCATGCTCAGCCCCGCATATCAGGCGAAGTATGGCGGCTTCGAGCCATTCGTCGACTTCTGGGACAGGATTGTCACGGTTGGAATCACTTCGACGACCGGCATCAGCGAACAGCCTGCCCGTTACGTCCTTCAGGCCGACCTATTCTTCGACCTCGTGAGCGGTAGCAGAAGCGTGGAGACCGCCGAGGTCGATGTTGTCGAGCAGTCAGGGCAGTACCTCATCAACGACTACCGCGTCATCAGCGCGGAAGTAGTCAAAGGCTGACCGGGGCGTTGTAACCACTGGCCACCGACGCGAAGCGAACCGGACGGCCGAACTCTTTGCGTGGCGCATCGACAACGACTCGGTCGAGCCCGGTGCGACATCAGGTCGTTCGAGCTGGTGCCGCTGTTATCTTCGCCGGCTGAGCACTTGTTCCACGATCTGGGGGCCGTGGGTGTTCTGGAGGAAGTGGTTCGCGTCGTCGAGCACATCGATGGGCGCGTTCATGCGTTGGGCCCAGGTGCGACCCCAGGGCTCGGTGAAGATACCGTCGGCTCCGCCCCACACGAAGTGGACCGGCATGTCGCACCCGAGCAGGAGCCGATAGTGCAGTTCCTGCGCGGCCCCGTTGCCGCTGTGAAAGTCGTTGTGGGGGATCGACAGCGGGAACCATCGTGCCCCGTTGAACCCTTCGTCGGGCAGACCTCTGAACGGGGCAGCGAACCCGTCATACATCGTGGCCGCGTCGCCCTCGAAGACGGGTTCATCCTCGTCAGCCATGGCGGCAAAGTACTCCTCCGGGCCTATGATCCCGGCGCTGATCATCAACAGCAACGCCAACCGCGGTCGCTCGTGGTGGTAACGCCCGCCCTCGTGCCAGCCGTCGATCCAGTGCGTGATGCCCTCGGAGTACTCGTACCCGTCATGGTGCAACCAGGTGTTCATGATGACGAGACGCTCGAAGCGGTCGGGCATCGTCACCGCCTGAGCCAGCCCCGTCGGTCCGCCCCAGTCCTGGCAGAACAGGGTGATATCGGTGAGGTCGAGCTCGGTGATCAGCGACGTGAGCACCTCGGTGTGGCGGGCGATCGAGTACCAGTTGGCGTCGGTCGGTTTGTCGCTGCGGCCGAAGCCAAGATGATCCGGGGCGATGCACCGGTAGCCCGCATCGACCAGAGCGGGAATCATCGTTCGGTACAGATAAGCCCATGTCGGCATGCCGTGGACCAGCAGAGCAACCGGTCCGTCGTTCGGCCCCTCGTCGATGTAGTGCACCCGCAGGTCTTTCCACCGGTGATATCGGGGCTCGTAGGGCCAGTCGGTCAGCGCATCGAAGTGGGCATCGTCGGTACGGATGTAGTCGGTCATCGGTCGCCTCTCACGACAGGGGCCCGAGTTCCCGTCGGGCGACACCATCGGATATGTCTACGGGTATGGATCGCATCGAACAGGAACTGCGAGAAGAGTTGGCGGCGTGCTACCGGGTGTTTGCACATCTGGGCTGGACCGAGCTGATCTTCAATCACATCTCGCTCCGTTTGCCCGGGCCGGACCATCATTTTCTCATAAACCCGTTCGGTCTTCGCTACGACGAGGTGACGGCGTCGAATCTGCTGCGCATCGATCTCGACGGAAACGTACTGAGTGACAGCGAGTACGGCTTCAACCCCGCGGGCTTCATCATCCATAGCGCCATCCACGCGGCCCGAGGCGAGGATGCTTCGGCGGTGGCTCACACCCACACGACCGCGGGCCAGGCGATCGCCGGTGTCGAGGAGGGGCTGACCTACAACGGCTTCCAATCGTCACAGATGGCAGGCCAGGTCGCCTACCACGACTTCGAGGGCGTGACCGTTGTGCCCGACGAGCAGGAACGCCTGGTCGCCAGCCTGGGCGACAAGCCCTATCTCATCCTGCGCAACCACGGCCTGTTAACCGTGGGACCGACCGTCGCTACCTGCTGGTGGCGGATGTGGCAGATCCAGCGCGCTTGCGAAGTTCAGGTGGCGGTGTCGGCCATGAACTCCAAACCCATCGAGCTCAGCCCCGAGGTTCGCGACTCGGCGGCCAAGACCGGCTCATCCGGCAACCCGAGTAGCTCCGTGCCCCAAATGACCTTCGACGCCCTCGTCCGGGTCATCGAAGCCGAAGACCCCTCCTACAAGAACTGACCGCGATAGCCATCGGTTGCTCCGGCGCTCTTCCATCGACTGTGCTTGTTGACCGCGACGCGACGTCACAGAGACCGGTTGACCGGAGCGACGGAAAGCAATCTTCGGCCAGAGCGCTTCCGGCGTGCTCGGACCGGGCCGGCGATCGCTACTTCGGGGGTTCGATCTCGTCGATGCTGCCGGTTGCGACGTTGAAGATGAAGCCTCGGACATCGGTGAAGCCGCATCCACGCGTCGTGGCGCCTGGATGCCGCACATTGAAGCCGGTGCCCTGTGCCACCCCCCGAATAACCCAGCTGGCCACCCCTTGGAGAACTGACCGTGTTCGGGCACCAGAGCGTGGCTCGACCAACGAGTGATTCGTCAGCCCCCGTTCACATGGTCCCGCGTCGTCAAACAGTGTCTGGCAACTCGTCGAGGCCCGGCCGCGGCGGATCACCGGAACGCTCGTAGACCGCATGAACGATTTCGACCTTGGGGCTCACCGACCAGTGATCGTCCAGTCTGACCTTCGGCTGGAAGATCGTCCCGACCCCTAGCATCGCCGCCCGCAACCCTGCCTCCACGGCGCACCGGATGATCGACACCGGACCGAATCTACCGCCGAGACCACTCACGCGACCCCGGCCATCGATCATGCGCTGGTTGCGGCCCGGATGTTGCCCCAGTAGTTGTCGTGCCATCCTTGCGCGAGATGCTCGCTCTGGTCCTCGGGAAACCCGGAGTGGTCGAGCGACACGGTGGTCGAACCACGATCGTTCGCGATCTCGAACTTGACGACCGAGTAGACACCCGCTTCCCAGGGCTGAGGACGCCAAGCCTGGACCAACCGCTGATTGGGGACCGCTTCGATGGTGCGGCCGGTGATCATCCCGCCGAACAACGAAATCTCGCCTCCTCCGGAAGCGCCGATTTTTGCAGGCGCCCCCGTCATATCACTGAACTTGGTTGACTCGGTGAGCAGTTCGTAGATGTCGGCTGCGGCCGCTTCGTGATCCCGCCGTCAGCTGTGCCGCGTCTCGGATCGCCGCTCGATGGGAAGTTGTCGATGCCATGTCAGGCGACGAGGAGATCCGCAAGCGCTAGATCAACTGAGAAGAAGAAGTCGAAATCAGACGACGACGCTCGCGCCGTGCTGCAGATCGTTGACGACGGTCCGCCCCGGTTCCAGTACGTCGGCGACGGTGCCCTGACCCTCATCGGACCTCGATCGGGAAGGCGCTACAGGTTCGACCGACCGGGTGCCGTCCTGGAGACCGACCGCGAGGACGGGCCGGCGCTGGCCGGCGTCAGCGTGCTGCGCGCCGTCGCGAGACAAAGGGAGTGAAATGAGCGACGAGAACGAACGCGACGAGACCGCGGAGAGCGCAATCGGGCTGCCGGTGATCAACGGAATCGGGAAGAAGTACACACGCCTCTTCGCCCCGCCAACATCCGGACCGTCGAGCAACTGGCCGAGCCGGTCCGCAGAACTGGTTCACCGTGACCTTCGATTACGTGGTGGACGAG
>Ga0316190_10004106_pt1 | contig 10580 bp, 9 predicted proteins | sample Eddworburrow2_MG_FD_204929 | JGI IMG/M metagenome (GOLD analysis project Ga0316190, IMG submission 204929) | Coastal sediment microbial communities from Maine, United States - Eddy worm burrow 2 | ecosystem: Environmental > Aquatic > Marine > Coastal > Sediment | place: USA: Maine | collected... | reverse complement strand
GGGCGCTCACCATCCCGTTTCAACGAATCGCCATAGGTAATAAGAACCACATCCTTCTCATTCCACAGATTCGTAAAAGGCACTGGCTGCTGGCAATGCGTATCCAGTTTCATCGCTGAGATGAGGCGACTTACCAGCTTATCTGCGTCTGCCTCCGGATAGATGACATTAACATGCTCTTTTACACGACGAAAAAGGTCTGCACAGGTCGGGTTTTCAGAAATATTCTTCATTCACTAAATTCTTCGTTGTCCAGATCTACCGCTTCCTTGAGCCGGGGCAATATATCGGGGATGGCGCTAATAACACGGTTCCAACAGGGTATAAATGGCGTTTCCATCGGGTTATTAAGAAAATATTTCCCGGCTTCCATGATATTATTGGCAAAGAGTTCGACTGAATTTTCCTCTTCATGTATATCAAGATCCAGGCCGTTAATTAATGAGTCACTGCGGTAGGCATCAATGAAATCAAGCGCTATGCGATAGTAACTCGCCTTAATAGTGCGGAATGTCCCTTTTGAAAAAACTACTCCATTGGTTGCCAGTTTGCGAAATAGTGCCTTGGAAATATCGACTGACATTTTTGACAGGCCCTTATCGGCATCGTCATGTGAAACATCCTGATGCTTGTGATCATAGGCGTCGGCGATATCTACCTGGCACAGATGATTGGTCGAATAATTCCGGTACATCTCTGACAACACACCGATTTCAAGACCCCAGTCGCTGGGAATGCGCATATCATTGATGACATCAACACGAAATGAAAATTCACCTGCCAGCGGATACCTGAAACTGTCCATGTATTCAAGATAGTCGAGTGGGCCACACACTCGTTTCAATGTTCTGATCAATGGAGTCACCAGCAGACGGCTGACTCTGCCATTGATTTTCCCTTCTGACCAGCGGGAGTAGTAGCCCTTGCAGAATTCATAATTAAACTGCGGATTAGCGACCGGATACATCAGCCGTGCGAGCAGTTCTCTATCGTAGGTAATAATATCGCAATCATGCAGACCGACCGACTGCGCACGACCGGAGGCAAGAACATAACCCAGGCAGTACCAGACATTTCTTCCCTTGCCCAGTTCCTGTGGCGCCAATCCATGACTTTTCAGTTCCTCATCTATTTTTTGTAACCTTGGCCCATCGTTCCACAGTACCCGGTGAGGCTGCGGCAATGCTGACAGAAATCCTAATGCATGCTGGTACTGTTGCTGGTTCGCACGATCAAGACCGACTACTATTTCACTCAGATAAGACACTTTCGCAAGCTGTTTAACTATATTAGGCAATGCCGGCCCTGATAACTCTGAATACAAACTCGGCAGTACCAGTGATAGCGGTCGTTTTTTTGAGAATATATCCAGTTCGGCTTCAATTTCTTCAACCGGACGTCGAGAAAGATTATGCAGTGTCGTTATGTTGCCATTCTGAAAAAAATCACTCATCTTTCTGCCTCTCATTACTAAATTTTTTGAGCCTGTCGAGCACAGCATCATTCCAGCCTGCAGGACCCGTTTTATCTGTCAGCACAAGACCAGCCTTATCTGTTACCAGTGGTGGTTCATGTGCAGGAGACCTTACCACAACAGGATAATCTGCCATTCGCAACATGCCTATATCGTTTTCACTGTCGCCCAATGCCATCACCTGTGGCTTTACTCCAGCTTCCTTGAAATAACATTCACGCAGCCAGTCGAGCGCGATACCTTTATCGCCGCCGCCGGTGATATGAATGAATCTTCCGCCCCGCAAATGGCATAATCCGGATTCTTGTATAAGCCTTGAAAACACCTGCCAGTTGGTTTCACTGTCCTGCCACATCACAGGCTCGGTAAACAGCCGCTGTTTGGCCATCTCTGCCCGGGGCAATGATAGACCGGTGAGATCAGCAACCTCGGGCGATGACATATCTGAAAAACCGCTAAACCTGAAACCGTTTTCCTCCCTGATTTTATGCAGCGTGGTGAGTATTTCAGACAAAGCAGGGCCAAAACACTTGAGCCACCAGCCTTCGTGATAGACCAGACCGGATACAGCAGTTGAAAAATACCCATCTGGAATCACTACACCAGCGCCATTTTCAACAATAAATGGTGACTGCAGCTTGAGCTCGGCAGAGAGTTCTGCGAGTTCTGCCAGGGTCTTGCTCGAAGTTAGTATCAGAGGGACTTTGGATTGCTTGAGTTTATCAAGTGCCGGGCGCGCGAGCTCGTAGTCGTAAGTGAAGTGATCGAGCAGGCAGCCGTCAAGATCAGTAAAGACAAGCAATAGATGTGATAAAGTTGACATAACTGAGTCAATGATTGACTGAAACCCTGAATCTTTATTTTTACAGGCTGCAGTATAACTCACCCAGATAATCAGCACTGAAATTTGAGCAACAAACTACCCATCTATCACTATTTAAGTACCAGGGAAACACAAATAAATCTAATCATGCCCGTCATGGCGACGGAAGAAGTGGAGTGTAAAGCTACAAGCTACTGTTTATGTTTTACTAAACAGCCACAGATCACTCGCCATGTCGCTGAAATAAGCGGTTTTCTGGTTTAGAACAATGAGACTATCCTGATACAGGCCTGATGCATGCCTGATAAAAGGATAGTCCATTTTTTCACCATTAAATGAATCGATTAATTAAATGATTTATATAATCGATTATTTAAACGACTCTTTCAGAAACACCTGCATCTGCTCCCAGGAGTCCTTGTCTGCTTCTGCATTGTACTTGAGCGGCAGACCGAATTTGGCACCCAGTTCATCAGCCTCAGGATTGGTAAAGGCATGCATGGTGCCAGGGTAGTCAACTAAAATATAATCTGCACCGGCGTTGTCCATTTCCTCTTTGAATGCTATTACCTGCTCAGGTTTTGACATCGGATCATCGGCACCATTGAAGACTGCGATACGGGTTTTTATCGTACCTGGCTGAGCTGGAGACTGTGTACCGAGGCTGCCATGGAAACTGGCCACTGCATCAATATCCAGCCCACGGCGCGCCATGGCCAGAACCACACCACCGCCGAAGCAGTAGCCTATTGCTGCAAGCTGCGTGCTATTTACATTCGGCTGCTGCTTCAGCAGTTCCAGCCCTGCATTGAAGCGGGCTTCAGCGACATCCATATTCTGACGTACAGCACCGGCAAACTTCTTCGCATCATCCGGGTGACTGGCCTGTTTTCCATCACCATACATGTCCATTGCCAGCGCGGTATAACCAAGACCTGCAAGCATTTCAGCACGCTGGCGTGTATAGTCATTATGACCCCACCATTCATGTACCACCAGCACACCGGGATGTGGTTTTGTGTTGGCATCATCCCAGGCCAAATAGCCCTTCAGTACGGTATCTCCGGCCTTATACTCGACGACTTTACCCTTCACTTCAGCCATTGCTGGCAGTGACAGGCATAGTAGCATCAGTGCCGTAACAGTCTTATTCATCATTTCATTTCTCCATTTGCGCTGTATTGTTATTTAACTATTGTCGTTTTGAGTTCTCGGCATGCAAATTAATGCCTCATCATAATGTGGTCAAGCACTAATTTGATGCTTTTATTTCTCACCAGGATATTACAGATGAGGGTTTTTCTATCATGCGGCCAGTAACGGGTTAAAAAAGGCCGCACCAAATTCCACAGCATCATCGAGGGAATAAATACTGATATTGTCAATATCCTCTTGCTGCCATGCTTCTGCCGTCGCTTTATCTTTCAGGTATACCATTTCCATGCACAGGTTTTTCGCTGCACAGCCCGACGTACCCTGCCAGCGAATGCCAACATGCACATCGGCAGGTATTGCCTGCAACACCTTGTTGCCATTCATCTGGATCTCTACCGGCGTTTTGGTAACGTGACAGCGTGACAGGATACGCGTTGAGGCATTGCACATCGGTGCAATGGAAATGGCATCGAGCGCACACATTGCATGCATATCCTGGCCATTGACATTGACGTTGTGAACTCGTTCTTCAATAGTAAAAGGATAGGCCCCGGTAATTTCCCGCTTGTCCACGGACAACACAACCAGGTCGTCACCTGCCAGCTGCTGCAGTATGTCATCGACCGTTTCACTGCCAAACTTCGCCTCTACCTGCTCCCGGGAAGGTGGCTTACCGCTAGCAGCAAAACTGCGTAGTATTTCCCGGTGAAGGTCCTTTAATAGAGGATCAAGTGCATCCTGACGCTTTTTTAATGGCAGCAGGCTGTTTAGCTTAGACAAAGAATCCGATACGCCCATCTTGTAGCACTCCTATTTGAAATATTGATATCTTCAAGTTCAATCATACCAGAATATTCAACGAAACCGTTCCATCGAATATACTTCACATCTGCCCGAATGATTTAACTACCAAAGAAAACCCAAAACGACCGATTTGACTTACGTTTGATCCCGGTTATTCCACCGACCCGTCCAAACAGAAACGATGAAAACAGATATTCTGATACTCATATGGCTCTACGATTTCACATGCATTTGTGGCTGAAAAAGTTTCAGCCTTGAATAAGAAAAATTTACTGACTCATTGATAAATTACCTCAGTGGTGGTTGCTTGAACGACTCATGAGGCAAGTCAATAAATTTATCATTTACGAGTTTACTGGAAATATACCATTGCCATGGCTGGTATTAATAATTCATATACCAGGGTTTATATCCAAAACAATAATAATAAAATTTTCAGTATTTATCTCTCCAGAAATTCAACTTGGTTATTTTTTGCCTACACCCCTGTTCAAATCCACAACGATTCCAGTAAAATAAATCTCCAGAATGATTACTGGTCATAAAAAATAGCAAGCCAGAGCCAAATGGCAAGACGATCTTGAAGCACTGCTGAATAAAAGGAAGGAAATGGATGAATCTGTCTGCAATGACAAAAACTGAACTAATCAATCTTGTGCAGCAATTGCAGTTCTCGCTGAAAGAAAGTCACAAAGTAATACAACAGCTCACAAGAGATTTACCCGCTTACCGAAAGGCTGTAGATGCAAAAACTCGTGATAATACTGATGTCAGAAAACGACTAAGCCTGAAACAGGAATTAGAGAAACATAGTCTATTTAAGCTGTATGACGATATTGTAGCTGCCGATATTTTTAACGGTGTAGATGCTACTACTTCAAAAGAGAACGCTCTCGATACCATCGTCGAAGTACTGGCTATTGAAGGTGTAGAAATTACAAGAGACTCTCTGTACAAATACTTTCCGAGCGACACAAAAAGCTAGCCCCATCACACTGGAGTATCTCTATAACCTGATAGTGTCCAAGCTCCGTTAATCTAGGATAGATCAATATCAATAGTGCTATTGATGTTTTAATCCGGCTTGCTTTAGCAAACATGAGTGAGAAAAAACTGACTGACCGGCCTAATTGAAGTAATGCTTTTTTAAATTCAACTGTTATTGATTGCTTTCGGCAATAGGTACCCCTGCAATTTAATTTGCCTGTGCCGCCTGATTCACCACAATCGAGCAGTAGCGGTCTTTTTCAATCAACATACTTATCTACCAGTGCTTCTGTACGCAGGCTGCAGTCATTCAAATTCAAAGTCGCACAGGAACTGAACTTCACCGTTTAGAATACCCAGAAGAAGCTCACAGCCTTTATCAGTTTGATTAAAGTGGCGGTATGCATTGGCAACGAACCATTGGGGGGACGAATAGAAACTGAATTCATTAAACATTTCTAGCACGACAGGCGTTGAACGTGGAAAGGCGTTCAGCAGTACCTGACGGCTGCCATCACTCATAGAAGACACTTGAATTACGGCAGCGATATATTCGTGGGCTACGCTTGGGCAGTCACTATCACGAATAAGTGGAGAGGTTATTGCATGAGCGACTTCATGAGCGATCAGGCTTTCATACAAATCACGACTTGGCAGTTTATAATAGGCACTGGCTGGTTGAATCAGCTTCTTAAATGCATCGAAATCCGTAATTTCGATTTGATTGCTTGGTGAATGGAAGAAAGCAAATGCAGGGAATCCAGATGGATGAACCAGTTTCTCCTGAATGGAAATGTTAATAACCTTCGATGACTCAATTCCACATTGTCTTAAAAGCTCGGTGGCATCTTGAGCGGCCTGACAGACCCTCTGAACCTCATTCTGGTCTGCGATCGGGGCATGAATTGAGATTCCTTCACAGTCCCGGGCAGATGCATTCCCGGCTATCAGTAAAAAGAGGCATATACTACAAGCCACAAACCATGTTTGTGAACGAATTACAATGTATGGGATAACAGCACTACACCGCTCATATTTCAAATTTGGCAACAGCCTTTTCATTGTATTTATAACTGCCAGGTTGGGTCATCTTGATTATACTCGATAAAACATGTGCCCACCGTGTATCGACAGCAACCATATTGTCGGCGTATTAGAGTAACATGGAAATAACCACCCGAAAGTGACTCTTTTAAAATATCTGCTGACGGCGGTGGTTGTCAATCAAGCAATACTTTCAAGCCTGGTTGCTCTCAACAACGTCTCGTTTTAAGCTATAGTTGATTCGACACCGGTAACATACGAAACAACAGGCTCCTGATTTGCTGCCAGTTGCTATCTGCCGGCTCTTCATTGATAGTACCAGCCGAAGATGTCCAACGCAGGCCCTCCTCTGTGCTCGATACCTTCCAGCTATTATCTGGATGAATTAATCTGTAAAAAGAAGTCCTCAGGGCATCTGCCAGATCAGGAGATCTCAGCACTACGCCGAGTTCTGTGTTCAAATAAAAGGATCGAGGATCAAGGTTCATTGAGCCAATGAACACAATTTCATCATCGAAAACAATGTACTTGGAGTGCAGGGAGATCTCTTCCGCAATATCATTCTCTGCGAACTTGGGATCACCTCGCATCTCATAGAGCTCGACTCCTGCTGCGATGATAGACTCGCGATAGCGAGCGTAAGCAGAGTGTGCAACTACCATGTCATTCGATGCCAGTGAATTGGTTACCACGGTTATCTTTACACCACGACTTTTTAGGACCTTTGCTATTTCGAACAGATTCGGTGTTGGAACGAGATACGGTGATACGATCAATACTTCATGCTGCACATTCATTGCGACCTCGGTTAGTTCAGCGGCAATTTCATCAGGCCGGTCGAACCAGCGCACACTCGGGTCATCTATCACAGTGGCTGCTTCGTATATTTCGTAACTTTCACAAAGCATGTCGAACGTATAATCATATGAAAAATTGTTGACCATCGAAACCAGTTCAGGGTAGTCCGTAAGTCTCAGATCAATACGTTCGCGTAGCATAGCCAGGTCATCTTTTCTCATCGCTATATGCGCAATCTCATCTACAGGGTATGCCCAGCGGCTATTCCAGTATGAATCAAAACCATCGGACAATTTCCTCACAATATCTCCAGAAAGAAGAATATCGGTATCAATGAAGTTTCGCTGATGGCTAAATCCAAAGTAATCATCACCAATGTTGCGGCCACCCAGAATCGCTAACTGGTTATCCGCTACAAGTAGCTTATTATGCATGCGATGATTTAGCCGATTGCCGTCGATGGCAAACTCTGTGACACGAAACAACTCCAGCAGGAAGGGCATCCGCATGCTAAAAGGATTGAAGATGCGAATATCAATATTCTTGTGAGTATCCAGCACGCTCAGACGGCTAACGAGCCCTTGCATCTGTAAATCGTCGACAAGCGCTCGCACACGCACACCACGGTCTGCAGCTTGAAGGAGTTTTTCAATAACTAGAATGCCAGTAGGATCGTTTTGCCAGATAAAATACTGGACATCAATACTGGTGTCCGCTGCATTGATCAGATCGATCCGTGACCTTAACGCAAACTCCGGATCTTCAATCAGTAGTGCACTTTCAGGGTGATACTCGCCTGACTTCATATAACTGGTAATTCGTGAAGCAGGGCTAGGTGGCAAAGAATGAGTATAAATTTCGTGTTCGGAACTTGGAGTGTAAGCACAGCTGGCCAGGAGAATGAGCCATGCAATTACCAGGAAGCACTGGCTAATGCGTGGAGCACTCATACAAATCCTTGACCTGGTCAGGAGCCTGCTTGTTCAGGTAGTTCTGGTATTTCTACCTCGGGAATATTAACTTCGACACCGCATCCATCATCGCAAATATCATTAATATCACTGACCGAATTCGAAACTGCATAGACCAGGGGACCTAATACCAGCACAACACCGACCAGGCTTCCAACAAAATGTCCTACTGATGGCTCCGGAGCGCTATCATCGGACCCATTTTCGTTAGAATTTGCAGACTCTTCCGATGAAAACAGGACAGACAGTGGCTTCAGCAGTGTTAACTTGTTGTGATCAGTAGAGATTACCGGCGTTCGAAACATGGCCTGGTTGCCAGGTCCGCTCAATGATCGCTCCATTCCGCCAGGCTGCATCGACATGTACAGGTTGCTGACAGGCTGCTTATTTCCAAACAACAGCTCATACTGAATCATATGAACGTAGTCATCGGCATATAGCGCCCCTGAATTCAACGTAACAAGTGTAAGCAGGAAACTTATAATCAGCTTCCTTGATACATGCATGGAAAACTTTAAATATTGAAAGAAAACAAAAAACATAGATACTCCTACAAATGATATTAGGTCTGCTCTATTCTTTTTGTTGTTCTGAATTATTATTGTTGTTCGTTTATTATATGAGAAAGCACTTATATACACAATTTTTTTATGCCTATTTATCGTAATGAGTAATCTATCATCTAACAGTCTGGTAGTCGTATCAGAAATTGAATGACTTCGTCGCCAGAAGCAGAAATTCGTTATTATTGATAGCAGGGCTGTAGTCACCTATGAACAGACACTAGTACATATTTTCCAGCGCTTGCAGCACTATACCTCTCCCTTGTTGCCAAACCGCCTGCTTCCATTCTTGTTTATCAGGATAAAAGACCCTTTTGAGTTCAGATTTTATCGCCTGTTTATCCATCTGTTCATCGCCAGCATGATGGTGAACGTAATTTTCTGCCCTCAAAGCCCAAAGCGCTTCGGGCGGAGGAAAAGTGCCAAATTCCAGGGCCACGACCGTCACATCAGCATGTGGCAGCAGCCGAGTGAAGCCACTTTTCAGGGAGCCCATGACTGGGGGAGAAACAGACTCACCTGCAGATGGAACCTTTACTCTATTTCCCCACCATTTCAACATGCGTTCATGGGCCGGGGTGCCAGGTCTCATTTCGGTTATTACTTCTGCTGCACCGTATTCACCTAAACCTGTATGAACGTCGATAAGAACCACTTTCGACGCCGCAATTAAGTGCCGTTCAACAACTCTCTGCAAGGTATTGTTAGACCATGCCTCTTTGTTACCACCAAAAAAGAGCCCTTCAGGGTGGTTATATTGCCCCTGGCTGATGGCTTTTTGCAGCCACAACTTACCTTTGGTTAATCTATACCAGGCAAACACAAGCTTAGCCTTGATGTCTTGCCAGCTTGACAGGGAATCTGGTTCGATCAGCCAGGCTAGTTCGTCATAACCTTCGTTTGCTGGATAGGGTTTGTCATGGTCGATAAAGTTGCGGTTAAGATCGATATTATCTTCGTTGAAGCGGCGCAGATGTGAGAAGCCGTAAGGATTGAGTGCGTGGTAGAAGAGGAGGCCGACATCGCTGGGCAGATTCTTTGCTATACCTTCAGCCAACAAGCCTACCTGAATCGCAGAACCAGCGAATCCCTCTACTCCGTGCGTACCAGATCCCAACACCAGTACACTGCGGGCACCAGACAAATTAAATGTTGCAACGTCGATATAGAGTTCTTCACTGTCGGCGCCCAGGAAGGGATGGCGATAGTACTCTAGATTGCCGCCTGCCGCTTTCGCTGCGGTGAGGAATTTCGTACGTGCCTCATGGTAAGTGTCGGAAAAGTAATTACTCGCTAGCACTTCCGCCGACACCTGAATTCCCGTTATTGGCGGCAGCATTATTAATACAATGACAATTACAGAGGAGTATATTGTCTTGTTGAATAACCAGCTATAAAGGCTGCCTGATCGAATCTTCATCATCTTGATTACCGAATTCCTGCCTTACGCTTAACCCGCACCATGGCACTGGGTTTAAATGCCGGTACCTGTAAATAACCCTGCACAATTTAGTATAACCACATGAGTTGCAGAACTCCTTGTTCCCAATATCGGGGCAGCAGCTAACAGTAAAATGAGGTATCCCTGTTGTTTTAATGACCAGGCTTGTTCAAGCAGTTTTTTTCAGGATACTGTGGCTCAATCGGGTACCGATGAAAACGATGCCAGCGTCCTCTGACCAGCCAGTGCAGCAATGGTTTGCATAGAGCTTTTATGGCGATCATGGTTTCAGGATATGCTTTTTTGTTCTATTCGTCACCTGTTAAGATTGAGTAGGTGAAAAAACATAACTGTTCTATTCCAGGTAAATCTAGAAGGGGTAAATACATAAGTATCGGCTATATTTGCCTGAGCAATTCGGATGAGCTAATTGACAGCTGCAACATTGCCAGTGCACTCATATGCTCCACTAATTTTAGCGACACTTGTCATCTACGAACCACTAAATGGTAGCAGTTAT
>Ga0316190_10004105_pt1 | contig 10580 bp, 10 predicted proteins | sample Eddworburrow2_MG_FD_204929 | JGI IMG/M metagenome (GOLD analysis project Ga0316190, IMG submission 204929) | Coastal sediment microbial communities from Maine, United States - Eddy worm burrow 2 | ecosystem: Environmental > Aquatic > Marine > Coastal > Sediment | place: USA: Maine | collected... | reverse complement strand
TGCAGTTGCAGTTGAGACTTTCGTCAGCGAGGTGTTGTACATGGAAGTCGCGGATGTTGCTACTGAGGAAATGAGGATCCGCGAAATAGCCCCCAATATTATTAGCGTGGGAGCGGGTTACTTTAATTTCGACAGTGCCGAGGTTGACGAGACTGCCTGGACACGCGTCTACGACGCTGTAGTTCCAAAGCTCGGTGCAAAGCCTGGCGCAAATATCGTCATCGAAGGGCACACGGACTCCACAGGTTCGGCGGCATACAACCAGCAGTTATCCGAACGTCGTGCGAAAGCGGTTCGTAACTACTTTGTGAGTAAAGGTATTCCTGGAAGTCAGATAGAAACTCTTGGCTATGGAGAGGAGATGCCCAGAGTTAGTAATACTACCCCAGAGGGCAGGGCGATTAACCGGAGAGTGGACATCCGGATAGCTGATTAATCGCATATTTCCAAACCACAAGTCCCGGACCATTCGTGAAACCGCCAAGAGGTTTTCATGAATGGTCCGGGATACTCTTTTCCCCCGGCCTCTTCCAAGGCGACTGTACCAACCTGCAATTTAGCCTGTCTCGATTCAACATGTAAAACTTGCTCCTTGGGCCCAGGTCAGATCGGATAGCGCATAGCGAAAAAAAGAGTAAACGGTAAATGGTAAACAGTTAACAGTCGCGGAGCCAGCGCATAATCGGTTCACCGTTTACTGTTTATCGCACGCTTTGCGCTTTGCGTCATAAGGACAGCCCAAAGCCGGGTCCTTTGGGTCCGGATTCTTTACTTGACATAATTTTTTTCATCCCTGGCCAGGGTCCTGGCCTGAGAATCATATGGGCAATTTGCCTGCCAGAAGCAGTATGGGAAGGGGCGTTATGGCGAGACTGACCAACAGGATATATTTTGGGAATGGATACAACCTACTCATTCCGGTGATCAAGCCGATGCCCCCGCCCCCACCAATTAAGGCGTTGCCGGGAAGGTTTAAGGCGATAGCAATCGTTAAGTAGCGGTGTTTTAGTAGGAAAGGGATAACCTTCGAGGGAGCTGTTCTCAACAGAAAATTCAGTTTTTCCTCAGAATTTAAAGGTTCCAGTTGGAGCACCAGGTCCTGGGCTTTATACAGATGCAGCCACCCCAAGAACCGGGCGAAACCATTGAGAGGTATCAATCTGCCAATGGTAAAACTTAAGGACAAGGACAAGAGAGTGCAGAGATACACCAAGACAATACCCCTGGTCCCGAGCATAACCATCAGCGCTAGGCCAAGTTCGATACCAGGTACGAAGGGAAGAGCCATCCAAAGTACATAGACTACGATGGCAAACCAGAGCACAGTGATCATTAGATGCTCATGTTCGGGCCAGAGCTGAAAGTTGATTTGCTCGACCACCAAGCTACCGCCATAATTCAATAACACCAGAAACCCGATAATCAGCGATATCTTAAAAAAACGTCTGATTCTCGGCGTCTCAGCAGGTGCTTGGCGGACCTCAGACATAATGATCACTTCCCTATGAATGCAGAGCCATAGTCAAGCTAACGACCTCTATTCTTTTAAAGATCCCGTGAACCAGTATTCCCTAAAGGTGGTCCAAAGCCAGCGCTCCTTGGTCCATGAGTAGGTAACATCGAGGGTGCCATCTTTCAGGGTACCCTTCCACTCCATCTTTCCATGCGTAGGACTGACGGTCACAGCCTGAAAATGGATAGAATCACCCTCGACTGTCTCAGTATAGGGGCCGCTCTTAAACCCATATGGGAAACAAGCGGACGAAGTGAATTTGCCGTCACTGAAGCTCAATACGTCCTCATGATCGACCTTTTTGCCCTTCTCCCCAGTTGGACCGACGAATTTTTTCCCGTCAAGAACTCCTGAAGCAGCTGAGGTAGCTTCCACCCATTTTGCAGTCGAGAGAGCGACAAACGCCACCATCAAACCAGACAGGATGACTTTGGAAAATCTAAGCTGAGTTTTCATGGTGAACCCCTCCTCCTGTGTGGCTCCATAGCCGTGTTTCCTTGGCTGGTGCAAGTTTGCTACGAATTCACTAAGAATAACTCTGGAAAAATGGTTTTCAATACGAAAAACCACCAATCCACTAGGAATTCATTTCCATACAGTAACCACTACTTCTCAATATTCAAGCTAGGGGTAGGATTTAGCGTAATGCGGCGGCTGTTGTTGGTCAGGAGAAAAGTGTAGGTAATAATGAGAAAGGAAAACTCGTTACAAGATGTGGGACGCCGGTCTCAAAGGGCAAACTGTGAATTGAAGTATGTAATTCATGCCCCAGGTACTCCACTAGTGGATACCAGCTTCATATTATTCCAAAAAGCTCCAAGCTGTCCTTAAGGAAAAGGACAGCAAACACCAAGAGTATTACACCTAGAAATCTGATTGTGTAAACGTAATTTCTGCTTTTTAGAAAAAAACGTGATTTTCCAACCACGACAGCCACCAACACTTTCGAACCCACGAGAAACACATAAAAACCCAGGATAAAAAGTGATGCCGAGAATAGACTAATCTTCAGCGCTTTCAATACCAGCGGCGCTCCAATTGTAAACCAAAACATGTAGGGGCTCGGGTTCAGGAAGTTTGCGATTACGCCTTTTCTGATCGACTGGGGTTTTGCCTGCTCGACATCGATATCAACCCCTCTAAAAGTTATGCTCTCGTAGCCGAGATAAGTGAGAAATGCACAACCCAATAAGGAAACTACTCCCAGTACTGGCAACATGTTTGAGAGGTGAGAGAGAACAAGTATTGTAATGATTACAATCGGGAGGTCCGTCAAAAGAGGTGCAACGGATACTTTGATGCCTTCCTTTATGTCATGTTTCAGGGTTTCGGAAATCACCAAGGTCAACAGAGGTCCTGGCGATAGACCGGCACTGAGTCCAAAGACCACTCCTGAAAACAAGAAAGTAATTTGTGGTGCCATGGGATCGCAAAAACTCCGATACTGATGAGAAATTCTTAATTCGACCACCAGAGAAGGGTATTGTAGATTAGCACACCGGATCATAGACCGGTGAGGCAGGAGATACAACAGAATATTAAGATTAATCGACTAGAACAGTGTAGATTACATCCCTTAATGCACACTTCACGCTCCAGAATTTTACCCCAGGATATGGTAGCTGGATTTCAGAGGAAAAAGTGTAGATTAAAGTATGTAATGCAAAGTCCCAGGAAAAGGGTGGGAGAGCTAACATCTTCACGCTGGACATTCACTGCGTTGGTGTCGCAAAATGAGCAATGAAAAAGGCAGGGCCGTTGCTGACCCTGCCGATCTCAGATTAGCTTTGGAGCGGGAAGAGAGAATCGAACTCACGACCTTCTTCCTGGAAGGAAGATGCTCTACCAACTGAGCTATTCCCGCTTTTTCGCAACTTTCTACTCAAGCCTCTGTAACATTTCTTAGCGTAAGTCTGAGTACCTTTTCTTGGACTTTCTCCTTAACCTCACTGGACCGATTAGGCCAGACCAAACAATGAGCGAGGTGGGGGGGTCGGCTAACGATTACTTATTCTGCCTAGCTAACCTGATTAGCTTCATAGGCGACAGTCGGCTAGTTTTGCGCACGATCTTTGGCCAAATCGGACTCAGCAGTACTGCTAGGGCAAAGCATAATACAACTATTACGCCTGCGATAATGTCACGGACACGCATTTTGAGGTAGCCATCAGGTTCGGGATATATTGATTTTCTCATGAAAAGATGACCCCCTTCTCTTTCACCGTCCATTGGTGACCTGGAGGTGTTTCAATCAATCTCCCACTTGGAAAATCGTCTTCTTGCTGCATTCTAAGAGCAGGAAATGTGCTTACTATCTGGTTTAATAACAAGAAGCATGCCGGTTTAGTGATTTAGAAAAATGACTGAATTTCCAGTTACTTCGGCTGATAGGACCAAGAAGAGGTCTGGAGATATTGGGCAACCAATGCCACAGAATGGGCAGACAAATACCACTTTGTGGAACAAGCATAAAAACCAGGGGCTTGGTTTGGCACTGGGTGTGGCGGCTGGGTCTCAAGAGGGAAAGTGTGGAGTATGTAATACACACTCCGCTGTATCGAAAAGAAGTTCTTAATCAATAAAAACGGGCTGTGGGAATAAAAAAGCCACCCATCGTATGACAGGTGACTTTATAAAAAGCTTTTTCAACTTTGTATGATAAATGTTCCAACCTGCTATGGAAGGATCTCTTGCCGCACATATACAGGACTCACCGAAATGCCAACGAGCTTCTCAGACCCGTTGAACATCTTACGAAGTTCGGTCATGGTCACCTTGAACTTATTGTTTTTCACCCTGTCGATGCCATCTGGGATGCTTTTGACCACGTCAGTTGCACTGTCATCTTTGAAGACGTGAAATAAATCCGGTTCGACGCTTGAGCGGGGTTTTATTGTCTTCGTTATCCGCTTTGGGGCAGCCATCTGGTACTCCATCTGAAACTCGATCACTCCCCCTGCGCTATCCTGTACTTTCCACACCTCGGTACCCGCACCAGGTTCTAAGTTCGCCACTTTACGCGTGGCCTCTCGACTCACCGTGGTCTTCACACCGGTCTTGAAGCGACCAGGATCGTCAAGTGGCCAATAGACCCGAGGTATGAAGGAAGAAAACGCTCCGGTCTCCGGATTCTTGCCAAAAATCACCGGAGCGACTAAGCGGATCGTTCCTCCCATAGTCGTCTTTCCCTCGGCGCACTGGTTTATAAACCGGTCATCGAGAATAAGCCAAAAATTGGATCCCTTAAAAGGTCCTTTTGGCAGCGAGACTGCCTTCCAAGGATCAGGCAGCCATGCCTGAACTGCCGTTTGATCTACGTTATAAGCCAAGTAAATTCTGAACAATTGATTAGACTCGACCACTGTTTCTGCTTGCGCAAGGGCGGGTAAAGCCACACTGGCAATGCAGATTATCCCAATTAGAAGCAAGACTGAACGATTCATAAAGTGTCTCATTGCAGTTCCTCCTTCGTTGCTGACTCCCCTAATTTGGAGTCGAGCATTAGGTAATTTCCTTGAAGCTTTCATGACTAAAAGACCTAGATTCTGTTGGAAGTTTCCAGTGGGGCCGATGCACTTTCTAGGGCCTAGCATGAAAAGACCTCACACACATTGCAATAGGACAAATGCGTCAAAGTATGGTTATCTTCTAATTCCTTTGACGAGGTTTGGGTTTGCGACAGAGCCAGGCGGAAAAATTAAATTGACCTAACAATCTCAGGGTATTAAATTGAATTAGACAAACTTCGCCCCGCCTTCCTTATAGCACTCGATATATTCGTTGGACCGTCTTGACGGTCGAGTTTTTTTGAAAATAGGCCAGATAAATGAACGGAAGAAACGAAGGAGATGTACCGAGGTCTAAACTCCAGAAAATCGAGCTGGATTTGGCAACTTACAAAGTCCTACTTCACTTCCAAGACCAGGAAGAGCCCCTTTTACTCCATTTTGATACGCCTTCCAGAAGGTTCTACTTTTCCCTCATTGCCCTAGTCGTCACCGAAATGAAGAATCGGAATAAGACAGAATTTATCCACATCCGCAAACATGAGAAGATCCTGAGACTGCTGGATAATTCGCTGGCAGGTCAGCACGCATCCAAGACTGTGGATGGTATGTGGGGAAAGATCAATCAGGCTTGGCATCACCGTCTTCCGGACTTGGAAAAGGCAGCCCACTTTAAGGTCCTGGAGCGGGAGCTGATCCCGCCCCATGAGAAGGGAGGGAAATATAGATACGAATGCTCAGATGAGGAATGCGACACTTGGGCAAGCCTTTTCGCATATGATGAAACCAACAAATGGCGATTCAAGTTTGCAATCGATCTGGTCTCATTAAGCTTGAGCGATATTTCAATGATATTAGGGGGACTGCGGGACAATTCGGCCTGGCAAGAATTCGTGAAGAGATTGAGCATGCAGCCCAAAGCTGTGGACAGAGAGAAACGGGCTGCACCGAGACGGTGGAAGAAGGCGGCTTTCTCCCTAACCGCCATCTTGATTGTTGGAGCTGTAACCTGGGCAATCTGGAATTCGTATATACCCCCGGTCCCACCAACGTCACAGCTTGAGTTGCCTGGCAAGCCTTCCATTGCGGTGCTACCCTTTAACAACTTGAGCGGCGACCCCGAGCAGGAATATTTCAGTGACGGGCTCACTGATGAAATTATCACTATACTTAGCAAGGTTCCCAAGCTCTTTGTGATTGCTCGAAACTCCACATTCACCTACAAAGGCAAACCCGTAAAGGTTCAACAAGTTAGTAAGGAATTGGGTGTAAGGTATGTTCTAGAGGGGAGTGTCAGAAAGGGTGGAGATAGGATACGAATAACAGTCCAGTTGATCGATGCTCTTTCTGGTAAACACTTATGGGCGGAACAGTATGACCGAAATCTGGACGAAATATTTGCCGTTCAAGACGAAATCACAAAAGAAATTATCACGGCCATGCAGGTAAAACTGACCGAGGGGGAGCAAGCCCGAGCTGCGGCAAAGGGAACAAATAACCTTGAAGCCTATCTAAAATGCTTGCAGGCGAATGAGTATAGTCACCGGGTAAATCCAGAGAGTGTTGCTTTGGCAATGCAATTGGCAGAGGAAGCCATTGCCTTAGACCCGGAGTATGCTTGGGCATATTACAATCTAGCTAGAGCCCACATTGTAGCTGTGTGGGTTAGAGCAAGCAAATCCCCTAAGGAGTCTTTGGTCAAGGCCATGGAGTTGTTACAAAAGGCTATTGCTTTGGATAACACTCCTGCTGAGGCACACGGCAGGTTGGGATTCCTATATTCAATGACAAGGCAGTATGATGAGGGCGTTGCCGAAGCGGAGAAGGCTGTCGCCCTTAACCCCAATTCATCTATGGCCCATGTGATGCTGGGTAAAACGCTTAGTTTTGCTGGCAAGTGGGAGGAATCCATTTCGCCATATAAGAAAGCGATACGTCTTAATCCTATCCCACCGAATATGTACCTATATAGTTTGGGATTATCCTACGCCTTTACAGGGCAATACGAGGAGGGAATAACATGGTGTGAGAAAGCAGTCCGTCAAGCGCCCGATTCTCTATATGCCCGCATAATGTTAACTGTTGTTTATAGTTGGTCTGGGCAGGATGAGAAAGCTCGGGCTGAAGCCGCTGAAGTGCTTAGGATACAACCCAAGTTCATTATCAACAAGAATTCCAGATACAAGAGGAAAGCGGATGGAGAGCGGTTTAATGATGCTTTGCGCAAGGCTGGGCTAAAGTGTTGCGAAGAAAATAAGATTTAGGGTAATGAAAAGTAGTCAATTTTTATTTTGCGAGTATTACAGTTATCTTGTCAAACCTTTGAATTTCAAAAGACTTAAGTATGATACTCATCTAAGAAGTATCCCGAGGTTCGTTGAGACTTTATATTACATCCCTTAATGCACACTTTCGGCTTCTGAGAACTCGGCACAAAACTTAGTATGGTCCGACCATCGATCTGTACTGCCTCCCTGCACAAAAAAACAGGGCCATCTCTAGCCCGGATATTTCATGAATTACTTGCTGCGACCACGGATATGGTCGTCCTTCCTGGGGTCCTCGGGTGTCGGACCCTGCGACGTACCGTTCAGGTACGCCTCGGAACCAACACCCTGCGGTTGCCAGGTGGCACACCCATCTTCGTGGTCTCGCGACAGCAATTCATGAAACATCCGGGCTAGCCCTGCTACTTTGGTAATGTGTTTGACTATTACTTCGCTCTCGCCTTCTTAAGTATTCGCCCAACTTCGTCATGCTGAGTTGTTTCTGCATATCCTAAAGCAGAGAGGCCTTCGTTATCTTTCATATTGATTTCAGCCCCTTTCGCTAACAGTGTTTGAGCCACCTGGATGCGGCCCCCATAAGCAGCGTACATCAAAGAAGTTATCCCCCGGTTATTTCTTGTATTGACGCCAGCGCCTTTATCGATAAGGGCAACTACAATGTCGTTGTGGCCGTTTAGTGCAGCATACATCAAGGCTGTTGTGCCACTGGTAGGTAGTTTGACATTCGGATCGGCACCCTTGGCCAGCAAAAGCTTGACGGTATCAGTGTGACCGCTTCTTGCAGCCCCAAATAAAGCGGTAAATCCAATACCATCCTTCACATTGACGTCAGCACCCTCTGCCAGCAGGGCCTCCACACCCTTGGTATCGCCGCTGAACGCTGCGTCGAGGAAGGCCCTGTTTAGCGCCGTTGTAGCACCAGTAACGGTAAAGGGAGTGAAGAGGATAACCACTAAAACGGAAACCATCAGTACCGCTTGCCGCATAGTCCTGCCTGTGACCCTCTTTCTTCTCACCATAGGAATTTCCCCTCAGTCCGTGGTTGTCTTGCCTACCTTAAGATCAAGGACAAGAGAATGTTTGTCAATAAAAAAGACTATTTCCTCTGGGGTCGGGTGGGTGTATTATTGGACGGTCTCTAATTTCAGTCCGGCAGGACTCTACCCTCATCGACGTAATCTGAAAGCTCCTGGGCTTTAGCGAGATCTTCTCTGTACCGACGATCTTTTCCTATCTTTAACCACAGCCCTGCTCGATATTTGTATAAAATCGCATCCATCCAAACCTGGCGGTTTACTTCTAAAGCCTTGCCGCAGTCCTTGATAGCCTTGTCTATGTTGCCCTTTTTTTCCCAGGCCCTTGCCCGAAAGTAATAAGCGTTAGCATCATCTCTGTCTATTTCTATGGCCTTGGTGCAGTCGGCGATAGCCTGGTCATAGTCGCCTTTCTCACTGTAGAGGTAGCCTCGTAAATAGTAGAGATTAATATCACTCTGGTCTAATTCTATAGCTTTACTGTAGTCGGCGATAGCTTGGTCATAGTCGCCTTTCTCTTCCCAGGCGCTCGCACGTTCACGGTAGGCCTCAGCATCATCCGGGCTTTTCTCTATGGCTTTCGTGCTGTCAGCGATCATGCTGTCATAGTTAGGTGAACATCCGGTAGCCATTAGGCTCAGAGCGATTACTAGAGTCAAGGTTACAGCAATGATAATATTTTTCATCTCATATAACCTCGGAAATGAAACCATATCTTAAGGATTATTTTTATTCTCAGAAACTCGCCTATAGTAGCCTTCAACTAAAATCAGAATAGAAGTAACATAAAGATCCTGTCAAGGGGAGGCCCACCATCATTCGTCCTTTCAAATGGCGTTTTGGCCACTTTTTACGGCTGGTAGGAAAGAAAAATGGAAGTATTTTTTCAGCTCACGCATCTTGGCAAGATAAGTAACTGAAATCTCAGTTATTGTTATCTTTTGGCATCACTTTTTCTTCCAAACTTGATTACAAGCGGCGAGGTAATGGGCTTTGAGCAACTAGACTGAAAATCGCCTGTTTGAGCTCATTATCTGTGGTTTCATGCACTTACAGGTTGGACATTTACAATTGTTTTGGCTGGACGCTGGGTAAAACCTCCTCATTCTCAAGTGCTTCGCCCCTATGGTGGACCCGTTTTCCCGTCGCTTGAGGAATGAAGGAGAAAATAAGTGAGATTGAAGCGCATATGGCTGCTGTTGGTAGGGCTTGGACTCCTTTTTCTCATCTAGGCAGGAGGAGTGGCTTGGTCGCAAGCAACTGAGCGGCTGAGTGTGGACTCAGCCGGCGTCGAAGGAAACAATGCTAGCACTGCCCCCTCCAACTCTTCCGATGGCAGGTACGTGGCCTTCGAGTCCTTATCCACTAACCTTGTGGCTGGTGATACCAACGGGAAAGTTGACATCTTTGTTCACGACCGCGATGCAGATGGGAACGGTACATACGATGAGCCCGGTGCCATCTCCACCGTCCGGGTGAGTGTGGATTTAGCCGGAGTCCAAGGAAACGGCGACAGCAATTCCCCCTCCATCTCTGCCGATGGTAGCTCCGTGACCTTCCAGTCTGATGCTGACAACCTAGTGGTTGGTAATACCCTGGGGTTCCCAGACATCTTTGTTGACGACCTGCAGGCGGCAGCCGGAGGAGGTGGAGGTGGCGGGAGTAGTAGTGGCGGTGGTGGATGCTTCATCGCCACCGCAGCCGACGGGTCCGGTATGGCAGGAGAAGTGAAGTGAGATAAAATGAACTAAAATGCCTAAAATGATCTAAATTGTCTAAAATGAAAAATACTTACAATGTTCGAAGGATGTGAGATCTGAGATGTGAGATAAATCCACATTTCCTTAGCGTCGCACATCCCATATTCTGCAATCACAAATCGCAAATACTAAGGTTTCAGTTCTTTCGCTTTAATTCCCTGACACCTGAAACCTTTAATTCCGCACTCTAAAATCTCACATTCCAAAAACTCAGTCTGCTGAGATCTCTGGCTGTGCCAGCCAATATGGATGAATCAGATTTTCATAGATGCTCAGGGCAGCCTCGGCACCCTGGCCCACTGCGGTCACGATCTGCTTGTAGCCTCCCTCCACGTCTCCGGCGGAATAGATGCCAGGTATGTTTGTGCGGTGCTGTTCATCACGCTTGATAAATCCATCGGCTGTAAGTTCCACACCAAGTTTCTGCGCCAGCCCCACGGCAGGAATGTAGCCGACGGCGATAAAGACCCCGTCTATAG
>Ga0316190_10004104_pt1 | contig 10581 bp, 4 predicted proteins | sample Eddworburrow2_MG_FD_204929 | JGI IMG/M metagenome (GOLD analysis project Ga0316190, IMG submission 204929) | Coastal sediment microbial communities from Maine, United States - Eddy worm burrow 2 | ecosystem: Environmental > Aquatic > Marine > Coastal > Sediment | place: USA: Maine | collected... | reverse complement strand
TCATTCATCAGCACCGCCATATCGGAATGGGAATCATTGTTGAAATCACCTGACATGGCAAATTTCATGTCAGTGAAATCATATTCTGCTTTGGTGGCATCGTATGCTGCTGGCAAGAGCTCAAAGCTGTCCCCTGAAGACTCAAAAAGAAAGATGGATTGTTTGGTTTCCGGGGCTGTCCCGAAATAATTGTAGAACACGGCAATATCAGGCTTTCCGTTTCCATTAAAGTCGCCAGCAGAGGCAAATTTCAGTGCCGTGAAATTGAAATCGTTCCGGTCACAGGTATACCAGGGCTTTGCTTCGGAAAAAGTCTCGCCATCAGACTCCAGTACATAGAGGCTTAAGAACTCCGAGGCGGGATCGTTGTAAAACAAGGCGATGTCTGAAAAGCCATCCTGATTGTAATCGCCAGCCACTGAAAAATTCACATAGTCAAAATAGAGGCTGGTGTCCAGGACGGAAAACCAGGTTCCTGAGGGAACAAATTGATCCTCCAAAGAGCGACTCAGCCTTATCACTGAAAAAGTGAAGTCGGGATTCAGGTTGGGGCTGTAAAGAAGATCATCGAATAGGGCAATTTCATCCCTTCCGTCTCCGGTAAAATCACCGGAAACCGTCAGCCGCGGATGATTCTCCGCCAGATCTTCACTCCTTGCCCGGTAAGCATCCACCATCCTGAATCCTGATACTCCATGTTCAAAAAGAAGCTGGGAAACCGTAAAGTCCGTCCTTGGATAGGTGGCAGCCAGATCTAAAGCCTGTCCGGCTACTCCCATGGGAATGACCAGACAAATAAGCAGAATATAGATTTGTTTGCTAGCTTTCAAGGCATGCTTTTGAATAGAGTAACAAAACTATAAAGAAACTGTTGATATGAAGCCTTAGTTATTAAGGTTTTCCAGCAATACTTGAATGATACTTTTGGAGTTACTACATTGTAGTCCAAAATGAGCATTTCATGAGCGGATTTCATCTCTTTCTTCTCAGCCTTGTGACCCTGTTTTCTCCGGAACCTGACTTGCCTGAGACTCTGGTCTTCGTGGCTCGTCATCAGTATGTCCAGGACCACCACAATACAGCCACCCTCTTCCAGACAGGCGAGATCAATGCCAGCAGTTTCACCCCCGGGGCCTCTCTGCTCTTGCTGGATATTTCTTCGGGGAAGACCAGCACATTGCTTAGCTCTGAAACCGGTGTCATCCGGGATCCGGAGGTCTCTTTCTCCGGGGATAAAATCATCTTCTCATACAGAAAAAGCAGCGAGGATGACTACCATATTTACGAAATTGATGCGGATGGAAAGAACCTGAAGCAACTCACCTTTGCCAGGGGAGTGTCTGACATTGATCCTCTTTATCTGCCCAATGGACAAATTGTATTCAGCTCCACCCGGGAACCCAAATACTGCATGTGCAACAGGCATATCATGGCCAACCTGTACAGAATGAATCCCGATGGATCCAACATCGTCCAGCTTGGTAAAAGCACGCTATTTGAGGGACATGCTGCCCTGATGGAAGATGGACGCCTGGTCTATGATCGCTGGGAGTATATTGACCGGAATTTCGGAGATGCCCAGGGTCTCTGGACCGTAAATCCTGATGGCACAAGGCATGCCATTTACTATGGCAATAATACCCATTCTCCTGGAGGCATTATCGATCCCAGACCATTGCCCGGGGATAAGCTGATGCTTTGCATTTTTGGATCCTGCCACGACCGCCCCTGGGGGGCCCTTGCTTTAATTGACCGATCGAAAGGGGTAGATGGAAAGGATGCAGTAGTAAAGATATGGCCGGAGGAAGCCATCGATTTGATGGGGAAGGGGAATTGGGATAATTTTATGAAGCTGGATACCAGGTATGAAGATCCTTTCCCACTTTCCGCAAAGCTCTTCCTGGTCTCAAAATCAATCTGGTTGACAAAGGAAAACAGCCAGCATCCCAGCTCTCAGAAGATGGGCATCTTTCTGGTGGATAAAAGTGGCAAAGAGACACTGGTGTATGAGCATGAGAGTTTAAGTTGCTTTGATCCCATGCCTCTAACACCCAGGTACCGGCCCCGCGAGATACCCACAGCCAGGCGCTTTGATGAATCTCCGGGAAACTTTTATGTACAGGATGTGTACGAGGGTACCCATATGAGAGAGGTGGAGAGGGGAGCGGTCAAATACCTTCGAGTAGTGGAGTCGCCCGAAAAACGAACCTATACCCAGGCAGCCTGGAACGGTCAGGGACAACAGGCTCCCGGAGTCAACTGGCATAGTTTTGAAATCAAACGCATCCTGGGCACGGTCCCGGTGGAGGAAGATGGCTCTGCCAATTTCCAGACTCCTTCCGGAAAGTACCTGTATTTTCAACTTCTGGATAAGGACAAGAAAATGGTCCAGTCCATGAGAAGCGGAGTAATTGTACATCCCGGTGAGACCAATGGTTGCATTGGCTGCCACGAAGACCGCCTTTCTGCTCCTCTGAACCTGAACAAAATGCCCATGGCTCTTCGAAAGAAGCCCCATGTACTGTCTGAAGAAGCAGAGAACGGCCCCATATTCTCTTACATCCATGAGGTTCAGCCCATATTTGATAAACACTGCATATCCTGTCACGATTTTGATAAGCCAGCTGCAAAAAACCTGATTCTGGCAGGCGACCGAAATCCTTATTTTAATGCCTCCTACGTTGATCTGCATGTGAAGAAGTTAGTTGCATGCATCGGGGGTGGCCCGGCGGATCTTCAGCAGGCATACACCTGGGGCTCTCACCCCAGCAAGCTGATAAAGGTGCTGGAAGGGGGGCATCAGGATATCTCCCTGTCTGAAGAAGAACTGGAGACCCTCTATACCTGGATCGACCTTAACGGGGTATATTATTCCCAGTATGAATCAGCCTATCCCGAAAATCCTGCAGGCCGGAGTCCGCTCAGCTTTGAACAGCTTGAACGTCTTGGCAAGTTAAGCGGAGTGGATTTTGGGAAGCTGGCAGGATTTAACCGCAAACTCGGGCCTCAAATTTCCTTTGAAAGACCTGAATTAAGTCCCTGTCTGTCAGACATAAAACGTAAGAAGGCTTACAAAGAAGCCCTGGAGATCATTCAGAGTGGTCAACGAATGCTGGCGGAAATACCCCGGGCTGATATGGACGGATTTGTCCCCTGCGAAGAGCACCAGATCCAACTTCTTAAGTACGAGGAACGATTATTGGAAGAAAAGGAAAATAACAAGGCCATTTCGGAAGGGAAATCCCGGTTCGAAGCATCTATCTTCCCTCAATAATTTGAATCCTTCACCATGTTCAAATCCCTGATTCTCGCTTCGGTTTTTATTCTTCTCTTTTCCTCACAGGGGCTACCCCCGGTGAACACTGGCAAGTTTGAAGAGTCAGGCAATACTTATTTCTCTCCCGTCGACATGGCTGTGGATACGGCCCAGAACCTCTTGTTTGTGGCAGGTAAAACGGCCCATGAGCTACGATCCTACAAGCTGGAGAACATGACTTCCTACACTTCCTACCACAGCGATTTACCTCCCAAGGCCATCTGTCTGGCCGGCGATAGGCTCCTGCTGGCCTGCTCTCACTCGGAAGGAAAGCTGGTGGTCCTTGATAAAAATAGCCTGGTGGCTCTATCCACCATTGATGTGGGACATGGTGCCTGCGATGTGGAACTGAGCCTTGACCATAGCACCGCCTATGTGGCCAATCAATTCTCTGATGATATCTCAGTGGTCGACCTTGGAAAAATGTATGAACTGGGGAGAATCAAGGTCTTAAGACAGCCCAAACAGATTTCTCTCTCCAGGGACGGCTCTTACCTGTTTGCGGCCAATTTCCTGCCAGCCGGCCGGGCCGATGTGGATTTGGTGCGTTCCGCCGTAAGCGTAATTGACCTGCAGACCAAAAAGACCATCAAAGAGATCTCTCTGGCCAATGGGAGCAATGCCCTGAGGGGGATGTGCCTTAGCGCTGACGGAAAGTATCTGCTTGTAACCCATAACCTGGGAAGGTTCCAGCTACCTACCTCCCAGCTGGAACAGGGCTGGATGAATACCAGCGCCCTTAGCGTTATCGATGCAATATCCATGGAATTTGTGGCCACTGTTCTCCTGGATGAAGCCGAAAACGGAGCTGCCGGATCCTGGGGCATCGATTGCTCTGAGGAATTCATTTATGTGGCCCACTCCGGTACTCATGATTACAGCAGCATTGATTACAAAGCCTTTGTGAAGAAGCTCAAGGAACATCCTGATAAAGCTGTTCTGGCCTACGATCTGACTTTTTTGTCTGGAATCAGGGAGAGAATCAAAATCACCGGCAACGGTCCGCGGGTTATCGAAGCCTGCAGGGATAAGGTTTACGTGGCCAACTACTTTTCAGATAACCTGAATATTCTCTCACTTGATGAATCCGCCTCCCTTCATTTCCAGGACCTTGCATTTACTGACCATGTGCCACAGGATGATGTTCGTAAGGGAGAACAGTATTTCAACGATGCCACCTTTTGCTTTCAATCCTGGCAATCATGTACTGGTTGTCACCCCGATGATGCCAGAACTGATGGCTTAAATTGGGACCTGCTAAACGATGGCATGGGAAATCCCAGAAATTGCAAAAGTCTCTTACTGGCACACGTGACTGCACCCTCCATGATCACCGGGATCCGACCCGATGCAGAGACTGCTGTCAGGGCAGGCTTTGAGTTTATTCAGTTTATGCAGGTGAACGATAGCATCAGCCATGCAGTAGATGCCTACCTCAAATCTTTGCAAGCCATTCCCAGTCCTCATTTAATACAGGGAAAGCTGAGTCCGAAAGCCAGACAGGGTATGGCAGTATTTGAAGAAGCTGGATGTGCAGAATGCCATACCGGACCGCATTTCACCGATCTGAAGAAACATAGCATGGGGAGCCTGGGTGTTTTTGATCGACAGAATGCCTGGGATACACCCACGCTGATTGAGATCTGGCGGACAGGTCCCTATCTTCACGATGGCAGGAGTGCCAGCCTGGAGGAAGTATTTACCATAGAGAAACACGGATTAGAAAAGGAGCTGCCCTCTGAAGAACTGGATCACTTGCTTGTCTATCTGCTTTCTTTATAAGTTATTATGCAAATTAAAACTATAGGTGATGCACCTTAATCTACTGTTCTACATACTTCTAAGCATTCATCCTATACAGGAAGATATTTCAGATACCAGCCAAATATCTACAAATTTTTTTATTTCGACTGACAGTATATCGCTTTGGAAAGGATATACCAGATATCACCTGCAGGTGGGTGGCAGAGACGCATTCATTACGGCTCCTAATCAAAGGATCATAGAAAAACATTGGGTATGGAGGGCACGCTTCCCGGAATGGCACACCGAAATGGACGAAATATTGCTGGAAGCCGGATTCCATATAGCCTATATCAATACGGACAACATGTTTGGCAGCCCCGGGGCCATGGAACTTTGGGATACATTCTATGAGTATCTGGTGAGGGAATGGGAATTCGAGCCAAAAGTCAGCCTGGAAGGAGTCAGCCGCGGTGGACTCTTCGTTTACAACTGGGCAAAAAGACATCCCTGGAGGATTTACTCCATATATACAGAAGCCCCAGTATGTGATTTTAATAGCTGGCCAGGTGGCAAGGGGGCTGGAATTGGAGACAAAGGATCCTGGAAAGCACTCAAAAAGGAATATGGATTCGCCAGCGATGAAGAAGCAAGGGAATACAAAGACAAACCTGTGGATAATCTGGAAATTCTTGCCATGGCTAAAGTCCCCATCTTAAGCATGATAAGTTTGAAGGACCAGGTAGTCCCTCCCACAGAAAATACTTTTATTCTGAACGATCGCTATGTGAAGTTGGGAGGGATATCCACCATTGTACCCTGTACAAGGGGTAAGCAGGAGCTTTTGGGCCATCATTTTCTCATCGAAACACCACAGTATGCAGCTGATTTCATCCTCTCAAACATTGACAGACCCCAATTGCCTCTAAGTCCAGACTACTATCATCAATCTGGTGCGGACCTTCAGAATTCATATATCAGGTTTGAACGCGACAAGGTGGGAACTGTAGCATTTCTGGGTGGCTCCATCACCCAGAACGGCGGATGGCGCGACAGTATCTGCAATTATCTGCAGCAGAGATTTCCTGATACCCGGTTTACCTTTATTCCTGCCGGTATCGCCTCCATGGGAAGTACCCCTGGTGCCTTTCGCCTTGAAAGGGATGTGCTTTCGAAGGGTCCCGTGGACCTTCTTTTTGAGGAGGCTGCCGTAAATGATGCCACCAATGAACGTAGTCAGAAGGAGCAGATTAGGGGCATGGAAGGCATTATCAGACATGCACTTAGCAGTAATCCGGCCACTGATATTGTAGTGATGCACTTTGTGGATCCGGAGAAGATAGAACAATACAATGAGGGCCAGATTCCGGAGGTGATACGTAATTTTGATCTGGTAGCCGATCACTACCATGTGGGAACTATCAATCTGGCGAGGGAGGTCACTCATCGGATAAACCATGGGGAATTCACATGGGAAGATGATTTCAAGGATGTACATCCTTCTCCTTTCGGACAAAGTGTATATTTCCAGTCCATGAAAGCCTTCCTGGAAAAGGCCTATTCTCAGCCTTTGATTGGAAATGAAGAAATCTCAGAACACAGCATTCCTAAAGCCCTGGATACCTATTCTTATGATAATGGAAGCATTATTCCTTTTCAAAATGCTATTGATCTTCAAGGATTTGAAGGCATCGACAACTGGACTCCCGATTTGAACGCAGGCACAAGAAGGGGCTATACAAATGTGGACATGCTGGTGGGCTTACATCCCGGAAGCAGCTTTACCTTTCACTTTGAGGGCAGGGCCATAGGGCTTATGGTAGCAGCCGGACCGGATGCGGGGATTATTGAATACAGCATTGACGGACAGGAAGTAAAAAAAGTGGATCTGTTCACCCGCTGGAGTCAACAGCTCTATTTGCCCTGGTACTATACCCTGGCAGCTGAACTGGATCAGGGTCCCCACACCCTGGAAGTACGAATATCAGATGAAAAGAATTCCAATAGCACAGGTCACAGTTGCATCCTCAAAGCCTTTTATATAAACGAATAACTCACCCTTATGAAAAAATCTGTTCTGATCCTGGCTATCATATTGATAAGCATCATGGCTAATGGTCAGCGCTACGATAATTCCTGGTCCTCGCTGGATTCCAGGCCCATACCCACCTGGTTCGAAGATGCCAAATTTGGAATATTCATCCATTGGGGAGTATATTCTGTACCGGCCTGGCGTCAGTTGGAACCAGGCCTCTATGCTTCTTATGCAGAGTGGTATTACGCCAGAGTAATGTTCAATCCGGACAATGGGGGAGAGGAGTTCCACAACAAGAACTATGGGAAGGACTTTGAATACCGGGAATTTGGATCCATGTTCAGGGCTGAACTTTTTGATCCGGGGCTCTGGGCCGGACTATTCCACAGGTCCGGGGCAAAATACGTCGTTTTGACTTCCAAGCACCACGACGGCTATTGTCTGTGGCCCACAAAGAGTCCTTACAAGTCGGGCTGGAATTCCATGGAAGTGGGTCCAAAGCGAGACCTGGTAGGGGATTTGACTGATGCGGTCAGGGCCGAGGGACTGAAAATGGGACTCTACTACTCAAACATCGAATGGGAAAGCAGCTGGACCCACCGGACCGAAAGCGGCTATTACCTTCCCATGGAAGTCATTGAGAAATACAGGATACCTGAAGACAAATATGTGGAGCATATGAATTTTCAGATGAAAGAGCTGGTGGAAAACTACCAGCCCTCACTGATTTTTGCCGATGGAGGCGAATGGGACGGTTCCTACGAATACTGGGGAACCAAAGACTTCCTGGCCTGGCTCTACAATGATTCGCCTGTGAAGGATGAGGTGGTTGTTAACGATCGATTTGCCAAAGGAATGCCAGGTTCTCATGGAGATTATTATTCCAGTGAATACCAGGATACTGAAGCGGTGAATTCGAATCATCCCTGGGAAGAAAGCAGGGGTGTAGGCGGATCCTATGGTTTCAACCGGGCCGAAAATATCGATGACTATAGCTCTTCGGGCGAGCTCATTCATGAATTGATCGATATTGTTAGCCGGGGAGGGAATCTCTTACTTAATGTTGGCCCCACATCCGACGGAAGAATCCCGGTGATAATGCAACAACGCCTGGTGGACATTGGAAAGTGGCTGGAGGTCAATGGAGATGCTATTTACAGTACCCGGAAAAGGCAGGTCACCAGCCAGATGACCGGAGAACAAAAGCTTTACTTCACTGCCAAAGCAGACACCATCTATTGCATATTCGATCAGTGGACAGAAAGCCTGCATATGGAGTTGCTTGACAATGAGGAAGTTTCAAATGTCGGACTGATGGGCTGGGAAGGAGAGCTTGAATGGCACTCAGATGGCCTGAGCCTGAGCATCCAACTTCCAAAAATAGGACCGGATGAAATTCCCTGCCAGCATGCCTGGACCCTGCGGATTGAGCTGAAATAATTATCGTTTGCGCTTTCGCTTAAACAGATTCTTAAAGGGCTTTTTCTCCTTCAGGGCTTTGAAGGGCTTGAATTCGAAGGGTTTTTTCTCCCTGAAATCTTCGCAGGCAAGGAGGTTTTTGCTGCTTTCACTTATTTCAAAGGTGTCATTTTGCAGGCTGCCCCAATCCTCATCTGCAAAAGTTCTGTTCATAAACCCGGACCAGATAGGCATGGCAGAATAGGCTCCCTGACCATATTGAATGGACTGAAAACGAACATTCTGTAAATCTCCTCCCACCCAGGCCCCGGCCACCAGCTTAGGTGTAAATCCAATGAACCAGCCATCGGTGTAGTTCTGGGTGGTGCCGGTTTTTCCTGCAACATCTGCCGTAATTCCGTAGTGCTTGTGCAAAGCTGCCGCAGTTCCATTCTTGACCACCTCCCGTAACATTTCAATCATCAGTTCCGCATTTTCAGGACTACATATGGTCCTACCTTCCTCCGGAGGATCTGCCTGCTCCAAAACCTTTCCGTTCCTGTCCTCAATCCTTTGTATATATACTGGCTCTATGGCCTTACCCCGGTTAGCTATGGCCTGATAAACGCCCACCATTTCATACAAGGAAACAGCTCCTGTACCCAGAGCCAATGAAGGGACAGCGGGAAGGGGAGAAGCTATACCTGCTTTCTCACTCAACTCCAGTACGCTGTCTATGCCTACCCGCATCAGGAGGTCCACACTTACGGTATTTACAGAATGCACCAGGGCACCTTTCATGGAATAATAGCCCCCGTAGTTCCTGTCTGCATTCCTGGGGGTCCAGTCCTCATAATCCTCATAGACCACACTGTCGTTGGCAAAATAGTCGCAGGGAGAGATCTCCTGTTCAAGGGCTTCAAGGTAAACCAGGGGTTTGAAGGTGGATCCGGCCTGGCGACTGGCCAGCACATGATCGTATTTAAAATACTCATGGTTGATCCCGCCCACCCAGGCCTTGATTTCTGCATTCTCAACGTCCATGGCCAGGAAGCCAGCCTGCAAGAGTCCCAGGAAGTGCTTAATGGAGTCAAGGCTATTGAATTCCCTTTCCTGCTTTCCCTCCCAGGTGAAGACTTCCATAAGCTTCTTTGGCTCCGAAGCCATCCCCATGCGTTGCTCTCCATCATAGTTAATCAGCAACTGCTCCAAGGTCAATCCTTCCCAGAGATCTTCGCCTTTCCATTGCTTCTCAAATATTCCCTGCAGATGTTTCATATGCCCCTGCATGGCTTCCTCTGCGTAATGCTGGAGCCTGCTGTCTATGGTAGTGTACACCTTTAGACCATCTGTATAGAGATTATAGGGTTCTGCTTCGCTTTTAAAGTGCTCCTGGCACCAGGCATCCAGTTCTGCTCTGATAAATTCCCGGAAATAGGGGGCAATACCTGCGTTGTGAGGCAGGGGATGGTAATCCACCACCAGGGGCAGAACTTGCAAGGAATCAGCCCCGGAGGGCTCTAAAAAGCCATATTTGGCCATCTGCCCCAGCACCACGTTGCGTCGTTCCAGTGCCTTTTCGGGGAAATTTACTGGATTGTAAGTACTGGTGGCCTTCAACATGCCCACCAGAGCGGCCGACTCCTCCAGTTGAAGTTCGCTCGGATCCCTGTTGAAGTATCGCCTGGAAGCAGCTTTGATGCCAAAAGTGTTCTCCCCGAAAGACACCGTACTCAGGTACATTTCCAGGATCTCGTCTTTGGTGTAAACCTTTTCTATGCGACGGGCGGTAATCATCTCCTTTATCTTGTTAAGGGGCATGGTCAACACTCCGAAATCGCCACGGGGATACAAATTCTTGGCCAGTTGCTGGCTTAGTGTACTACCACCCCCGGAACCCTCATTCCTGAGCAGCAAGGTTTTAAAGAAGACCCTGAGCAGACTCCTGGAATCGATTCCTTTATGGCTGTAAAAACGGACATCTTCGGTGGCAATCAGTGCACTTCTAAGGTCCCCCGTAATCTCAGAGGGCTCAAGAAACTGGCGGTTTTCAATATAATAAGTACCCATCAGCACACCATCGGCCGTA